>JRHI01001710.1_pt1 | contig 17384 bp, 17 predicted proteins | sample 215371 | NCBI WGS metagenome assembly JRHI01 (sample SAMN02929681, study PRJNA255918) | sediment metagenome | biome: cave system; feature: Ice Cave; material: Sediment; isolation source: sediment from deep within a dark volcanic ice cave with no known source of... ...
CGTATGCAAAGCTCAGCCTTGTTAGATTGATGTCTATTGGGCGCGATAAATTGGGCCCCATACGCATCAAGCTAAGAATGGATGGGATTTGAACAATGGGGCTCGTTCGTCTCCACTCCGTCAGGCCCCTACTAGTCTGTTACCCTTGATCTGAACGGCCCCTACCATCCATTCGTTCATATGAACCGTAACAAAGCACTACCATATCCACACGAGTGCAATGACATACATTGATACATTTTTTCGCTTGACTTTTTAGGAGCCGCAAGGTACACTTGAGCATAGATATTGTTAACCATGAAAGGGTTTTTGATGCAAGTCTTCTCAGTCCTCTGCGTAGCGAACTGCTGGTAGACTACTCGTTTCCATGACTATTGTTACTCATCGTTGCGACAGCTTTTCTAGTTGTATGATGAACACAACCTGTCTGTTTTCTCACTGACTCCACAGTGCTTTTGCGCCTGTGTGGATGTCGTGTTCTTCCGAGTAGTTTCCAGGGTAAGGCCGCTGTATTGTATGCCTTGGAGATTGCACCTTCTCTTTTCCCTCTCCAGCAGTTTTCTACTCCTCAACCCAAACTCCACCTTTTGCTGTCATGATTCCATACACTAACGCTTTGTTTGCGTTGGTAGGGTTGGATGGCACACGGCAATGCTGTGTGCCATCCAACCCTACCAACGCAAACAAAGCACCGAGAAGATAGAAAGAAGCCTTTCATGAGTACATATAGAATTTGTTCGACACTGCCTCTGAGCCTTGTGCCTGCGCTTCGGCTGGCGTTTGTTGCCGCCGTAGGGGCCCGATACTTCCTTTCCGAGCACCTAAGCGAAGCTAGCACGCAGTGCGTTGGTGCTCGGAATACGAATTTGATCGCGCCCTCCATTTTCCGACACATTTTCCCCACATTGAAGATAAAGAAGAGGATTACCAGTGCGAACATTGCACAGATTGCACAAGAAGAATCTGTGTTTGGCTGAATTGATAGAAGAGGATAGTTACTATTCGGAGCATTACGAGCAGCGTAGCCGTTATCGTGGCAAGCATCATTATCGGCAGTCGTCTAATGACGTGTTTAAGTGTAAACATTGCCGTCGTTTTATCAGCCCGCTTCCTTGTGGAGGACAGCATCGGAATCACTGTCCCTTTTGCTTGCATTCACGTCATGTGGACGAGCAAAGTCCGGGGGACCGTGCGAGTGTATGCGGTTCGGTGATGCAGCCCATTGGAAGTTTCCAGCGCCGCAAGGGTGAGCATGTGATTGTACATCGCTGCCTCGGTTGTGGTTTTGAACGCTTCAACCGTATCGCTGCTGATGATGATTTCGATCTTGTTCTGGCCTTGCCAGTGCTTCCTCCACGCACCAGCCGTGAGATGAAAGCATTAGCAGTTACGGTTCATGACTAGATAATGAGCCGCTACACGGCAACGCCGTGTAGCGGCTCATTATCTAGTCATGAACCGTAACAAAATGTGAAATACCTCACAGTATATTCTTCACTTCTGAGCGTTTCTTATAATGAAAGCAATTGAATATTCTTCTTTTCTATAGCAAAACAGACCAATTTTAAAAAAGGGAAAAACATATGAAAACAATGCCTATCAAGCACGGCAAAAAGTGGCTCTTGCTCGTCATCGGCTGTGGCTTGCTTTGTATACTGGCAGCTTGTGGCACGAATCCATCATTAGCAGCAACTCAGCTAGCAACACAGGCGAATAATAGCACACCCTCACAGAGCAATGGAAGTGTATCTCCAACAGTGAACACCGTTGCAGTACCTCCGGCGCAGACCAGTTGCCCCACGACTGGGACGGCACGAGCATGGGTCACAGCTCCCTTGGCACTCGGTAAGCATGCTAACCTAGTTTATACGGTCAATGAATATAATGGTCAGACACCGACGTTTGGTACGCTCAAGCGCTATGATGTGGCGACACAGAGCAAGACGGAAATAGTTAAGCTCGCCAACGTTTTTATTGATGATGCGCAGGTTTCGGCTGATGGGCAATGGCTATTATTCGAGAGCAACAATAATTCAGTCAATAAGCTCCAGGCGGTACGCATGGACGGTCAGGGGTTACAGACGCTCTATTGTAGCTCGTCTGCTATTGCCCCCCAGTGGTCTACCAACCAGAAGCTAATCGCATTCACACAGCTCTATTCAAATAATACGAGCGCCATCCTCCTGCTACATACGAAAGATGGCTCACTGGAAACTGTCTTCTCGCAGCCAAGATCACCACGAGAGTACGACCTACGCACGTGGCTCGATACGACCCGTCTCTACCTCGTCAGGACCCAGACGGATGCTCCACCTGATGTACTTGCCGTCCTCGATACCAACAAAGGAGCCAACCAGACTGCTAGCAATTTGATTACGGTGGTGGATAGAGGCGGAAAGCAGATGCCGATGTACAGTTTTGATAGCAGTTATGATGGTTCACAGCTCTTTGTTGATCGTAACACTTGTGCATATGGTTGTACTCCTCCAAGTGACATCACTGTGCAGCCAGCATTGGGTGGAACTGAGCATACCATCCTCCACAGCACAATTCTCTCCATCACCAATGTCCGTGCCGTCACAGCAAACACGCTACTACTGACTGTTAACAGCTACAGCCTCCCTGGTGGACACTCTGATACCAGCAAGAACGGCCTGTGGTCAGTTCACACTGACGGAACAAAGTTGACACGCCTCACTACCGATAGCACCGACCAGAGGACAGAGATCAACGCGCCGTTCCCGTGGTCGAATGTTTCGCGCGATGGCACGCTCTATGCAGCCACGCAACTATCCAATTTCAAGGCCCAACATCCAACCAATGCCATTCTCATCGGATCACTAAGTGGCGGCACGCCCACCACTATCGCCTCTATCGCAGACGGTACCACATTGACGGTCACTGGCTGGACCACGATGTAAAAGAAGAGCGGTAGCGGTATAAGAAGTCGGACATGCACCAGTAGAATTCTACTGGTGCATGTCCGACTTCTTATATACACACAACTCAGTTTACTACCCTTACCCCTCATATTCATTTGTCACAAACTCAACGTGGGTGGTGTCTTATAGGTGCATACAACAGAGGACGGACGCGCTGAAGCTGGTCCCTACGACGAATGAGTGTTATGAAGGAAAAGAAAGGTATGTTGGTAAAGAGAAGAAATGAGTCTCTCATCATGGCCGCGCATGAGGAGTCGTTTGAGGCCGTATTTACACAGTATTATCCCCTTGTGTATCAGCTGGCCTATCGCTGTACGGGGAGCAATGACGAGGCCGACGATATCGCACAGGAGGCGTTCCTGCGCTTCTACCGCACTCCTCCACGAGCGACCACGGAGGGTGAACAGCGGGCATGGTTATGTCGGGTCGCAACCAATCTCAGCTTAAATGCGCTACGTACACGTCAGAGGCGCACACATCATGAAGAGCAAGCTCTGGAAATGACGCGACCATATCCGTTTGATGAGGGCGCGGAACTGAATCCAGAACAACATATGCTGGCTCTTGAACAAACAGAGTTGATACGTGCTGTATTGGCAGAACTACCAGAGCGGCAACAAACCTACCTCTTGCTTCGTAGCGTTGGCTTGAGTTATGCGGAGATTGCACAGGCAACAGGAGTGGCTCCAGCCTCTGTTGGCTCGTTACTAGGGCGTGCGGAGCGCGAATTCCGGAGGAAATATCATGAACGAACTACAGCAACATGAGCAGAATGAGCATTGCCTCGATAGAGGATTACTGATACGTCTGCGTGATGGTGAGTTGACAGACGTAGAGCGGAAACAGGCACTCGCCCATATCGAAACATGTCCTGATTGTGTTGCCGATATGCACGATGTGAACGTAGGTGGCAAGGAAATTTATACGATCTTCTCAGAACTGAACCCTCCTGCTGAAGAAGTGCCACAGATAGCATCAGCATTCGCGGCCTTACGTGCAAAAATCGATGCCGAGCATCCTTCATCAGGCGTACAGATAGGGCACCCGCAAGGGGATGCCCCTACAAGGACACGTAGCCTCAGTGTCGCGCTGTATCATGGTAGGGGCATCCCCTCGCGGGTGCCCTATCGCTATCGCACACTCGTAACTATTGTAGCCGCCGCCCTCATCGCGGTGATCGTATTGCCTAATGCAGGCGTATTAGCCAATCAATTCTTGGCTCTGTTCCACGTCCAACAGTTCCAACCTGTGAAACTCGACGCCAATCAGAGCCAGCAAGAAGTTTTTAATGCTCTTGGGCACTTTGCGGATACTGACGCCTCGTCTATCAACAACCAGACAGATGTGTCAGAAGCTCAGGTAAAGGCAGCGATTCACTTCCCGCTTCTGCTGCCCTCGCATCTCCCAACAGGGGTAAAGGCGACACCGCGCTTTGATCTCTTTGGCGGAGAAACGGCAACCTTTACCTTTAACGCAACCAAAGCAGAAGCCTATATGCAGCAAATTGGCGATGGCAATGTCAGAATTCCTGCTCAACTCAAGGGAGCTACTTATACCATCACGGTTTCCCCTGGCTTTGCCGCACTCTATGGCTTTTGTCAAAGCAACGATACGAATAAGAGTAGCACTACCGCTTGTAGGGGCCAGATTTATCGCGCCCAAAAGCAGTTAGTACTAGGAGAGGTGCCGAGTCCGGTTGTGCAGGGGGCGAACGCGAACTCGTTAAACGACTTACGCAACTTTATGCTCTCGTTGCCACATCTTCCAGCAGATGTACACAACCTATGGCAAAACACCGATTTGAGTACAGGCACTATTCCGATACCTATGCCATCGGTGCAGACCAATGCACAATTGGTGACGATACATGGTGGTTCAGGAGTGATCTTAACGGATGACTCAGTACATTATGGTGGCGTCATCTGGCAAGCACAAGGTATCATTTATGTGATTGTGACAACCACCAGTGATAAGTCACAAATTCTGGAAACCGCCAACTCGCTCAGTTGATATATCCACTCCTCGCCACTGCGTGGCTCGTTACAGAGTTTTTAGTTGTGGCTCAGCAACTGCACGGCAGTTGCTGAGCCACAACTAAAAACTCTTGCGAAGTGCCGTAGGCACTGAGCAGTCAAAGAAAGGGGAGAAGAATTTATGAATACAGACCACCGGGTACCTGCTATTGAGGTGGAAGGTTTATATAAGGTCTATCGCCGCTTGGTTGCGGTAGAGAACGTCAGCTTTACCATGTATCGTGGTGAGGCTTTTGGCTTTCTTGGCCCCAATGGAGCAGGAAAAAGCACCATTGTAAAAATCATTACCGGTCTTGTGGCGAAAACACAGGGTACGGTGCGCGTGTTGGGAAAGCCTGTGCATGATCTGGATGCACGCCGACGGGTTGGCTATTTGCCAGAACTACCGAACTTTCATCGTTGGCTGCGTGCTCAGGAGTTCCTGGAGTTTCACGGACACTTATATGGTATGCGAGAAGCCGCGCTGCAAAAACGCTGTCGAGAGGTCTTGGCACTGGTTGGATTGGAGGGGCGTGAGCAGCATAAATTGGGCACGTTCTCTAAGGGCATGTTGCAGCGCATTGGCTTAGCACAGGCGCTCCTCAACCAACCAGACCTGATTATTCTTGACGAACCTGTCTCTGGTCTTGACCCTATTGGACAGCGTGATATGCGCAATATTCTGCTCGGCCTGAAAGCAGAGGGTGTCAGTGTCTTCCTCAATTCGCATCAGCTCGTCGATGTAGAGATGATCTGTGATCGCGTCGCCATCATTGATAAGGGACACATCCTCAAAGTAGGTCCACCACAATCGCTCTTTGATGAGCCACTGACGATAGATGCGCATGTCAACGCCATTACACCAGAAGTTTTGCATAAACTTGGCGCTGTTGCTCTGGCAGTGAAGGAAAATCCAGATGCTCCTTGCCATTTGTTCATTGAGGTGCAGAACGAGGAACAGGCAGCCGATGTTGCTGAGGTCATACACAGCTGTGGGTTACGCCTCTATTCATTAGCGCCACGGCGTCGCTCATTAGAGCATCTCTTTTTACGCACGATTGATATGTCACGCCTTGAGGGATGAAAGAATAGAGGTCTAATGCTATGGGTATGTTCTTCATTATGCGCTTTACGCTACTAGAGGCGATACGCCGCCGCATCTTTTTCGCAGTCGTTGTACTCAGTCTCCTACTATTAGTAGCCTTCACTATTCTCTTTACCATTGTGCTCAATGTCAGCAACCCTCCTAATGACTACATCAATATACAGACGTTTCTGCTGGGAGTTGGCGGCTTCATGACTTTGCCTGCGACATGGTTGGTCTATATGCTAGCAAGCGTACTGACGATTCTACTCACTACTAATATGATCTCTGGTGAAGTTGATGCAGGCACCTTCACTGTCATTGTCCCCAAACCGTTGCATCGCTTTGAAATTGTTTTCGGCAAATGGTTTTGTTTCGCTCTGCTTCTACTGCTTTATACCGCTTTACTGGCGTTTGCTTTCTGGGGCATCATCTATTGGAAAACGGGTTACTGGCCGTCCGATACAATGGGAGCATTAGGCGAGCTTGAACTGGTGGTGCTGGTACTGTTAGGCATTACAATACTGGGGAGTACGATGGTGCCAACGCTCGTGAATGGAGCCATTGTGCTGGTGCTATTTATTGGAGCGCAAATTTCTAATTTCTTGCAGCTGATTCTTCCTTTCGTTGCACCTACACACCAGGACGCCATACAAAATGCGACAACTGTCATCAACCTGATCATTCCTACCGACGCTCTCTGGCATGGCAGTGTCTACTACCTAACCTCTGGCGCGGTTGAGCTGCTGCAAGCTGCGCATATGACCACACCCTTCACATCAACCGCACCAGTTGCTGTTGCTTTGCTGATCTGGGCCGCGTGCTATAGCCTGCTGTTGCCCTCGCTCGCCGCTTGGCGTTTCCAATACCGCGATTTGTAATATCACGGTTCCTAACCAGTAGGGACGGGGGCGGATGGGTGGCGGAGTGGGGACCCTTGTGGTCGTCCGTTTGTGGCAACAAGCCTGATGGAAGGTGCGTTGGTATAGGTGCGACGGACGACCACAAGGGTCCCTCCCATCCCGCCACGCCACCCCGTCCCTACTGCAAAAAATGACGCTCACCCCAATGAATTGCGCCTCTACCACATTTCCACCATGATGAAATATAATCTAAAGCGTCTATTGTTTTGTTAGGAAGGATAACTCACATCTATGAAACAGATCAGTATCATACGCCCTCTTCTCCTCTCCTACCTATTCCTCTTAGCGGCTTGCACGGAAACACCGGCAGCACCGCCACAGACTGTTGTCTCAACACCCAAAGGAGGCGCGATCAATCTGGCCCCTACGCCGACGCCAACGGCGAAGGGGGGTGCGATCAATCTGGCCCCTACGCATTATGCTGCTCACACGCTTTTACAGGGTATTGGTCGTCCTGATGATCTAGCCTTTGATACACAGGGGCACCTGCTCTTTAGTGATTTCTATAATGGGACTGTGAGCCGCATCAACGATGCTCACACAGTAACGGTTTTGCTACACAATCTGGCGGGTCCAGAAGGACTTGTTGTGCTCGCGGATGGTACCCTGATTATCGCAGAGCAACGCACGAACCGCATTCTGTCGCTGGCTCCTGGAGCTACCACAACAAGGGTATTACGAAACCTTCCTGGAACGCCCAGTACTGCGCAGTGTAAAGATGGTGTTGATGGGATCGCGCTTGATGCTACCAATAACACGCTGATCATTCCTGATAGTCCGACAGGTGACGTATACCGCATGAGCTTGGATGGGAAGACCTTCACCTTACTCGCCTCTGGTATCACGCGACCAGTGGGAGCCACCGTCGATGCACAGGGCACCATCTATGTCGCCGACGAGTGTGGTGGGGCACTCTGGACAACTACTGCATCTGGAAAAACGGCACGTATCAGTGGTTTTGGTATGCTTGACGACGTTGTACTTGATACCCATGGCAATGTGCTTGTCACCGATCTTTTACCATCCATCCATGCGCTGATACGCATGAATCTTGCAACGGGCAAGCGCGAGACGCTAGCGAGTCAAGGCTTTATCGAGCCACAGGGACTTGTCATTGATGGACGTGATAACATATTTATGTCAGATGATTACGCAAATATAATTGTGGAGTATACACCGACATGAGTAAACTCGTCTCTATGACCGAGGCTGTCGCTCGTTATGTACCCGATGGAGCGTCCATTGCGCTGAGCCTTGCGCTTGAACCATGCATCCCTTACGCCGCTGGGCACGAAATCATTCGCCAACAGAGGCGAAATCTCACCCTGATTGGCCCCATTTCCGATATTCTTTTCGATCAACTGATCGGAGCAGGCTGTGTCACAAAGGTAACTGCTGCTTGGGTGGGTAATGTCAGCGAAGGTCTCGCACATTGCTACCGACGCGCCACTGAAAAAGGTATCCCTCACCCGCTTGCCGTGGAAGAGCATAGCAATTATAGCATCGCCCTGGCATTGCTCGCAGCTGCTCATAACATTCCCTATATTCCTACCCGCTCGCTTTTGGGCAGTGATATCATCCGCCAGAATCCAACCATGCGCGTGGAACCATCACTCATTGATGGCACGCCGCTCCTGCTTGTACCAGCAGTGCGCCCAGATATTGCTATTATCCATGTGCAACGTAGCGACGAAGACGGGAATGCACACCTATGGGGCAATCTTGGCATCTGCGAAGAGGCGTTTCTGGCAGCGCGAGATGTCATCCTCGTCGCAGAAGAGATCGTTCCCCACGAGGTGATTGTCAGCGACCCAAACCGTGTGTTGGGGCCATCCTTCAAGGTACGAGCGGTCGTGCATGAACCGTGGGGAGCACATCCCTCACCTGTGCAGGGCCATTATAACCGCGATCATCAGTTCTTTTCCGAGTATCATACACAGACAAGAACACAAAAGGACTTCCAGCACTGGCTTGAGGAATGGGTATTGCAGGTGCCAACACGTGCCGTATATCTTGAGAAATTAGGGCAAGAGCGTGTGAACGAGCTGACTGCCAAAACGCATCGTTATGCGGCACCAGTCGATTACGGATATTGAGGTAGGGGCAGCAATTCATAGCGCCCAATAGGCATCAACCTAAGAAAGGATGGGCTTCACGACGTGGAGGCGTTCCTCGTGCCCGTAGGGGCGGCATTTCCGTCATACAACCCCATCAATTCGCTTAGGTTGATGCCTATTGGCAGCAATTCATAGCGCCCAGCAAGGATGAGCGCAGCAAGGTCCTTGCTCGTGTGGGCAATGGCATTGGGCGCAATGAATTGCTGCCCCTACTGTTTGGTAGATCGTTATGCCTGCTAGCGTCGTTGCATCCACGCATTGGGCGCAATGAATTGCTGCCCCTACCGTTGGTCCCTACGACGTTGCAACAATTCTGTCAATTAGGGAGAAAAGTTTCATGGAATATACAGAACGCGAATTGATGGTCGTGTGTGCGGCACGTCAAATACGCGATGGCGAAAACGTCTTTGTAGGTATGCGCTTGCCCATCATTGCCTTCGCCCTGGCAAAGCGTACCCATGCCCCCAATAGCATCGGCCTCTTTGAGACAGGCATTATGCGCGACGCCCCATCACAAGAACTGCTCTACACAATGGGTGATGCCCCCAATATCGTAGATGCGCTTTGGACGACGCGCACCGCTAATCTAATGGGCCTCATGGCAGCGGGAGAACTACAACTTGGTTTCATCGGCGGTGCCGAGATTGACCTGTACGGCAACCTGAATACCTCCATAGTCGGTAACTGGCAACATCCCAAAGTGCGCCTGCCGGGAAGTGGGGGCGGAGCGGATATCGCGTCGCTCTCGCAGCGTCTCGCTATCATCATGCAACATGAGAAACACCGCTTTCGTGAACGCGTGGATTTCGTCACCAGTCCCGGCTATGGCTATCCTGATGAGCATGGACCAGCCGGTGTCGCGTGGCGGCAACGTGTTGGCCTGCCGCGTGGCGGCCCAGCCGCGCTCATCACCACACTAGCCGTTTTCAGCTTCGACCAGCAAACAGGCGAAGCTATGCTACAATCCTACCATCCTGGCAGCAGCGTAGAGCAGGTGCAAGCAAACACAGGCTGGCCTCTGCGTCTCGCGCCCGACTGCGCCGAAACCGTCCCACCCAGCACCGACGAGCTGCGCTTGATTAGGGAGTGTGATCCGCAGGGGGTGTGGACAAGATGATAACACAAAAAGTGCCCCACCCACTTTTTGTGTTATCATAATAAAAAAGCTGGTTTTGCACAGGTAGGAAGGACCTTATGAATCCTGAACACTATTCGATGGTTATTCGCTGGGACCCGCGAGACAATATCTATATTGTTACTGTCCCTGAACTTCCAGGATGTAAAACACATGGCAGAACATATGCAGAGGCAATCAAAAATGCTCTTGAGGTGATTGAGCTTTGGATTGAGGACGCACAAAAGTCAGGGGAACCAATCCCCCCACCAATGGTCGCCGCCTAGCATTTTCACAATGACCAGAAGCACCATCTGTCGTCTATTTTGTAGTCACAAGACTCGTGTTTACTGCACGAGTTGTGTAAGGAAAAACAAACTATCAGGAACCCAATCCCCTGAAAGGGATGGGCTTGTTTCGGCAAGCTCACCTGACCAGACTCAGCGAGCGTGCTCGCTCCGTTCAGAGCGAAATTAGGTACGTCGGGGTGCGTTGCCAGCCTGGACCGCTACGGTGCAGGGTTAAAAGGTGTACAAGGGTGAAGCCGGTGCTTTGCACGTCAAACCGCTTATGAACATTGTCAAGGCAAACATTACCTCGGAAACGAGAGGCTCTCTCAAGAGCACACAGGAGTTATTCAATGAGTTTCGTCTTTGTACTCGACACCAATAAGCAGCCACTCAACTCAGTGCATCCTGGGCGAGCGCGCTTGTTGCTCAAAACTGGGAAAGCTGCCGTCCTCAAAAGATATCCATTCACACTTATCCTCAAAACGGTGGTAGAGCAGCCACAGGTACAGCCCTTGCGCCTCAAAATCGATCCGGGCAGCCGCACTACTGGCATCGCCTTGGTCGATGATCAGAGTGGCCAGGTGCTTTTTGCGGCTGAGTTGACTCATCGAGGGCAGGAGATTAAGAAAGCGCTCGACAACCGCCGAGGGGTACGCCGTCGCCGGCGAGCACGCCATACCAGATACCGACAACCCAGGTTTCACAACCGACGTAGGCCAAAGGGCTGGCTGGCTCCCTCCCTCATGAGTCGCGTGGAGAACGTCATGGCGTGGGTGAACCGACTGAGAAAGCTCTGTCCCATGACGGCGATCAGTATGGAACTCGTTCGCTTCGATCTGCAAAAGATGGACAACCCACAGATCGCTGGCGTTGAATATCAACAGGGTACGCTTGCAGGATACGAATGTCGCGAATATCTGTTAGAAAAGTGGGGAAGAGCTTGTTGCTATTGCGGCAAGCAGCACAATCCCTTAGAGGTCGAGCACATGGTAGCCAGGGCCAACGGGGGCACCCACAGGGTGAGTAACCTCTGTCTTGCCTGTGAACCCTGCAATAAATGCAAAGGCACTCAGGATATCACCGTGTTTCTCAAACACCAGCCCGATGTGCCCAAGCGTCTCCAGGCTCAAGCCAAAGCTCCCTTGAAGGACGCAACGGCCGTTAACGCAACACGCTGGGTCCTCTTCGAGCGGCTCAAGGAGACAGGACTGCCCATCGAGTGCGGCAGTGGCGGCTTGACGAAGTACAACCGCAGTACCCGCACCTTGCCCAAAACGCACTGGGTAGATGCGGCTTGCGTCGGCCACAGTACGCCGCCAGTGCTCCAGATGAGTCAGGTGAGGCCGTTGCTTATCACCGCCGAAGGACACGGCTCTCGTCAGATGTGCCTCATGAACGATCTCGGTTTTCCGCGCACCAAACCCAAGGCGAAGCACTTTCCGCACCAGTTTCGCACAGGCGATATCGTCAAAGCGGTTGTTCCTGCTCACCTCAAGAGTCCGGGAGTCCACACGGGCAGGATGTCGGCCAAAGCCAAAGGAGGATTTACCATTTCCACGAACAAAGGCAAAGTCACCGATATTGGCAAGAAGTATTGTCGAATACTCCAAAAAGCAGACGGCTATGGGTATGCGCAAGGTTCGGCACCTGCGGGTGCCTTTCTTTCCTCCCTCAGCCTGAAGGCATGAGGGTCCCCAGAAAGGTTTTTTTATGGCAGATTACCAGTATATTCTCGTTGAGCGCAACGAGCAGGTTGGCATTGTTACGCTCAATCGCCCCAAAGAGTTGAACGCGCTCAATAATCGTTTAGTGGCTGAATTAGCTGATGCACTAGATGAGTTTGATCGTGATGAGGCAATTCGTTGTATCGTGCTTACCGGTGCCGGAGACAAAGCTTTTGCCGCCGGAGCCGATATCAAAGAGATGTCCGATAAATCGCCCATCGATATGATGATTGGCGGTTTTGAGCAGTGGGGGCGCATTCGCCGCATTCATACACCTCTGATCGCAGCGGTTGGTGGCTATGCCCTCGGTGGTGGTTGCGAACTGGCAATGCACTGCGACATGATCGTCGCCTCCGAAAACGCTCGCTTTGGACAGCCGGAAATTCTGATCGGCGTCATCCCCGGTGCTGGCGGCACACAACGTTTGGCACGCACACTCGGCAAGTATCGCACCATGGAAATGGTCCTGACCGGAGCACAGATCAGTGCGCAAGAGATGTTCGAGCACAACCTGGTCAATCGCGTCGTACCTAAAGGCGAACACCTGAATGAAGCACTGAAACTAGCAAAAGTCGTCGCGGCCCAAGCGCCCGTAGCAGTGCGCTTAGCGAAAGATGCTGTCCTTGCTGCCTTCGAGACCTCATTAGAAGAGGGGCTGGATATCGAGCGCAAAAACTTCTTCCTGCTCTTCGCTACAGAAGATATGCGCGAAGGGATGAAGGCGTTTATTGAGAAACGGAAAGCTGAATTTAAGGGCAGATAAAACACTATGGAAGACGCAGTTATTCTCTCAGCCGTGCGTACTCCTATCGGACGCTACGGCGGGGTGCTCAAAGATGTGCGCCCCGATGATCTCGCTGCCCTCGTGATTAAAGAGGCGGTGCGACGTGCAAATATCGATCCTAGTAGTGTGGAAGATGTTATTTTAGGCTGCGCGAACCAAGCTGGCGAGGATAACCGCGATGTAGCTCGTATGGCTCTCTTACTCGCCGGACTCCCTGTTGAGGTTGCGGGCCAGACCGTCAATCGCTTGTGTGGCTCTGGTCTACAAGCTATTAACAGTGCGACGCAGGCTATTCAAACGGGTATGGGTGATACATTCGTGGCAGGTGGAGTGGAGAGCATGACGCGTGCTCCATTTGTGCTTGGGAAAGTAGATACGTCTTTTGCACGTAACATGAATCTGCAAGATACGACGCTTGGGTGGAGGTTCATCAATCCCAAGCTTTCAGCCATGCATCATCCCTATAGCATGGGTGAGACCGCGGAGAACGTCGCCGAGCACTATCACGTCAGTCGCGAGGACCAAGATGCTTACGCGTTACGCAGTCAACAAAACGCAGTTGCTGCTCAACAATCAGGGCGGTTCGCGGCAGAGATTGTGCCGGTCAGCATTCCGCAGAAGAAAGGTGAGGCTACGGTTGTTGCGCTCGATGAGCATCCACGCGCCGACACGACGCTAGCAAAACTGGCTGCTCTCAAGCCTGTGTTTCGCAAAGAGGGCGGAACGGTGACGGCTGGTAACTCGGCGGGTATCAATGATGGCGCAGCAGCCCTAGTACTCACAAGCCTAAGCAGGGCGCAGAAGCTCGGCATTCGCCCACGCGCACGCATCATTGCTTCGGCGGTCGCAGGTGTTGATCCCGCTTATATGGGACTCGGCCCCATTTTTGCCACGCGCAAGGTGTTACAGCGCACTGGCATGAGCATCAAAGATATGGATCTGATCGAGTTGAACGAAGCCTTTGCCTCTCAGACGCTGCAATGTGTACGCGAACTCGATATCGATATGGAGCGCTTGAACGTCAATGGTGGGGCTATCGCGCTCGGCCATCCACTCGGTGCTAGTGGCGCACGCATCATGACAACGCTGCTGAATGAGCTAGAACGGCGCGGTGGACGCTATGGCTTGGCAACCATGTGTATTGGTGTCGGTCAGGGTATCGCCACGATTATCGAACGCATATAAAACGTATAAACACACGATGACGTGGTCGGTGTACCGACCACGTCATCGTGTGTTTATACGTTTTCCCCATTCACCGCCGCTTCATACACCTCCAACAACTTGGGCACCGTTTCGTAATCCTTCAATTCTGATGGGTCTATCCAGCGTATGGCAACGGCTTCCCAATCGGTCTGAATGGCATCGGGTGTGAGAACGTGAAAGAGGAAGGGGTGAATATAAAAATGCCGTCGAAGTTCGGCATCGCTATACTCAACGACGGTGCCGCGTTTGAGCATGCGCACCTGTTCGCGTTGCAAGCTCGTTTCTTCGCGAATCTCCGTAAATGCCTGCTCATCAGGAGTGACATTCTCCTCAACAAAGCCACTTATACCTGCCCAATGCCCATGATAGCTACCTACACGCTGACTACGTTGAACAAGAAGAATGCGTACGTTTTTTTCATCAGTACGTTGTAAAAAACAAGTCACAACATGCGTTGGACGCAATGCTGATGAATCTTCGTGTGTGGTCATGATTTTTATTCCTTGGTAAGTAAGTAAGTAGGATTGTGCAAGTGGGCGCAATGAATTGCGCCCTTATAGTTTTTACGTTATACTTTTGAGAGTCACTCGTATCTTACTCTATACAATAAAATCTTTATTGGACTTATGCAAACTGTATAATAACCAGAGGTTAGAGAGTCGTGGTAGGGCCCCCATTCATGGCACCCGCCGTTGAGATGGTCAATGTCAGCGACTTGCTGTATCGCTACGACGGGCACCATGAATGGGGGCCCTACCACGATTTGGCAACAGCCCTGAATCATTCAAGAGGAGCATTTTTTATGCAGACACAAGAGCCAATCCTGGCGACGCCAGAGCAATCAGAGGCATCTGCTGTGACAACGGCTTCGCAAGCATGGCGTGACGCAGTACAGCCTTGGTGGCAAGCAACGCTGACTATTCTCCCTATCTTCTTGCTGACACGTTTTGTGCTCTTACTTTTATCCTATTTTGGAGGCGTGCTCTTCATCGTGCCAAATTATTGGGCGGGCCAATTAGCCTTTCGCGATGTGCTCTACACATGGTATCACTGGGATGCCATTCGCTTCGCCACCATCGCCACAAGAGGTTATCTTACACCGGAATATGCCGCCTTCTTTCCGCTCTATCCTGCCCTGGAACGCTCATTTAGCCTATTGTTTCATCGTGATATTCTTGAATCGGGCATGATTGTCTCAAATCTGGCATTGCTCGGTACATTGATTGTCTTTTATCGTTTTGTGGAAATGGAATTTGATACAGACACGGCCAAGCGTTCTGTGCTCTACCTCTGCATCTTTCCTACTGCATTTTTCTTCTTTGCTGCTTATAATGAATCGCTGTTCCTGTTCTTTATGTTGCTGTGTTTCTACTGCATGCGCCGTGGCTCCTGGTGGCTAGCGGGTCTCTTTGGCGGATTAGCAACGCTCACCCGTTCAATCGGTTTGTTTCTATGTATCATGTATCTCTGTGAATTTATCCGCCAACAATGGCCTCAACTACGTGTTCTATGGAGGAGAAATGTGGGAATCTCGTCCGATAAATCTGGCCCCTACGCAGTTGTACGCACTCTGTCTGATCTATTGCCTATCATCTTCATTCCGTTGGGATTGGTGGTCTATGCCTACGGTTTGAGTGTGCGCTTTGGTGATCCGCTGGCTTTTCAGCATGCACAAGCGAACTGGCGTGAAGGATTGAGCTTTCCATGGGTAGGCCCACTTATCGCCATCAAAAGTATTGTACACCTCTCTCCATACACGTTTGCTATTCCACACGATATTATTGAATTGACCGCCCTCGGTCTCTTCCTGGCATTGCTGCTCCTGGGCATGTTCGGGCCAGAACGCATTGCGCGGCACCAATGGACCTTCATTTTGTTTGGCTTCATGGCGCTCATATTTGCGCTGCTCTTCCCTGGTTCGCCAGGAGCAAACAACCTGCCCTATGATCCGATGCCCTCTATGCAGCGTTTGGTGCTGGAAGTGTTCGTGGGCTTTATCATGCTGGCCCGTCTTGGGCGGCGTCCTTGGTTCCACCAAGCCTACCTACTCGTTTCACTGCCTATGATGGCTTTTTTGGTCTTCCAATTCTTGACAGGCCACTGGACAGTGTAGGTTCCTATTCTAAAGGTATATCATACATCCTCATCGGAGTCATCAACGCTCTCGGCAGCGAGACGAAGCCTACTTACAACCTTTGTGCTCTTCATACGTTTAAGTAAAAAGGGCAATAACATTACATGGATTCTTTTACTGATTATTACGCTGTTTTGGGCGTGGCGAGAGATGCGCCGAATGAAACCATAAAGTCGGCGTTTAAGAAGCTTGCGCATCAATATCACCCCGATGTCTATAAGGGGGTGGATGCGAATGAGCGTACGCGTGCGTTGGTGCAGGCGTATAAAACGTTAAACGATCCCTCGGCACGCAAACAATATGATATGCAACGCTCAGAGCATTTGCTTGATGGGCGTGTAACTCGTGTTGGAAATAACTCGCACAGTGCACGTCGCCCTTCTCGTGCTGGCACGACTGAGGTCTCGCCTTCGGCACGTCGGGACCGCCAGCGCTATTATGATTTCCCAGACCTCTATCCCGACTCGTCTGCTCATATCGACCTGATCGAGAGAGAGTATCAGCTCTCGCCTGTGGAGGCACAAAATCTGCTCCTGCACGGATTGTTACGTGGCATCGCGCCCACAGTTGATAGTAGTACATATGGTTGTCATCGCTGTCACCATCGTTGGCCTAGCGCTGCGGCCCGTGGGCAGAATGGCGCATTACCACGCTCCTGCCCAAAGTGTCATACGACCGATTGGAGCGAGTATCTGCTCTTGCACTGCACACATTGTTGTGCCATTTTTGAAAGTGAGCAGATTCGCTATGAGATCGGAGCTTACAGTTATGGTAAGAGCCAAGGTGGGGATAAACAAGCAGACCAAACAGACCTTTGTCCACCCTATGAACTCTTTCCGCTCTGCCCTTATTGTGGCACTGCTCATTGGTGCCCCGCCGAAGATGTGCGTGTGAGCGAACTACGCCAGCAAGCAGCACGCCGTGCCGCCATTGCGCGTATGATATGGATGAGCGTGATTGTAGTTGTGATAGTACTGTTAGGTGTGGTCGCGCTAACTATGTTCCGGTAGCAACTAATCATCACACAAACAAGGCGGTACATGTGTACACATGT
>JRHI01001711.1_pt1 | contig 17373 bp, 10 predicted proteins | sample 215371 | NCBI WGS metagenome assembly JRHI01 (sample SAMN02929681, study PRJNA255918) | sediment metagenome | biome: cave system; feature: Ice Cave; material: Sediment; isolation source: sediment from deep within a dark volcanic ice cave with no known source of... ...
GTCGAGGACAACGCGGTAGGACTTTGACACAGCCCTGCCCGGCACTCAGCAGGCCTTTCCCGCGGGTCCCGGAACGGCGTACCATAGATGCTCGCAACGATGACCGCGCGACGAGCGCCGCACCGACGGAGGAGCAGACGACGATGGCGAGCATGCAGGCGCCGCGCATCACGGATCAGTCCCCGCTCAGTCCTCAGGAACTGGCCGTCCTGGCGGAGATCGAACGCCGCGTGCTGTGGCTCTCGACGCTGATCGTCCACCACGCCAACAACATCCGGCCGAACCCGGAGAAGACAAAGGTCGGCGGGCACCAGGCTTCGTCGGCCTCCGTCGTCTCGATCATCACGGCGCTGTACTTCCATTTTCTGCGCGCTGGCGACCGGGTCTCGATCAAACCGCACGCCTCGCCCGCCTATCACGCCGCGCAATACCTCCTCGGTCGCCTCGACCAGAAGTACCTCACGACGCTGCGCGAGTACAAGGGGCTTCAGGCCTACCCGAGCCGGACGAAAGACCCCGATCCGGTCGACTTCTCGACGGGCTCGGTCGGTCTCGGCGCCGTGGCGCCGGTCTTCGCGGCGCTCGCGCACCGGTACGCCGAGCTGCACTTCGGCCGCGTCTCCTCGAACCGCTTCATCTCGTTGATCGGCGACGCGGAGCTGGACGAGGGCAACGTCTGGGAAACGGTCGCCGAGGAGGCGATCCGCGGACTTGGCAACGTGATCTGGATCGTTGACCTCAACCGCCAGAGTCTCGACCGGGTCATCCCCGGCGTCCGCGCCGCTCGGTTGAAAGCGCTCTTCGCCGGCGCCGGCTGGCGCGTCTTCGAGGCAAAGTACGGCATTCGGCTGACGGCCGCGATGTCCGGCGCCGCCGGCGCCACGTTGCGGACCCGCATCGACGAGATGAGCAACGAGGAATATCAGGTCCTGATCCGCATCCGCGAGGGCGCGGAGCTGCGGCGTCACCTGAGCGATGTCGCCGACCCGGTCTACCGCAAGGCGATTCTCGCCTCGGTCGCCGGCGTGGCGGACGGGGACCTGCGCGACCTGATCGCCAACCTCGGCGGCCACGACCTGCCCTGCCTGCTCGACGTCCTGTCCGAGGCGGACGCGGTCGCCGACGCCCCGGCGGTGGTCTTCGCCTATACCGTGAAGGGGTTCGGGTTGCCCTTCGCCGGCGATCCACTCAATCATTCGCAGCTACTCAGCCAGGCGCAGATGGACACCCTGCGCGAGTCGTTCGGCATCCCCGCCGACGAGATCTGGTCGCCCTGCCCCCCCGACTCCGACGCCGGCCGCTGGTGCGCCGCGGCGGCGGCCCGGCTGAACGGCGAGGAAGCACCCGCGCCGCCGGTCGATCCCGGCGTGTTCCCGCCTGGCCTCGACACGAAGCACCCGCGGTTCAGCTCGACCCAGGAGGCGCTCGGCCGGTCGCTGGCGCGGCTGGCGGACATGCCGGCGGCGCGTGAGCGGCTGGTGACGATCTCGCCCGACGTCGCCACCTCGACGCACCTCTCCGGCTGGATCAACAAGGCCGGCGTTTTCGCGCAGGAGACGGCGCGGGACTTCGAAGAGGGGACCCAGCGGATGCTGAAGTGGGTCCCCGCGCCGGCGGGGCACCACATCGAGCTGGGCATCTCCGAGATGAACCTCTTCATGGCGCTCGGTCAATTCGGGCTCTCGTACGAGCTGACCGGGCAGCATCTGATCCCCTTCGGCACCGTCTACGACCCGTTCGTCTGCCGCGGTCTCGACGCGTTGATCTACGGCCTCTACGTCGGGGCGAAGATGATCTTCGCCGGCACGCCGGCGGGGGTCTCGCTCAGCCCCGAGGGCGGCGCCCACCAGAGCACCGTGACGCCGTCGCTGGGCATCGAGCTGCCGGGGGTCGTCTTCTACGAGCCGTGCTTCGGGCGCGAGGTCGAATGGACGCTCCTGGCAGGGATGCGCCGCTGCTGCGACCGCGCGACCGGGCTCTCAACCTATCTCCGACTCTCGACCAAACCGACCGACCAGACGCTGATGGAGGAGCCGCTGGCGCGCTTCGGCGACGAGGAGCTGCGGCGACAGGTCCTGGCCGGCGGCTACCGTATCGTCGACCGCCGCGTCCACACGCCCGATCTGCCGATCACGGATACGGTCCAGATCGCGGCCGGCGGGATCATGGTGCCCGAGGCGATCGCCGCCGCCAGGGCGCTGCACGCCGAGGGCATCGCTGCCAACGTGATCAACGTCACCAGCTCCGACAGGCTCTTCGACGCAATGCGTCGCGCCCGCCGGAGCCAGCTGCAGAATGCCCGCGCCGCGCTCGATCTCGGGCACATCGACACCCTCATCCCGGCCGAAGAGCGGCGGGCGCCGTTCGTCACCATCCAGGACGGGGCGTCGCATTCGCTGGCATTTCTGGGGTCGGTCTACGGCGTGCCGGTGGTGCCCCTTGGCGTCGACGAGTTCGGCCAGTCGGGATCGCGGCGGGCGCTCTACGAGGCGACCGGCATCGACACCGACCAGATCGTCAACGCGGCGATGCTGGCCTTGGAGCTGGCGGAGGGCTGATCGTCACGACGGATGGCTGTTCGGTCGGTACCTGACTTCGCGTTCTGATCTGATCCACACCGGATCAGAAGCGAGCGATGCAAGTCGAATGGATCGGTTAATCGAGCGATAGATACGTAGTTCCTGTTACCTGCAATACCCGCTCGTCATCGGGATCCGCGCGATGCGGCGTCTCGAAGCCGACGCTGAAGCTGCGCGGGCACGTATCAGGTCGTCTTGTTCATGATGGTAACCTACTATATATGGTAGTTAGCCGTTCTCGTCGTGATGGCCCCGTCGATCACCGCATGCGACAATGCCGGCTGTTGCCTGTCTGGGCGAATGCGTCGCCCCCTGCACCCGAAGGAGCACCGCTGGCATGTCCGCGTCGCCTGGGATGACCGCCTACCCGCACCTGTTCAGCCCGATCAGGTTGAACAAGGTGACGATCAAGAACCGGATCGTCAGCACCGCGCATGCGACCGCCTACGCGATCGGCGGCTATCCGAAGGAGAAGTACCGGCGCTATTACGAGCGAAAGGCGCGCGGCGGGGTCGGGCTGATCATCACCTTTGGCTCCTGCTCTGTCCACCCGACGTCGAGCGTCGCGGAGTGGAGCGGCGTCGCCAACTGGGACGATTCGGTCATTCCCGACCTCGCAGCGATGGCCGATATCGCGCACCGCCACGGTGCCACGATCTTCTGCCAGATCACGCACATGGGCCGGCGCGGAACATCGGCCAGCTCCGCCCGGCCGTTGCTGGCGCCGTCCGCGATCTCGGAACCGGCCCACCGCGAGCGGCCGAAGCGGATCGAGGTCCACGAGATCGCGGAGATCGTCGAGGCGTTCGCGGCGGCGGCGGAACGGCTGCGGCGGGCCGGCTACGACGGCGTCGAGATCACCTCCTACGGCGGCCACCTGATCGAGCAGTTCTGGGCGCCGCACGTCAACCAGCGGACCGACGAGTACGGCGGCAGCCTGGAGAACCGGATGCGGTTCTCGGTCGAGGTGATCGAGGCCGTGCGGGACCGTGTCGGTCCCGATTTCTGCGTCGGCTTCCGCATGACCGGCGATCAGCTCCTCAAGGGTGGGCTCGATCACGACGACATGAAGGAGATCGCCGCGCGCCTGGCCGACCTGAAGAAGCTCGACTTCTTCGACATCTCGGGCGCGACGGCGGAGACAGCCGAGCTGCAGGCGATGACCGTGCCGTCGCTCGACTACCCGCTCGGTCTCTTCAACAAGTACGCAGCGGCGATGAAGCAGATCGTCGGCGTCCCGGTCATCGCCGCCTCGCGCATCGTCGAGCCGGGCATGGCCGAGGCGGCGCTGCGGCAGGGCGTCGCGGACCTCGTCGGCATGACCCGCTCGCTGATCGCCGACCCCGACCTCCCGAACAAGGCGCTGGCGGGCGAACCGGAGGAGATCCGCCTCTGCACCGGCGCCAATGAGGGCTGCATCGGGCGCCTCTACAGCGGGTTGCAGATCCGCTGCGTCCAGAACCCGCTGATCGGCCACGAGGACGAGCTGGATGTCCTGGAGCCGGCGCCGGTTCGCCGCAAGGTGGTCGTGGTCGGCGGCGGCCCGGGCGGGATGGAGGTGGCGCGCGTCGCGGCCGAGCGGGGGCACGAGGTCGTCCTCTTCGAGCAGACCGAATACCTCGGCGGGCAGGTCCGCGCCGCAGCCATGGCACCGCACCGCGCCGAGTATGGCCGCGCGATCAACTGGCTCGCCTATCAGGTCGCGAAGCTGGCCGTCGACCTGCGGCTTGGCGTCACGGCGACCGTCGAGACGATCCTCGCCGAGCAACCCGACGCCGCCATCGTTGCCGCCGGCGCCACGCCGCGGCCCCCGACGTTTCCGGTGGCCACCGAAGCACGCGTGGTGACCTGCGACGACGTCCTCCACCGGGCGGTCACGGCGCAACCTGGCGAGCGGTGCATCGTGATCGACGAAGACGCGCACATGCGCGGTCCCGGCGCCGCCGAGGCGCTGCTTGACGCCGGGGCGATGGTCGAGATCATCTCGAAGGAGCTGGTGATCGGGCTCGACGTCGACTCGACGTTGAAACCGGCGCTCTACCGCCGGCTCTGCGAAAAAGGCGTCACGATGACACCCCTCACCGGTGCCGTGGCGATCAACCCCGCGAGTGTCGTCGTCCAGCACATCTACTCGGGGGCGCGGCGCGAGCTGCCGGCCGACCTGGTCGTCCTCGCCCTCGGCGGCGCGGCGCGCGAGGAGCTGTACTTCGACCTCAAGCGAGCTGCGCCCGCCCTGGAGGTGTACCGCGTCGGCGACTGCGTCGCGCCGCGTCAGCTCTACGATGCGCTGCTTGAAGCGACGCGGGTTGGGCGCATGATTTAGGACGGATTCGGTATAATTGGCTGGCGGTGAGGGTCGAACCGAATGGATCAGGCAGCGAAGAAAACCGTGCTCCGCCAATTCACCTATGGGCTGTACGCGGTGACCGCGGAGCACGCGGGCGAGCGCGGCGTCTTCACCGCGAACTGGCTCAGCCAGGCGTCGTTCGAGCCGCCGCTGGTCATGCTCTCGGTCGAGAACGACAGCTCGACGCTACCCCTCATCCGCGCCGGCGGCCGGTTCACGATCTGCCCGCTGGACTCAAGTCAAACGGAGCTGGCCGGCGCCTTAGGACGGCCCAAAAAACGAGCCGGGGACAAATTCGCCGCGCTGAGCCTGCCCGTCGTGCCGACCGAGTCGGGCGATCCGGCGTTGGCCCATGCGCTCGGCTACGTGGTCTGCCGGGTGATCGACGAAAGACCCGCCGGGGACTCCGTCGTTCTCATCGGCGAGGTGGTCGAAGCGCGGGTCCTGAACCCAGGCGGGCCGTTGACCATGCGCGAGGCCGGGTTCCGGCATGCCGGCTGATTGCGGCTTCGCGATCCTGGCCCACGACCGAAACGGGATCGCGGGTTCGGTCAGGGTCTCTTCATGGTGATCCGCCGCGCCAATGGGCGGGCGAGCCTGAGGTCGCCGGATCAGGCGGGCGCCTCTGCCCCCGAGAGAGTCGAGGCAGCAGCCGCCTCGACGTGCTTGGTGTCCCCGTTCGGGGCGAAGAGCCAGGCAACAAGGAGGATCGCGAAGGCAACGAACGCGACGAGGATCATCTTCCCGCTCCTTCCGTGAGGTCCGTTCCATCCGGTCGACTACAATTGGTAGGCCAGCTCACCGTGCTGCGTCGTGTCGAGCCCGAGGACCTCCTCCTGCTCCGGCACGCGCAAGCCAATCGTCAGATCGATCACCTTGAGGATCACCCAGCTCGCGCTCGCCGCGAAGGCAACCACGACCAGGACGGCGACGACCTGCTTGACGAACTGGCCGCCGCCGCCGTAGATCAACCCGTCCTCGCCAATGCCGTTGTACGACTTGCTGGCGAAAATGCCGGTCGCGAGCGAGCCCCAGATGCCACCCACCCCATGGACGGCGAAGACGTCGAGCGCATCGTCGACGTTGATCTTCGCCTTCAGCAACTCGACGGCGAAGAAGCAGACCACGCCCGCGCCGAAGCCGATCACAATGGCCGAGGCGGGGGTCACGTACCCGGCGGCGGGGGTGATCCCGACCAACCCGGCGACGGCGCCGGCCGCCGCCCCGAGCACGCTCGGGTGGCCGTGCCGAATCCAGCTCACCGTCATCCAGGTCAACGCGCCCATCGCCGCTGCCAGGTTGGTGACGACGAAGGCGTTGGCCGCCAGCCCGTTCGCGCCGAGGGCGCTGCCGGCGTTGAACCCGAACCAGCCGAACCAGAGGAGCCCCGCACCGAGCACGGTCAGCGTCAGGTTGTGCGGATCCATCGACTCTTTGCCGAAGCCGACCCGCCGGCCGAGCATACGCGCCGCCACCAGCGCCGTGACGCCGGACGAGATGTGGACGACCGTGCCGCCGGCAAAATCCATCACGCCGTAGTCATGCAACCAGCCGCCGATTCCCCAAACCCAATGGGCGATCGGCGCGTAGACGAAGGTGGCCCAGGCCAACGAAAAGACGACGAACGCCTTGAAGCGCTTGCGCTCGGCAAAGGCGCCGGTAATCAAGGCCGGCGTGATGACCGCGAACATGCATTGAAAGATCATGAACGCCGAGTGCGGAATCGTCGGGGCGTAGTCGGGGTTCGGCGCGGCGCCGACGTCTTTCAGGCCGATCCAATCGAGACCGCCGATGAGACCGTGGAAATCCGGTCCGAAGGAGAGCGAGTAACCCCAGAGCGCCCACTGGACGCTGATCAGGGCCAGGATGAAGAAACTATGCATGATCGTGGCGAGAACGTTCTTCCGGCGGACCAAGCCACCATAGAAGAAGCCGAGCGCCGGGGTCATCAGCATCACCAGTCCGGCCGAGGCCAGGACCCAGGCAGTGTCTCCGGTGTCGATCTTTGGCACGCCGCCCTCCCGCACCCACGCAGAACAAGACTCGCCGTTGCCACAGGAGTCTAGGGCGCGGGTGCGACCGAAGAATAGGTGCGGACCCACCGAATCCCTCGCCAAGTGTTGTGCGATCTGCACATCCCTTCGCCGCCTCGCCGCCTTCGTCCCCTGTCCCGCCGGGGCCGCGACCGCGGGGTAGCTCCGGCTGATGCCACATCGTCGTATACTCGCCGCGACCGCGATCGTTCTCGTGGTGACGGCGGGCTGACGAACTGGCCGCCACAGGGCGGAGGGTGTGAGAGCCGCTTGGCGGGTCGAGACAACAAGCCGCGCGCGGTGCCCGCGCCGGCGGTCCAACCACAATCACCACGAGCCGCCGAAGTCGGCGGTGCCGGCGAGGCGACGCTCGGCGCGGTAACGCTGCCCCGGCCGCCGGCGGCGCCAAAGATTGCGTCCTCGCGCCCGCGAAGCGCGCCCGAGGCGTCACGTCGTCGTGACACGGACGTTTCGGCGACGATTGATGCGGACGCGACGCGCCCGCGCGCCGTCGGAACGACGGTGCGCGGGGTGTCAGTCGAGACGGCGATCTACGTCACCTTGCTCGTGATCGCCGCCGTGACGCGGTTCTGGCGGCTGGGCGTCAAGGCGCTCCACCACGACGAGAGCCTGCACGCCTACTACTCCTGGCTCTACGCAACGGGCAAGGGCTACACGCACCATCCGCTGATGCATGGTCCCTTCCTGTTCCACGCCAATGCCCTGGTCTACCTGCTGATCGGCGCGTCGGACGCGACGAGCCGCTCCATGCCGGCGATCTTCGGCGTCGCGCTCGTCGGGCTTCCCTATCTGCTGCGGGGGCCGCGCCATCTCGGGCGGTGGGGGGCGCTCGCGACGTCGTTCCTGCTGCTCGTCTCGCCGTCCATTCTGTATCAGAGCCGGTACATCCGGCACGACATCTACACCGCGTTCGGTACGCTGTTGCTTTTCGCCTGCATCGTCCGGTACATAGAGAAACCCGAGCGACGCTGGCTCGTCACGGGCGCGGCGACGACCGCGGGTCTCCTGGCCAACCACGAGGTCATCTTCGCGATCCTCGCCATCTTCGGCCTCTACCTTTACGGTGCCCTGCTCTGGAGCCGGATCAAAGCGTTGCTGCCGACACGCCGCGACGTCGCCTACCGGCTGGTTGCCGTCCACGGCGTCGCGCTGCTCGCGGCGCTGGCGGTCGTCCCGCTCGTGCGGCCGCGATTCAAATCGCACATCTTCCCCATCCCGTGGGAAAACCCCTCGATGCAGCAACAGCGCGACTACTACGCCAATCTGGTCACCGACCCGCTTGTGATCGGACTGGCGCTGGTGGCGGTCGGGTTCGTGCTCGGGTTGCGCCACGTCCTGAACGCCGCGCGCGATCCGCAGCGGCGTGACGATGGTTGGCTGCCGTCGCTGTTCGGGGATGCGCCCGCCGGAACGATCGAGTCGGGGATCCGCCGCGCGTGGGCGGACCGCTCGGGTCTTGGGCTCGCCTTGGCCGTCGGCGGTGTCATCTTCGTCGGGCTCTACACGAGTCTGCTCTCGAACCTGAACGGGCTCTTCTCCTCGACCATCGCCACCAATGGTACGCTCCTCTACTGGTTGGGTCAGCACGACTACCGCCGGGGCGAGCAACCCTGGTTCTACTTCCTCTTGCTCATGCCGCAGTACGAGTTCGTCGCCGTTCTCTGCGGTGGTGGCATGGCCCTGCTGACCTGCTGGCGGGCGCTCGGCGGCGCGCTCGGGCGCTGGTCCCCCGGCCGCAACCTCTTCTTCCGGCTCTTCCTGACGGTCTGGTTCGTCTTCATCTTCCTCGGCCTGTCCTACGCGGGGGAGAAGATGCCGTGGTTGGTCGTCCACATCTCCCTGCCGGCGACGGTCCTGGCCGGTGCTCTGGTCGGCGGGCTGATCGAGCGAGCCATCGCGGCGCGGCCCCGCGGTTCGATCTCCGCGCGGTTGCCCAGTCTGCTCGGCCTGCCCGAGTGGAGTCTGTTCGGGGGCCTGCTCCTGGCCGGGGCCTGCTGGCTCGCGCTGGCCGGCCGGCTCTCCAACGGGCGGTACGTGCAGGACGCGACGCGCGGCGGCTGGCGACGCACGCTCACCACCTACGACGCCCGCCATTGGTGGCTGCTGGCCCTGCCGCCACTCGTGGCCCTGCTCGTCCTGGCGGCAAGCTACGTCTGGCGGGGCGCGCGGCGGACCGGTCTCTCCGCGCTCCTGGCGATCACGGTCGGCCTCTCGCTCCTTCAGATTCACACCGGGTGGCGCCTGAGCTACTACGAGGCGGACGTGCCGCGAGACATGCTCGTCTACACCCAGACCTCCCCCGACGTGACGCGGATGATGTCGGAGCTGACACAGCTTTCCTACGAGCTGACCGGCGGCAAGGGGATGGAGATCTACTACGATAGCGGGGTCTCATGGCCGATGGAGTGGTACCTGCGCGATTTCCCGAACAAGCACTTTTTCGGCACCTCGCTCTCGACGCCGCCGGGCAATGCGCCGGTCGTGCTGGTGTCGAACCAGTACGACGGGGCGGTGTCCAAGCAGTTGAGCGGCTACACGGCCCAGGAGTACGTCCTCCGCTGGTGGTTCCCGGAGGAAACGTATCGCGACTTCGCGATCGCCCCGGAGCTGAACCCCGGCCGCTCGGCCTGGAAGTCGGCAGACGCCCCCCGCGGCCTCGGCGCGATCGTGAAGTCGATCGGTCACACGATCGGTCATGAACTGACGCCGGACGGCCAGATGCGCCTGTATCGACTCTTGATGTACCGGGACCTGGATTGGCCGAACGGGCAATTCAACTTCAAGGTCTACATCCGCAACGACCTGCTGCCGCAGCTCAACGGGCTACGGTATTGAAGCCGGCAGGTCTTCAGCCGGTCAGCGCTCAGCTCTTGGCTCGCGGCTGAGCAACTGACAAGCTGGCAAGCTGACCGGCTGACGGGCTCACGCGCCGAGGACTCGAATGGCTGAAACGTCGTATGAAGACGTGCGTCCGGACGTGCTCGACCGCACGATTGACCTGACGCGGGTCGGTTGGGCGACCATCGCCTGGATTGGCGTGGCGGTGGTCGCGGCCGCCGTGCGCCTGGCGCAACTCGACGGCTTGGCGCTGTCGCGCACGGAAGCGCGCCGCGCCTTCCAGGCGTTTTCGTTTTTCCGGGGATCGATCTCCGGTCCGAACCTCGATCTGCCGCACACCGAGCCGACGTTCCTCCTGCTGCAAAGTCTCGCATTCTTCCTCTTCGGCGTCACCGACGTGACCGCGCGGATCATGCCCGCCCTGCTCGGTCTCGGCATTGCGCTGCTCCCTTGGGGACTGCGTCCGATCATCGGCAGGGTGCGGGCGCTTGGGATGTCCGCGCTCGCCGCGATCTCTCCGACGCTCGTCTATGCCTCGCGGACCGCCGATCCGCAGGTCGCGGTCGCCTTCTTCACGCTGCTGCTGGTCGTGGCGTTCCTGCGCCTCGGCGGGCCGCTCATGAGCGACGATGCGCGACGGCGGTGGGCCCTGCTCGCCGGCATCGCGTGCGCCGCGGCCTACGGCGCGGGGCCAAGCTCGCTGTCGGTGTTGATCGCCATCGTCGTGGGGCTCTTGCTCGGTCTCGCCGTGGACAATCACGACGACAGCCCGCTCCGTCGGTCGCTGCGCGCCCTCTCAGAGACCCCGTGGGCGCTCCTCACCGCGGGCATCGGCTTCCTGGTCACTCTCCTGACGCTGTTTACCCGCCTCTTCAGCGATTTGCGGGCGCTCAGCGGCATCGGCGAGACGATTGCCGACTGGGGCCGCCTGCTCACCACGACGGCGAGCACGACGCCCACGCAGTTTTTCCTCCTGGCGGTGCTGCTCTACGAGATCCTGGCGCTGATCTTCGCCATTGTCGCCGCGAACCTCGGCGATTCCGACGGCACTGGGGAGCTTCCCTGGCCGGTCTTCCTCGGGTGGTTCGGCGCCGCGCTCGTGATCTTCAGCTTCAGCTCCGGTCGCGCGCCCGAGCACACGATCCACGTTGCGCTGCCGCTGGTTCTCCTCGGTGGCGGCGCGTTGGGCGAGCTCTTCGCGGCACTCGATCTGCGCGAAACCGTGCGCGCTCGATCGGGGACGCTGTTCCTGGTCTACCTCGGTCTGGTCATCGCGGTCATCTCCTTCGGCGTGCTCGCCGACCGGATCGACACCGCGGCCGATCGGCGCGGCGCGATCCTCCAGACCGCCGCCGTCGGCATCCTGGTCGTCTTCCCACTCGTGTTCGCCGCCTTCTCGCTGATTCGAGCGGAGCGGATCGCCGACGCCGGCCGCCAGGCCGGGCTGCTGGCGCTCGTCGCCGCGGTTGTCTTCCTCGGCGCCTTCACGGTGCGCTCGTCGATCCTGCTCAACTTCTACAACGCCGACACCGGTGCCGAGCTGCTCGCCCAGCGCACGTCGACCCCGGCCGTGGGCCAACTGGTGAAGCGTCTGCGCAATCTCTCGCGGGACACGACCGACACCAAGGGCTCCCCGCGCGACCCAACCGGCGGCCACGGGCTCTCCATCGCCATCGACAAGCGGGTTCAGTGGCCCTACCGGTGGTATGTCCGAGACTTCCCCGACGCCGACGTCGTCGCGGCGGGTCAGGGACCGCAGAGCGGCTCCCAGGTCGTGATCGCGCCCGATGCCGCCGGGATGGCCGAGGCCGGCTACACGCCGCAATCATGGGCGACGCTCAACCGCGTGCCGGGCGCGTACACGGCTCCACGGTTCGGCGCTATTCTCCGCGCCATCTTCGACCCCAGTCACTGGCTGAAGAGCGCCCGATTCCTGCTCTACCGGGAGCTCGACGCCAAGGCCACGCCGGAAACGGTCGCCGTCGGTCTGACTGGCGACCTCGCGAACAGGATCTCGCCCAACACCGGTCCGTTCGGTCTCTTCGATCGGCCCGGCGCCGGCAGCGGTCGTGGGCAGTTCAATCAGCCGCGCGGGATCGCGGTCGGCCCGGACGGCGCCCTCACCTACGTCGTCGACATGGGCAACGTCCGCGTCGAGCGGTTCGACGCATCGGGCGCCTTCGTCGGCATCTGGGGCGGCGAAGCGGGCGGGGGCATCAGCTTCGCGCGGACGCCAGCCGGTCTCGGGCCGACCGGCATCGCGGTTGGGGTCGACGGGTTGCTGGTCTACGTCGCCGACACCTGGAATCACCGGGTCGTCGTGCTCGACAAGACCGGCCACATGGTCCGGGAGTTCGGGTCGTTCAAGGACACCCAGAACACACCCGATCCAATGGTCGATCCGGGGTTGTTCTTTGGACCGCGCGCCATTGCCGTCACGAAGGACGAGATCTATGTCGTCGACACCGGCAACGAGCGGGTGCAGGTCTTCGGCATCGACGGCACGTTCCGTCGCGCCTGGGGCGGCTACGGCAGCGGACCGGGTCAACTGCTCGAGCCGGTGGGCATCGTGCTGGGCAAGGACGGCCGCGTCTACGTCGCCGATTCGGGCAACGGACGGATCAGCGTCTTCGCGATCAGCGGCACGCCGCTCGCGCAGTGGCCGGTGGCCGCCTGGAAGGGTCAGCAGTACTTCGAGCCGTACCTGGCCCTCGACCAGGCCGGCAACCTGTACGCGACGTCGTCCGCGACCGGCAGCGTCGAGGTTCTCAACCCCGACGGCGTGCTCGTCCGATCGATCAAGCAAGTCGGCGCCGACAAACTGCAGGAACCGGTGGGCATCACCACCGCTCCGGAAGGGACGATCCTGATCACCGACAAGGCGCGGAACGCGGTCTTCCGCTACTCGCCGCTGCCGCCGACGACGAGCGGCAGCCAGCAGGAAATCATCGACCTCGGGCCGGGCGCCACGCCCGAGGCAAGCCCTCAGGCAAGTCCGGTCGCCAGTCCGCGGGCGAGCCCGGCGGCGAGCCCCGCCTCGGGCCGCGCAGCGGCCAACGGATGATCGGCAGAGCCCGGCGCTCAACCGCCGGGCTCAACCGATACAGCCCCGGCTGGGGTGAGCACCGCGGCTGGGTTCGTCGGGGTGCAGCGCCGCGGTCCAGCCCCGCGCGAACGACCGGGACCCCTCGGCGGAGATGAGGCAAGGGAGACCATGACCCGGCTGCAACCAGTTCGCATTCCCCGCACCCGAGCACTCTGGCTCCAGGAGGCGCTGGCGCGCGAACCGGCGGCGGAGCGCGTCGAGCCGCTGTCCGGCGCGCACAAGACCGACATTTGCATCGTCGGCGGCGGCTATACCGGGCTCTGGACGGCCCTGCGGATCAAGGACCTCGATCCGTCGGTCGACGTGATGCTGCTGGAGGCCGACCTCTGCGGTAGCGGCGCGAGCGGCCGCAACGGCGGGCTCGCTCTCGGCTGGCTGTACAAGCTGGACACCCTGGCCAGCATCTGCGGCGAGGACGAGGCCGTGCGTCTGGTCCGCGCCTCGGTGCAGGCCATCTCGGAGATCGGCGACTTCTGCGATCGACATGGGGTCGAGGCGTACTTCCGCCAGGCTGGTCTCCTCCACACGGCGACGACGCCGCTCCACATGGGCGTCTGGGACAAGCAGGTCCAGGCCTGCGAGCGACGCGGCATCGAGGCGTTTGAGCAGGTGACCCCGGACGAGGTCGCCAGCCGCACCGGCTCCGCGGTCCACGTCGGCGGCGTGCTGGACCGGACCGCCGCGACGGTGCAACCGGCGCTGCTCGCCCGGGGGATGCGTCGCGTCGCGAGCGAGCGCGGCGTGCGCATCTTCGAGCGAACCCCGGTGACGGATCTGGATGAGGGGAATCCGCCGGTCGTCCGAACCCCGCAGGCGGCGGTCGTGGCGAGCAAAGTCGTGCTGGCGACGAACGCCTGGGCGGCCGGTCTCCACGAGCTGCGACGGGTCATCATCGTCGTGTCAAGCGATATGGTCGCCACCGCCCCGATCCCCGAGCGCCTGAAGGAGATCGGTTGGACGGGCGGCGAGGGTATCAGCGACGCGCGGGTGATGGTCTACTATTACCAGGCGACCCACGACGGGCTGATCGCGATCGGGCGCGGCAGCGGGGCACTCGCCTATCTCGGCCAGGTCCCGGCCTCGTTTAATCACGATCCGCGGCGGGCTGCCGTCGTCCGGCGAGGTCTACGCCGGCTCTACCCGGCGCTGGCCGACGTTCCGGTCACCCACGAGTGGGCGGGGCCGATCGACCGGACGTGGACGAACACCCTCGCCTGCGGCAGGCTGGGCGGCAATCGGAGCATCCTCTACGGGATCGGCTATTCCGGCACCGGGGTCGCGCCGTCCGTGCTCGGGGGCAGGATCCTCGCCTCGTCCGCATTGGAACGGGTCGATGAGTGGTCGACCACGCGTCTCAATCAGGGGCCGCTCAGTCTCTTCCCGCCCGAGCCGGTCCGCTTTTTCGGCGGTCTTCTGGTCCGCTCGGCCGTCTTCCACAAAGAGGAGGGCGAGGAGCGCGGGGTCCCGGCCAACCGTCTCTTGCGTGCAGTCGCCGCACTCGCGCCGCCGCGCCCGGTCCCGAACGAGCGGTAACCACCCAAGGTCCTCGCGCGCCTTTCTACTGCTCCGCCAAGGTAGGCTGAACGGGTGGTTGCGGCGCTGCGTGCTGCGTCCTGGTCGGGGGCACACCAGTCACACGAAGATAGGCGGCGGACTCGCCTGACGACGCGGCGCCGGCCGCCGGCGAGGCGGCCCGCGGTTCCGTCAGCAGCCAGTCCTCGAATCGCTTGGTCAGCGCGTCCATATTGTCGGCCCACCAATTCCAGTTTTGCACGAATTGAACCGCCCGATTCGCAGGAGCGCTCGGGAGGATCGCCGAACGGTCTCCCCGGAGCAGATCGAATGCGTCTTTGTTGACGGGACCGTATGGCACGAGCCGGGTGAAATTTGCGCTCGGCACGGCGCGGGTGGCGAAGTTGATGAAATCCATCGCGACGTCACGGTTCGGCGCGCCGCGTGGCACGACCCACGAGTCGGCCGTCAGCATCCCGCCATACCACTGAACGCGGACGGTGTCGGCGACGCCCAGCTGCCACGGGCGCACGTTCCAGGCGCTGGCCATGCCGACCTGGTTGCTCACGAGAAGCTCCACCGGCTGCTTGCCGTCCTCGTACCAGACGAGGACGTTGCGGCGGATGCGGTCGAGATTGGCAAAGGCGCGCTCGACGTCGATCGGGTAGAGCTGATCGGCCGGAACCCCGTCGGCCAGGAGCGCGAACTCGAGCGTGCCGATCGGCGTGCGCTGCAACGCCCGGGCTGCCGCCGGCTCGGGGTCCTTGCCGGCCGGGGGGGGACGCACATCCCAGAAGTCGGCCCAGTCCTGGGGGGCCTTCGAGGCACCCGCGGCGAAGATGATCACCGTGGAGAAGAATGCGGCGGCGACAGCGTATTGGAGAGCAACCCTGTCCAGCAACGCCGTCGCCTCAACGACCGTGTAGTCGATCGGTTCCAGAAAGTTGCCGTGGGCAAGCCCCGGAACGTCCTCGGTCGGAAAGGTCAGCAGGTCCCAGGTGACCTGCTCGGACTCGACCTGGCTCTTGAAGCGACTGCCATCGGCCGACTTGGTCTGGATTGTCGCGCCGGTCGCGGCGGCGAAGGGGTCGAAGAATGCGCGCTCCTGGGCGTGCTGGTAATCACCGCCCCGGACGGCGATCGTCAGCGTTCTGCCCTTCCATTTGGTGGGATCGAGGTAACCGGCGACTGGCGAGGCGATCGTGTCTTGCGTTGGCGTTGGCGTCAGAATCGTGGTCGGCGCGGGCTGAGCCGTGGCGGTTGTGGCGGGCGGCGCTGCGCTCTTGGTTCCGCCACAGCCGCCCGCGCCGGCGATCACGAGACCGGCAGCCCCGCCGACCAGCGCGCGCCGGCTGATCCGGGACGATCGCAGGCAGTGTGAGGCCAACCGGCGTCGGCTACCCATGCATCGGCACCCCGAGGAGCCAGCTATTGAAGCGTTCGTTCGCCTCGACTTGGTTCGCCGCCCACCAGTCGACGTTGACCTGGATCAGCTTGCCGACATTGTCCGGCGCGGTCGGCAGCGTGGCGGCGACCTTCTTGTCCAGCAGCCCAAACGCCGCCGGATTGACCGGTCCCAGGGGGATCCGCCGCGCGAGCGCCGCCTGCACCTCCGGGGCGGTAGCGTACCTGATCAGGTCGAGCGCGACGTCCTTGCCGGGGGCGCCTTTGGGCACGACCCAGCTGTCGGCGATCAACAACCCCTGGTTCCAGCGAAAGTCGATCGCCTGGCCGTCCTGCTGGCCGGCGATCACCCGATAATGCCACGCAGCGGCGAAGTCCGCCCGCTTGCGCCCCAGCCAGGCGACCGGTTGCCGGCCGCTGTCCCACCAGAGGTCGACGATCTTGCCACTGATCCGCTTGAGGCTCTCGACGGCCCGCGCCCCGTCGAGCGGATAGAGCCGATCAGGCGCGACGCCGTCCGCCAGCAGCGCGAACTCGAAGCTCGCCAGCGCCTCCTTCGGGAGCGTCCGCATCCCCGAGTACCGATTCGCGTCCCACCATTCGGTCCAAGTGGTCGGCTCCCCGATCCGCAGCACCGCGTCGCGCCGGAAACCGCTGACCATCGCATAGGCATAGGCCGGCAGCGCGACGTCGTTGGCCGGGATCGGCGCGAACCGCGCGCGGTCGATGTCGCCTGATCCGATCGGCTCGAGATAGCCGCCGGCGAGGGCCGAGGCCGCCCAAATACCATCGACCAGGAGGAGATCGGCGTAGGGTTGACCGGCGTTGAGCGAGGCGCGAAGCTGGCTGTAATCGGTGGTTACCTCCTGGACCGTGCTGCCGGTGGCGGCGGCAAACGGCTGCCAGACCATGCTCCTGAGCGCCGCCTGAACCTCGCCGCCCCACGCGCCGACGCGTACCGTCCGGCCCTTCCAGCGCGTGGGATCGTCGTAGGGCGGGACGCGGACGGCCGGCGTGCCGACCGGAAGGATCGGCGACGCCGTCGGCAAGCGGTCACCGCCGCCGCCGCAGCCAGCGAGGCACGTCAGCAGACCGGCAGCCCCCACGCCGAGCACCCGCCGGCGGCTGAGGCGGGAGACGTTGGAGTTCGGACGGTTGTCGATCATCCCGTGTCCCGCGATGACGTCGAGCCGCGGTGAGCGGCCGGCCGGCGGCGTTCGCCACGATCGCCGCGGCCGGCGCCGGTTGCCCTGGCAGCCCACCAATCTGGTTGGCGGCGGTCAAACGAGCGCCGCCGCCGAGTTGTGAGGGGGATGCTAGCATTCGGCACGGCCATCGAGCCGGTTTGATCCTCATTGAGCCTCGCCGGAGTCGTTGCCCATGACGCTGCGGATTGCGGTCGCCGGCTTCTCGCACGAAACAAACACGTTCGTCACGGCGCGGACGGACCTGGAGGAGTTCGTGGCGAACGGGCTCTACCGTGGTGAGGCCTTGCTCGATCTGCGCGGGACGAACACGGTCGTCGGGGGCGCG
>JRHI01001712.1_pt1 | contig 17358 bp, 9 predicted proteins | sample 215371 | NCBI WGS metagenome assembly JRHI01 (sample SAMN02929681, study PRJNA255918) | sediment metagenome | biome: cave system; feature: Ice Cave; material: Sediment; isolation source: sediment from deep within a dark volcanic ice cave with no known source of... ...
GGAAGTTCCGGCTCATGGCGTCGCAATGCTGCGCGTTAAGAAATAACATCGCAATGGCGCGCCTAAACCAGTTGGGCGAGTCGGATTGAAAGTTCCAGCAGTGTGGCACTCTATTCTCTATAGAGATAGAAATCGTCCGCAGCTGCGTAGCGACCGTGCTCAGCTGGCATTTTTGCTTCAAATACGATGGTCGCGGAGGAGTGTCCCTCCGGAACTGTGAAGTCAAGACCTACACGGTGCCACTGTTCGCCTCCTGCGAAGATTTGAACTTCCGGGCGGCCAAATTCGACGGCAGAAAGGTGCGGCTCCGCTCCGGGAGTGGAGATCGCCCACGCACTCAAATGATAGTGCCCCGGCGTCAGCCCCGGGATGACCTGGCGGGCCGCACCGTTGCCCCCTGAAAGTAGAAGACGCCGCCGCCCCGAGTGCGCGCAGCACTCATTCGACCGCGCCGAACCCGCGAGGATCCACGGATTGTCTTTGGCGGCATGACTACCATCCCACTGTTCGGTCTCGAATCCTGCATTCAGAACGAGATTTTGCGGCACGACCAGGTGTTTCATGGATGCATCATCGAACGCCGCGCGTGCACCTTCCGTGTAAAGTCCAGGCTGTGCCGCAGCGACCGGAAAACGTCCTGCAGCGATTTCTTTTCCATCCATAAAAAAAGTAAAGCCAGTCCCGTGCTTCACGACGCGAATTGTGTGATAGGCCTCATACTGAAAGCCGCGCGGCAGCCCGGTGGTGAATGATTCCCGGACTTCACCCCGTAAAGTGTGCTGGACCCAAAAGCGCGCAAACGGCCAGATGTTTTTATCAAATCCGGCGAGGACCATTTCTTCTGAGTCTGTCGCGGCGGCGACAATTCCGGCCCTCGATGCAAGCGAATCGTTATCCTCCCAAAACGCGCTTGCTGTAAATTCGTAGTTTTCGGCCGGATCGCCTTTCAATGCTACGGAGCGTCCCGGACCACCCGTCACTTGATGAAGGGCATCTTCGCGAACGATCCACGCGCCCGAAATCTGATGCCAGGAAGCAGCAGAATCAGGTGCAGCAAACGTATCGTCAAAATGCGGAGTAATGGACTGATAACCGAACTCGACCGGCGTCTTTACCGAAAAGATTCCAAACCCACCGCGCTGCCCGTGGAGAGGGTAGGTTGCGGAGAACATATCGACGCCGTCCAATTTCACATCAAAGCGATCCTCGTTTCGAGTGATCATTAGTTGGTGAAACGCTTCGTGCCGGAAATCAGAGGGCAGGGGCCGCACAATGGCAGCGAGCTCTTTGCCTCCCAATTTACTTCTGAGTGCGATATTCGTATCTTCGATGGAGACGCGCACTTGATTCGTCACGTCGCTTTGGAAAACGATGGCCCCAGCCCCCGGGGCAATCTCATTGTTTTCGGAAGACTTGCCGGAAACAACGCGAGAGCCTTGATCGAAGGTGCGCAGGTTGACTTCATAAACGAAACTGGAATACCGCCCCTTCTGGGGAATTATTTGCAGCGTTTTACCCTTGCGAAATTCTGATGCAAGGAAGCCGTCGTCGCCAGTGGATCGGGTGGAAAAGACAGGATGATCCGGCAGCGGCAATTCGCCCAAGCTTGGTTGTTGCATAAACGGGCGATCGTGATTCCAGTACAACCGGTCCACAAATGGCAAGCGATTCCAGGGTTCCAGAAATGGAACGACGCGGGCGTGATAGACGCAAATGTCGTCCACATTGTTCGGCGCTTTGACCATTGCGTTATGGCCCGGCCCATCCACAAAAGCAGTGCTGCGCAGAATCGGCGGCACTACTTTTTTCCAACCCGGGCCGTCAAGTCCTCCTCCCGGAGGAACTTCTGAAGTCGCATATGCGAGCGCGTAGGTGGGAAGATCCCAGGAGCCGCCGCTGTACATCATGTAATAGTGCTTGCGGCGTTTGATGACCGTTGGAGCTTCGTTGGTATAGCGAAGGCTGCCATTATTGGGGTCGCCGTCTTTGTCCTCCCACGCCTCGGTACCCCGAGTGATGTGCCCTGGGTAGCCGGCTACCGAATTCCAAGAGGTCAAACGATCAGCGACGATTCCCGCACCAGGCAGCCGCGGCTCGTAAAGATAACTGTAAAAGAGATATTCCGCGCCATCGCCCGGGTCTTTAAAAACCGTTCCGTCAATACCCCAACCAGGCGTGACGGGTTTACCCGAGTCCACGAACGGCCCGCGTGGGTTTTCGCTTACCGCAACTCCGATGCGGCGAGCCATTTCACCCACGCGCCAGTCATCGGATTTACGGCTAGCTGTGTAATACAGATAAAATTTTCCGTTCCGGTAGACTACTTCCGGCGCCCAGACGTCAGCCTGATTCCATGCGTCAGGCCTGTCGGAAGCGTTAAGAACAGGACCTATCAATTCCCAATGGACAAGATCCATGGAATGGTACGCGGTAATTGGGGAACCGCTGGTGTAAAGAAAATATTCGCCGTTCCATTTCAAAACAAATGGATCGGGAAGTTCCCGCTCGACATGCTGGGGATCGCCAATGACAGGGTTCACATAGGGCGCTTGCGCATTAAGCTCCGGACAGAGTGAGAAAAAGAGAAGAAAGGGCAGGCAGCCCCCCAATGCCCGGGAGACTTTTAGCTTGTGGTGATAAAGCGGAACGGAGGCATTCATTCTTCTTTCACCTCTCTAACACCTCCTGCGGCAGACGACAAATATTGGCGGTGAGAAGCCGATCCCGTTTTCTCTTGTCAACCGAAAGCCAAGCTTACGGAAAGTCAGCTAGCCCCTACTGCGCGACATTCAAGGTAATCACAGATACGGAGTGCTTCGGTAGTTCAATGACGAACTCCGGCCCGGCGTCGATGATCTTCTGCTCGAGCGAAACCGCATTCGGCGTGGAAAAGCTGTTGGCGGCAGCCAGGGAAGCGCCATTGATCGTTTCGACCACGGCTTTTGCCATAACGCTGACGCCACTCAAATGGATCGTGGTGCGCATGGCGTGCTCCGCGTCGGTGTTGACCGCCTTGATGAAGAGTTGTTTTCCATTTGCGGTACGGCTCACGACGACATCTAGGTATGGCACATTCTTGCCTTCGAGCGTCGTATCGAATACAGGGCTCTGCACCCCCGCGGTGATGCGTTGTGTCCCCAGATGGCGGCTATAGAGCTCATTCACCAGATACGTGGGAGTAACAAATATGCCATGACGGCTCGCCTGTATGACACCACCGTGCCACCCATTGACCAGATCAGACACTGCGCTCATGGCCACGACGTCGCTTCGCTCGAACACGTTTAGCAGCCGCGCGGCATACAATGCCGACTCCATGGAGTGCTGACGGGGAACAGGTAACGCAGTGTTCCATTCATTGATGCTCAACCGGATGTCGCGCCCGGGAACGAGTTCATGAATCACCTGCTGCAATTGCTTGTAATAACGTTCGTAATGGAGAGGATGAGCCATCAGGTTCAACGGGTCACCCCGCATCTCCTTCCCACCGTAGTAGTGATGGATGGCGAGGTAATCGATATGTGCGCCCCCGACCTGCAGCACGGTGCGGTTCCATTTCATGTCGTTGTCCCCGACGGCAGTAAGACGAACAGAGGGATCGACCTTGAGCATGGTGGCCGCATAACGGTTGTAGTTCTGTGCATAGGTTTCCGCGTCGCTGTGCCCGCGCACCCAGTTTCCCCAAATCTCGTTTCCGATCTCCCAATATTTTACTTGAAACGGTTCCGTGTGGCCGTTGGCGACACGCATGGCGCCGTACTTCGACGATGCCGGACCGTTGGCATACTCCACCCAAGCGGCGGCTTCCGAGGCTGTGGCCCCACGCCCTTCCACATTGACCGTGAGAGAAGGCTCCGCGCCGACGTTGTGGCAAAAGCGAATGAATTCGTCGGTGCCAAAGTCACCCGGTTCCGGCTCGTTTCCCCAGGAAAGATTTGCCCACGTAAAACGCTGGTCCCGCGGACCGATACCCCACATCCAGTGGTAATCCTGGGCGACGTTCCCTCCGGGCCAGCGAATGAATGCTGGTCGAAGATCCTTTACCTTTTGGAGAACATCCCCGCGCACGCCTTCCACAGCGTTACCCGGCAGCAGAGAGAGTTGGTCCAACCAAAGCCGTCCCTGGCCGTGAAAAAGCACCACGAATTTGGCGAGGGGATCGCTCTTTCCGGGCGCCAACGCGTATTCATACCTCTTCCAATCGCCGGAAATGTTGTTTACTTCGGCGCTTGAATAGGTTTCTCCGCCGGTCCAGTCCGCTTCCAGTGCGACGGTGACGTGCCCCTCAGACCCATTCGTCTTCATCCAGAGATAGCCGTGGTAAGTGATGCCCTGGCGGATGGGTATTCCACTTTGCCGGATACCGCGTCGCTGTCCGTCGTCGTGACCGAGATCCACGCGCAGGGAATGCCCGGTTCGCTCGGCGGCAAATTCGTGCTGCGTCGGGTAGTAGACCGAATCATCCCAGTGGAACTGCATCGCGGAATCGTGGTTGCGATCGTCAGGATCGCGCTCCCAATCGCGGGGGAGCCCGATTACATTGGGAGCCTCGTCGAAATTGCGGTCACGGATCAGTTCCGCAGTCAGGCCGCCCTTCACTCCTCCAAACATAAACTCGTCAAACTGTCCGTACAGCATCGGGCTGATGCTACCCTCGATTTTGCCGGCATCAATAACCAGACGAGCTGAAGACACGTCCTTTCCAACTTGGGCGGCGATCGCCGCTGGACTGAGGGCAGTACCACAGAGCAGCAAGCCGAGCACCGGTTGTAGCAGCACCTTCTTGCGCAGCACCGTTGTTAGTCCTCCTACGATTAATCGCCACACGACCGCCGGCCCGGAACTACAGCGCAACGGAATGAAGGCCGGCTGGTCGGCATGTCCGTTCTACCCTGAAAAAAAACCGTGCTGCGCACTTCAGTTCACGCTTTGAGTTTGCTTCACGGTCACTACGCGGACCGAACTCCAGTTATTCTCGGATGAGCCATATCCATAGAGCATCACCCAGAATTCTTTCGGCAGATTCCTTACTGTTTTTTGCAGCCCCATTTGCCCATTGAGCATGAAAAGGAACTCATCGCCGCGGCGCACGATTCCCAGAGTTGGGTTTGGAGTTTTGGTAGCCAGTTTGCGGTTGTCGATGCGCTCGTCTCGTCCGTTGACGACGGCCCAGGCTTCGAATGTCCCTTCGCTGGTGAGAATCCATTCCACCCGATTGCGGCCTGAGTCGTCGAAAAGAAGGGTAAGAACCGCCGTACCTAGCGCCAGCCCTCCTTTTCCTACATCGGGAAGCGCCGGTCCCACCTTGGCCAGTGTAGCTTCCACGATAAAGTGATCTCCGCCAAATTTCTGCTTGGTACGAACCCCGGAACGCGCGCCACTTACTCCACGCATCCGCAGTTCGCCATGTTCGATTTTAAAGGTGCCACCGCTTCCACCCACAAACGTGAAGCGCTCCCACTTCGTCGCATCCAGCGCATGGCCGTCAAATTTCGCGATCCATTCTTGTGTGGCCGGTTGCGTCTGGGCAGGCGTTTGCGCTGGGAGAGGCGATAACGCTCCGAGCGTCAGCGTCAGTAGCAGCGCCCAGAACGCGATCGCATGCCGAACAGGAACACCATGATTCTTTAACAAAGAAAGCCTCCCTTACAATTCAGAAACGTACGTCGGCAAGACGTCGCAGAATTTCCCGGCGCTCGCTTTCCGACTTCTCCTTTTCCGCTTTGCTTAGCTTCTCAAATTTTGCCATCGTCGCCTGCGCGTCTTCCTTCCGCTTGAGGCGCATGTAAGCCCGGCCGAGATGGTAATACGCTTCGGCGAGCTTCGGATCGGTCTGCACTACTCCTTCAAGCTCCTTGACGGCATCGGTCAGGCGATTGGTCCTGAGGAGGAATTTTCCGAGCGCCAGACGAGCGTCCTGGAAGCCAGGATCAATGGCGAGGGCGCGTTTCAGATGCTGGCCCGCGCCGGCGTCATCCGGCGGAGTCGATTTCTCCAGTGCTTTGGACATCAAAAAGTGAGTAACCGCGGAACGCTCTTCCGCAGCTAGTGCTTTCTTATAAAAAGCCACGGCATCCTGAATTTTTCCTTGATCAACGCCGATCATCCCCAGATACGCATATGCGGGAGACATGCGAGGATCAAGTTGAACGCAATGCTCGAAGGCCCGCACAGCTTCTTCACTCTTATTGTCTTGAAACTGTGCCACACCCATCGCAAACCAGAGTTTTGAGGACTTCGGGAATTCTTGCAGCGTTTCCTTCAAGCGGATCACCGCTGCCTGCGGTGCGTCGGCATCTGTCAGCAACATGGCGTAACGAAAGTGGTAGGCTTCGTTTTTGGGGTCAAGCTGAACGGCCCGGCGCATGGCTGGAATGGCATGTTCAACGCGCCCCCTCGCTTCATTGACTTCCGCTAGCGCGAAGTACACTGGCGCCGCCTCCACTCCTCTTGCCACGGCGGACTCCAGGACCCGCCCGGCCGCTGGAAGATCTCTCCGGGCTTGCTGAGCTCGTGCCAGTAAAACGACGCAATTTACGTTCGAAGGATCGGTCTGGAGCGAAGCCTCCAACTCGTGAGCGGCTTCCATTGCCAGCCCGGCTTCAAGAAGGGCCGCCCCTAGCTCAGCGCGCGCCGCCGTCGCAGTCACCAGCTGCGGAGCGCCCTCCAGGCGTCTCGCATAATCTGCATAGTTCGATGCCGCCTGCGTGGGCTCATGCAAACGCAATGCTACCACTACAAGAGCGCGAGCCGTCTCAGCGTCGGGAGCAATAGCATGGGCGCGCTGAAATAAGTCTTTTGCCTGGCGGAGTCCGTCCAACGTCGCGCTCTGGAAGCGGATTTGGGCCAGGTTCGCCAGGGCACCAGCTTGCCTTCCTTCGAGGTGTAAGGATGCCTCAAATTCCGTTGCCGCGCGGCGATTGTGGCCTAACTTTAGAAGAATTGCGCCGTAATTATTGTGAGCTTCCGGAGAATTAGGCGCGGCAGCTACTGCGGCCCCAAACTGGCGTTCCGCTTCATCGAGCTCCCCGGCATGGTCAGCGAGAATCCCCAAGTAAGTCCGGGCTGCAATATTCTTTGAATCAAGAATGAGAGCGCGTCGAAACAGAGCTTTCGCCGTCGTCGTATCACCACGATCTAGAGCGGCTACGCCATCGGCAATTAGGCGAGGAGGTTGGTTTTCATTATCGGGCGCTTTGTACTGAGCGGAAGCCCGGTAAGTTACGGTTGCCGCGCTGCAGCTTAGAATAAGCATGAGGAAACGAGGGGTGACCCGGAGTCTCGGAAACCGCGGCATGGCTAACAAGCTAACGCATAATTAGCAGGCAGAGAACCAAATATTTCCTCTGCCTTCCTCGTGTCAAGCTAGATCAGAAGATTAATTTCAGACCGAACTGGATGCTGCGCGGATCGTATATGTAAGGCGCGTTTACAACGCTCGATTGCCCGAAGTTTCGGCCATCGCGCAGGTCAATGTTTGGCTGAAAATAGCGATGGCGGTTGAACGGGTTAAACAATTCTGTCCGGAATTCGAGCGTCAGTCTCTCCGTAAACGAGGTTTTCTTCATTACACTTAGGTTTTCGCTGTAAAACGGCAGTGCTCGCACACTCGAAAGGACCGGCGGGGCATTGCCGAAGAACGTGTTTGGGTTGGCATAGTAGGCGGCATAGGCGGCATCCCCCGGCTGTACCCGGGGCGATTTTGGATCCGCGGGATTGACTAACGGCGGCTGACTAAAGGCTGGTGGCGCGGCAAACGCTGCGGGATTCACCAGTTGAAAAATCGTGCCGGACGGACTCTTCCCGGTAAGGATCGGCTGCCCGGTTAGGTTCGGCCGAATGCTGCCTTCGTACCCGACCAGACCGAGAAATTGTTCAGTATAGAGCGGATCTGAATTGAAAACCGGGATGGGCAATCCCTGCTGATAACGATGGATACCGTTGATCTGCCAGCCGCCAACAAGTTTGTCCACAATTCCGGAATGCGAGAAGAATGGTTTTCCTTTCCCAAAGGGCAATTCGTAAAGATAGCTGAACACCACCACGTGGGCCGCGTTGTTAGGGGATACAGACCGCAGCGAGCGAATGTCAAACGGATTCTGCACCACATTGCCTAATGGCGAGCGGCCAAGCAAATCTTCCGCCGCATCGGTAATCAGCTTCGAGAATGTATACGAGAGGCCAAACTGGAATCCCTTGGAGAAACGCCGGTCCAGTTTGACTTGTAGCGCATTATAAAGACTGCGCCCTTGGCTTTCGAGTTGCTGATTGATCCTCCCGTACTGGGGGAAGGGTCGCAATGCCTGCGCGACGCTGCCATTGAATCCGGGGTACACCGCCGCAGGGCTGCTCGGCAAAGCTACTCCTACGCTTCTCGCATAAGCTACGTGTGCGGGATTCGCCAGCGCGGCTGCCAATGGCTCATTCAAGATAACGAATCCGAGCTTCAGGTCGTCGAGCGGTAACGCATTCAGCCTCTTAAAATTAGACCGTAAGCGCGTGGCATGGCTTCCAATGTAACCGATAGTAACTGCAAAGTTACCCGGGAGTTCACGCTGATAATCCAGACTGTATTGTAGAGTGCGCCCGAGTCTGAAGTTTGGGTCGAAGTAGTCCACCCCACTGCCGATGAACTGGCCGTTGGGATTGGGCACCAATGCAGCGGGGTAGGTTGAGAGGAAGGCGACTGATTGCCGCCCTCTCGGCTTAACCAGAGGGTCCTGCGGGTCGCGGAATGTGTTGTAACCCTGCAGGCCCGAAGTGATATCGCTGGCAAGCAGCGGTGCGTAATAAAGTCCAATTCCTCCACGCACAACACTCTTATTGTTGATCGAGTAAGCGAATCCCAGGCGTGGCCCAAAGTCGCTGTAATCGGGGTGGACCAACCCTCGGTTGAGGGCTTGAATCCCGCCTTGGCCACCGGCGCCGACAAGCGCACCCAGACGCGTGGAACGAACTTGTGGATCGGGATTGGGAATCATAGGGTCGAAACCGCGCAAAATGTTATGAGATTCCACCCGAGGATAAGGAATCTCATACCGCACACCGACGTTTAGCGTAAGACGCGGTGTGACCTTGATGTCGTCATTGGCAAAAAATGCCGGCGCAAAGTAGCGCCACGCGGGTTTGGCGGAGTGTATGTTGACGAACGAGAACTCGGTCGCCCCCGTAATCAGGCTGGCTATGGGCCAACCCCCACCGCCTCCAAATTTGTCCGGTCCCTCGTCGGAACCCGTTTGGTCTCCCCGGAAATTGAACGTTCCTCCAGGATCGATCAATTGGGTTACGTTGAGCTGCTGCCACTTGACGTCCCCGCCGAATTTGAGAGTGTGCCGTCCCTTTACCCAGGTTACGCTGTCGCTGATTTCGACAGTATTGTCGGGCAAGCGATCGGAAAAAAAAGTAGACCCGATGTTCTGCGCGGCGCGCGGATCGAGCGACGTCGCGATGGGGCCATAGCCGGGAAAGCCCACGCGCGGGAAAGCGGCGTTTTGTGTCGCATTGGCCGGGAAACCCAGTTCGACAGAAGGAATGTGGCCAACTACGGTGTTCATGTTGGATACGTCGGCACGGCTCCACGCTAGATTTAAATGATTCAAGAGCGTGGGCGAAATGGTGTAGTCGTATTGGGCCCGGGCAAAATGCGATTTGAAAGTTTGGTCCCAAACGTCCTGTGCGATGAATGGTAATGGGAATCTCGGGAATCCCCCCTTGAGCGTATGCTGAACACGGTACGTATAGCTGCCCGAGAGATGCTGCTTATCCGTAATGACTTGATCGACCTTGGCCACATAGTTGTTCATCGTCGTCGGGAAGGTCGTTGCGGCTAAGTAATTGTGGTATACGCCTGGGCTGGTCGGAAGCGGATAACGGCCGAGGATCGCCTGCCCTGCGGGATCGATCACGGATTTACCGGTGGTAGGATTTTTGTACAGGTCGATCCGGTTGCCCGGGATCGGGGTTTTTCTTTGATCTGGAGGAATCGTAGGGTCGTAGACCGACACCGGACCGCCAAAAAAACTGAGCACATAAGGATCGGTAAGCAATTCCGAAAAATCTCCCGTGTGCATCTTGGCAGTGGGAACAGTTACACGGACGTTTTCACCTTGCGAAAACCGGTAGCCCTCATAGTTGAAAAAGAAAAACGTTCGATTCGTTCCTTTGTATACTTTCGGAATCCAGATGGGACCACCCACGTTAAAGCCAAAATCGTTCTGGCGGTCCAGATTGCGCGGAAGTTTGTTCGCGTTGTTGATAAAACTGTTCGCATTCAGAGCCGTGTTTCGCAATAAATCGTACACTTCCCCGTGATATCCATTGCCCCCAGACTTCAGCGTGAAGTTGACTACGCCACCGGACGAGCTTCCGAATTCGGCGGAGTAGCTGCTGGTGCTTATGGTGAACTCCTGGAAAGCGTCGGGACCGGGCGCTACTTCTGAGAAGAAAGTGCCATTCTGAGCACGCTGCGTCCCCGCACCATCAATCAGAATGCTGGTGCCTAAAGCTTGTCCGCCGTTGACGCGGAAATTGGCGGCATCAGTTCCGCGACTGCCAGTCCCCGTTCCCGACGTCACACTGCTATCCAGAAAGATGAACGAAAGTGGTGTTCTCCCGCCGAATTCCGCGCTGACCTGCAGCGGCAGTTCACGCACCTGCTTCTCTGTGACGTTTGTCTGTTGTACGGGGCTTTCCGATTGAAGCAACGGAGCGTCACTGGTGACAATGATCGATTCACCTTTAGCCCCGACCGTTAATTGAAAGTCAACGCGCAAGGTTTCCTGCACTGGAAGGATAACCTTTTGGGTGATGGCCTTGAATCCGGGAACGTCGACAACGATCTGGTAAGGCGCCGCAGGCAGCTCTGAAAACGTGTAGCTCCCTGTGGCCGACGTCGCACTTGTGCGGACCGCCCCGGTATTGACGTTTGTCGCTGTGACGCTCGCATCGGTCACAACTGCTCCCGAAGGATCCGTGACCGTCCCCGTGATGCTACCGCGATCGCTCTGTCCAAACGCGGAAAGTGTCAGAGTACCCGTGAGCAACAGCACGGCTACCGCAGTAACTTTAAAAGATTTCATTCCCTCACACCCCAATTAGGCTCACAGTTGGGAACCGGAGCCTGCTCATCATGTAACCGTTTACATGAGTTAAATTCTGGTGGACAATACCCCGCTAGCAATTCGCATGTCAAGATTTATGTGGCAGAGCATCCTTGCAAACGAATCCTGGCAGAGGGGGCGGATTTGTCTCTCCTTACGCAGCCGCGCAAGCGCTTGCGATCGTTTGCAATGTTGACTTAGCATGCGATTCCGGACTGCGCAAATCGTGAATTCTTCCCGGCGATATAGTTATCGAACGATTTGTTCTTTCCTTCTTTCGGTGTGGTTCCTTGTTGCCGCCGGTATCGCCGGCTGTGGTGGCGCCGCCTCCACCCTGCAGCCTCCCCCGCCACCCAGCACCTATTCCAATCCTTTGACAATCCAGATACCAGCCGGTGGCACGGTTCAAAACTGTCCCGACCCATCCATCATCCGGGGACAACAACCCGGCGATAATTTCTGGTATATGTACTGCACAACCGATCCTCTGAACGATACTGACAAGAATACTTCCGGGAAATTCAATTTTCATCTGATCAGCATGCACAAATCTCTCGACCTCGTTCACTGGAGCTATGTGGGAGACGTATTCACGACACGCCCGGCTTGGGTCGCGCCTACGGCTGGGCTTTGGGCCCCAGCGATCAAGTTCTTCAACAATCAGTACTACCTCTATTTTTCCGCCTCGGATACCAGCCTTCCGAGAGGCGGTGCGGCCATTGGAGTTGCGACCAGCAGCAGCCCTGTCGGCCCTTGGACGGATAGCGGTACTCCCGTCGTGATGCCTCAGGATGCGCCTTGCTGCCGCGGTTCACGCAGCGCGGTGATTGATCCGGAAGTGATCCCATTCAACGGAACGAATTATATTTATTTTGGAAGCTTCTTCGGCGGAATTTCTGCCCGTACTCTTTCCGCGGATGGATTGACTTCCGATCCCGCCAGTGAAACTCCTATCACGATTGACAACCGGTACGAGGCCGCCAACATCGTTGAGCACGGTGGCTTTTTCTATCTCTTCGTCTCCGCATCCGATTGCTGCAACGGCCCCCTCAGCGGCTATGCCGTATTCGCTGGACGGTCCACGAGCCCCCTCGGGCCGTTTTTGGATAGCCAGGGCATCTCGCTGCTTGCCAGTCGCGTCGGCGGCACTCCGGTTATAGGCATGAACGGCAATCGATGGGTTGGGCCGGGCCACAACGCAGTCTTCACGGATTTAGGTGGCCAGGACTGGTTTTTGTATCACGCCATCGAGACGGCAGTTCCTTACTTCGCAGGCGCACCAGGATTCACGAAGCGGCCCGTTATGCTCGATGCCCTCGATTGGATCAACGGCTGGCCCGTCGTTCGGGGTGGCTCGGGCCCCTCCGACACGCCCCAACCGGTTCCCGCAGCACAGCCCGGACAAAAGAGTCTCTATACATCTCAAATTAAGCTGCCAGACCAGCCAGGCCAGCTCATCGCTTCTGCCAGCGACGAATTTAATGCTTCTACACTGAGCACGCAATGGAGTTGGATCCGGCCGCCCGCTGCGGGCGCCTACGTGTTAACGGGCTCGACACTGCAGTTCAACACGCAGCAAGCCGAACTCTTCGTCAACACGAACACCGCCTCAGTGCTCACCGAGTTCGCGCCCAATACCGACTACATCGTAGAAGCCCGGATGCACGTGAATTTGCCGTCTGCGGGATGCTGCCAGAATTTCGTGCAGGCCGGCCTGGTAATCTACGGAAATGACGACAATTACATAAAGCTTGTGCATGTCTCCATCTTCAACACGCGACAAACGCAGTTTGCCAAAGAAGTTCTCCCTGTCCCCTCGGGATACCCGCGCTATGGGAGCACACTCGTCGGGCCACCCTCGGATTGGACCTGGCTTCGCATCGTAAAACGCGGCGCTGCAAACGGAGAAATTTATACGCCCTACACTAGCAACGACGGGAAATTTTGGACGCGTGGCGGTGCCTGGACGCACACGCTCGGCAGCGGAGCAAAAATAGGGTTAGTGTCCATGGGCGGATCAGGTTTCGCGGCCAACTTCGACTACGTTCGGGTGTACACTGTCGCGCCATAGTGCGGTTTTGTTCTGGCGCCACCTTGTTCGACCCTTTCAGTCGCCAAACTCTTGATACTCAGCCACGCACCATTACAAGGAGCCAGAAGCGCATGAGCACGAGTGCGGCCCTGTTTGACCTGAAACCACAGCACGAGTTTTTCGTCGGCATCGATTCCGACGGCTGCGCCTTCGATAGCATGGAGATTAAACACAAAGAGTGTTTTTGTCCCAACATCATCAAGCACTGGCGGTTCCAAGCCGTCTCGAAGTACGCTCGAGAAGCTGTCGAGTTTGTGAATCTGTACTCGAAGTGGCGCGGAACCAACCGTTGGCCGGCGCTGCTGATGACGTTTGATTTCCTTCGCGAGCGGCCCGAGGTCGCGGCGCGCCATGCCGAAATTCCGCAGGCGCTCAGGCTGCGCGAGTTCGTCGCGTCGGGCCAGCCGCTCAGTAACGATGGATTGAAAGTTTACATGGCGGAGCATCCCGCTCCCGAGCTAAACCGCGCGCTCGAGTGGAGCGTGGCGGTAAATGAAAGCATCACAGACATGGTGTTCGGCCTGCCGCCTTTTCCGTATGTGCGGCAGAGTCTGGAATTGCTTGCGAGCCGCACTGACAGCGTCGTCGTATCGCAAACGCCCACTAATGCGCTTGTGCGCGAGTGGGAAGAGCACGACATTGCGAAATATGTGCGCGCCATCGCCGGCCAGGAATTGGGCACGAAGAAAGAGCATTTGAAAATGGCTACCAATGGAAATTACGCGCCGAACCGCGTACTGATGATAGGAGATGCGCTCGGCGATTTGGACGCCGCGCGCGGAAATCAGGCCCTTTTCTTTCCTATCAATCCCGGGCATGAAGAGGAATCGTGGCGGCGCTTTTACCAGGAAGGTGTGCAAAAGTTTTTAAGTGGTGAATTTGCCGGGGCGTATGAAGCGGAGCTGATGCGCGAATTCACGAAACTGCTGTCCGAGATTCCGCCGTGGCAGCACGCAGCGCATTGATCAAAGACGCGGTACGAAGGCACATGTTCCCCGCTGTGTTGGTGAGGTAAAAACCGGTGATCGGAAAAGGATCCGCAAGCCAATATCTTAGTCCCGTCCAAGTAAGCGACATTGTGGCGGAAGCGGTGGCATCGATGCCCGTCGAGGGCAAGCGTGTTCTAATGATCATCCCCGACGGCACGCGCAGCATGCCGATGCCCACGATGTTCAGCTTGTTTCAGAAAATCTTGAGGGCCCGCGTCAAGGTGCTGGATTATCTGGTGGCGCTGGGCACGCATCCCATTATGAACGATGCGCAGCTCACGAAGCTGGTGGGACAGACGGTCCTCGACGGTAGCGTGGGTGAAACGCGCATATTCAATCATCATTGGGAGGAGCCGTCGACTTTCGTGCAGTTGGGGATTATTCCCGCCGGCGAGATCGCGCAGATTACCGGTGGCCTGATGTCGCGGGACGTTCCGGTCACGCTGAACAAACTTATCCTGGACTACGATCATTTGATTATTTGCGGTCCGGTTTTTCCTCACGAAGTGGTCGGCTTTTCGGGCGGCAACAAATACTTTTTCCCGGGCATCGCGGGCGCGGAAATCATCAACTTCACGCACTGGCTTGGCGCGGTGATGACCAATTATAAAATCATCGGCGCGGGTTACACGCCGGTACGCGCGGTGATTGACCGCGCCGCTTCTCTGGTTCCACGTCCCACTTCGTGTTTCGCTCTGGTGGTTACCCACGATGGTTTAGCTGGGCTTTATTTTGGCGCGCCTCGTGATGCCTGGACCGCGGCATCGGAGCTTTCGGCGCAGAAGCACATTTTCTACGTGGAAGAGCCGTTTCGACGCGTACTCTCGATCATGCCCGAGCTCTATGACGACCTGTGGACCGCAGCCAAGGGCATGTACAAGATGGAACCCGCCATTGCCGATGGCGGCGAAGTTGTAATCTACGGCCCGCACATCTCTGAGGTCAGCTACACCCATGGAAAGCTGATTGATGAAATCGGGTATCATTGCCGCGACTACTTCATCACACAGTGGGACCGTTTCAAGCAATACCCCGGAGGCGTACTGGCGCACTCGACGCACGTCAAGGGTATGGGCCATTATGATCCAGCGACGGGAAAAGAGACTCCGCGCATTCGGGTGACGCTGGCTACGGGCATCTCGGAAGAGCGCTGCCGCCGCATCAATTTAGGTTATCTCGACCCGGCCAGTGTAAAAATGGATGAATGGGGCGGCAGGGAACATGAAGGAGTAGTGGTGGTGCCGCGTGCCGGAGAAATTCTCTATCGGCTCAAAGAGAAGGTTGCCGCAGGAGGTTAGGGGACACATGGAATACAAGATGGGAGTCGTCGGCCTGGGCGTAATGGGCTCCAACCTTGCTCTGAACATGGAGCGGAACGGGTTCCCCGTGGCAGGCTATGACCTGGACGAACAAAAGACGCGCGCATTCCTTGCGGGCCCAGCAAAAGGTAAGAAGATCACTATCGTGAACTCTCCTGAAGCTCTGATGCGCGCCTTGGAGAAGCCCCGCCGAATCCTTATCATGGTACCCGCCGGCCCCCCTGTGGACAGTGCCATCGCCCATCTGAAGCCGCATCTGGAGCCTGGCGACATTTTGATGGATGGCGGCAACTCTTTTTTTCTCGATACCGAGCGCCGCAATAAGGAACTCGAGGCGCAAAGTTTCCGGTTCGTCGGAATGGGCGTATCCGGCGGCGAAGAGGGCGCGCTTTGGGGAGCCTCGATTATGCCCGGCGGACAGCGGGAAGGCTGGGAAGTGGTCGCTCCGATCTTGCGCGCCATCAGTGCTCGTGCTGAGGATGACGCGCCCTGCGTGGAATACATGGGACCGCGCGGTGCGGGACACTACGTCAAAATGGTGCACAACGGGATCGAATACGGCGACATGCAGTTGATTGCCGAAAGCTATGACTTGCTGCACCGCGGTTTGCGTCTACCTGCGGATGAACTGCACGATATTTTTACCGAGTGGAATCAACGCGAGTTGAAGTCCTACTTGATTGAGATTACTGCGGCCATTTTTGCTAAGAAGGACGCCGAGACCGGCAAGCCCTTGGTGGATGTCATTCTGGATGAAGCCCAGCAGAAAGGTACAGGCAAGTGGGCCAGCCAGAACGCCTTCGACGTGGGCGCTCCTATTCCGACCATCAATGCGGCCGTCGAGAGCCGTATTGTCTCGGCGTTAAAGCCGCAGCGCGTGGCTGCGAGCAAAGTGCTCCGCGGACCGGCGCCTTCTTACACGGGAGACAAACAACGCCTCATCAAAGCCGTCGAAGCGGCTTTGTACGCCAGCAAAATCACTTCGTATGCCCAGGGTATGGCGCTCATGCGCATCGCGTCCGACGAATACAAATATTCCCTGAACCTCGCGGACATTGCTAAAATCTGGCGAGCGGGTTGTATCATCCGCGCGAATTTGCTGGGTGACATCATGACCGCGTACCATCGTAATCCCGCGCTCGTCAATTTGCTGCTAGACGGCGCATTCGTCGAAGCCGTTCAAAGCCGGCAGGAGGCTTGGAGGTTCGTCGTGCAAACGGCCGTCGGCATGGGCATCCCTGTTTTGGCGATGGGCGCGTCACTCGGGTATTTCGATGCCTACCGCAGCGAGTCTCTTCCAACAAACTTGACGCAGGCGCAGCGCGACTATTTCGGCGCTCACACCTACCGTCGCATCGATAAGGAAGGTGTCTTCCACACGGACTGGACGCAACATAAAGAGGCCGATGTCAAGTGACTTAGACTTAGGTCCACAAACACCACGCGAGGCTCGATTGATGTCCCCCTTCTCGGCGCTTCAACTCGCTCCTCGGCATCAAGTGTCGATTTCTTCCGAATTGGTTCCAGCAGCATGACGCCGGAATAGCAAAATAAGCTATGCAGCGGAAAATTTTTTGGTTGGCGTTCGGGGCACTTGGTTTGATTGCGGACCTCACTTTGCCATTCTGGTGGGCGGTGGCTGCGACGGTTCCGATCGGCATGGCCAGTTGGTGGATCGCTTATCGTAGCGACCTTTTCTAACAAGCTTATCTTCTCGCCAGGCGCTCAACATACGACTCAGGAGGTGAGAGAATACCCCAAGGACTGTATTGCCGTGCGCGCGGATGTTCCGCAGACTTCTGACGGATCTTCCTTCCACACCCAGAGATGTTTTCCCCATTAACTTGCTGATGTAATTG
>JRHI01001713.1_pt1 | contig 17356 bp, 14 predicted proteins | sample 215371 | NCBI WGS metagenome assembly JRHI01 (sample SAMN02929681, study PRJNA255918) | sediment metagenome | biome: cave system; feature: Ice Cave; material: Sediment; isolation source: sediment from deep within a dark volcanic ice cave with no known source of... ...
GGCCTCCCAGAGGCGGGGGACACGCTTGTTCAAGGGCTAGCGGCTCATTGGCTGGTGGAGGAAGTCTCGTCATGCACATTACCATTTACTACGCCGCCCAGGCGAAGCAGGCCGCCGGGCGGCCTTGCGAGGACCTCGAACTGCCGCTCCCCTGCGCCGTACGCGACCTGCTGCGTCACCTGGCCCGGAAGCACGGTGAGGCGCTGGGACGGCTGCTGCTCAATGAGGACGGCGAGCCGCAGCCGGCACTGCTGCTTTTCGTCGGCGATGAGCAAGTACCGCTGCACGGTGCACGCGATCTGCAACCTGGCGACACGCTCACCATCCTGCCGCCAATCGCGGGTGGCTAGGTCCCACGCGGAACGCTGTTCGAGGAGTCATCGACCATGGCCGAATCGCGATTCCCCCTGACCGACGAGGAACGGTCCACCTACGAATGGCAAATGTGGGTGCCCGACTTCGGCGAGGAAGGCCAGCAGGCGCTCAAGGAGGCGTCCGTTCTCATCACGCGCATCGGCGGCGTCGGCGGCGCGGCAGCGTACTACCTGGCGGCCGCCGGCATCGGCCGGCTTGTCCTGGCGCACGCGGGCAACATTCGTCCCGCCGACCTGAATCGCCAGCTGCTGATGACACATGCTGCCCTGGGGACAGCGCGGGTCGAGTCAGCGGCCCGCCGCCTGCACGAACTGAATCCGCGCCTGGCCGTGGAGGCCGTGCCGGAGAACATCACCGCCGGCAACGTCGAGCGGCTCGTACGCTCCGCGGACCTGGCCGTGGATGCCGCGCCGGTCTTCCCGGAGCGGTTCATCCTCAATGCCGAGGCCGTGCGGCAGCGGAAGCCGCTCGTCGAATCGGCGATGTACGAATGCGAGGGGCAGGTGACGACGATCCTGCCCGGCAAAACGCCGTGCCTGGCCTGCCTCTATCCGGCCGACCCACCGGCCTGGCAGCGTCGCTTCCCGGTCTTCGGTGCCGTGGCGGGGACAGTGGGCTGCCTGGCCGCAATGGAGGCGATCAAGGTGCTGGCCGGCTTCGGCGAACCGCTGCTTGGGAAAATGTTGATCTGCAATCTCCGTGACATGACCTTCCGCACCGTCCGCCTGAACCGCCACCCAGAATGCGCGGTCTGCAGCAAGGTTTGAGCAATCCTCATCATCCCTCAAGAGGAGTCCTGCGCATGCGATGTATCAGACTGGCCGCCGCGTTCCTACTCACACTGGGAATTGCCACCCTGACGACAGGGCCGGCCCTGGCCCGGAAGGCGCCCAAGCTGGCGGTGCCTGACAGCGTGACCTGGGAGCCCGATGTCGAGTACGGCAACGCCGAGGGGCAGCGTCTCCTGCTCAACCTGGCCCGGCCGAAGACGGGTAACGGACCCTTTCCCGCGATCGTCTGCATCCACGGCGGCGGGTTCCGGGCCGGTACACGCCATGGCTACGACACGCTCTGCCTTCGCCTGGCCGAACACGGCTATGTCGCCGTTACGGTCGAATACCGGCTGGCGCCGAAGTTTCCGTTCCCGGCGGCGATTCACGATGTAAAAGCAGCGGTCCGTTGGATGCGCGCCAATGCCGGTAAGTACCACGTCGATCCGGAGCGCGTCGGCACGATGGGCGGCTCCGCGGGCGGTCACCTGGCGCAATTCCTCGGCGTCACGGGCGGCGTAAAGGAGTTTGAGGGCAACGCCGGCAACGCTGAGCAATCGAGCCGGGTCGCCTGTGTCGTCAACTTCTACGGCCCAAGCGATCTGACGAAGTCCTACGGCAAGAGCGTCGATGCCGCCGAGGTGCTGCCGCTCTTCCTCGGCGGCAACCTGGAGACGGCCCGGCACCGGCACATTCTCGCCAGTCCCCTCTACTGGGTCACGCCGCAAGCCGCGCCGACACTCTGCATCCAGGGCACCGATGACAAGTACGTCAATCACGAACAGGCTGTCTGGATCGTTGAGCGTCTCAAGGCCGCCGACGTCGAGGCGGACCTGCTATCGCTGGAGGGGGCTGGCCACGGCTTCCGCGGCAAGGACCAGGAGTTGGCCGAGAAAGCAATGCTGGCCTTCTTCGACAGGCACTTGAAGAAAAACTGAGCGGGCTCAAGAGTACAGCAGCCCGCAGCGCGAGAAAGGGCACCCTTGCTGGCGCTGTGGGCTGGTCGAGCCGTTGCTCGCCCGTCCTGCTTTACCCCATCTTCCCGGTTTTCCTCGCATTCCATCAAATACGATCACGAAATGACCCCTGTCGAGCCGAAAAGAGGGGCAGAACAGAATTTCCCGGCATGCCCCCAAAGGGGACGCCACCGATAGAGGTGCGACGTCAGGGGAGGCGAGCAACATGGAGAGTCTGCGGTTGGTCCCCGGCGAGAATGTTCCCTGGGCAACGCCTTGCTGCCGTTGTTCGGCCACGGGCCAGCGCTGGGACCGCATCGCGGGCAAGCCCTACTGCCCCGATTGCCAGGAGGCGCTGGCCCGTGGCGAGGGCGAACCTCTGGTCGAGCGCACCGAGAAGCGGCCTTGCTGCATCTGCTCGAACGTCGGTATCCTCCCCTACCTGACCCTGCCGCTCGAGGCGCCGCAGTTGGTGGAAATGGACCTGTGCGCCGAACACTTCCGCGCCTTGCTGGCGCGCCGCCTTGGGCCCCATGCCTACCAGCAACTTGCCCGGCAGCTTATGGCAGTCCAGCTGAATCCGAATCGGGTCTTTCTCCTCCACGACGCTTTCTACGATCCGCACGGCCGGGCGCTCCAGCCGGTCAGCGAGGAAGCGGCATAGTTGCATTCATCATCAGCGTGCCGGGGCGGGCTGCTTCGGATAACCGAGCTGCTTTTGCAAGAAGGCAAACGTCCCCTGCCCGTGGATCTCGTGCTGCCCAGCGAAGAACTCGATCGTCGTCTTCTCCGGCAGTTTCAGGCGCGAGTAGAGCCGACGTACCTTGGCGTATTCGTAGGCCACCCATTCGTCGATGCCGACGCCGTCGTCGTGACCGCGTTCCACCATGAACGGCCGCGGCGCGATCAGTGCCGCCATTTCGGCATAGACCAGCGTCTGGCCGAGGTTGAACTCCGGCATCTCGTATTCCCCGGAAAACATGTAACTGCCGCGATACTCCACCGACACATTCTTCCATGTCCATTCGTTGAAGTCGCCGGAGCAGATCGACAGGCAGTAACGCGGCAGCACCGCCGGCACGCGCATGGCCGTCTTGCCGCCGTAGGAGAGGCCGTAAAAAGCCATCCGTTGATCATCGACGAACGGCAGCGTCGCCAGCCAGTCGAGGGTACATTCGTGCTGGCGGATGATGAACGAAAACAGCGACAGGCCGAGCGGATTCGCCTTCCGCTGCAGGACGCGGAACTTGTCCTGGCCGATATAAGGATTCTGTGGGGCGTAGACGATGTAACCCCGATCGGCGAGATCCGAGCCGAAGGAGTTGTAGTATTTCGTCCGCTCCTTCGGGTTGACCACGTCCGATGGCCTCCCCTCCAGACCGTGCTGGCAGACCACGACCGGCCGTTTCTCGCCCGGCTTCAGGTCCTTCGGCACACAAAGTATGCCAAAGGCGAACACATCGGGGTAGAGATCGAGCACGACCTCGTAGCCCCGCCACTTGGGCTCGTCGAAGATCTGGCGGGTGCGCGGGTTCACCGGCTGGGTCAGCCTGGGTAGCTGGCCGATGATTTCTTCCGAAAGCTGTCTGCGGAAAGGTTCCGTCGAGGCGCGATACTTTTCCAGGGACGAGGTGTCGAGCTTCGCCCAGAAGGTCTCGGCGCGGTGGGCCTCCGAATCGCGCATCACCCTTTGAGTGAACGCGACAAGCTGATCGAATTGACGCCTCTGGCGTGCGGCCGCGTCGGTATTCCTGTGCGCGGAGTGCAATGCCGGTGTCGTCGATCCAGGTATCCGGCGTCCGACAAGCGCCGACAAAAAGCCGCTGACGGTCTGCGGCGCACTGGCGAGTCCCTCTTCCTTGACCCGTATGCGGACGAGCCCCTGGTCTTCGGGCCGGTCCAGTTTGCGGTGAGCCAACGAGCGGTTCGCTTCCTCGCGCACCTCCTCGAAACTGATGGGGGTGAGCCGTCCCGGGGCCGCGCCTCCTCGGCCTGCTCGTGGCGCCGGAGGGCCTCCGACCCTGGGGGCCGCGCCGGCCTCCACCCATAGGAGGCGGGGCGCGATCAGGTCTGCCAGCTCCGCATCGCCAAACTCTCGCAGCAGACCGCTTACGTTGCGATAGATCGGCTCTTCCCAAAGATTCTCCCGGTGAGCGAAATAGCCGCTCACCACCGCGCCCTGAATGCGAGGATCGAGCGCCGCGCTGTACAGCGCCAGTAGGCCGCCCTCCCCATAGCCGAAGACTCCGACCGGCGCGTGATTCTTCTGACGGGTAAACCAGTCTACCGCGGCAAGCACCTTCTGGACCTCGTAGCCGATGACGTGCCGCCCCATTTCGTAGGCCTGGCGGTAGATGAACTCGCGGTGCGGCTGGTTCGTGAGACGGCCGAGCTGAGTGTTGACCGACCAGGTATCCTGGCGGTCAATGAGCGTTGGCACCAGCACCTGGCAACCGCATTCGGCAAGGTGCCGTGCGAACTGCGCATCGTTTGGCACTCCGGGGACCAGACCGGCGAGCATCTCCGGCGTCCAGTCGGCATCGGGAATGGCCACGACGCATGCGATGGGCTTGCCTCTCGGCTGGAACAGCAGGCCCTCCCCATCCACGCCTTCCAGAACCGGCCAGCGAACGGCGTGGACGGTGTAACTCTCGGCCTCGGCGACCAGCGCAGGCGTGGTCGTTGTGGCGACGTACTCCAGATCGGTCACCGGCGATCGCTTGTCCACGACGCCGAGGATGTGCCGCAGGTGCTCCCGGTTCGGCTCGACCGATTTCGCATAGGCTTCCGCCGAGGAGTAATCAGGCTTCCAGAACGCCTTGCGTTTCTCGACCGATGCTGCGAGTTCACGCGTCAGATATTTGTCGATGCCGGCCACCATCTGCGCAGCGAGGTCGCCTTCGGTGGTGAGCGGTTTGGTGTCGGGGAGCGGCTCGGCGGCCAGGGGGGCTGTGAGACCGAGCAGCACGACGAAATGGAGTACGGGACGCAAGGAGCGCATCGGTGTACCTCGAAACGGCGGAGCAGGGCGACGCACGTGGCCCGATTATACGGCAGGATGCGGGGAAGGGTAGAAAGAACTCGCTTTCCTCGTTCCCGACAAGACGACAAGAGGATCTTTCCCGTTTCTCCTTGACTCTGTACCCCGTGCAAGCTCAAGTGGAAGAACCTTTCGTAGCGGCCAATCAAAGGCGATTCTGCCCGTCACTGCTCTGCACTGAATCGGCGGTCCTCTTCAAGATCGGCTTGCCATCGCAAGGAAGTCAGCGATGATGCGAGAGCTTTGCCCCCTCACGAGATTCTTCCGGCGCCTGGTCCGCCCAGTGCGCGCAAGCAAGCGGTCGCCGGGCCCGGAGGCGCGAAAATGCCGGGCGATGGTGCTGAAATGGCTCGAAACCCGCGCGTTGCCGCACGACACGCTTGGCGGGTTCTTTCTAAGCGCCTGGGTGGTGCTGCCGTCTGACCCGCTCCTCGGCGGCGGCTCCACGACAGTGCAGGGTTCGGCCCAGGTCATGGACGGGGCCCCGACCGGGAGCAGTGCCCCCGGCAACCCGCCCGCGCCGGCTAACCCGCCGCCCGTCAAGGGCAGCATCCAGGTGAAGATTCCCCGTTACCCCTCGCCGGGCCTGAACCCCGTGCAGCTTCACCTCAACGACAACTTCGACAAGGAACAGGTCAGCGCGACCGACAACACGCGCTTCATCTCGGACGACAAGGCCACGGACATCAATGCGAACGGCGACCCGGAGCTGAAGTCCGCCCAGCTGACCGTCGGTCCTCCCGGCACGGTCGGCAAGCTGACCTGGACTTACGACAACACCCATATCCGGATTTGGTGGCAGCAGGGCGGGAAATGGGTGCAGGTGGCGAACGACAACAACTTCACGGCGCCGAACCAAGCGATAACTCTGCTCCTGGAAGGGACCACCGGCCTCTCCACGGGCACGGTCTCGTACACCTTCACGCCCAAGAACGGCACCCCCGGCAGCAATTCCTTCAAATACCGCGTCTACACGGGCCTCCAGGTGATGGGGATAGCACCTGCCACCAAGTTCGTGAGCGAACTATCGGCGAGCGCCGACTACGGGTTGTCCAGCGACGCCAACGGCAACGTGCGACGCACGGACGCCGCGCAGAAGCCGAAACCAGGCTGGAAAAGCACTTTCCGCGACTTCCTCGACCAGGTGTTCGCGAATGCCGACTTCCATCACGCGGTGACCGGGATTACAACGTTCAACGCAGTGGCGGATGCGTCCGTTGAATTCGCCAACTGCGAATCGGGACGGTTTGATCCGGATGACATCGACGCCGTCCTGACCCAGGACAAGCAGGTTGGCAGCGCCATTCTCATCCACGAAGTCTGGGAGCTGTATCAGAAGCAGATCAAGGGCTTGAAGTGCGCCATTAACCCTCCCCAGAACGAACAGGCGGGCGGGGATGCCCACTCGGAAGGGATCAATGCTGAAAATGCCGTCATGGGTGCCAGGCGCGACGAAGCGCTCCAGGACTTCCAGAATGCCGACCGGGTACGCCAGATCTATTACCACAAACTGTCCTGGGGCCAGGGTGACATCGTCCTGAAATACGAATACCACAAGACGGACAACCAGAGCCCTATTCAGCAAGTGAAGGTGACGCGGACGTAACCCGTTAACTGACATCGCGATGCGATGGAGGGATAAACGTGAAGCGATTGTGGGTTCATGTGGTGACCGTTGTTCTCGCGATCTGCTGGTCAGGCGTGCCGTCAGCAGGCGCCCCCGCGCCCGCCGTCGATCAGGAGCAGCGGCAAGTGGAGGAGGCGCTGACCAGCGTGCTGGGGGGCACGGACTTTCAACGTATCAGCTGCCTACCTCTGCGCTGGCGGAGAGAGTTGCCCGCCTCGGTACAGAGGAAGCTGCTGGAGGCATTCGTCGCCCGGCTCCACACCACCAAGGAACTGCCCCTGACCAACACGGGCCTGATGTACGTCACCAGCCGCGTAGACCGGGGCAAGATGGACATGCCCTGCTCGGGCCAGCCGCTCCACCGTTTCTGGGAGGTCCGCCAGGATGTGTTTTTGGAGAACGGGCGGTGCGCCTGGGCCATCGAGTTGATGCTGCGCTGCCGGCTGCCGGATTTCACCGACGAAACTGCCAAGAATGAGAAGAAGCTACAGAAGCAGGCGGAGCGGGTTGGGGTCATTGTCAACGCTCTTCTGCCGGAACTGCGGCGGGAGAGCCTCGATGACCAGGCTGCCGCGGCGGTAAAGCAACTCGTTGCCGTCGAGGACTTCCACACGATGTTCTCCCTGCCTGTCCAGTGGGAGTACACCCTGCCCGAGACGGTCCAAAAGAAGGTGATCGCTGGCCTCCTGGAGCACCTTGACCGCACCAGGACCCTGCAGGTCGTTCAAGACGGCTATGAGTTGTACATGGAGAGCCGGGTTGCTGCCGGCAAGATGCAAATTGTGGAACACGGTTGGAGTTTTTCCCAGGATGTCTACCTGGAGAACGGCCGCTGCGCCTGGGCGATTGAATGGCTGCTGGGCCGCAAGATTGGCCCCCCATTCTTCACTGAGGAACTGGCAACGGACAAGAAGAAACTACAGGAGCAGATCAAGATCTTCACCGACAGGGTGATTGAGGCCATGAATTTGCCCGCGAGGACGGGGCAAATGGAACTGCCTCAGCCGGTGGAGCGCCAGAAGCCCAAGACCGAGCGTCGCCCAGGGAACGGCTAGCGCGCGTGGCATACTGGGGAGGAGGCCAGTTGTCTTTTGACGCTAGCGGGAGAGCAGTCATGAGGGTCACGAACGGGCGATTGCCTGGCTTGGCAATCATCGCGGTAGTAGTGCTGGTAAGCGGGTCGTACGCCGATGAGGCGGCCTCGGTAGCGGCGCTGGAGAAGCTGCATGCCCAGATCGAGCGCGATGACACGCAGCAAGGGCGACCGATTGTGAGGGTATTCCTCCGCGGGCCGGTGATGACGGACGCGATCTTAAAGGAACTCAAGGGCCTCAAGAGCCTGCGGGCCTTGGACATTGGCGGCGCCCTGGTGACCGATGCGGGCTTGAAAGATATCAAAGAGCTGGCCGAGTTGCGAGAGTTGGATCTCAGCTCGACGCTGGTGACGGACGCAGGCCTGAAGGAACTCCCCGCCCTCCAGAGGCTTGAAACGCTTAAACTCAACTTGACCCTCGTAGGCGACGTGGGCCTCAAGGAGGTTGGACGCCTTCCAAAACTGGAGGCGCTATCGCTCGGCGACACGCGCGTCACCAATGTGGGACTGAAGGAACTTGCCGAGCTCAAGGGGCTGAGGACGTTAGACCTGGACTACACCCCGGTCACGGATGTGGGCCTGAATGACCTCGCGGGCCTCCGGCAACTGCGGATACTCAGTCTAACGTCCACAAAGGTGACGGACGAGGGGTTGAAAAAGTTATGCGGATTAACTTGTCTCCAATCATTACGCCTCGGTTCCACCCAGGTGACTGATGCCGGACTCAAGACCCTTACGGCGCTCAAGAACCTGCGGATCCTGGACCTCAATCGCACCCAGGTAACGGATGCGGGTATGGAAGACCTCGCGGAATTGAAGGAATTGGAGACCTTGACGCTTGATGGGGTCAAAGTGACGGGCGCGGGACTCAAGGAGCTCGAAGGTCTCAAGCGCCTGCGGACGTTGCAGTTGAACAACAGCCGCTTGAGGGACGTGGACGCGAGGGCGCTCAAGAATCTCCACGGGCTACAGGTGCTGGGCCTAGGCTACAACCATCTGCTGACCGACGCGGGGATGATGGACCTGGGGCAGCTCATGCGATTGCAGGAACTACAGCTTACCGGGGCCAAGATTACCGATGCGGGACTCAGGGAACTCAAGGAACTGAAGGGACTGCAGGTGCTGGAACTCGGTGGTATCCGGGTGACGGATGTGGGATTGAAGGCGATCCGAGGCTTCAAGGCGTTACAGGCACTGGACCTCGGCCTCACTCGGGTGACGGATGAGGGTTTGAAGGAACTGGCGGACCTCAAAGGGCTGCGGACGCTGACACTCGACGATACCGAAGTCACGGACGCGGGCGCAAAGGTGCTCAAGGAGTTTAAGGGATTGCAGTCGCTGCGCCTATATGACACCCGGGTGACGGACGCAGGGCTGAAGGAGATCAAGGGTCTCACTCACCTGCAGACGCTATGGCTCGGCTCCAGCCCAGTCAGCGACGCGGGGCTGAAGGAACTCAAGGGGCTCAGGGACCTGCGGGATCTGGAAACCGGCTCCCCCCGGGTGACAGGCTCCTCGCTGAAGGAACTGAAGGAGATCAAGGGGTTGCAGACGCTGTGGCTCGAAGGAAGCCAGGTGACGGACACGGCGTTGACCGAGTTAAAGGACTTCAGGGAGCTGGAAATGTTAAGCCTCACGGGCACCAAAGTTACAAACGCGGGGCTCAAGGCGGTGGCAGAACTTAAGGGACTGCAGCTGCTGGATCTCGGCCGTACCCGGGTAACCGACACGGGACTCAAGGAACTCAAGGGCCTGACGGCGTTGCGGCACCCAGATCTTCAGTTCACCGCGGTGACGGACGCCAGCTTGAGGGAACTGAAGGGCCTCAAGCGGCTGCAGAGCATCCATCTAGGCCACACGGACGTGACGGAGGCAGGGGAAAAGGACCTGCGGTCGGCCCTCCCACACTGTGCGATCCTGACCGGTGGTCTCTAGCGCTGGCGCGCCGGGCACCGATCCAGGTGCCCCCTTGCAAACTCGGCCCGCGTACCGAAAGGCGTAGTCATGAATCGGCAGCTGCTTTACCCGGTTGGCCTCGACCTTGTCCTTGCCTGGTCCTCCGCACCGCACGGCGCCGAGCCGCCTCCCCCGGTGGACGTGGAGCAACTCCAGGTAGAGTTGGCCATGACCAAGCTTCTGTGGTGCTGGGACTTCCGCGAGATCGGTCCGCTGCCACTGCGATGGCGACGCGAACTGCCGGTCTCCGCGCAAACGCGCTTGCTGAAAGCGCTGGTTGCCCGGCTCCGCTCGAGCAAGGACTTGCACCTGAAGAACACCGGCCTGATGTACGTCGGCGGTCGCGAACTGCGGGGCGAGATGCAGCGTCCGTCCGAGGGGCTGCGAGAGTGGCAGCTGCGGCAGGACGTATTCTTGGAGAACGGCCGCTGTGCCTGGGCCATCGAGTTGATGCTCGGCTGCAAGCTGCCTGCCTGCACCGAGGACGTGGCCGACGAAGAAAGAAAGCTTGCAGAACAGGCGGAGGAAGCGGCCACGATTGTCAATCAGAAAGTGGCCTACCTGCGCCGGCAAACCCTGGACGAGCAGGTCGCCGAGGCAATCCACGAGTTGATTTCCGAAGACGACTTTGACCAACTATACTACCTCCCAGTAAAGTGGCAGTACATCTTCCCGCCGGAAGGCCAGTAGAAGCTGGTGGTCCAGCTGCTACGCCAGCTTGACCGCACGGCCCCCTGAAGCTGACCAACTACGGGGACACCTATGTTCCTTGCCGCGTGGCAGCGGGGAAGATGCGATGGTACGGGCATGGTCTGGTTTTGTCACAAGACGTGTTCCTGGAGAACGGTCGTTGCGCCTGGGCCATCGAGTGGCTGTTGGACCGCCGGATCGGCCCGCCGTTCTTCACTGAGGAACTGGCCAAGGACAAGAAGAAGTTGGAGGAGCAGATCAAGGTCTACACCTACAAGGTGATCGAGGCCATGGACCTGCCCCGGCGCACGGGGGAGGAGAAGCCCAAGAAGCAGTTCCGCACGATACCCAACCCGCCGCCCGGGCAGAACTGAGGCAGCTGCAATGTAAGTGAAGCGTTTGCTCGTTTCGGGGCGGGTGGGTCACGCCGACAGGCGCAGCCCGAGCGGAGCCGCTTGTTGGCGCACCTGGTGGAGGAGGCGTTCCCAAGCCGTGGCGTTGGCGGGCAGATCGGCACCGGCCAGGTCCAGTTCCTCGAGTAGCGGCCCTGCCCCCGGATACTGTTCCTCCGGATTGTCGCTTGTTAGTCGCTGCACGATGCGCTGCAACGGCTCCGGCAGTGGCTTCGTGCGCGCCTTGCGCGGTCCGGCGGCACGGGCCTCCACTCCGGGTTGCGCCCAGCCGGCTGCAATCCGGCCAAGCGCCGCCAGGTCGCCGACAATGCCGCCGTCGTCCGCTGCCTGGGTCGAACCCGTGAGCCAGGCCGGCTCGCCGAAACCGCAGACCTTTAATGTCCCCTCGCCGGTCAGCACGATCAGGTCGGGTTCGAGACGGCCGTGAAGCAGTCCCGCCTGATGCGCGGTGTGCAGGCCCAGCGCCGCCTGACAGACGAGGCGATACCACACGCCCGGCGCGGCTGCCAGCGCCGACCATTCACTGCTCGGCTGGCCACTCATCCATTCCTGAAGCACGGCGGGCCTGCCGGCGATGTCGAGCACTTCGAGAGTGGCGGCGATGTGCGGATGCTGGACGGTCGCTGCCGCCGCGAAGCGCTGACGGAACTCGTCGGGATGGATGGCGTCCTCGGCCTCGGCTTCGGACAGGTGGCGCAGCAACGCTTCCTGTCCGCGGCGCGGATCGAAGACGCGATACACGGCTTCCTGGGCCGTCGCACGCAGCCGATCGACGACGCGCACCGGGCCGAGCACCAGGGCATCGATGTTGCCCGCCTCGATCAGGGCCATCTGGTAGAGGGTCAGGTAGCCACCCAACAGGAGGAGTTGCCGTAGCGAGCGCCGCTGCCGCCGAGCCTCGGACAGAAGCGCCGCCAAGGTCTCGGCATCGACCAGTTCCAGCGTGCGGAGCAGGTCGCCCAGATGGCGGTCGCCCGGTTCGACCTCGCCGGTCAGCGTCAGGATCGCCGGCCCGGCCGCGGTCGCGGCGCCTTCTCCGCTCGGCGGCGTGGCTGCGTCCTCGTTTTCGGACGGCGCGGTTGCGTCACCTGCCTGGGAGGCAGCCAGTTCGCGGAGTTTGTGACGATACCATTCGCGCATGTCGGCCAGGTGCCGTTCCATTTCACCGCGGCGCTCGGCAACCTGCCGCTGCTGCTCCTGGAGATGCTCCGCTTCTTGCGCCAGCCGGGCACTCGTGGCATCGACCTGACGCACCTGCTCCTCGACTTCCGCCTGGCGCCGTTCGAGCCGGCTCTCGCCCTGGGCCAGGGACCGTTTCACCTCGTTCACTTGCCCCTGCCACTCGATGAGCTGCTGGCGGAAGGCGGCGACGGCAAGGCGATGCTCGTCCCGCGTGCGATGCAGGACGGTTTGCTCCTGGAGGATGCGTTCCCCCTCGGACAGGACCTGCGTCCGCAGCGCGGTCAGGTCGTCGCGGCTCTGGTGGGCATAGGCGTGCATCTCGGCAAGGTGCTCGCGCAGCTGTTCGCGCGCCTGGGCCAGGCGATCGACGGCGGCCTGCGCCCGGTGTTCGAGTTCGGGCAGTTGGCGGTGCAGTTCACCCGCCTCGCCGCGCACCGTTTCAAAGGCATCGCGGGCCTGAACCAGGGCATCCGCGGCCGCCTGCTGGGCGCGCTCCATTTGTTCGCGCTCGGCGACCAGGCCCTGCCGCTGCTGCTCCAGTTCGTCCCGGATGCACTTCAATTGATTGACGTGGCCACGCAGCGATTCCTCGCGCTCATTCAATTCACGGCCCCGAGTTTCCAGTTCGGCAAGTTGCTTCTCCAATTCACCGGCGCGGCCCACGACCTCTTCACGATGCGCCTTGAGTTGTTCCTCGGCCTGGCGGCATTCGCGCTGCACCTCGGCGCGGCGCGCTTCGAGAGAGGCCAGTTCTTCGGCGTGCTGCTTGGCTTGCTCGGCCTGGGCGCGCTGGTGGAGCGACAGTTCGTCGGCCCGGCGGCGCAGCTGCTCTTGCAGAGTTTCCAGACCCTTTTCCGCCTGTTCCAGTTTCGCCTCGCGCTGACTCAGCGCCTGGCGATCAGCCTCCAGGCGTTGCTGTTGCTGGGCAAGCTGATCGGCCCGGCCGCGCAGCAGACCCGCTTCCTCCGCTTGCCTGGCAGCCATGGCGTCCAACCCGTCTGCCCGCTCCTGCAAGCCCCGTTGCTCGGCGGTCAGTGCGTCTTGCGCCTGTCGCAACTGGGTCACCGCCGCCTCAAGCGTGGCCTCGTGTTCCTTGAAACGGCGCTGTTCCTGCTCGTGAAGTTCGCGCTCGTTTTCAATATCCTGCCGCACACGCTGGGCATCTTGCATCTGCTGCCGGAGGGCGGTTTCGTCGGTGTCTTGCCGCGCCTTCTGCTCGGCGAGCAGTTTCTCCTCGCGGTGGGCCTCGTCGCGCATCCGTTCCAGGCGGGTCCGCAAGGAGGCAAGCATCGCTTGCTGCCCTTCCAGCGCCGCCTGCCGTTGCTGCAGGGCGTCCAGGACAGCGTCCTGTTCCGCCTTCTGCTGTTTCAGTTTTTCGGCTTCCGTACTGAGTTGGTTGAACCAGTCGTCCAGTTCGGTTGCCTGTTCCTCCAGTTCGCGGCTGGTCCGCTGCTGGTCCTCGGAGCGGCGGTCCACTTCAAGGGCACGCAGTTGCAGTTGCTTCTGCCGTTGCTCCAGCACGGCGTGCAAACGGTCGAGCCGCAAGACGTCGCCCTGGTACTGGGCCAGGTTCTTGTCCAGCGTCTTGCGTTCTTCCTGGACCTTGCGTTCCTGCAACTGGCAAGTACTCAGGCGCTGGGCCAGCTCCTGCTGCATCTCCTGCTGCCGGCCGAGGAAAAGTTGCTGCTGTTCATCGAGGAGTTGCGTCGCGCGGGCCAACTCCTCGGCGCGGGTGTCCAGCTCCTGACGCCGGGCTTCATCCTCCTGCCGCAGCTGCGCAACCTGCTCGACCTGCTGATCGACTTCCTGCTTGCGTCCACGGACCTTGCGTGCCGCCCGGCGCACGGCCGCGGTTTGCACGGCGATGCGGTCGCGGCGTTCCCGGTAGCGCTCGTAGAGCTGCTGCCGAATGCCTGTCAGTTCCCGGCGGACGGCGGCCAATTGTTCCTGGTGCTGCGCCAGCTGGGCGGTCCGTGCTTCCAATTCTCCGCGCCGCCGCGCCAGGTCTTCTTGCAGTTCCGGCCCTGTGCGCGGATCCTTCAGCTCGCGCTCGGCCCGCTCCAGCTGCTGCCGCAGAGCAGTCAGGGTTTCTTCACGCTGGCGGCACTCCTGCTCGATCTCCTCACGGCGGCGATACCAGAGAACGCGATCCGCCTCCAGTTCCTGCGCTTGCTCCTGCAGCTGCTTGTGCCGCGCTTCCAATTCGCCGAGGCTTTCATCCAGCGCGGGGGCGGAGCCGACAATCGGTGCAAGAGGCTCCTGCGCCGCGGTGACATGCACCAGCAGTTCGACACCGCCCAGCGCGATGCGGTCGCCTTCGACGAGAGTGGCGAGTGTCACCGGTTGGCCGTTCACCTGGACGGTGAAGACGGGCGCGAGTTTGCGCAGGAAGACGCCGTCAGGTTGGCGGGAGATGAGGCAGAGCACGGGCGGCAGGTTGGATCCTGGCACCCGCACATCGCAGCCGGGAACGGTGCCAATGACGAAGCCGGTCTCGGCAACGTCGTAGCGCGTGATGCGGGCCGAACCATGTCCCAACTCGAGGCGCACCGCCGGCAGGCGGCCTGGGTTGCCTGCGAGAGCGGCGAAACCGGGAGAATCGGGGGAAGCATCGGCCATACGGGCAATCCGCGCAGCTCGGGTGGTTCCTTCCACCGGGCGTCGCAGCACGCACGACGCCTTGCGGGGATTGGACCCGATTTGGCGGAATTTTGGAAGATCAACAACCGCTGGCTACGTGGTCTCTCGAAGGGCCGCCTCGTACTCCTCGGGAGTATTGAGGTTGCGCAGGGACTGAAAGGTTGGGTCCACGTCCGCCAACTCGGCCGGTTCGACGACGCGCGTCGGCACCGCCTCGAAAAGAAAGATCGGGCGCAATCGGTCCTCGGCCAGCAGGCGCTGCACGACATGCGCCACATCCAGGCGGTAGACGGCGGCGAGGGGATGGTGATAGGCACCGACGCGCGGCACACAAATGGCGTTTTCGCCGCGAAGGTCGAGGAGTCGCTGTACAAATGCCGGACGCAGGAACGGTGCGTCGCACGAGGAGAGGTAGGCCGCCTCGGCATGGCCGTTGAGGGCTTGCAAACCAGCCGCCAATCCCTGCAAGGGGCCGCGCCCCTTTTCCTCGTCGCGCACGATTCGCACTTCCTCTGGGAGCGGCGGCACGTCCTGCCCGGGAGCGGCGACGACGACGATGGGCCGCACCACCTGGCCGAGCAAGCGGACGACCCGCACCAGCATGATCTCGCCGGCAAAGGGCAGCCATGCCTTGGGTTGACCCATCCGCTTGCTTTGCCCGCCGCAGAGAACGATGCCGCCCGTCGGAAGCATGACGGAGCTCCCTTTCATGCAGCTGCCCTGGCCCGGGCCGAACGGTCTGAGGACGACGAGCGCCATGCTCGCCAGAGCACGTACAGCCCGAGTAACAAGGTCAGAAAGGACACCACTGCGGATACCTGGACGCAGAGGACGTAAACAGGGTCGGCGCGGAAAACGATCCCAAGCGTCAGATCGCCGGCGAAGTTCACCTCAACTTCTGCCCCCTCGTAACGCGCCATCCGCCAGGTGTCGGAGTGCTTGGCCAGGGTAATCGCCGTTTCCAGCAATCCCCCGAGCAACAACACCCAGCCGGCGGCGCTGAGCCGCGTCGTCTCCAGCAACCGCTGGAGACGGAGCGTTGCGATCAAGATGAGCATTACCACAGGAACAATGAGGAAACGCGACGAAACGCGCTCGGCATTGAAAAGAGGCAGCGGCAGCAAGGCGATCGCCCCATAGATGCCACTTAGCGAGAGCAGAGAGAGGAGCGCCAGCGGTCCGTCCAGGGCAGGAAAACGGAAGTGCGCCAGCGCGGGCCCGCCGTGGAAGCGCAGATAGACGCCGAGATAGCCCAGCGCGACGAATCCCAGCAGGCCCACGTACAGGTCGTACTCCCACCAGCCGATGACCTGATCGAAAACCGCCAGATGACGATAGGTGTGGTCGCGCAGCACGATGAAGCTTTCCAGAAGATCGGTCAACGTCGGATAGCCGGACCGGAAGGCATACTCGTGGGAACCCCAGAAGGCGACGACAGCGGGCAGGAGACGGCAGAAGCAGAACAGTCCGCTGAAGCCGAAAGCGAGTAGCCCGTCCTTCCACCAGCGGGGATTGAACACCACAAAGAACAGCAGGAACATCCAGCACCAAATGACCAGGTGAAAGGAGCCCTGCATCATCATCACAAACAAGACCAGGGCAAGCTGCACGGCCAGGGCGGGCGAACCCCCCTCCTCGGTCCACCGCAGCAGGACCAGGCCGAAGAAGGGGAGCAGGAAGTACCCGCTCCACATGACATGGCCGACCGACAGGTGCGCGGTGATGTACCCGTTGAAATGGAACATCAGGAAGAGGAAGGCGAAGGCCACCAGCCCCAGGCGATACCGGCGGCGCAGCAGCAGGCAACCGAGGAAACCGCACGTGTACAGCACGAGTGCGTTCGCCAGGAGGAAAGCACCGGGCGCCAGCCAGAGCAGCAACAATACCTGCGGCAACAGGTTCGTTTCCGGCAGCGCCAGGAAGCGGTCGGTGCCGTGGAACTCTCGGGGGACGTGGTAGGGGAGTTGCCGGATTTCCAGCGCCTGGCGGAGGATGACACAGTAGGCGTGTTCCTTGGGCCAGTCGTAGACATCCAGGGGAGGGTTGCCCCAATTGAAGAACCAGCACCAGTGCAACAGGCCAAGCAAGTAAAGAACCAGGAGCCCCGCGCACGGACCAACGCGCAGCAACATGCGTCGCCTCGGCATGGTCGAGGCAGCACTGATCCCCGGGGCGGGTTGTGCGGGCTCCGTCATGGTGATGCAACACAGTGTAAGTACAGGGCAACCGGCGTGGCGGGATCCTCCGGACGATAGCGGTCAGACCAGGTCCCGCAAGTCGAGCGCCTGCACGGTTGCCGGCGGCACCTTACCCGCGCGATCCCAACCGCGGGCCTGGTAGTACGCCTGTATCATTTCTTGCAGACATTCCCGCGACAGTACGGCTCCGGCGGAGGCTCCGTCAGGCAAGCCTTCCGACAGAAACCGCCTGGGCAAAGTGTCTTCCGCGGGTGTCCAGCCTTCGCGGATATTGTAGAGTTTCTTCGCCGTCACGATGCGCCGGGTCACAGTGCGCAACTCGTCGGCGCTCACATCCCAGCCCGTGACGCAGGCCAGCAACTTGGCGCTCTCCGCATACCACTGCTGTCAACATGATTCACTTGCCTAACTGCTTT
>JRHI01001714.1_pt1 | contig 17353 bp, 15 predicted proteins | sample 215371 | NCBI WGS metagenome assembly JRHI01 (sample SAMN02929681, study PRJNA255918) | sediment metagenome | biome: cave system; feature: Ice Cave; material: Sediment; isolation source: sediment from deep within a dark volcanic ice cave with no known source of... ...
TCGCCTCGCGACATCTCAATTACTAACGTTATTTCTTGACGGCTCCTTAGGCCAGAGTGGCATTCATCTGCATGGTTGTCATTGGAACTCCACGCCCCACGCAAGCACGCAGATCTTCACTATAGAACCGCCAAGTACTCCCCACTTTATGCCCGGTGAGTTGTTCAGACCACATCAGACGATAGAGTGTCGAGCGACTTACGCGCAGGTAGGCCATAGCTTCTTTAAATGTCAAAAGAGTATCATTCTGGATCATCTGTACAACCATGTTTGCTCTCCTCATAAATTGAATACGGATGTAGTATGCGACGCGCATATTACCAATACGTTGGTGGTAAGAAATGTATCATATGATACAAATATATGTCTCATTGCATGTTATAGTAACCTACGGTGTCATACTTCTATGTTAAGGAACAGTTGTGATTTGGTTAATTTCGGCGTAATTGTGGGTAGATATTCATCACTATGCATTACCATGCCTGTGTGAGCAATGTGTCGAGGGTTTCTACGTGGCAAGAGACGGGGAAGATGGTCATACCGGTAATTTCTCTCAGTTGATGTATATCATTACTACTCGTAGGGTTTGCCATGGCAACAGTCAGGCAATGTTGATTGCGCCCTACGGGTACACAACGTATTGTGAGGGCAGTTGGATAGGGGATAAGTTGTTTTAGGCGTGCCGGAATTTCGGCGGGTAGCTCCATAAATGGCACTTGTGGGTGTATGGGTTTGACTTCGGCAGATTGCGCCTCGCTATCTTCCTGTAGGAAATGTGTGTGTTGTGCAAATGCTGGACGTGTTTCCTCTGCCATGGGTACACCTGCATTCCATATTTGTGTCGTGATGGCAGGGCGTAAGTTGAAGGCGCGTACTTTATGGCTGGCCTGGGATACTACATCTTCAATTGTGCCCGTTTGCTCTAGAATGGTACCGAGACCCATCAGAAGCGATGTTTCTCGTTTGAGTGGTGGAATGATTGTCTCGGCTTGTAGTAGGCTGACACTATTATAAATACGCTCAAGGATGTGGAGCGCTCCTTGTGTATCAACATCGGGAAGGATGATAAGAGCTCCTATATCTTCGTGAACGAGAATAAGGTCGTTGGCCCTGATGACACGGCGTACATTGACGAGTATCTGTTCTAGTATACCAGGGGCGGCATGATAGCGGCGACATTTTTGTGCGGTATGAGCCTCTGGCATAATATGAACTTGTTCTTTTTGTAAGAGGTGCAACAAGAGCATACTTACTGGTGCGGAAGCGGGAAAATAGCCATTGAGATGGGCGCAGAGGTTTTGATAAAGTGTCTCTGTGATAGGGACGTACTGTTGCTCATCTTCTCCATCGGCCAACCTATTCGAAGGTAGTGTTGTGTGAAGAGAATGAAATGGCAGGCAATCACAACGATCATGCATGGATGTTGCCGCATGTATAGATGGCTTTGCTAAGGATGCTCTACTTCTTGAGTTCATTGCCCACCGCTCTTTTATGTGAAAAATATTTACCAAATACATAGTTCAATAGGTATGACGACACAACGTTTAATAGTTTGGATAGAAGAACGTATGCATTTGTTATGATTGATTATACGGCAGAGGATGATGTAAAAAGATGCATATTTCGTTATGGTATGGTTGAGAAGTAGCTTATGTGGTTAAGATAGAAGCACAAAATGTCGTAGGGACCAGCTTCAGCGCGTCCGTCATAACGATGGTCAACATTGCTGACATAGATCACGGTCACGACGGACGCGCTGAAGCTGGTCCCTACGACACACCATATTTTAGGATTCGATAGTTACAGCTGTGGTGAAGGTGTAGCCCACACCTGGGACAGTCATAATATATTGTGGCGTGTTAGGATCTGGTTCAACTTTCTGGCGCAAGTGGCGGATATGTGTTTTCACAAGACCGGAATCACCAACTTCGTCATAGCCCCATACGCGCTCAATAATCATGTCGGTTGTGAGTACCTGCCCTGTGTGTGTAATAAGCAAGTGTAGCAGGCGACTCTCGGTAGGCGTGAGGCGAACTTTGGCGCCATCGCGTGTCACTTCGTGGCGCATAGCATCGAGTGTTATAGGTCCCACTGTAACCGATGATGAGTTTGAGTTCCCACGTGTGCTCGTTGAGCGGCGCATCACCGCTTTGATACGTGCCATGAGTTGGCGTGGACTAAATGGCTTGCGCAAATAGTCATCGGCCCCCATTTCGAGGCCACGTATCTCATCGTCTTCACGATCATGAGCAGTGAGAATCAGGACCATCGAATTTGTTTCGCTACGCATCTGGCGGCATACCTCAAAACCGTCCAGTTTGGGCATCTGAACATCCAGGATAACGAGGTCTGGGAGCGTCTCGCGCCAACGCTTTACCGCTTGTTCCCCATCAAATGCGCGTACTACGTCGTATCCATGACCTTTGAGAAAGTAGCTTAGTAAGTCTACCATGTCACGGTCATCGTCGGCTACCATGATTTTCACTTAGGTTCCTCCTACAGACCTGCATTACAATACAAGTGCGTCTATCTATTCTTATTATACCTATATTTCGTACTGTTACTTCGTACTGTGAAAGTAGTCTTTTCTCGTTGTCTCAACAGTAGTAACGGGACGTGTGAATGGTGGTAACATCATGATACAATTTGGGCTATAGATAATCATCACGGGTACTTATTTCCGTCGTTCATATGCATCACATTAGTTTTTATATTCGACACATCGAGGGAAAAAGAAAGCTATGGAACGTGAAAAACTACTGGAGTTAGCAAGAGAAGCAGCGTTACAAGCACATTGTCCTTATTCCCATTTTCGCGTGGGAGCAGCTCTACTTGCTGGTGGGAGAGTCTATACAGGGGTCAATATAGAAATTTCGAGTTATGGATTGACGCTGTGTGCAGAGCGTTCCGCACTGGCGGCGGCTGTGACAGCAGGTGCGCGGCCAATCACTCATGTCGCGGTAGCATGTATAGATGCTCCTAACGATGCTCCATTAGGAGGACGCACACCTTGCGGCGCATGCCGTCAATGGCTCGCTGATCTTGCATCAGAAGCCGTTATTTACATTGATGGAGTGGATGGCGACTTTCATATAGCAGATCTGTTGCCATATGCATTTGGCTTATAATGAAGAGTGTTCCTACTTGACGGCATGTCCTATATCTCATAGAATCAAGCTATCAATAAGCGTAGGTTGTAGGTTGGTCTCCACGATTCTGCAAAAGGGGCGTGCCATGGTCACATCACAAGCAGGGGATGAGTGGTTGAGTCTGCGTGAGGCAGCAGATATGCTTGGTATGCATCCCGCGACGGTTCGTTTGTGGGCAGATCGTAATGAACTGCCTTCGCGCCGTACGAATGGTGGTCATCGTCGCTTCCGCCGTACGGATATCGAAGCACGTTTGCGCCAACAAACGGAACAAAAACCGAATCCTGCCGCTCAATTACTGATTCAAAGTGTGCTTGGACGTGTACGCTTTGCCTTTACGGATGGCACCCTCAATACGCTACCGTGGTATCGACATTTTAATGAGACTGCTCGAGATGCCTACCGCAGTTTAGGACGGCGTGTGCTTGAACTCTTATTGCGTGCCATTACAAATGATACCGACAAAGACGAATTGCGACGTGAGGCAGTCGTATTAGGCACTGAATATGGAACCGTTACTTGTAATGCACATGTGTCAGTCGCCGACGCGGTCCGTGCCTTTCTCTACTTTCGTACACTGATTGATGAAAGTGTGCTACAACTTGCCGAAGTGCGGAGTGGTAGTCGCGATCACCAGGACATTCCTTGGGTTGAGAGCCTCTACCAAATACAGACTATTACCAATGAAATTCTCCCTGCCCTCATCGAAGCTGCCGTGGTAGGGACCAGCTTGAGCGCATCCGCCCCCCAAAAGTCGTAGGGAACAAATGCTCTTTTACAACGTCTATAGTTGTAGGGACTAGCTTGAGCGCGTCCGCCGTGGGAGCGGTCAATTCCTCCAACGTTGACCATGTCGGCGAAGGGCGCCATGAATGACTCTGTTGGGAAATTCCACATCCCTGCTCACCTTGAGCATGAAGGTCCTTCCCATCTGAGCTTGGGGAACTAATTTCCCAACAGAGTCATGAATGTGGCCCCTACGACGGATAAATAGGGTTCTCTCAATAATGGGAAAGGATCTCGGCCGATAAATCGGGCCGAGGGGCGGACGCGCTGAAGCTGGTCCCTACGACAGATGATGCGAATCGTGAAAATTACCATTTTTGCATATTGTTCTTGCATGCATAGCATGTTATGGTTATACAAAGCAGAACAGCAATCTGAGTGGATGTGTGTGACGTAGAAGAGTATGTAAACAGAGAGAAGCACTTTGCAAAGTGCTATAGGGAGCATAGTATGTCAGGAAACCAACAGCAAGCGGATGGAGATGAGCAACCGGTTTCTCCAGCATTGAGGCACAAGCTTCATGAGCAGATTGCTCAGCATGGGTATGAGCAGAAGTATACTCCACTTCCTCCAATCCATAGCGGTGACGTAATTGCGCCAATTACGCCTGCCCCTCTACCAGATGCTGCTTGGCAGCCACAAACGCTGCGAACGGGTGAAACTCCTGTTCCCTTACCGGCTATCCAACTGCCAGAAAGCTCCCCTATGGCCGTCGTTCCTGCATCTACTACGCTTTCATCTTTGTCTACACACCCTTTTCGTGGAGGGACGCTTGTACTCAACAGGCTACAGCCTAGTGATGCAATAGCAGCAGCGCTGCGAGTACAACGACATAGAAAATTAGTATTACGCCATTTTTCGCGTAAGCATATGCGCCAGTCTCGCCAAGAGGTACGCCATGCAGCACATCGCCTTTGGCTCACAATCGGCACTACTGCCTTGCTCTTTCTTTTGCTCTTTCTTTCTCTGACAGGAGCAGGAGCCTATGCTGGCTATCGTTTCTATAGTGATACACAGCAAAAATATATTCCGCGTATCCTGGCTTTACCTGATCTCTTACCTAAAGATAATTTGAAAGTGTTTGATCGCAAGGGGATTATTATTGGTCAACTTACAGATCAAGGTATTCATACCACCGTTGCTCTTACTAATGTATCGTTGCAACTAGTGAACGCAACGATAGCTACCGAGGATAAGAATTTCTGGACGAATCAAGGTGTCGATCTTTTCCGTATTCTGCGTGCTGCTCTGGATGACCTACGTAGCGGGCGCGTTGTTGAGGGTGGAAGTACGATTACGCAGCAGCTTATCAAAAATCTCGTGGTGGGCAATGAAACCACGATTGAGCGCAAGCTCGCAGAAATTATGCTGACCCCTGATATCAATAGTCGTTACACGAAGCATGATATTCTGCAAATGTATCTAAATAGCATCTATTATGGTGAGCAAGCGTATGGTATTGACGCGGCAGCAACTGTGTACTTTGGCTTGGAAGATCAACCTGGGCAGCCAGCCTCGCAGCAATTAGATATAGCACAGGCCGCGATGCTCGCCGGCATTCCCAGTTCACCTGATGCTTATGATCCGCTGAAACACCCCCAAGCAGCCTACAATCGCTTTTTGCCCGTGCTTGATCTGATGCTGAACCAGGGCTATATCACAAAAGTGCAAGAGCTTGATGCTATTAAGGAAGCGCAAGACGCGCATTTCTTCAAAACGGCTCCTAGTTTAACAAATCGTGCGCCACACTTCTTCAACTTTGTGCTGACACAGCTGGAGCAGATGTTCCATCTCAAACGGAATGAGCTGTCGCGTTCTGATATGATTGTGACGACCACGCTTGATATCGCGTTGCAGGATAAGATACAAAAAATTGCCCAGTCACATATTGCCGATTTGCGTGATGCCCATAACCTCCACAACGCTGCTGAGGTGCTGATTGACTTCCATACAGGTGCGATCATCTCATTGTTGGGTAGTCTTGATTATAACGATAAAAGTATTGACGGACAGTTTGACGTAGCGACACAGGGCTATCGTCAGCCGGGGTCTTCGTTCAAGCCCTATGTCTACGTCACAGCCTTTAAGCAGGGCGCCTCACCAGCGCAGGCTATCGATGATAAGCCGCTGACCATCGACCTACCATACTCTGACCCACCGACCTTTACGCCTCTCAACTATGATAGACGTTTTCATGGTCATATGACATTGCGTTGCGCCCTACAAAACTCGCTCAACGTTCCAGCTGTCAAAGTCTTACAACATGTTGGCATTGATGCCGCTATGCAAACTGCCCAGGATATGGGTATCAGTAGCTATGAGGGGACACCAGGTTACTCATTGGTGCTCGGTGGTCTTGGTGTACGCCTGATCGATCATGCCTCTGCTTACGGCACGTTCGCAAACGGTGGTGTGCATGTGCCCTATTATGCAGTGGAGAAAGTCAAATTTGCCAGTACTGGACAAACCTATGGGCATGCGCTCAATAATGGGAAGCACGTGCTCAGTCCTCAGTTAGCATACATGATGACGAGTGTGCTGAGTGACAATAGTTCGCGCACACCGGAATTCTATGATTGTAATGTGTTGCAACTCTACGCGAACTCGCAGGCTGATTGCTGGTATGGCAATCGTGGTACAGTGCGTCCGGCGGCGGTGAAGACTGGCACCACCAATGATTTCCGCGATAACTGGACGGTTGGCTATACTACCGATTATGTGATGGGTGTTTGGGCGGGTAATGATGATAACACGCCAATGATTGATGTCACAGGTGTACAGGGTGCGGCCCCCATCTGGCATGATGCCATGCTGCTGGCAGAACAAGGAAAACCTCTGCGCGATTTTGTCAATTCTGGTGGTCTGAATTGGCAGCAGGTGACATATCCTGATGGTATTCAGACGAGCGACTGGTTTATGCCGGGGACGGCGCCAGTCTTTGCCACACCCACACCGTCTCCAATTACAGGAACACCTGTTGCTAGCCCAACGCCAGGGAATGGGAAGCCAGTGGCACCAACAAAGCCAGTGGTCGTGCCCTATTGTCCGAGCAGTTATAGTTTTGTTTCTCAGCCACCAGCCGATAGTGTGCCTTCTCCCATCCCCGGTTGGTGGTAGGGGCCCCATACGCATCAAGTTAAGAATGGATGGGTTTTTAGCAATGGGAATGGGGCTCGTTTCCGTCACATAAACCCATCAGTTTGCTTAGGTTGATGCGTATGGGCGCCATGAATGAGGCCCCTACGACGTACCCGTTGGTTGAACATTGGCAGGGTAGTAAGGTTACTTTGGGTTTGTCCAGCCCGTTACTATTGTAATAGAGCACCTTTCACAAGATACGGTTGGTGTGGTAATCTTTTACGGGAGAGACCAGCGTATTTTTTAGTACCCATGCTGATTTCATATACCTATAAGTTATGTTATATACTATCGAAAAACTTTTTATCTGGAAACGAGGCGGAAATGCAGATCGACCAGCATCCCAACCAGCAGACACCTTCTTCTAACTTACCTTCTTCGGCACTGCAAAATTATCAAACAATGCATGTGGGTAGCGAAGGTACCCATTCTGCCGATGTACCTGCTAAATTGCCAATTCACAGTCGTGCCGCAGCCGCGCAACGATTGTACGATATGCCTGAACGCCCTGCTCGTGGTGCCTATTACCCTGTTCCCCATCGGCGGATGCACCCTGTTGGCTGGCGTACGAAACGCTATATCAAACGAAAAAATCTGCGCGAGAGCAATAAGCAATATACGCAGACAGATCGTTTTGCTGTAAAATGGGCAATGCTGCCTATGGCTTTTGGATCTCTCATTGTGGTTGTTGTGCTCGCGACTGTTCTTGTCACACTCACTGCTGTTGTGCAAGCAACACAACAACGTTTCGATCACCAAGTAACAACCCTCCTGGATATTCTGCCCAAGGATAGCCTGAAAGCGTACGATGCACACGGCACGCTGATCTATCAGATGATTGACCAGGGGCTACAAACGAGTGTGCCTCTTTCTAAAATATCACCGCACTTGGCACATGCAGAAATTGCTATTGAGGATCAATACTTCTGGACGAATCCTGGCTATGATATCACCGGTATTGTACGAGCCGCACTAGCGAATCTGAGCCATGGGCATATTGTATCTGGTGGAAGCACGATCACGCAACAGTTAATTAAAAATGCTATTGTGGGCAACCAGGATACAGTCATTCGCAAACTTCAGGAAATTATTTTGGCCCCAGCGGTGACACGCTTTTATAGTAAGCAAGATATTCTGTCTATGTATCTCAATACGACCTATTATGGCGAACAGGCGTACGGTGCCGATGCTGCCGCGTTCACATACTTCAATTTACACGATACACCCACTGCCACTGCCGCTTCACAACTGGATATTGCCCAGTCAGCGATGCTGGCGGGGATTCCCAGCGCACCTATTGGACGTGATCCATTCCTGTTTCCTAAAGCTGCCCAGATACGTATACAACAAGTGCTCCAACAAATGTATCTACAAGGGTATATTACGCACGATCAGGAGAACTTAGCTATCGTCGAGGCACAAGCACCGCATTTCTTACATCATGGAGTCATTACGAATAACCTTGCACCACATTTCACTACCTACGCCATCAACGAACTGGCGCGCGAGTTGCACGTGAAGGTTCACGACCTCTCACGTGCTGGCTTGGTTGTCTCGACCACACTCGACCTGCCACTGCAGAATCAGATACTACAGATTGCCCGTGGACATATATCAGCACTGGCACAAGCGCATCATATGTCTAATGCAGCAGAGGTGCTCATCGACTATCATAACGGCGATATCCGTGTTTTATTGGGTAATCTCAATCCAAATGATCCGCAGACGGGTGCCTTCGACGTGGCTTCGCAAGGCTATCGGCAACCTGGCTCATCCTACAAACCCTTCATCTATGCAACCGCCTTTGCTCAGGGAGTTAGCCCCGGTCAAGCAGTGGTGGATGGACCATTAACCGTACAGATGTGTTGTGGCCTTCCATCCTACTCGCCTACAAATTATGATTTGCGTTACCATGGCCTGATTACCTATCGCTATGCCCTGCAAAATTCGTTCAACATTCCCGCCGTCAAACTCCTCATGAAAACCGGTGTTGATGCAGCCTTGCATACCGCTGAAACTCTGGGTTTGAGCGATTATCAGGGTGTTCCTAACTACACGATGGTGTTGGGTAGTCTCGGTGTCCACCTCCTTGATGAAACCTCGGCCTATGGCGTTTTTGCCAATGGCGGAGTACGCGTTCAGCAACATGCCATTGATACCGTCACGGATATTAGTGGGCATGTCATTTTTCATTTCCAACCCACAGGAAAGCGCGTGATCAGTAAACAGGTCGCGTTTATTACCACCAATGTGCTGAGCGATAATGCTTCTCGTACCTACGAATTTGGGAAATGTAGTTCTCTCTATCTCTATAGCAACTCAATGACCAATTGCTACCTGGGCAATCCCGGTACTATTCGTCCGGCAGCCGTCAAGACGGGAACTTCTACCGATTTCCGCGATAACTGGACGGTTGGGTATACCAATGATTATGTGATGGGTGTCTGGGCGGGCAACAACGACAACTCGCCAATGGTCAATATAACCGGTGTTGATGGGGCCGCCCCCATCTGGCACGACGCTCTCTTGCTTGCTGAACAAGGACGCTCCATCGTCGGCTTTGCCAACCCCGGTGGTGTTGTCAAGAAGACCATGAATAATGGTGGCCTTGTCACCACTGACTGGTATCTACAATAAGACGCCATTAGAGTCTGTTAGGGACTCAAGCCGTGGTAGGGGCCTCATTCATCAGCAATACCGGCAAGTATCATACCAACAACGAGGAAGTAAAAGCCAATGTCCAGGGAATAGGAGATATAATGAGCTGCAGCTAACCCAGAAACCGACATGTTGTTCCTAATGAGCGAGCTTGCCTCTCGGCTTTGATCTTGCGGAGACGGAGTATTTCTGGTGAAGGATTGGCGTCTTGTTGCCTGTGCATCTCTCTGCCCCATTCCATCCAGTCAGATGTATACTGTGAGACGGCTTCTTTGTTATGTAGATAGTAGAGGATGGTTGCATAGACCTGTTCCAGGTCCAATGAAGGATAGGTGTTGGCAATCTCTTCGGGAGAACGTAACCAATGGATAAAATCGTAGAGGACGGTTTCAATGCCGACTCTTGTGCCCTTGATTCTGATGTCGTCTTCTGCTAAAAAGTTAAAGTAGTCTTCTAGTTGCATAGTGCCCTCGTGATACTCTCTTGTGCTTCGTGTTTCCAAGTTTCTCTTCTCAGGAATGTAGCATATCATAGAACTGATTCCATTATAAATAGCCATCTTCATCGATCTTTAGGCATCTTCATCGCCATTCTCCAGAGAGTCCGTCATCATAACAGATGATATTAGTTAGTCTGCCAATCTTCAATCGATGGTTTATTGTACACTGCGATAAATCGCAAGTGGACGCGCTGAAGCTGGTCCCTACGACGGAACTTTCTCCTATTAACTAGTATTGGATAGTTACCATTACAGTATTAGCATTACTTCTGTAGTACTGTCAATCAGCGGTTAGTAGTAGACTGACGGGAAAAACAGGGAGTAGCGTATGGTATGGCTTCGAGTGAAAGAGATTGCAGAGGCAAAAGGTTTCAATATGTCCAGTCTTTCGCGTGCTTCTAATGTGTCGTTCAACACTGTCAAACGATGTTGGAAAAACCCGTATTTGGAGGTTACTACGACGACGTTGGAGCGATTGGCGAAGGCATTGATCGGTACGAAGATATTGAGTGCAATCAAGCTACCAATCGCCTGCTGATTGGCGTGAGCACTCTGCCCACCGTAGGTATTGCCATTATCCGCGTTCAAGAGGAAGCCGCTCACAGCCCCACCAAGAGCGTTTAAAAGATTACTGCTCCCGTGATTGGTTCCTCCAACCACCTGGTCTAGTTCTGCATCGTTGAGTTCAGTTATGTTGAACAAGTCTTCCATAGTTTTCAATCTCCTTCAGATTTCTTACTATCATGATAGGTAGTGTGTATATTCCGCCAAGATAAGATGCATCGATTTGGACAAATCTCATTGTCAGAGCAATCCAAATAGTGAAGACGAAGATGTGCTCTACTAGCCAATTTCGTTGTCTCTTTTATACTTGATCTCTATGTACATGCACATCAGGAAAAGCCCTTATCTTCGGCAGGGATTTTAACAAATGAGCGCTAGATGTTCGAAGGACGCGCAGATCGAGTCCTTCTCTCAATTCTGTGAACCATCTCATAGTCAATTTTCTTCAATCAGAGTATACTAATGTTGCTATAATCCCTACTATTGAGAGGAGGAGTGAGATGCGCTTCTGTTTTATTCTGGAAGAGAAATATGACTCGAAACCGATGCCGATGGTGATTGCAGATTTGCTGAAGCAGTGGGGGCATGAGATTGAGGTGCTACAGCCGTATACTGCGGTGACGAATCTGACGAATCTTGGTTTGGCAAAATATGATGCGTATGTCTTGAAGACGGTTTCTGATGGTCCCGGCCTGACTATTTTGGAGGCTGCTGAGGCCGTAGGTATTCCGACGATTAATAATTCGCGTGCTATTCGCCTGATACGCGATAAAGCGGTGGCGGTAGCGTATGCTCAGGCGTGCGGTTTGCCGGTGCCGCAGACGTATTTTGTTGGGCATCCGCGTGCATTGGTGAATGTGCCCCATGATCTGTACCCTATCGTTGTGAAGCCAAGCAATGGTACATCGTTACAGGATATACATCTTGTTCGTACACCGGAGGCACTGGCGCAGATAGAGCTTGACCCACATAGTTATTACTTGGCTATGCGCTATGTTGAAAATAAGGGGTTTGATATCAAGCTTTATGTGACGGGACAAGAGGTGCATGCTATTATGAAAGGCTCACCACTGCATGGAGAGATACAGGAGGCAGAAATACCAGTGAGCCGTGACATGCTCAAACTCGCGCAACGCGTGGGACAGGTGTTTGGACTTGATCTGTACGGCGTTGATGTGTTGGAGACACCGCAAGGATTGGTGCTGGTCGATATCAACGACTTTCCGAGCTTCTATGGTGTGCCGCGTAAGGTTGCTGCTATTGCTGAGTATATTTTGCACGCGGCCTATCGCTATCGCTTGGAGCGGGAACGCCATCCTCACCGTAGTACACCTAGCGCGAATTTCCTTCTCTCCGTGCAAAATCGAAAAACGCTGCGTCGGCAGGCGACGACGCTGGTGCCTGCCGAGTTGATGCGGCATAACCCATCGGTGAAACGAGCTAAGAGCGATTAATGTATCATGATATACGGCGGACGACCACGAGGGTCCCTCCTCCACCCATCGTCCGCCCCCGTCCCTACTGGTTCCTAAGTGACAATTTCAAATGTCCCACATCGTTGAGTGTGAAGAGGACACGATGTTCGGTGGAGGCGCGTATCATAGTAATAGAGGTGTTGGCGCAAGGAAAGAAGAAATCGGCTGCCAGACCCAGCACTTCGGCGGCATAGGCATTGATGACGCCACCGTGCGCGAAGATCAGGACGCGTTTGCCAATGCACTCGCGTACAATGCCATTGATGGCATGGATAACACGCTTGCGAAATGCTTGCGAAGGTTCGCTATTTGGTACAGCATCCCAGCTTCCGCTTACTGCTGCTATAAGGGCAATCTCGTGTTGTCGCTGCCGTAGGGCCTTTGTCAATTCGTCTAACTCATCACCTTGCTGAAATTGTGGTAAAGAAAAGGGGTTGCCCAGGCGCACTTCTCTGATGTCCTCGACGAGAATAGGTGCTAAATGCAATTGTTCTGCAAGTGGCGCTGCGGTTTCTTGGCAACGTCGCAAGGGACTACTGTAGATGGCATCAAAAGCAATATCTTTAAGCCGCTCGGCTAGCGCATGTGCTTGCGTTCGGCCAATACTGCTGAGAGAAAGGTTGTCGTAGACGCCACTGGGAATAATCTCGTCTGGCCCAGGAATGGCGTCCCCGTGGCGTATTAGAAACAGTTCCGCAGCGTCCGTACGCCGCAACAAAAAAGGATCGTTGGGATTCATTATCATCTTCCTATGCTGTGACATGGAGAGAACGTGATAGTACATTTCATGTACTATCACGTTCTCTCCATGTCGTATTATTTGCTGAGTTGGCGGAGCACCGCTTTGGCAAGGCTCCGTTTGTGTACTTCGTCGGGGCCATCCACAATGTGCATGGTACGGCCATGTGCCCACATGGATGCCAATGGATAATCGTCGCTGACACCAGCGGCACCAAAGAGTTGAATGGCGCGGTTGACGACGTTGGTATGCATTTCGGGCACGGCAATTTTAATCATAGCGATCTCGTTCATGGCTGCCTTCTTGCCAAGGTTATCGATCATCCAGGCGGCCTTGAGCGTGAGCAGGCGGGCCTGTTCGATCTCAATATATGATTGGGTGATCCATTCTTGAATAACGCCCTGTTCTGCTAGAGGTTTGCCAAAGGCGACACGTGAGCTGGCACGCTGACACATCAACTCTAAAGCGTACTGGGCGGTGCCTATTGAGCGCATGCAGTGATGAATGCGTCCTGGTCCCAGGCGTGCCTGGGCGATGGCAAAGCCGCTACCCTCTTCACCAAGTAGGTTGCTCACAGGTACGCGCACGTTGTCGAAGAGCACCTCGCAATGACTCTCGTTATCAACATACCCCATCACGGTCAGGTTGCGCTTGACTGTCACTCCCGGTGTGTTTTTTGGCACAAGCACCATGCTTTGTTGGCGATGTCTATCAGGTGTATTGGGATCGGTTTTGCCCATGACGATCAGAATCTTACAGCGTTCACGCATGGAGCCAGAGCACCACCACTTACGTCCGTTCAGAACGTACTCATTCCCTTCGCGTTGAATCGAGAGCTGAATATTGGTCGCGTCCGAACTGGCAACGTCCGGTTCAGTCATGGCGAATGCAGAGCGGATCTCGCCATCGAGCAAGGGCTGTAGCCATTGTTTCTTCTGCTCTGGCGTCCCAAACTGTACTAGTACCTCCATGTTGCCAGTGTCAGGGGCGGCACAGTTGAAGACCTCTGAGGCCCAGCTGACGCGGCCCATGATCTCTGCCAGGGGCGCATATTCCAGGTTGGTCAGTCCTGCACCATACTCATTATCGGGGAAAAAGAGGTTCCAGAGGCCCTCTGCCCGTGCCTTGGGCTTGAGATCATCAATAATCTCAGCATGATGATGGGGATTGCCAGAAGCTGCAATCTGGTCGTGATAGGTTTGCTGGTTGGGATAAATATACTGTTCCATGAAGGCTAGTAGATGTGTACGGAGTTCGTTGACCTTGTCGCTATAGGCAAAATCCATGATGTGTTCCTCCATCCAGGGGATGTGCTGACTATGCTAATCCTCGTCTCTTTGACTATATCACATGCAAGGGCACACGTCATCTCACTTATGTGTCTCTCACACACCGCTCAAACTCTGGAATAAGGTAAGGGGCTGTTTCATAAGCGTTGTAGCAAGTTCATCTATTTTATAGTTCGTAAGAATTTGAAGCAGTTATTTTTGCTTTTCGGCTTCGTCGTTCATTCTCACTCGTGCTTGAACCAGCTTTTCTATGAGAGCAAGAGGCAGTTGTTCATCCAAGGGGAAACGGACCGTTGCTTTGGTGGTTTCATAGCCTTGTAGTTCGCTGGTGTGCTCCTCTACGACGGGAGTGGGTATATAAAAGCCAATATGTTTTTTCCACAGTTGAAAATACACCAGTCGCCCTTTGTAAGTGTAATAAGGCATCCCGTAACTGATGCGCTCCTCTGCACCAGGTGCTGTGGTCCTAATAACTGCCCTAAGCTCTTGAAGCTTGTCCTGCACTTCTTTTGGGGCTTGTGCAATATAATCATCCACAGTTTTTACAGGTTTCATCATAGTGTACTCCATATTGAGACAGAAATCTTTCATCTTTTCACCTACTCATTCCTCGGTTTCCCCCAAAAATACGAACACTTGTTGGCTCTCGTGTGTGCAGTATAGCATAGGGGGAATATTGTGGAGGAATGAATGCTAGCTCTTCCAAAACTCTTTCCAACGTTCAAAAGCGGGAAGAAGGCTAATTATGCCCATAGTACTTATGCTTTCAAGAGCTATTGCAATGAATGTCCAATACCAACCGAAACCGAAACCAAGATGAATTGTATAGGGACCTAACCAACTCCCTGTAATATACAGTGATAATATCGAGAGGGCAGGGCCCATTAGTATTCCCCATTTGGAATCCAGGCTATTTTTCTTACTGAGTGGTGATAATAACGCTACAAGAACAAATATTCCTATGAAAAAGCCAAAGTTGATTTGTCTTCCAATGAAAATTTCTCCATCGAATGCTCTCAATCCACCGTAAAGTTGATTATAGTCAAAGGTCGATGCATACCACGTTACGAGTACTGCAAGACCAATTGAAAAAATCGCACCTGCTATAAATTTAGTCTCGAGTGTGCTGTTGGGAGTATGCGGTTTCCTTAACACCGTTCCAAAGAAAATTCTGAGGATGATACCAATAATCACAGCTATACAGGTGGCTAAAGTGATAGATTGTGTCAACATACCAACGATTCCAGCTAAACCACTAGGGAGCAGGAAGACAGAAAGTATAATGTTGTTCAGAGAAGCATCCGTTTTCTTTTTGGCTTCAGCCGCAGCGATTTCTTGTGCTCTTCTAGCTTCCTCATCTCGTATTGGTTTGCTTGCTTCCCATTCTATACTTTGTATTGTTTCGTGCAGCTTTTCGGGATCTCCAAAATGGGGAGCATATGTCTCTAGTTCTTTGAGTTCCGCTTTTGCTGCTGATATATTGTTTTGTTCAGCGTAACGTTTAGCACTGGTGTATAAGTATTCGTGAGTTTTGTTGTTTTGGGCATGTCGGCGCATTTCTTGGGCCTTGGAATCCTGTGGGGCCAGTTGTAGTAAGGCTTGCCATGTTTGTATTTCTTCGTCCCAATTTCTTGCTATTGAACGTTAGGGCTTTTCGACGTAGGCGCTCCACATAGAGAGGGCGTAATTCTTGCTTGAGTCCTTCTACGCGGGTTTGTAGGGTGCCATTGAGATAGTTTGGGGCGCTATCAAGTATTTTTTTCCAGCAGAGTAATGCGTGTTCTAAATCGCCTTTTGCTCGCGCTTTTACTCCTTCATCGTAGAAGGCGTCTAATGCTGCATAATCTATAGTTTTTACCGGGGTTGGGTTAGGCTCTTCGGTGGTAGTGGTTTGCGTCGTTGTGTTGATGGGTATGCCTTTGCTGGCTTTTTCCAATGCCTCGGCAAATGCTTGTATGTTCGTGAAACGTTGCTGTGGCTCTTTGGCGAGTGCTTTCATTACGACACTCTCAACGGAAGGCGGAATGTGCAGTGCTGCTGGAAATGGCGGCGGTGGGTCCATACGATGTTGATACATAAGCTGGACGCTATCTCCTTGAAAAGGGAGGTTTCCACAGAGCCATTGATAAGTGACGACAGCTAATGAGTATTGATCGCTCGCAAAAACGGCACCTGCTCCTGCTTTTCCTTGTTCTGGTGACATATATTCAAAACTACCGGCAATGTCTTTTGTGCCAACAGTATAGGTCTGGACGACGCGAGCGATGCCAAAGTCACTGAGCAAGATGCTAGTGTTTGCTCCGATCAGCATGTTTTCTGGTTTGACATCACGATGAATAATTTTGTTGTTGTGTGCGTATTGTAGTGCGTCAGCGACTTGCTTGATATAAGCTACGATTGTAGCGATAGGAAGAGGTTTTCCTACGGGATGGCGGTTAGCAAGAGAGCCGTTAGGGGCATATTCCATGATGAGGTAAGGGATGTTATTGTTGTCGAAGCCAAAATCAGTCACCTGGATGATATGCGGATGTCTCAGACCCGTGAGGGTGTTCGCTTCGCCTCTGAATTGTTGTATGCCCTTCTCGTCTAGATGTGCGTTGAGAATCTTGATGGCTACTTTATTGTTTTGTGCATAGATGTTTTCGCCAAGATAGACTTCGGCGAAGCCTCCTTGACCGAGAAGCTGGGTGAGCTTGAAGTTTCCTCGTTGCTGCCCGATGAGAGTAGCCATGTCTCATACCTCGTACTATAATATAAAGTTGTGGTGTGGTTGTGCTGCAATGAGTGTATATCAGGGTGAGTGGGTTTGTCAATGATTGATGGAGTGGGAAAGGGCGCCATTTTGGATAGTTTTCCCAGATCACTTGTAAGTTAAGGTTACTGGTAAGAATGTAATGAGGTCCTGATAGGTACTTGGAATACCTTCTTCTGCTATTAGAAGCAATTCTTCTATCGTTTCGCCTATACTCATTCGCTCGTTAAGGATCAGTATTCCTGGGACATGGCGTCTATGGTGGTGCCAAAAGTCAAGACAGTTTTTAGGGAAAAATAAGATA
>JRHI01001715.1_pt1 | contig 17348 bp, 15 predicted proteins | sample 215371 | NCBI WGS metagenome assembly JRHI01 (sample SAMN02929681, study PRJNA255918) | sediment metagenome | biome: cave system; feature: Ice Cave; material: Sediment; isolation source: sediment from deep within a dark volcanic ice cave with no known source of... ...
CAACGGAAAGTCGTCCCACCAAAGTTTCCAGCAAAAATAGGACTTGACCTCGCTTCGGCGAGCGCGTTGTCGTTACTGTGGCGGGGGCGTGATTTGGTGAGCTCGATGTTGAGCTTGTTCAGCAGTTCGGCCACCCGGTGGTTGATGTACTCGCTACCGTTGTCGGCGTGAAAGCCGCGCAGGATGAAGGGAAAGCGCTCCAGCAAGGCGCGCAGCACGGGCAACAAATAGTGTTCGCTGATGCGTTCGACGGCAGCGATGAACTGGAACTGGGTGACGGTATCGACGGCATTGATCAGGTACACGCCCTTGATCCCATCGAGGTCGCCTTGATGCACGCTGTCGACTCGGATGAAGCCGGGCAATCCGTTGGGCTGCGGGGCGCGGCGCTCGCCGATGGGGTGCTGCACCGAGTTTGTCTTCTGCGGTACGGCGCCACGAGCGCGTTGATAGCCGGCGGCACGACGCAGGTTGTAGAGATGGGCCACCGAGATCCCGCCGAGCCGTTGATAGCGGGCATCGCCAAAGAGCTGGAAGGCACGTTCGGCGAGCTTGCGGGTGGCCGGGCCGGAGAGATTGCCGTGCAAGGCATCGAGCTCGGCTAAGGCTTGCTGGTCGGCCACGGTATAGCGGTAGGCGAATGGCTTGGCCGGCGGGCCGCGGCGGTCGCGCAAGTGGTGCTCGCTGTGAAACTGTTTGAGCAGCCGTTTCATTTGCGCTGGCGAGTAGCCGGTGACCTTGGTAAGAAAGCGCAGCAGCAAACCGCGCTCGCGCCGCGACCGGTGGGCATAGCGGAATTGGCGCAGCACGCGCTCAATCCATGACCGCCGCGCGACTCGGTCGGGGGCGCGGAAGTCGATTTCGGCGGTGCCATTGAGGAAGCGCTCGATCTGCTCAAGGCTGGACAGGTGGTCGGTGTGCAGGGTCACGATCATCCTCACAGGATGACCTGACTGCCTTGCGTTCAGGCTCACTTGTCATTGGAATGACGCTTCCCTCTTCAGGATCATATGTCATTGGAAGAGGCTTCAATTTGACAGCGCTTTCCCGCAGGATCACAGTCTCGTTGCAATGGCGTCCCGCGGCGCGGTGCTGCGCGCCGCCTGCACGTGTCGTCCTTTGCCGATAAACCAATTCTCGATATGCCTCGCACCCGTACCCCAGCTGGACCGGAGTTCAATGGCAGCGCAGCGGTGATGCAGTACCTCGCGTTTCCGGATGACGTGTTTCTGGTCGACTCCACCATCCGATCGCTTCAGTCGAGCTCGTCGGGCAGTCGTCACACGCTGGATGACCTGGTCGATATCGGGATGGCGGTCGACCGCGTCGGGGTGCGCGAGCTCATCGTCAACGTCACCTGGCGCGATGGTCTCGAGGTGATCGAGCGGCTCAAGAGCCAAGGCGTGCAGCATGCCGTCATTGCCACGTTCGGCGCAGGCCGACGAAACTGGCGCGAACTAGTGGCTGACGCCGCCCGCGCAGGTGCCGATCAGATCTGTTACGAGTCTGCAGACTCAGACGACGCCCTGCGCGAAGCGGCCGCCTTCGCGCACGAGCTTGGCCTCGCCGTGTCGCACGGCTTCGCCGAAGACCACACCTACGACGAAGTGATCTCGCTGTGCCGCACCGCCCTCGAGGTCGGTTGCCGCAGCGTGAGCTTCCATGACAGCTACTTCCGTTTTGCAATCGCACCGGAGACGATGAAAGCTTTCGTGCGCTCCATTCTTCGCGACGTGCCGAATGCCCCGCCGATCTACGTGCATCTGTCGAATTTTTTTGGCCACGCCACGATGACTGCGGTGGCCGCATTGAGCGCCGGCGCGAGCGCCGTCGACGTATGCGCGAACGCCACCGGGCATCACTGCGGCCATACGTCGCTGCCCGAAGTCGCGTTGGTCCTGAAGTACCTTTACGGCGTCGATGCCGGCATCGCGTTGGAACGCCTGCGCGACCTCACCGTCCTCCTCGAGCAACGCACCGGCGTGCCCACGCCGCCCATGCGGCCCATCGTCGGCGAATATGCGTTCTCCGGCGACGGCGCCACATGGGCAGCCGGCGCGCAGCTGCCCTCAGGCAAGAGACTGCATTCGACGTTCCCCATCGCCCCGGAAGTGGTAGGGGCGCAGGAGCGCGTCATCTGGACGGATCGAACGCTGACGCCGCACGCGATCGCCGCCAGGCTCTCGGCACTGCAGATCGAGCCCTCACCCGACGTGCTGCGCAGGCTCACCGCGCATTTGCGACAAACGCTCGCCGTTAGGACGTACCCGTGCTGGCTGAGCGACGAGGAATTCGGCGAAATACTTCAGACCGTGGCAGGGGCAAAACCGAAGTTCAGCTCTTGATCGCATGACACGCTGCTGCGTGCGTGCCGCCCAGGACAACCAGCGGTGGCAGTTGCACCACGCATTTCTGATGCGCGAGGGGACAGCGCGGCTCGAACGCGCACCCGTGGTGCTGGGCGGCTTGGGTGAAGGGGTTGCGATCCAGCGGCTTCCCGTGGCGCGTCACTGTTGCGCTCTGCGGAAGTGGAATGGACGCCAGCAGCAATTGCGTGTACGGATGTTTCGGAGCATCGAATACCTCCGTCGCCTGACCCGACTCGACGATGTAACCGCCGTACATTACCGCAACCCTGTCCGCGATCGCGCGGACGACCGCCAGATCGTGCGAGATAAGCAAAATGCCGATGCCTTCTGTATTCTTAAGATGGAGGAGGAGCTGCAGGATCTGGCCTTGCACGCTGACGTCGAGTGCGGACACCGGCTCGTCGGCAATAAGGATTCTGGGCCGCACCGATATCGCCCGGGCGATGCATAAGCGCTGCTTTTGTCCTCCGCTCAGCTGGTGCGGATAGCGGTCCAGATACAGGTCAGCCGGCACCAATCCGACGCGCTCCAGCAAGGCAATGACGTCGACCATCACGCCCGCTGCGGGCCTCCCGGTATGCAAGACCAGCGCGTCGGTCAGAATCTCGCGCACGGTGCGCCGCGCGTTGAGTGCACTCGCCGGATCCTGGAAGATAATCTGAACGCGACGGCTGAATTCGAAGCGCGAAAGGGATGGTCCATTCGAGCCGTCTTCCAGGTATTGCACGCTGCCCGCAACGGGTTCGACAAGGCGCATGGCGAGGAGCGCCGTCGTGGATTTCCCGGAACCGCTCTCGCCTACTAGCGCGACGATCTCGCCCGTGGCCACCGTTAGCGAGACGTCGCACACGGCCACCGTCATGTCCTTGCGCCACCAGATCTTGCCGCCCGCACGTGACTTGAACGTCCGGCTCACATGATCGAGGACCAGCCGTGCGCTCATGCCGGCACCCCGCGCATTGGCTATTCCGTAACTGCCGTGTTGCCGGTGCCGCTGTAGAGCCAGCAGCGCACGTTGCCGTCCGGCAGATCGACGACAGGCACGTCATGATCACAGTAGCCCAACTTGCTGTCGCACCGCTCGCGAAAGCGACAGCCGTGAGGCATTTCGGCCGCATGAGCGGCGAAGCCGGGAATGTAGCCGATGTCTACCTTGTTGCCGTCCATTCCCGGCACGGATCGCAACAGGCCCCGTGAGTAGGGGTGCTTTGGTCCGGAAAAGAACGTGGACGTCTTCGTCGACTCCACGATCTGACCCGCGTACATCACGTAGATGCGGTCGCACAGCGTCGCCACGACGCCAAGGTTGTGCGTGATCAGCAGCAGGGAGACGTCGTACTTATCCGTCAGCTCGCGCAGCGTGCGGAGGATCTGCGCCTGCGTCGTGACGTCCAAGGCCGTCGTGGGCTCATCGGCGATGAGCACGCGAGGACCACAACAGAGTGCCATGGCGATCAGCACTCTTTGCCGCATTCCCCCACTCAGCTCGTGCGGGTACTTGGTGTTCACCGCACGATGATCGAGCCCGACCGCCGTCAGGCACGCGTCGGGATCTCCCGCAATCGCGGTCCTGCCCGTCGACCTCCGGACGGCCTCAACGAGGTGCTGACAGACCCGTTTGGTGGGGTTCAAGTACGTCGACGGATCCTGAAAAATCATGCCGATCTCGCGACCGCGGATCTGTTGCAGCTCCTGCAGGGACATATCCGAGATGCGTTCGCCGCGGTAGCTGATGCCTCCGCTCGTGTGCACGACTGCGGATACCGGGAGGAGCCGAAGTATGGAGCGCGCGGTGACCGATTTTCCGGCACCGGACTCGCCCACCAGCGCTACGCGCTCGCCCTCGTGAATGCACAACGACACGCCATCGACGGCCTTCACCACGCCGCGCTCACTCGCGAGATGCACGACGAGCCGGTCGACGTCGAGCAGAGGTGTCGTCCCTTGCATGGCTTCAGCGTCCCGATTGGGGATCCAGTGCGTCGTTTAGGCTGTCGCCAATCAGGTTGAACGCCAGCACGATCGTGAAGATGGCGAACCCAGGAAACACGCTCATCCACCACGCCGACGAAAGATAGATCTGGGCGCGCTGCAGCATCTCACCCCAGCTCTCCACATTCGGATCACCCAGGCCGAGGAAGGCGAGGCCGGCCTGGATCAGAATGGCGTGGCCGATGTCCAGCGAACTCTGCACGATGATCGGGGGCAGCGCGGCGGGCAGGATCTCGCGGCGGACGATGTGCGTATGCGAAAACCCAAGAGCAAGCGCCGACAGCACGAACTCACGTCGCTTCAGCGACAGAAATTGGGAGCGCATCAGCCGCGCCGTCTGGGGCCAGATGGATAGCATGACCGCAAAGACGACCAGCCACAGGTTGCTGCCGACCATCGCCACCAGGACGAGCGCCAGCAGGAACGACGGGATCACCTGAAACAACTCCGCGACGCGCATGAGGATAGTATCGAGCCGGCCACCGAGATAGCCGGCGATGCTGCCTACCAGTCCGCCCAGCAGAAACGAGCCGGCCGCCGCAAGCAGGCCGACGCTCAATGAGACTCTCGTGCCCGCGATGACCAGCGCCAACACATCGCGCCCCAAGTTGTCCGTGCCGAATGGATGCTGCAACGTCGGTGCGGACAATAGATCTCCGGAGACATGCGCCGGATCGGGCGACCAGGCCAGCGGCCCGGCAACGCCGATCAGCAGGAAGCACGCGACGATCACGAGGCCCGCCACCCCCACGACGTTCCGCCGGTACCGGCGCCACAGGCGAATCATATCCGCTGCGCGCATTGATTAAGCGGTCGGCAGAAGGCTCATCATATTTCAGCTTTCGGTGCGAATTCGTGGGTCGAGCAGGCCGTAGAGCAGATCGGTGATCAGATTGGCGAGCACCACCAGCACGCCCGCGAGCAGGAACACACCGACCACGACCGCATTGTCCCGCGCCGTCACGGCATCGTAGAGCAGCCTCCCGACGCCCGGCCAGGCGAATACCGTCTCGACCAGGATTGTTCCCGCGAGCGCATATCCGAAGTGGTAGCCGATGACGGTCACCACCGGCAACATCGCGTTCTTGAGTGCGTGTCGCCACACGATGCGACTTTCTGGTACCCCGAGGGCGCGCAACGTGGTGACGTAATCCCGGTTCATAGTGTCACGCATGCTTGCGCGGGTGATGCGGGCGATCAATCCGATCTCTCGTGCCGCGATGGCGATTATCGGCAAAACGAGGTGCGACGCGACGCTCAGCCAGGCGGCCACGCCTTCGGCGGGCGCACGCAGGCTTCGCATGCCTTGGCTGGGCAGCCACCCGAGCTTCACCGAGAAGAGAATAATGAGCAGCTGCCCCAGCCAGAAGACGGGAATGGCAAATGCCGCGAGTGCAAGCGCTGTGATCGTGGTGTCCAGCATCGGCTGGCGAACCGTGGCCGCGGTCACACCAAGCAAGATACCGAGCAACGCCGCGAGTCCGAGACCGGACACCGCCAGCAAGACGGTGTTCGGCAGCCTTTCGCTAATCAGGCTTACCACAGAGCGACGATTGCTCAGCGATGCACCGAGGTCTCCTCTGACAACGTTGTGAACGTAGGCGAAAAGACGTTCGTGCACAGGCCGATCGAGCTGGTACTTTCTCGTGACCTCCTCGATGAATGCGGGCGACGCCGGGAAATCTCCGACCATGGCTTGCACGGGATCGCCAGGCGCGGCCTCGATCAAGAGGAACGCTGCGACGACAACGCCCAGCAAGAGCGGAATCGAATGCAGGAGCCGACCCAGACCGAACGCGAGCATGGCGCGCGCTCACGACATTTCGGATGTCATCTGAGGGCGTTCGCGGTGGCCGCGGAGTACGGCCACGGTCGCGGCGGTAGGTGGGTGTCGAGCACGTGCATACCGATCGGGCGAGCGAAGATTTGCTTTTGTGCCCACTGCTCCGGTGGTGTCGCCTGATATCCATACGGACACGCCGACAACGCCAGGAGCAAGTCGGTCTCGGCGTAGAACTCGAGATAATCCCCGCGCTCGGCTTGGGTGGGCCTCGATGTGTAGACGCCGTCCTCGGGATCGACGGTGAAGCGTCCGAACAGGTTCAGATTGTCGTGAATGGCGTATTGGCTCAGGCCAAGCTGGGCGCACGCGTCGCGAAGATTGTCGTAGCAGGTGGGCGGATGGATCCCCGCAAACAACAGCCAGTGGTGCGGGTTGCAATGCGCGGCAAAGCACTTGTGGTGCTGCATTGGCGTCTGGTGGATGCCGGGCTCGAGGCTCTCCGAGCGCGTGCGAATCGTATCCGCAGTAACGGTCGCGAGCGGGCGTGAACGCGGTGGCGTGCCCCAGATGCGCGTGCCACGCGTCACGCGCGCACCTTCGATGTAGAACTGCGCTCCCGCGCAGTAATGCTCATCTGGATCGTCGGCGGCGAAGATGCACAGGTCGGCCACCGAGGCGCCGTACGTCATGACCAGCCGAAACACCTGGCCCGCGTTCACTCGGAAGCCGTAGCCCGACAACGGCTTCACCTCGTGCTGCCACGCAGGAGTGAAAGCGTGTCGATTGGCCATGAGTTCCGTATAGAAGCCTGCATCGAATGGGAACGGACAGGTGGCGGACGCACGCATCGGATCACTCCATCTTCCTGGGGGTCGGACCGACGGTGTGTGCGCGCGCCCGGTACTCCTCCATACCGGGGGTCGGGCCGATCGCGCGGGACCGCCTTCCACTGGCATCCGTGTAGAGCGAGAGATCGGGATAGGCAACCCCTGGGTAAGGCCACGGCAATGGTTTGGCCACGTGGGGCTCGATCCGAACCACCACCGGGCTCGTCGTGCCGCCGGGCCGATCGGTGCTTCCCGCCCCGTACGGCGACAGCGCTACGGCGAGGGTCAGGTCGATCTCGACGAACAGCACCAACCGGTCGCCCGGCAGCGCGTCGGAACGCAGAATTCGGATGGCCTGCGAGAGGGGGTCGATGGCGGTCTTCTGAAACAGCGACATGTTTTCGGTCAGGAGCTTAGCCGGCAGGCCCAGTGTGGCCATCGCGCCCGTCAATCTTTCCCACGTCGACAGGATTCCTGCTCTGCCACCTTTCGCCAGCCAATCTGCCGGCGTCCCCGAGCCGCCGTGCGCGAAGTGATGGAACGCCTGCGGCTCGCCCTCGTGCCGGAGATTGACGACTGTGTCCTCGATGATCGTCGTCATCGGACGAAATCGCGCCATGGTCGACCATAGGCGCGTATAGCGCTTGAGCTTTGCGCCTTCGACGAGCATCGTCTCCTCGGCCCAGTACCGCTCGTCTGGGTCCTCCGCGTTCCACATGAACACGTTCACGATCTGCGGTCCCGACTCCATTTCGAATGAGATGAGGCTCCCTGCCGGAGCGCGCACGATGCTGCCCGTGTCGGGTGGAATGACTAGAGCAGAACCGCTCAGCGGGCGATCACCCAATGTTACGCGCAAGTCGACATAAAAATCGAGATTGATCGGGCGCCGGTGATGAAACTGGGGCGGAGACGTGCTCATAGCATCTTTCGATTCAAGTGCGAAGCACGGAACGACGCGAGTCGGGCGTGGCGGCGACGCTTCCTCACGCAGGCGACTCCGCTCGAAGCATAGACTCGTTTCATTAGCGCCACAACAGTGCCGCCCGTGCGTCAATTATCCGCATAGGAACGCCGCGTGCGCCTCGATCCCACTGCCGAAAAACGGATTCGACTCGCAAAGAACACCTCCTGTGGTTCTTGCTCCAAAAACCTAAAGACGAGCTATCTAAATAGACCAATAGGCGACCTCGTATGCAGCAGGCGCACGTCCGAGAACCAACTGCTAGTGATAATTCACCAAGGTGGCCGCCGCCGCACTTCCATCGGCTTGTGTTCCGCAATTCGCGGATCAGCGGCCATGTATTCCCCGGCTGTCTGTAACGACGCCATCACTTCGTGAAGTAGAGTTCTTCCCAGAGCACTTCCGGCGAAGAGCCCTGGTTGAACTTGTCGAAGCCGCCGACGGTCGCTTTCACCGCGTCGTACTGCACGAGCTCCGCCAACAGCACGGCCGCCATGTCGTTGGCGAGGATACGCTCGACTTCGCTGTACAGCCGTCCACGCTTGGCGAGATCGATTTCCGTTGCGGCAGAGGTCCACATCGCGTCAGCCTTCGGATTGCAGTAGCCGGTCGGATTGGTAAACGCCCTCGTCAAATCCTTCTCGCACCGATACACGCGAGCCACTCCCAGGTCGGGATCCTTCCTAGACGTATACGTTGCATAGGCGATGTCGTAGTTGCGCTGCTTGAAAAAAGTGTCCTGATATACGGCGGACTCGCGGCCGGCTAGTGCGACATCGACGCCGATCTGGGTCCAGCTGTTGCGCGCGATCTGCGCCAGCGCGACGGCGCCGGAGTTGTCGGAGCGGTAGAGGAACTGCATCGAAAACCGCTTGCCGTCGGCGCGGACTGGCAGCCCCGCTTTGTCCAGGAGCGCCGCTGCCGCCTTGGGATCGTACGGGTACATCTTGGTGAAATTCACGGTGCCGTCATGTGCCCATGGAAAGCGTCGCGGTATGGGACTCGTGCCGACCTCGGCGTGGCCCGAGTACGCGCTGCGCACGATCAGGTCACGATCCAGCGCCATCAGCAACGCTTGTCGCACGCGTGGATTGTCGAGCGGCGGACGCAGCGTGTTGTAGAACAACAGCGCCATTTCCACCGCCGGATCGCGACCCGGATCGAGCATGATGTTTTTGTCGTTCCTGAGCTCGGTAACGGCCGCAAGATCCAGGGTGAATGCGTTGATCAGGTCGACGTCGCCGGACCGCAATGCCCGCACCTGCGAGCTCTTGTCCGGAATCACCTGGAACACGATCCTGTCGAGATACGGCTTGGGCTTACCCCAGTACGCGTCGTTGCGGACCACTTCGACGGACTCGCCGGGCTTGAAGGTCCCGAACTTGAAGGGTCCGGTACCGATCGGCGCCAGGTTGGCGGGGTTGGTGAGAACGTCACGCCCTTCGAACACATGCTTCGGCAGGATGGGCACGTTCTCCTTCGTCAGCGAGATCAGCATCGGCGCAAACGGTTCGGTCAGCGTGATCTCGACCGTGTAGTCGTCAAGCGCCGCCACCTTGGTGATCCGTGACACTAGCCCCGACGAAGCGGGATGAAGGCGCAGCATGTCCTTCAGCGTAAACACGACATCGCTGGCGGTGAAAGGCTTGCCGTCATGCCAGGTGACGCCCCTGCGCAGGTTGAACACGTACGTCAGCCCGTCCCCGCTGATGGACCACCTTTCGGCCAGCACGGGCTGGACTTTTCCGGTATGGCGCTCCACCCGCACCAGAGCTTCCATCATCGGGCTGGCCGCGACCACGTCGAAGTGAACGACGGACAGCATCATGTTGAGGCTCTGTGGTGCCCCGCCGAGAACATAGATCAGCGTCCCACCTCGCTTGGGCTCATCTGCCGCCGCCCCATGGCCCGAAGCCAGCAGGCAGAGCACGAATGCGACCGCCAGCAGATTGCCGAAAACACGACACAGTGCTCGTAAGTTCATGCTGACCTCCTCTCCGTGACGACTTGATGTTCGCTTGTCCATCGCGCCCGAGAGCGCGTATCACTGCCCGAGCGGCTCGCCGACGCCAGTCCGCTCAACGATTAACCGGTAATGCTCGGGGCGCCGGTGCTTCTCGAAGTTGAAGACGTGCTTGCGGAAGTTCTCACCGACGGCAAGATCGCAGTTCGCAAAGACCACCTCGTCTTCCTCCGTGACCGCCTGCGCGGCGATTTCGCCGGTGGGTGCGACGATGCACGACCCGCCGATCATGTGGAAGCCGTCCTCGAATCCGCACTTGGCAGCAGCGCCGATCCACAGAGCGTTCTGGTAGGCGTTCCCCTGCAGCGACAACAGGTGATGAAACATACGCAAGTGGGGCGGCTCGTTCCAATGGATGTTCCACGACGGCGTGTTGTAGCCCAACGAAACGATATCCGCACCCTGTAGACCCATGACCCGGAATGTTTCGGGCCAGCGGCGATCGTTGCACACACACATGCCGATCTTGACGTCCATCGTGCGCCATACCTTGAAGCCGTCGTTACCGACGTCGAAGAATTTTTTTTCCAGATGCTGAAAGGGCGCGTCAGGCTTGTGGTCGGCATGCCCGGGCAGATGCACTTTGCGGTATTGGCCCACGATGTGCGCCGAGCCGTCGACCAGAATCGCAGTGTTGTAGCGGTGACCGCTGGAGGTGAGCTCGGCGTAGCCGAGATAGAAGCCGACGCCGAGCTTTCTCGCTTCGTCGAAGAGCGGCTGCGTCACCGGACTCGGCATCGATTTCTCGAAAAAACGCTGGACCGCTTCGTCCTCGGTCATCCAGTAGCGGGGAAAGAACGTGGTCAGCGCAAGCTCAGGGAACACGACGTAGCGCGCCCCGCAACCCGCGGCTTCGCGCATCAGCGCCAATAACCGCTTCACCACCGATTCCCGTGTATCTGCAAGATCAACCGCGCCCAGCTGCGCGACCGCCATCCCGAATTTGCTTTCGCTCATGGGTCTTGCTTTCCGTGATCTAGTGGGAGCCGCTGTCGACCGGCTCGATCCGCTGCGCTTCAGGCGTCGACGCCGTGCATTGTGGCGCCGGCGTCAAGCCAAGCAGCGCCTTCAGCGATTGCGCCGCTGCGCCCGGCCGGAACGTTTCCTCGACCGGCGCCGGGATGCCGCAAGGCAGAAAGCGACCGCTTCCACGCTCCGCGTGGAGTCGCCCGTCATCGACCACAACGCGTCCGCGGCTAATGACAGTGACGGGCCATCCCGTCACCGAGCGCCCTTCGTAAGGCGTGTAGCCTACGTTGTCATGCAGCTTCGATGTTGAAATCACTACCCGGCGCTCAGGATCCCAGAGCGCGAGGTCGGCGTCCATGCCGTGCGCGATCGTGCCCTTGCGATCCAGGAGCCCGTACATGCGCGCATGATTGGTGGCGGTGAGCGCGACGAACTGGTTCATCGTCAGCCGCCCTTTGCCGACGCCGTCCGAGAACAGCAGGGGCATTCGCACTTCGAGACCCGGCACGCCGTTCGCGATCTGCTTGAAGGTCGTTCGCTCCCCGTACGGAAGCTTGCCGCTCTCGTCGTACCGGTACGGGGCGTGATCCGAGGAATAGATCCGCAGCGTGCCGTCGAGCAACGCCGTCCAAAGCGCCTCCTGCGAGGCCTCGTCGCGCGGGGGCGGACTGCAACAATACTTGGCGCCTTCGACCCCCGGGCGATCGATGTCGTCCGCGACCAGGAACAGGTACTGCGGGCACGTTTCGCCGTGGACACGTACGCCGCGCGCACGCGCCGCACGTATCGTCTCGACCGCCTCCTGCGCGGACACATGCACGATGAGCATCGGCACGTCGAGCACGCGGGAAAGCGTGATCGCGCGGTGGGTGGCTTCGCATTCGGCGAGCGGCGCATGGCTCATGGCATGGAAGCGCGGCGCGACGTGACCGCGCTCGACCAGACGGCGGGTGATCCACTGGATGATCTCGTGGTTTTCGGCGTGCACCATCACCAGCGCACGCTCGCGCTCGGCGACTGCGAGGACATCGAGCATCTGCGCATCGTCGAGCTTCAACATGTCGTAGGTCATGTAGACCTTGAACGACGTGATGCCTCGCCGGATCAATGCCGGCAGCTCGACCTCGAGCGCGCGCGGCGTCGGATCGGAAACGATGAGGTGGAAGGCGTAATCGATGACGGCCTTCTGCGCGGCCCGCTTCGCATAATCATCGGCCACGGCAACGAGCGAGTCGCCACGATGCTGCGCAGCGAAAGGAATGATCGTGGTCGTGCCTCCGAACGCCGCGGATACGGTCGCGCTGTAGAAGTCGTCGGCGCACATCTTGCCCATCGAGGACAGCTGCTCGACGTGACAATGACTGTCGACGCCTCCAGGCAACACGAGCTTTCCACCGGCGTCGAGGTCACGCCTTCCTGCGGGAAGCTTGCTTTCGATTGCGGAGATACGACCGTCGCGGATACCAATGTCGGCGCGCACTGTTTCGCGCTCCGTCACGATCGTGCCGTGGCGCAAGGTCAGATCGAAGTCTGTCATGGTCGAATCCTTTTCGCCGGCGCCAAAGCTCTAGCCCAGCCGCCGCACCAGCTCTTTGCCCGCGGCGCCCGCCGCCCTCAGCACCGCCTGCTCGTCCACGGTCTCGACGCGGCGATCGCGCATGATGAAACGTCCATCGACGATGGTAGAACGCACATCGGTCGTTTTCATCGAGTGGACGAGTTGCACCACAACGTCGTGCGTCGGCACCGTGTGCGGAGACTCCTCGCAGTCGAGTATTGTGAGGTCGGCGCGCTTCCCGACCTCGATGCTGCCGACGAGATGGTCGAGGCCGATCGCGCGTGCGCCGTCAATGGTGGCCATGCGGATGCCTTTTTCCGGCGTGATAGCATCCGGGTCGCTCGGATGGGCGCGCTGCAGAAGCCGTGTGATGCGCAGCGCGTCGAGCACGCCCTGCGCATTGTTGTTCGCTCCGCCGTCGGTACCGAACCCCACCGCCATGCCTTCCCCGAGATAGTCGCTGACCGGTGCATTGCGATCCGCGCAAAAGAGGTTGCTGAACGGGTTGTGCGAGATCGCGGTGCCGCTGCGGCCGAGTGCCTTGATCTCATCGGGCCGCACCTGGACCGCGTGCACCGCGAGCAGGTCCGGCCCGAGCGCACCCAGCGAATCAAGCCAGGCGACAACGCCGTCATGCGCGTACTTCGTGCGCACCGATTCGACCGCGCCGCAGTACTCCGCGACATGCGCGCTACGCCGAATGCCGTGTCGCTTGGCAAAGTCGTGGGTCGCGACAACCGCCTCGTCGCTTGCATTGACGCCGGGCGTATTCGGGCCGGTCATGATCGTGACCATCCCCGAGCGGCGCTCACCTTCGAATCGCTCGAGTAGTGCCTCGACCGCGCGCAGACCGTCCGCCGGCTTCTCCAGAACACCACGTGGCAAAAGGTCGCCCATGTCCATCACAGTGCGCGCAAGCACGCTGCGAACGCCGACGGCCCGCATGCCCTCGATCGTCGCTTCAGCGAGATCCGCAATGCGATTAAGGAAGTGGTGGTCGACCACCGTGGTCGTGCCCGCGCGCACGGCCTCGAGGCTCCCCAGCATCGCCGAGATGCGGCTATCCTCGCGCGTGAGCTCGAGCCCGCTGCGATAGATGTAATCAAGGTAGATCGCAAGAGGCCGCTCCTCGTACACGCCGCGCAAGAGCGTCTGGAACAGGTGAGTGTGCGTATTCACGAACCCGGGCACAAGCAGACGTCCGCGCGCATCGACCACTTCCTCGCCATGCCGCGGGACGAGCGGTTGCGCCGACACTTCGGCAATCGCGCCGTCGACGACACGCACCCAGCCGGGTGCCACGATCTCGTCGCGATCGTTGACGGTCAGGATCGTCGCTTCCTGGATTAGCATCAACCGTCCCATGGCGCTAAGCGGGATTTCGTGGGGTCGCGACCCGTACCGGCTTGCGTTTGTCAGCGTCCGCTCGTGCGGTCGGCTTGCGGGCACCCGCCCGCTTCGCTTCGGCGCGGCGAGGCCCGTGCAGACGCACGACATCGCGACAGAGCTGCTCGAACTCGTTGTCGGAGAGCCAACTTGGATAACGCGATCGCTGGCGCAGCGTGACTTCGAGTCCCTCGATGATGCGCTCGACGACCTCGTCCGAATGCAGCGTGTCATCGATGCCCATGACGCCGAGCTTCGCGCGCACGCTGGCCGCAGTGATCGTCCCCGATGCCCAGATCACCTGCTCGGCGTTGCCGACCGATTGCGGCGGAATCGGGAACTTGGCGTGGATGCGCTCTTCGTACGGAATGTGCGCCTCGGCGGCCCAGTACGCGCCGTCGATCATGAATCCGTAATCGCCGACCATCGGGCTCGGCAGCGCCATCTGGACCGCCGACCGCTCGCGCACGAGGCGCGACACCAGGACGAGCTTCTCGAGTTGAATACCGGTGCGGATGTCATAGAGGGCTTCGAGCACCATCGTGATCTCGGCGAGCGAGATGTGCCCGCAGTGATGGCCGATGCCGTTCATGCAGACGTCGGGGGCCGAAGCGCCCGCGGCGAGAGCGGCCACCGCGGTCATCGTCGCGTTGCCGTAGAAGTTCGACAGGTGAACATACAGGGGCGGCGCGTTTGGAATATCGCGGCGCAAAGCGCGATAGAACGCCTTCGCGGCCTCCGGTGTCAGCGCGAAACGGAAGTAGCTGTCGTGAAAGCTCTGGCTCTGCACGCCCAGCGAGACGCCGGCTCGACAGAGCGCGAGCACCTCGTCGTAGGCGTACGCCTCGGCAAATCCGTGCGACACCTTCTTGCCCGAATCCAGCACCGGTCCCGCGAGACGCTGCAGGTGGTCGGCATCCTGTGCCGATTCGAAGCAGATCTCGTCGGCGCCGGATTCGACGCCGCGTCGCGCCCACTCCGCCGCCATCGGATGCCGCGCCCTGAACGTGCCGACGATCTTGGCGTCGATACCGCGCTTGGCGAGCCCGTCGCACACTGCCATCCCGTCGCGCCAGCTCAGGTTGACGATGAGCTCGCGCACACCGATGTCATCGAGGGCGACGCCGATGTCGACCAAGTCGCGCGCTGTATGGCAGCTTCCCGACACGCCCGACTGCAGGCTGCGAATCGTCGAATCGACGATGTAAAGATCGGGCGCGAACGCGAGTTCGGAGCGCACCTCGGGCAATGCGTTGAATTCGAACGATGCCGATTCGTTCATGATGAACGTGACCTCCTGTTTGCGTGTCGGTCAGATTTCGTAGGGCCAGCCCAGCGGCTGGATGTCGGTGTCGAAGACCTGGATTGCGATGGGACGGGCGGGAACGATTCCGTCCTTCCATTGCGAGGGCGGTGTGGCCGTGTACCCGTACGGACACGCCGACACGGCAAGCAGCAGATCCGCCTCCGCGTAGAACTCGAGATAGTCGCCCATCTCGGCCGGCGTCGGCTCTGCGTTGTGCTGCCCCGACTCCGGATCCATCGCGAACGGTCCGAACAGGTTGAGATTATCGTGGATTTCGTACTGCATGAGCACGCGCTGCGCATACGCGGCGCGCAGATTGAATGATTGCGGTTCGCCTTCGCGCCGAAGCGTGACGACGGTGTCCTCGATGACCGTCGCGAGCGGTCGAACCTCGCCATGGTGCCCCACAGCCGCATCCATAGCTGCAGGTGGGCGCCCTCGATGAGCACCGTTTCCTCGGCCCAATAGCGCTCGTCGCAATCGTGCGAATTCCAGAAGAACACGTTCACGATCTGGCGACCTTCGGGAAGAACAAACGCGATCAGGCCGCCCGCCGGTGCGTGAACGATGAGTCCCGTCTCCTGCGGTGTGCTTGCTCCCTGCGAGCGACCGTCCGACAACGTTCGCTCGCCGCTTGCGATAGAACGTCTCGTCCAACGGCCGTCCGTGCGAATAGACCTTGTCCGTCATGAATCGCTCCCTACCTGATGGCCGCGATGAACTGGATCGAGCGTTCCTCGGCGGGATTCTCGAGGAAGTCGACAGCAGGCCGATCCTCGACGATCTGCCCGTCGGCCAGAAACAGGATGCGATCCGCCGCGTTGCGCACGAAGCGCATCTCGTGGCTGACGACGACCATGGTCAGGCCCTTCGCGACGAGGTCGCGCATGACCTGCAGCACTTCGTTCACCATCTCGGCGTCGAGGGCCGAAGTGGGCTCGTCGAAAAGCATGAGTCGCGGCCGCATGACCATCGCTCGCGCAATCGCAACGCGCTGCTGCTGGCCGCCGGACAGGTGTCGCGGGTAGGCGTCGGCCTTGTGGGCCAGGCCGACCTGCGTCAAAGCGACAAGCGCGCGATCGTTTGCTTCCGCCTCAGGGACCTGCAACGCGTAGATCGGCGTGAGCGAGACATTCTGTCGTGCGGTCAGATGCGGGAACAAATTGAAATGCTGGAACACCATGCCGATGCGCGCACGCATCCGCGCGAGCTGTCGATGCGACGCACCCGTCAGAAGCTCTCCATCGACCTTCACCGTACCGGCATCGGGGACTTCGAGCAGGTTGATGCAGCGAAGCAGCGTGGACTTGCCGCCGCCGGACGGCCCCACGACCGCGACCACCTGGCCGTTCGGCACGTCGAGCGAAATGCCGTGCAGCACCTCGTGCCCGCCAAGCGTCTTTTTCACGCCGCGAAGTTCGAGGACCGGGACTTGGCTCATCGCCCTAGGCTTCCAGCCGATGTTTGCTGTAGGCCTCAACACGGCCGGCCACCCACTGGAGAAGAAGTAGCGCGATCGCGTACGCGACGATGGCGCCGACCAGCGGGGACGCGTTGCGCGTGAACACCTGCGCCGCACGCGCCGAGGTCAGGACCTCGAAGTAGCCGATGATGAACGCCAGGGGAAGATCGCGAAGGATGAGCGTGGCCTGGCTCGTGAACGGCGGCAGAACGATCAGCACCACTTGAGGAACGATGACAAGCTGGATCGTGCGCAACGTCGACAGCCCGAGCGAATGCGCCGCCTGAACCTGGCCCCGGTCGACTGCGAGCCAGGCGGAGCGGTAGATCTCGGCGAAGTACACACCATGCTTCAGCGAGAAGGCTACCGCGGCCGCGACGAACGGGTCTACCCGCAGGTCCAGAAGCGGAAGCAGGAGGTAATAGGTGACCACGAGAAACACGAGCAGCGGGAATGCCCGCATCAGGTCGGTGAACCACTCCGTTGCAACGCGAACTGCGCGCCACGGACTGCGCCCCAGCGCAAGCACGACCATCCCGAACAACGGTGCGCACACCAGCGTCGCGATACCGAGCTTCAGAGACCCGATCGCACCTTGCAGCAGCATCGTTCTCGCCTGCCACAGCGCCTCGCTGTTGAAGAAATGATGGGCTAAAGCATCCATGGCCGGCTAGTGTGATGTCCAATAAATAACTGGACAATTCATTTC
>JRHI01001716.1_pt1 | contig 17343 bp, 16 predicted proteins | sample 215371 | NCBI WGS metagenome assembly JRHI01 (sample SAMN02929681, study PRJNA255918) | sediment metagenome | biome: cave system; feature: Ice Cave; material: Sediment; isolation source: sediment from deep within a dark volcanic ice cave with no known source of... ...
ATCCGGACCGGCATCAACAGGTAGAGGAAGTCGCTGCTGTCGCTGCCTCGCAGCACCGCGGGTTTCAGAGGGTCGACGGTCTCGATCGCGATCTCGGGGGAGCCCGCGGCTTCGAGGCCGTCCAACAGGAACTGCGAGTTGAACGCGACGGTGAGCTCGCCGCCTTCGTACTTCGCCTCGACCGGTTCGTACGACTGCCCGACGTCTTGGGCGGTCGCGGACAGCTCGAGACCGGCGGCGTTCATCGCCAGCCGGATGGGGCTCGAGTCGCGGTTCTGACCGCCGACGAGGCGGACGCGGTTGACCGCGTCGGCGAGGGCGTCGCGCTCCACGGTCACCTTGTTCGGGTAACCGCTCGGGACCAACTGTTGATAGTTCGGGAACTCGCCTTCGACGAGGCGGGCGGTGAGCTGGGTGCTGTCGAGACGGAATGTCACGTCACGCTCGCCGAGGAACACCTCGACGTCGCCTTCGCTGGGCAGGAGGCGTTGGAGCTCCCCGAGCCCCTTCGCGCCGACGAGCACCGAGCGTCCCTCGCTGAGGAGGCTCACTCCGGGAAGGTCACGAACCGCGAGCCGGTAGGAGTCGGTGGCGACGAGGCGGACCCCGTCGGCGGTCGCGGCGATGAGGACTCCGGTCAAGATGGGTCGCGCGTCGTCTCGCGACGCGGCCGGAACGACCTGGCGCAGACCTTGCGACAGTGGACCGGCCGCGACTTTCACCCCGTCGCCCTCGGGTTCGGGGAGGCGGGGGAAGTCCGATGCCGCGAGGGTCCGGATCTCTGATCGGAACCGGCCGGCTTCGATCTTGGCTTGGTCTTCGCCGATCTCGACCTGTACGACTCCGGGGGCGAGGCGGCCCATCAGCTCTTGGAGGAGTCGGGCCACGAGAACAGCGCTGCCCTCACCGTCCACCTCGGCCGGGACCTGCACCCGGATGGTGAGCTCGAGGTCGGAGCCGACCAGTTCGACGTGGCCGGACTCGACCCGCAGGAGGAGACCGGAGAGGACCGGTAGCGCTCCGGTTCGCGAGGCGACCGCGCGATAGGCGGTGGCGACCGCGTCAGCGAGTGTGTCGCGTTCGCAGCGGAACTTCACGGCTGCTCCTTGTCTGGGGTTGTTACTTCTATTAGTACCAAGGTTCGTCGTTGTAGTAGGGGCTGTGGATTGTGGAGAGGGAGCGGGGTTCCCAGGTCAGCGCCCGGATTTTCGTCCCCAGGAAAACGGGCGGGTTGGGGGGAAGTCGCACGTCTCGGCGGGTGCGGCGTCGAGCATCGCGCGGTATCCATGGTTGAGGGCGGCTATCCCCAGGACTCCACAGCGTTGTCCACAGCCTGATCAGCTGCCGCTGCCGACCCGGATCCTGGCGGTCAGCTCGGTGACTTGTTCGAACGTGTGGTGACGTTCGGTCATTTGCTCGCGGATCTTGTCGACCGCGTACATCACCGTGGTGTGGTCTCGTCCGCCGAAGGCCTCGGCGATGCGGGGGTAGCTGAAGTCGGTGAGCTCGCGCATGACGTACATCCCGATCTGGCGGGCGTTCACGAGGGGTCGGCGACGGCTCTTCCCGCAGAGGTCCTCGACGGTCCAGCCGAACTGTTTGGCGGTCTCGTCCAAGATGAGGTCGGCGGTGATTTCCCGGGGTTTGGTCGCCGGGAGCAGGTCGGCTAGCACCGAGCGGGCCACCTCCTCGGAGAGCGGGGCCCGGTTGAGGCTCGAGTACGCCGAGACCCGGATGAGGGCCCCCTCAAGTTCCCGGATGTTGTCCTGGATGCTGCTGGCGATGAACGCCATGACCTCGTCGGGGATCCCGTGCAGATGTTCGGATTCGCCCTTCTTGCGCAAGATGGCCAGGCGGGTCTCGAACTCGGGGGGCTGGACATCAGTGATGAGGCCCCACTCGAACCGGCTCCGCAGCCGGTCCTCGAGCGTGGCGATCGACTTCGGGGAGCGGTCCGAGGAGATGATGATCTGGCCGCCGGTGTTGTGAATCTGGTTGAACGTGTGGAAGAACTCCTCCTGGAGCTCTTGGGTTCGTTCCAGGAACTGGATGTCGTCGATCAGGAGCACGTCGAGGTCGCGGTAGCGGCGCTTGAACACCGGCATGCGGGTGCGGTCCCGGATCGCGTCGACGAAGTCGTTCATGAAGGACTCGGTGGTCAGGTAGCGCACGCGCATCTTCGGGAAGAGGGCCCGGACGTGGTGGCCGATGGCGTGGAGAAGATGGGTCTTGCCCAGCCCGGCGGGCCCGTAGATGAAGAGTGGGTTGTACGCCTGGGCGGGAGCCTCGGCGACCGACAGGGCCGCGGCGTGAGCGAAGCGGTTCGAGGCCCCGATCACGAACTGGTCGAAGGTGTACCGGGGGTTGAGGGTCGTCGACGCCCACGGGGTGTCCGACACTACGGGGGTCGGAGTCGGGCTGGGGTCGGGCTCGGCCCGGGGGAGCTCCGCGGCGAGGAGGGCGAGGGCCTCGTCCACCCGGGCGTCGGTGTCGACCTGGAGCTCGACCGCGACGGCCCGGCCGGTCGTGTCGAACAGGGCGGTCTCCACGATCGGGAGGTACTGGGAGGCGATCCGTTCGGCCGCGAGGCTGTTCGGGACGCCGAGGACCAGTACATCGTGCTCGAAGCGCAGGGGGCGGACCCCAGGGAACCAGGAGTGCCAGGCGGCCTCGGCGAGCTCGGAACGGACCCGGTTCCGGGCCTGTTCCCAGATTCGATCGGCGAGGTCGTCGTCGGGGAGGGGATCGGTCCGCTCTCGGTTGTCCACAGGCGCTTCCACAGGTGTGGAGAACGGGAGCGACGCCGGCGCGCCTTTCCGTCCAGGGCTTCTCTGCTGGGCGAGTAGATGCCCCGTGGGGAAGTGTGTCGTCGAGAGGCCGGATCGACGGCGAACGCGGAACGTAGCACCGAGTTGGCTGGGGCGACAAGAGGTGAACAGCGATCAACGAGACGGATGGTCGCGGCGGCGCGCGTTGCGGGTGCTTCGAGCCGCCCGTACACTCGCGCCTCTGTCGTAGCGCGCCCGCTCGGTGGAACCCCGCCCTCCCTTCGGCGGAGGCCGAGCACTCCGGGCGCGAGGCTCAGGAGGCCATGCGTGAAGCGCACGTTTCAGCCCAACAACCGAAAGCGGAACAAGACCCACGGCTTCCGCATCCGCATGCGGACCCGAGGCGGCCGAGCGGTGCTCAAGTCCCGACGGGCTCGAGGCCGCAAGCGGCTCGGCGCCTGACGCAGCCGATCCGCGACCGTGGAACTTTCGAGGCCCTTGCCGGAGCCCAGCCCGTCCGACGCGGCGCGCTCAGCGTCCGGATGGTCGCCGGGTGCCCACCGGGACCGGCCCGGGTCGCGTACGTCGTGGGCCGCCGCACCGGCGGGGCGGTGCAGCGCAACCGGGTCCGGCGACGGCTCCGGGCGGCTCTCCGCCAGCTCCCCGGGGGGCTCCAGCCGGGCGCCGCGTACCTCGTCGGAGGCGGAGCCGAGGTGTTGACCATGCCGTTCGACGTGCTGGTCCGCGGGCTCGGGGAGCTCGTCACCCGGGCGCATCGGGCAACCCAGTGAACGCCCCGGACCGTCCGACGATCGGGGTCCGGGCGCTGATGCTCCCGATCCGCGCCTGGCGCCGGGTGAGCACGCGACTCCCGGCCCGCTGCCGGTTCCACCCGTCGTGCTCCGCGTACGCGCTCGAAGCCCTCGCTGAGCACGGCGCGGCGCGGGGGACCGGGCTCGCGGTGCGCCGGGTCGGACGATGCCATCCGTGGCACGCCGGAGGGCTCGACCCCGTCCCGCCATCGAACAGACGTTCGTCCAGCGCGGTCCCGCCGCGCGCCGCCACCTCCTGAGAGGCCGCAATGCACATCCCGATCGTCGCCGCCGGCAGCGTGTTCGACCCGCTCTACAACGCCATCGGCGCGGTACTGGCGTTCCTCTACTCGCTGATCCCGAACCTCGGCGTGGCGATCATCCTGCTGACCTTCGTGGTGATGCTGGTGCTCTACCCGCTGACCGCCAAGCAAGCCAAGTCGATGCTCGCCATGCAGAAGGTGCAGCCGGAGATCAAGAAGCTGCAGGCGAAGTACAAGGGCGACCGCCAGAAGCTCAACGAAGAAGTCATGAAGTTCTACCAGGAGAACAAGATCAACCCGCTCGCTGGGTGCTTGCCGCTCGTCGTGCAGCTCCCGATCTTCTTCACCCTCTTCCGGGTCCTGCGAGATCCGTTCAAGCACATCCCGAAGACGGGGTCGTTCAACGGGCTGTACAACGCGCTGTGTGGAAACACGCTCAGCCACCACAAGGCCTGCACCACCAGCACCCTGACTCACCTCAAACTCATCCCCAGCATCGACCTCCTGGACCTACAGAAGACCGCTACCGACAGTCACAGCAGCCTCCTCGCGGCGATCCCGTTTTTCGTGCTGGTCGCGGCGGTGGTGTTCACCGGCTACCTGCAGACCCGGCAGGCCCAGTCCCGCACGCCGCAGACGAACAAGCAGATGGCCACGATCATGAAGATCCTGCCCGTCTTCTTCGGGCTGATCTCGCTGAGCTTCCCCGCCGGCCTGGTCCTGTACTTCCTGATCAGCAACATGTGGCGGGTGGGCCAGCAGGAGGTCATCTTTCGCCGCATCGGGACGGCCACGAGCCCCGGCCCAGCAGCCGGGAAGCTCCCCAGCGGCAGCGCCATCGACGTGGTCGGGACCGATCACGACGACGAGGACACCAAAACCGTCGAGCCGCCGAAAACGGAGGAACCACCCCGCCGGCCGGCGCCGCGGCGCCCGGCGCGAGCGGAGCCCAACCCGAATCCGCCCCCAGCCACGACCCCGCAACGCGAGCGAAGCGGCGGCCTGCGGGGCTTCTTCCAACTCCCGCCACCCCCGCCGGAAGGAAACGGCGGCGGTCGACCCCCCGGAGCGACCCGGCCGTCGTCATCCTCGCCGGCTCGCCGGACGGGGACGGAAGCCGGCTCAGGCCAGACCCGGCGCCCCCCGCCCCAACAACGGCGAAGCTCGAAGAAGAAGCGGAAGCGCTGAGCGGAGCCGGGGATGGAATGGGTAGAAACCACTGGCCGCACGGTCGCCGACGCGCTTGACGCGGCGCTCGACATGCTCGGCGTCGACGAGGACGAAGCCGAATACGAGGTGCTGGAGGAAGGCCGCGCCGGGTTCCTGGGCCGCCGAGAGGCCCGGATTCGGGCCCGGGTTCGCCCGATCTCGCGGGAGAAGCCCGGCGAGAAGCGCCGCCGGTCCCGCCGGGGCCGCGACGACGCACCGAAGCGCCCAGCGAAGGCGCCCACCTCCGCCGTGGGCGCCAGCCGAAGCGGCGGAAGTCAACGGTCGCGACCCCGTCGCCGGGCAAGCGGCGACGGGGAACGAACCCCGCGACCGAGCAGCCCAACCCGGGCTCGGAAGGAACAGACGATGGAGGACACGGTGAGCGACGTCTCAGTCGAAGAGCAGGCCCAGGAAGCGGAGACCTTCACCCGAGGGCTGGTCGACGCGTTCGGCGCCCCGGCCACGGTGGCGACGATCATCGACGACGAAGGCGGCATCCTCGTCGACGTCACTGGAGCCGACCTCGGCCTCCTCGTCGGGCCCCGAGGGGCGACCCTGCAGGCCATCGAGGAGCTGGTCCGCACCGTCGTCCAGCGCCGAACCGAAGGCCACGGCACGCGGATCAACGTCGATGTCGCCGGCTACCGGGCTCGCCGTCGCGAGGCCCTCGCCCAGTTCGCCGAGGAGCTCGCCGCCACGGTCCGGGAGAGTGGCCAGGAGAAGGCGCTCGAGCCCATGTCCCCCTCCGACCGCAAGGTCGTGCACGACACCATCGCCGAGCTCGAGGGCGTGGCCACGATGTCGGAGGGCGAGGAACCTCGCCGCCGCGTGGTGGTGCGACCAGCCTGAACGGGCCGACCGGGGACCGCCTCGGTGCGCTGCTCAGCCGAGCCCAACGTCTCGGACTGGTCGGGCCCGCCGCCCCAGCCCAGCAGATCCACCACGCCGAGGCGTTCGCGGCGCTGCTCGGCTCACCCCCGGCGGCGTTTCTCGACCTCGGCTCGGGCGCCGGACTCCCCGGCCTGGTCCTCGCCCTCCAGTGGCCGGCGGCCCGGGGCGTGCTCCTCGACGCCGGCCACCGGCGTGGCGAGCACCTCAAGGTCGCATGCCAGGAGCTCGGACTCAGCGACCGAATAGCCGTCGTGGTCGCCAGGGCGGAGGACGCCGCCCGAGACCCGCAGTGGCGAGGATCGGTCGACCTGGTTGTGGCGCGAGGGTTCGGCGCCCCGGCACCCACGGCGGAGTGCGCGGTCGGATTCCTGCGCCCCGGGGGCCGCCTGGTCGTGTCCGAGCCCCCCGGAGGGGACCCCGGGCGTTGGGACGAGGCGGGGCTCGCCCGGCTCGGGCTCACCGGCCCGACGATCAGCCTGGGCGGCGGAGCCACGGCCGCGACGTTCGTCCTGCCCGGGGAGACCGAGCAGCGCTGGCCTCGCCGAACCGGGGTGCCGGCCCACCGCCCGCTCTGGGACTGACGTTCCACGTGGAACGAGCGGGACGGGGAGACCCCCGACGTTCCACGTGGAACCCTCGGAGGGAGCGAAGAGCCGGCGGCCGAAAAAAGAACCCGGCGGCCGCTAGCCAAGGGGCCCGGAGTCGCCTATCCTGACAAGTCTCAACTCGAAGTCGAGACTCGCGACCAGCGGGAGGACGCGGTGGGCGACACGACCCTCGACCAGGAAAACGTAGCCGAGCCGCGCCTCCCCGACGGCCCGATCCTCGATCCGCAGACCATGCCGACCGAGGTGCCGGACGGAGCCAGCCCGCCGCTGGTGCTGCCCCGGGTGATCGCGATCGCGAACCAGAAGGGCGGCGTCGGAAAGACCACGACCGCGGTGAACCTCGGCGCGGCGCTCGCCGAGGCCGGCTTCCGGGTCCTCGTCGTCGACCTCGACCCCCAGGGCAACGCGACGACCGGCCTCGGACTCAACCCCCGCGACGTGAACGGGTCGATCTACGACGTCATCCTCAACAACCGGGCCCTCGAGGACTGCGTGGAGCCCACCAGCCTCAAGAACCTCTTCGTCGCGCCAGCCACGATCGACCTCGCCGGGGCGGAGATCGAGCTCGTGCCCCAGATGAGCCGGGAGCTCCGGCTCAAGCGAGCCATCGACTCGGTCCGAGAGCAGTACGACCTCGTGCTCATCGACTGTCCCCCGTCGCTCGGGCTCCTCACCGTGAACGGACTGGCCGCGGCCGACGACGTCATCGTCCCCATCCAGTGCGAGTACTACGCGCTCGAGGGCCTCGGCCAGCTGCTCCGCAACGTGGGGCTCGTGCAGTCCAACCTCAACAAGGCCCTCGAGGTCCGAGGCATCGTGCTCACGATGTACGACGGCCGGACGAAGCTCGCCGACCAGGTCGAGGCCGAGGTCCGGGAGTACTTCGGAGCGAAGGTGTACCAAACCGTCGTCCCGCGGACCGTGCGACTGTCCGAGGCGCCCTCGTTCGGGCAGCCCATCATCGTCTTCGACTCCGCATCACGGGGGGCGCGGGCCTACCGCGATCTGGCCAAGGAGGTGAGTCGTGGCGCGACCCGGAGGGCTGGGTAAGGGTCTCGGTGCGCTGATTCCGTCCGGCGCCGCCGAGCACGCGGCCGCGGGCTTAGCGACCGGCCCCGGCCTCCAAGAACTCCCAATTGCCGCGATTCGCCCAAACCCTCTGCAACCGCGGGATCGGTTCGACGAGGAGGCGCTCGGCGCCTTGGCGGACTCGATCCGCGAGGTCGGGCTCCTCCAACCGGTGCTGGTCCGTCCCGCAGGCGACGGGTTCGAGCTCATCGCCGGAGAACGGCGCTGGCGCGCGGCGCGCCGCGCCGGGCTGCAGGCAATCCCGGCGATCGTGCGCGAGACCGATGACCGCCACGCGCTCGAGCAGGCTCTCGTGGAGAACCTGCAGCGCGACGACCTGAACCCACTCGAGGAGGCCGCGGCCTACTCGCAGATGATCGAGGACTTCGCGATGACTCACGAGCGGGTCGCCGCGACGGTGGGGAAGAGCCGCGCCGCGGTGACCAACACCGTGCGCTTGCTGCAACTGCCACCGTCGATCCAACGGGCGCTGCGCGACGAGCAGCTCTCGATGGGTCACGCGCGCGCGCTCCTGGGGACCCCGGACCGCGCGTTCCAAGAGGCGCTCGCGCGCCGCGCGATCAAGGACGACCTCTCGGTGCGGGCCGTCGAAGACGCAGTGCGGGCCCGCAACGACGGGAAGGAACCTGACGGGAAGCGAGCGATCCCCGCGCGGCTCCGCCCGCCAGGACTGCTCGAGCTCGAAGAGCTGCTGAGCGATCACCTGGAGACGCGAGTGAAGATGCGACTCGGCGCCGGCGGGAAGGGCACGCTCGCGATCGACTTCGCCGGCTTGGACGACCTGGAACGGATCTACCGGCGGATGACCAACACCCGCGACACGAACGTCGCGAGCGCCTAGATCACAGGTCGGTGACGGGGCGTTCTTCGATCGCCCGACGCACACCCCGCACGATCGCGAGGGCCACGGCCCCCGCGTTCGCCACGAGGCTTCGCATCGCTGCGACGTCACCGTCGGGCACAACTTCGCAGACCACCGCGGTCATGCGGGTCTCGCGCAACGCGGCATACGCCTTGCCGGAGACGTCGACGTCGAACGTGAGCCGGCTGACGAGCTCGTCGTGGATCGCGTGGGCGAGGGCATGCCCGCCCTCGGATCGGAAGCTACCCGACGCGAAGTACGCGCAGTGACATCCGACGGCGTCGCCGAGCCGGAGTCCGAGAAAGAGGTCGGCGTCGAAGCGGTTCGCTCCGCTGGCGAGGAGCGAGTCGTCGGCGCCGGAGGTGTCGAGCAGCGCCCGGGCGCCGGCGTCTAAGAGACCCCGGGTGACCCGCTCGCCGAGGACGGCAAGCCCGGGCGCCGCGGCGACGTAGACGGCACGCCCCGCGAGGCGGGGTTCCTCGCGGCGGAGGGCTTCCCGCTCCCGGACTGTGGCGACGGATCCCTCGGCCATCGCGCCGACGCGCCGGAGCGCGGCGACGGTGGTGGACCCGCAGATCCCGTCAGGGGGCAGGCCGGCGTCGCGTTGGAACGCCGCGAGCGCCTCGCGGGTGGCGTCACCGAGGATGCCGTCCTCGCGGCCGGCGTGGAACCCGAGGGCGTTAAGGCGGGCTTGGAGGTCGAGGACGTCGTCGCCCCGCAGCATCGGGCGACGGAAGTACAAGAGCCGGTCCCCGAGGGCGAAGCCGCTCTCGACGAGCGCGGACCACGTCTCACGTCCGACGATCCCGTCGACGCGCAGGCCCCGGGCGTCCTGAAAGGCCCGGACGGCGACCTCGGTGCCGGAACCGAACGAGCCGACTTCGTCGGGGGCGACGTCGCGACCGACCGCGACGAGACGCTGTTGGAGGTCTCGCACGGCTTCGCCGTGCCCGCCGGTGCGCAGCGGGACGGGCACGCGGACGCTCAGGCGACGAACTCGGCGAGTTCCTGCAGGAGTTGGGCCTTGCCCTTCGCGCCCACGAGGCGACGCGCCTCTTGGGCCGACTCACCGGCTTTGAAGACCAGCAGGGTCGGGATACTCATGACGTTGTATCGCATCGCGGTGTTCGGGTTGTCGTCCACGTTGAGCTTGGCGATTTGGAGCTTGTCGCCGCTCTCGGAGGCGATCTCCTCGAGGACGGGAGTGATCATCTTGCAGGGCCCGCACCACTCGGCCCAGAAGTCGACCAGCACCGGCGTCTCGGAGCCGCTGATGGTCTCGTCGAATGTCGAGTCGCTGAGCGTCAGGATGTGGTCGGACACGCCAATGCCTTTCGGTCACGGCTCGCGGGCGGGAGCCCGGCGAGTCTACTGAGAGGGGTAACGCCGTCCCGGAGACGGGCATTCCGACACGCTGCGCCCGGGGCGCGGCGTCACGCCGGGTTGCCGGCGGCGTGGTGGCGCGCCGCGAGCCACCGCTCGGCTTCCATCGCGGCCATGCAACCGCTGCCCGCGGCGGTGACCGCCTGACGGAACGTGTGGTCTTGGACGTCGCCGGCGGCGAAGACCCCGTCGACCGAGGTTGCGGTCGAGTCGGGCTGGGTGAGGACGTATCCGCCGTCGTCGAGGTCGAGCTGGCCCTTGAGCAACGCGGTGTTGGGGTCGTGGCCGATGGCGACGAACACCCCTCCAACGTCGAGCTCCGAGGCTTCATCGCTGGTGGTGTCGCGGAGCCGGAGCCGTTCGACGCGGCCGTTGCCGACAACTTCGTCGACAACCGCGTTCCAGCGGAACTCGATCTTCGGGTTGGCCTCGGCGCGCTCGGCCATGATCTTCGAGGCGCGCAGCGCGTCTCTCCGGTGGACGATCGTGACGTGGGTCGCGAACTTGGTCAGGAACAAGGCCTCTTCGACCGCGGAGTCGCCGCCGCCGACGACGGCGAGCTGCTGGCCTCGGAAGAAGAACCCGTCGCAGGTGGCGCAGGTCGAGACGCCGTGCCCGAGGAGGCGCTGCTCTGACTCGAGGCCGAGCATCCGGGCGGTGGCGCCGGTCGAGACGATGACGGCCTCGGAGCGGTACTCGGTGTCGCCGACCCAGACCCCGAACGGGGAGCTGGACAGATCGACCCGGTCAACGTCGGCGGTGACGAACTCCGCTCCGAATCGGCCGGCCTGCTCGCGGAATTTGGTCATGAGCTCCGGGCCCATGATCCCGTCGGGGAACCCGGGGTAGTTCTCGACGTCGGTGGTGAGCATGAGCTGGCCGCCGGCGGCGATGCCCTCGACGACGACCGGGTTGAGGTTGGCACGCGCCGCGTAGACGGCGGCGGTCAGGCCGGCGGGCCCGGACCCCACGATCACCAGCGGCCGCACGGCCATCAGCGCTCCCCTCTTCTGGTGCTAATCAGGCGGGCTGTTGCTTCTTGGTCCGCCGTGTCCAGCAGAACCCGCCGGCGAGAACCAGCATTCCGCCCACGCTGAGGTGCGCGATCCAGGCGTCGCCGGTGGCGATGACGAGGCCCCGGAAGACGCCCAGCGTGAGCAGGATCAGCGCGGTGGTGGCGAAGAACGCGACGAGGAGCCCGTAGACGACCGCCCGGGTGGCCCGCTGGGCGGGAACGACGGCACGTTGGCGGACCGCGTCGACCGCGGCTTCGATGGCGTCCGCGGCTTGGGTGGTCCAATCGGCCATGAGCTCGCAACGGTTCGGCGACAAGGGCCTGGGGAGCGTACCCGGGAGCCGTCGGGCCTACCCGAGAGCGAAGCGTTGCAGCACCGAACAGCCCCGCACCGCGACGACGGCAGCGACCCGTTGGCCGGCTGCGTCGGGACCGGCGACGACCGCGACGGCTCGGCCAGCGTCGACGCCGGTGCCGACCGTGTCGAGGCGGATCAGACGGGCCGTCGTGGCGAGGTCGCCACACCCCCGCAAAGCGGAGCCGAGGGCGCGGCTCGGCCGGCCCGACGGGCCGGCGAGGACCAGTCGGAGCCGCGCCGGGTCGGTCACGTCACCGACGTCGCCGAGATCACGGGGCGCCACCGGGGCCGCGGACCCGGCTCCGAGTGTCGACGGACTTCCCCCCGCGGGCTTCGATCCGGGACCGACCGCGAGGCGGGGGCGGGTGTGGTCGGTTCCTCCGTTCAGGACGACGACGCCCCCGATCGCGATCGCCGACACGACCGCCGCCGCGGCCGCGGCCAGCGCGAGGCGGGGGCGGTAACGGGGCGACGCCGGCATTTCGTCGAGCGCCCGGCGAACGACCCGGGTCCGGGTGTGGGCTTCCAGCGGGGCCACCCCGAGAAGCGCGGCGAGTTGCTCGTCGCGGTCGGCGGTTCCAGCGTCGGGGCCCGGACCGGGGCGCGAAGGAGAGCGGTCGTCGGTCATCGTCGCTCGCTTGGACGCTGGCCGACCCGTCCCGGGTTCCCGAGGGCCTCGGCGAGCGCGTCCCGGCCCCGCGAGATGCGGGAACGGACCGTTCCGATCGGGAGGTCGAGCACCGCCGCGATCTCGGCGTAGTCGAGGTCACCCACGTCGCGCAGCACCACCGCGATCCGGTAGTCGACGGGCACCGCGCCGAGCGCGGCGTCGAGGTCGAGGCGAGCGTCGACGGCATCGGTGGCGGTGTTCGAGGGGGCCGGCTCGGGGACCCGCTCGACGGGGACCGGGCGGCGGTCGCGGCGGCGGAGCTCGTCCAGCGCGGCGTTCATCGTCACCCGGTAAAGCCAGGTCGTGAACGCCGACCGACCGTCGAACCGTTGGATGCCGCGCGTGATGGCGATGAGCGCGTTCTGTGTCGCGTCGAGCGCATCCTCGGCGTGGGGCACCACCCGGCGACAGAGCGCGTGGACCCGGTCGGCGTGACGTTCGAGGAGCTGCTCGAGGGCGTCGCGGTCACCGACCCTCGCGGCGTCGACGAGCGCGCCGTCGGTCGGGTCGGGCTCGCCGCCCGTCGTCGTGGCTCAGCTCCCGGCCCGCGGCGATGTCGTCGCCGGGGCCGTCGGCGCGGGAACCGGGCTGGCCCCGGCGCCCGTGGCGCGCACCACCAGGTAGCCGGCGGCGACGCCCGCCACGAAGAGCAGCACCGCCAGGAGCGCGACCGGGCCTCGTCGGGATGGACTCGGCCGCCGTCGGGGGGCGGGGGCCCGCCGGGTCCGCGGTGGGGACGGACGGGGCGCCACCGCGGTGCGGGGTCCCTCGGGGGGTGGGGTGGCGACGGGCGGCTCGGCGCGGGGACGGCCGGTGAGGGCGTCCGCCACCGCTTGGGCGGTCGGCGGCCGGTCGGCGGGCTCGAGGGCGAGACAGGCCATGACGAGACGGGACAAGCCCGGCGGGATGTCCGGTCGGGCGACCCGGACCGGGGTGGGCGCCACGCTGAGCCGCGCGAGCGAGATCGCCATCTCGGTGTCGCCGTGGAACGGGAGCGCGCCGGTCAACATCTCGTAGAGGACGAGCCCGAGGGCGTAGATGTCGGTGCGGGCGTCGACGGGCTCGCCGCGGAGCTGCTCGGGCGCAAGGTACCGGGCGGTGCCCACGACGGTGCCGGTCCGGGTGAGCGAGCTCCCCCCGGCTTTGGCGATCCCGAAATCGGTGACCTTGACCGCCCCGCCAGGAGGGACGAGCACGTTGGCCGGTTTCACATCCCGGTGAATGACGCCCTGATGGTGCGCGTGGTCGAGCGCGGTGGCGACCTCGCGGCCGATCCGGGCGGTCTCGCCGATCGGGAGTGGCCCCCGGTCGTCGAGGACGCGCCGCAGGTTCGGGCCGTCGACGAACTCCATCACGATGTAGCCGACGCCATCATCGTCGCCGGTGTCGTACGTCGCCACGATCCCGGGGTGGCTGAGCCGGGCGGCGGCGACGGCTTCGTGGCGGAACCGGCTACGGAGGGCCTCGTCGCCGGACAGTTCCGGGTGCAGCGTCTTCACCGCGACCCGGCGGGCCAGCAGCGCGTCCTCCCCGACCCAGACGGTGGCCATGCCACCGCGGGCGAGGGCGCTCACCAGCCGGTACCGGCGATCGAGCACTCGACCGGGCACCGCGGGGCCAAACACCGCGGTCACGCTACCCAGCGAGTGGGGCCGGAGTCCGCCGCGGGACGGTCAGTCGGCGATCTGGTAGGTGACGCCGAGGACCCCGGGGCCGGCGTGGGTGCCGATCACGGGCCCGACGGCGCCGACGACGATCTTGTCGCGGGGGGCGACGTCGTCGATCAGTTCGAGGAACTCGTCGATGTCCTTGGCGTCGCCGTGGAGGACCGCGACGTCCTCGACGTGACGTTCGTGCACTTTGTCGGCGAGGAGCCGGAGCGCTTTGGAGCGGGTCCGGACCTTGCCGGCCTCCTCCACGACCCCGTCCCGGATCTCGACGACCGGCTTCATCGCGAGCATCGAGCCGAGCAGTGCTCGAGCGTTGCCGATGCGGCCGCCCTTCTTCAGGAACTCGAGCGTGTCGAGCGTCCCGAACAGCCGGGTGCGGTCGCGCCGGTCGACGACCTCGGTGACGATGTCGTCGAGGGAGGCACCGTCCGATGCGCGTCGCGCGGCGGCGATGCAGAGGTTCCCGAGCCCCATCGAGCAGGTACGGGAGTCGATGACCTCGACGTGACAGTCGGCGCCGACCGACAGCGCGGCGACCTGGGCGGCCTGCATCGTGGCCGAGAGTCGCGACGACAGGTTGATGCACACGACGCCGTCGGCGCCGCCCTCGACGAGTGCTCGAAACCGCGCTTCGAAGGCGCCGGCCGACGGCGCCGCCGTCTCCGGGAGCGTCGCAGCGGTCGTCAGCCGCTGCCAGAACGCCTGGTTCGTGAGCTCTTCGCGGTCGACGAGCTCCTCGGACCCGAATCGGATCGTGAGGGGAACGATCTCGATCCCGAGCTCGGCGACGACCGGCTCGGGGAGGTCGCAGGCGCTGTCGGTGACGACTCGGACTGGCACGGCCCCTCCTGGTCCCGTCGCGGTCCTCCTCATCGTCGCACGCGGCCAGGCCGGCCGCCTCCTCGGCGCGGGGCGGGACGGAAGCTGGCCCGCAGGTCCTGCCATTCCTCGACGCCGGTCAGCTGGAGTGTCGCGGCGATCCCGGCGATCCCCACCGCGGCGCCGGCGAGGGTGGCGGCGAGGGCCCGGGTCCCACCGGCCCATCCGATCGACCCGGCGACGAACCAGGCGGCGCTGCCCGCGACGGCGCTCGCGCCGCCGACTTTGGCGATCGTGGTCTCGATGCCCCGCCCCTGGAGGCCGCCGATCCGGCGGCTCAGGACCGCGAGGGTGACGACCGCCGCGACGGCGTACGCGGAGGAGAACGCGTAGCCGAGCCCCGGGATCCCCAGCGGCCCGATAAGGGCGAAGGCGAGGCCGATGTTCACCGCGTTCTCGACGCAGTTGATGATGAACGGGGTTCGGGTGTCGTGCAGGGAGTAGAAGGCCCGCAGCGAGAAGAGGTAGATGGAGAAGAACGGCAACCCGATCGCGAAGCCGACGAGGGTGTGCGCGACCAGCGCCGAGTCAGCGCCGTGGAACGCGCCGCGTTGCAGCAGGGTGACCACGACGGGCCGGGCCAGCGCGACCGTGAGCGCGGCGGCGGGGATCACGATCGTCACCACGAGGCGCAACGCCCTCGCGAACCGGTGCCGGAGCGCGGTCAGGTCACGGCCCGCGGCGGCGAGATCGGGACCGGCGGTCGTCATGATCGACACCGCGAACAGCCCGTGCGGGAGCTGGAACAGCGTGTACGCGAGGAGGTACGCGGCGGGGCCGCCGGGCTGCCCGTTGGCGAGGACGAGGACGACCCACAGCGCGATCTGGTTTGCGATGACGTAGCCGATCGTCCATCCGGACAAGCGGACGACGATGCCGACGGCGCGGTGGCGCCAGGCGGCCAGGAACCGCAGGTGCACGTGCGCGCCGCGCAAGGCGGGCCAGAGCGCGGCCGCCATCGCCACGATCCCGGCGGTGGTCCCGAGCCCGAGGAACAGCAACAGCGGGGTGTCGCCCAGGACCCGCCCGACGCTGATGGGCCGCCCCGCGAGGCGGGGGAGCGACAGGAACAAGGCGATCAGCACCAGGTTGTTGAGGATGGGGGCGAACGCCGCGGCCGCGAACCGCCGACGGGCCTGTAGCAGCGCGGTCGCCAGCGCGGTGAACCCGTAGAACACGATCTGGGGCATGAAGAGCCGCAGCAGATCCGTCGCCAGCTGACGCTGCGCGCCTTGCTGCGCTCCCGTCACGCGCAGGGTCAACAGATCCGCGATGAGGGGAGCGAGGAGGACACCGAGCACCGCGACGCCGATCAGGATCACGATCGAAACGGTCACGACGGCGCTCGTGGCGTCCTCGTCGTCGTCTTCGAAGTGGCGCACGAACTGCGGGACGAGCGTGGCGGTGAGGACCCCGCCGACGATCAACTCGTACAGCATGTTCGGGGTCTCGTTCGCGAACGCGTACGTCCCTGATAGTGCGGTGATCCCGATCGCGTACGCCGCGGCGGCGCGCCAGAGCAATCCCGTCACCCGCGATAACGCGGTCCCGACACCGACGACGACACTGGATCGGAGCAGCCGGCCCGTGTCGTGGGGCCGGAGGCCGCGCCCGCGTCGGCTCACGCGTGCGACCCGGCGCGAGCGCGCCGGCGCCGCCGGATCTCGAAGAGCCACCACGCCGCGAGGAAGATGGCGGCGCCGACGGCGAGGGCGATACCTACCGTGCTGACCACGGTGGAGCGCACTTTGAAACGCGCGTCTGAGATCCGCAACGACCCGTCAGCGGAGCGGACGCTCATCTCGAGCGGGAACGTGCCCGACGTCCGCGAGCGCACATCGAAGCGCACGGTGACGCTTCGCGGCGGCAGCGCGAACGTCCGCGCCGAACCCTGGGGGAAGTCGAGCTTGTGGCTGCGTAACGACACAAGGACGCGGATCGGCTGGCCGGTGTCGTTGCGGAAGGTGATCGGCACCGCACCGGAGCGGGCGGTGAGCGTGATGGTCCCGGGGGTCGGCACCCGGATGCGGCTCAAGAAGTCGTCGATGATCGCGTTCACGCCGATCAGCTCGCTGTGGGCCGCGATCGCGCCCGCCGGACCCGACCAGTCCGACGACAGCGAGGAGAGCAGGAGCCGCTCGGCCCGCCCGACCCGGGGGTCGAGCGGCCCGACGAGGGTGCCGAAGGCGGCGAGGCGGGTTTGGGTGTCGCCGTACAGCTTGGCGGTCACCACCGGAGCCGGCGGGTTGTAGGACGACAGAGACCGCACGGTGGTGCCGGCCTTCGGCGAGACGGTCGCGAACACGTTGTCGAGGGTCATCGGAGCGAGCCACGGATGGCTGGCCAGGCCGCCGAGGACCGCGTCGAGCAGCGCGGTCGGCGGGTCGAACGTCGTCGGGTTGACCACCACCACCGCCCGGGTGGCTCCCGGGGCCTCCAACGCGATCAATGAGAGTCCGGCGAGGAACCGTTGGGCGCGCAGCGCCGGCGGGCTGTCGCCGCCGCCGCTCAACAGCTGCGCGAGGCGGGTGTCGCTCGCGACGGCAGCCACCGGCCCGGCCGGGGCCAGGGTCGGCGCGGGCTCCACCGAAAGCGGCGCCGTCACCGTAAGTCGTTCGTTCTGGGCTCCGACCGCGGCCTCGTCGACGACCACGCGGTCGACGCCTCGGGCCCGGAGCTTCCCCAACGCGTCCGGGTCGACGGGCTGCGCCAGCGCCGTCCGCCCGTCGATCTGCGTCCCGAAGTATCGATCCGCCGCAACCGCGCCCTGGACGAATTCCGCGTCGGCCGCGCTGCCCAACCCGAAGCGAAGCAGCGCCGGCAGGTCGAGCGCGACGTAGGGCCCCGCGAGCACCTGGGACCGGCC
>JRHI01001717.1_pt1 | contig 17330 bp, 18 predicted proteins | sample 215371 | NCBI WGS metagenome assembly JRHI01 (sample SAMN02929681, study PRJNA255918) | sediment metagenome | biome: cave system; feature: Ice Cave; material: Sediment; isolation source: sediment from deep within a dark volcanic ice cave with no known source of... ...
GTGCTACAGGCTCCACTGGCTCTATTGGCCCGCGTTGGTTGCGTTATGCAGATACGCCTTGATGAATGACGCGATGCGGTTTTTGTCCACGGCGGACATCGTCGCAAGCCTTGTCCATGCGGTCAATGCGACTTTCGCCTTCATGTGCGGATACGGTGCGACGATGACCGCCATGCCTTGTTCTTCAGCGTTTTGAACGTCGGCCGGCATAGGTTGCAGTTTGTTGGCCGGCACGAGCCTACTGTCATAGCGCCAGGCAATCGCTCCCAACGCGTTCGCGATCTCCGGACAGGCGCAGTTATATTGCAAGAGCACGTTACCATGTTCTAACAAGTGCACTTGCACATAAGATGGAAGCGGCGTCGGGCTTATGAAGGCGCTGTTAAAGATCTCCCGGTGTGGCCCAGACGTTGCTGGCGTTGAATTGTAGACGAAGTCGTCCGGTTCGCCCGCGGTGAGGTGCGTGTGACCTTGCGAAGGATAATATTGTCCGGGCGACTCGCCCGTCGAGGTCGCTGCGCTTGCCGCCGCGGGTCCAAAACCGGCGACCGGCTTGGCAGCGGTCGTTGCAGCAGGCTTGGATGTGCCTGCGCATCCGCACAGCACGAGAAACACTGCGGCACAGAGGCCGGCGAGCCGCGGGAGCTGCTTCCTGCGCGACAGCCGCCTCATAAAGATAGCTAAGTTCATGGAAGAAGAGTTCGCTTAGCGGTTCAAATTGTCCGCGTTATGCAAGTACGAATTGATAAACGAAACAATTTTTGCTTCGTCGGCGTCCGCTAACGTTCCCAAGCGCGCCCATGCGGTGACCGCGATGGGCTTTTGCATGCCGTAATACGGCGCGACGATGACTGCCAATCCCTGCTCCTCCGCGTTGCGCACGTCGCTGAGCGACGCGGTCGTCGACCCCGGTGAAATGAGCCGCGAATCAAACTCGCCTGCGATGCGCGCGAGTGTCCTAATGGCTTCTGGGCACATGCAACTGTATTGCACCAGCACGTTACCGTGCTCAAGTAAATGGACTTGGACGTATTTTAGAATCGGCTTGGTCTCAACAAAGTTGTTCGTAAAAATCTCACGGTGAAAGCCGGACGTCGGCGGATCGGTACTATAATGAAAATGAGCATAACGCTTCAAGTCGCCCACCCCATGACCTTGATGTCCTTGGGATGGCACCGCTATGCCCGCAAAAGGAGGCGGCGTGGCCGAGCTTTGCGATACGGCAGCACCGTGCTGCCGGCCAAGCACGGCCCATACCGCAAAGGCCAGCACTACGAGCGCCCCCAGAGTTACCCACACAGCCGCAGAACGGCGCCGCACGGGCCGGTTTTGCTGCGTGCTTCCGCCGGAGCCGGATGGTTTGGCGCGACCACCCGCCGAGGTGGAGCGCGACTGTTTGAAGTTCTTCGAGTCGGACATTTTACTTCGAACCGGGGAACGGCGCCAGAACATTCAGCGACTGATTGATGATCGAGCGATAATTGCCGCGCCCGAATGCGACCAGATCTGCGTCATACGTTTCGTCCAGCACGGTCGTTCGCACTTTTACGGTCCCCAGCGGCACGTCCGGTGATTGCCATGTCTCAATACGTTCCGCAGGGAAACGGCCTCCGCCGGGCAAGGCGCTTTCGGGAAAATCCACCGCTACGTCCACGCAGTGAACGATCTGGCCTTGAATCGACAAATCCTGCGGCTGATTTTTGGAAACAGTACCTTGGCGGCTGTCATCTAACGGAACCAGTCCCGACCATAACAAGGTTTGCAACGGCACGCGCTGGGTGGGGACACCCAACATTGAAGCGTTGCGCAGCCGAAAAACTCCGTCTCCGATCTTGAAAGCGCTGCTCGTGATCGAATAGGTCCGTTGCGGATCCACAAAATCGCGCGCGTCAACGAACATTTTCCAGACCACCATGCCACCCACGTTCGTGCTTTGCATGGTAGGCGATCGTAAAATCGGTTGAGAGGCCGCCGTGATCTCGATATAAGCCTGGACGTCATTGTGCTCTTGTGCTTGGCCAAACCCGACGGTTTTCATGATCATAGTATCGCCGGCGGACGTGATGCGGTAACGGAGCCAATCCCTCGGCTGGGGCGCTGTGAAAAGATACGCGAAAAGCTCGCTTTGCGTAATGGAGCTGCCGACATCGGGCTGCAGCGACCTTCCAGGCGCGAGCACGGGGGCGAGCAGCGCCGCAAGCAAGAAAACAAGACACAAGCAGCGGGCGTATGTCATGAGCAGCGTGCGCACACCCCAAAAAATTCCATCTGATGCTCGGTGAGCCGGAAACTCAAGCCTTGCGAGAGCATCCGGCGCAACGCCGGCTGCGAACGGCACGGCACGTCATCGACCCGCCCGCAGTGCGTGCACACCGCGTGATGGTGGTGGCTGGGGGCGCAAAAAAGGTATGCCGCCTCGCTGTCCATTTGCGTAACCGTGACCAAGTCCAGCCCGCGCAACGCCTCGAGCATGCGATAGACGGTCGCCAAGCCGATCCCGGAAGCGGACGACTGCAACTTGCGGTGAAGCTCGCTCGCCGTGACATATTTTTTCTGCGCAGCGAATTCCCGCAAGATCAACTTGCGCTGTTTGGTCATGCGATACGAGGAGCCTGAAAATTTCGCTTGCGCAGCAGCCAACGTTTGCGTGGCAAGCTGTCTCATCGCGTTAAGCCCCTTGTTCGCCGAGCCTCTAGCAGCGCGCCGAGCAGCGAGCGGCGTTTAGGCGAGACGGCGATGGCCACGAAGAAACAGGCGGTTGCCACAAGTACGATGGTCGCGCCGGATGCCACGTTGTTATAATAGGAAACGTACAGGCCGATAATGGAAGAGGCGACGCCGATGCAGGCTGAGATCGCCATCATCGATCCAAAGCGATTTGTCAATTGATAAGCTGTTGCGGCGGGTGTGACCAGCAAGGCCGCGACTAAGACGATACCGGCTGCTTGTAACGAGACAATGATGGTGACCGCCAGCATGACGAGCAGCATGTACGACAGCGCTTCCACCGGGATTCCACTTGCGCCCGCTGTCACAGGATCGAACGACGAGAACAGCAGTTCTTTGTAAAACAGCGCGATCGTGGAAAGCACCAGCACGACCAGTACGGTCACGATGATGATGTCGCGCCGATCGATGGACAATATGTTTCCGAACAAGAAATCCTGTAGATCCACTACGTAGTTTTGTACTCGCGACATCAACAGGACGCCCAGCGCAAAGGCGGCGGTAAAGAAGACGCCGATCGCCGTATCGAGCGATATTTCGGATTTCTTGCTGACGACGCCGATGCCCAAAGCGGTGAGCACTGCGAAGATCAAACCCCCGATATACAGATCCAGCTTCAACAAGTACGCGATGACAATGCCGGCGAACGATGCATGCGCCAATCCGTCTCCGATAAACGATAGGTTTCGCAGCACCACGTAGACACCGACGACCGAACATACCAGGCCGATGAGCGTTGCGGCGATGAGTGCGCGCACCATGAAGTCATTTTGCAACGGAGCGGTCAAAAATTCCACGTCAGCTGTTCGCAGTCATGCCAAAAAGGACGTGGCTGCCAAATGTCGCCGAGAGCGTCTCCCGGTTGAGCACTTGCTCGGGCGGCCCGAACGCGATGACGCGATGATTGAGACACAAGACCTTGTCGAACCACTCGGCCACGCACGACAGGTCGTGGGTCGTGACGAGGATGGTGGTGCCATGGCGCTGCAGGTCTTCAAGCAAGGTGAAAATCGCATGCTGCGTCGTCGCGTCGACGCCTGCGATGGGCTCATCGAGCAGAAGCAGCTTGGGCTCATTCACGAGCGCCCGAGCGATGAACACGCGCTGCTGTTGGCCACCGGAAAGCTGCGCGATCTGCACGTCGCCATAGTCACTCATGCCCACCTGGGCGATGGCGCGAAGCGCCGCTTCACGCTCGGCGCGGCCGGGCCGACGCCCCAAGCCGAGCCGCGAGTACGTTCCCATGAGTACTGTGTCGAGAACGGTGACCGGAAAAGACCAGTTCACTGCCTCACTCTGGGGCACATAGCCGATCATTCGTTGCGCAGCGCGTGGCGGGAGTCCGAAGATGCTGACGCTTCCGCATTGCACCGGTAGCAGTCCGGCGATCACCTTCAGCAGCGTGGATTTTCCCGACCCATTCGGACCGATGACGCCGACGAACTCACCGCGAGCAGCCTCAAAACTCACCTCGTCGAGAACATCACGCCCGAAATAACCGGCGCACACTCCCCAAACCGACACGGCGACTTCGGTTGCGCTCAGGCCTTCAGAAAGCTCAACTGCGAAGCGCTCCGCCTGTCGCGGGTGACCGGCGTGACCATGCAGATGGGGTGCCGCGGGCGCGATCGCTTGACTGTGGATCTCCGGCGGCGCAATAGCGGTGGGCGGTACGTGGGTGTGATCGTGTGGCGGCCGGGCGTCAGCCATTTTTGAGGGCATCCACGATTGCCTTGACATCGTAACGCATCACTCCCTCGTATGTCGAGAGTTGCGCAGTTTGGCCGAGTGAATCGTCATACAAATCTGTCACCGTGCGAATATGTGCGCTGTTGGCAAGCTGGTTGATGAGCTTGAGAGAGAATTCCGGCTCAGCGAAAAGGGCGCGCACATGCTTGGCTCTCGCTTTTGCGATGAGCGCGGCAAACTCCGCCGCCGACGGGTCCTTGCCTGGCGAACTCACAATCGAACCAAGGTCCCGGATGCCGTAGCGGCGGTCGAAATAATACCATGCGTCGTGATAGGTGATCATCGCTTGGTTTTGCGGCGGTATAGTGGCGACTTGCCGACGTATCCAGGCGTCGAGCGCCTGCAAACGGCTGATTTCTTTGCCGGCGTTGCTCCGATACTCGCTCGCGTTCGGCGCATCCAGCCGGCCTAGCGCCGCTGAAATCTCTTCGACGTACGTTTGTGCGTAAATCGGATCGAGCCAGTAATGGGGGTTGGCGTATAGGTTGTTCGTCGACCTAATGCCTTGCGGCAGCCCGTCGCTGAGCACGAGAACCTGTAAGTTCGGCGAGCCGGCGCTGCTGAGGATCTTATGCAGCCAGGCTTCGAGGCCCGCACCGTTTTCGACCAGCAAAGCTGCGTGCTCGAGCGAAACGAGATCGCGCGGTTTGGGCTCATAGGTCTCAGGCGAGACTCCCGCCGGCACGAGCGCGTGCACCCTAAATTTGCCCTGGGCGACGGTCTGAACGAGCGCAGCCAGGATCGTGGTGGTGGCGATAACATCTTTTGAAGAGGTAGCGCCCCGAGTCGTTGGCGGCCGGCTCGTTCCAACTGAATGTCGGGATTCATTGCTCTGTGCGCAGGCCGCCAGACCGGAAACGATGACGAGGACGAAAAGAAAATGGCGCCGCTTGTTATCGAGAATCATTCTCGATAATACTACGGCGCCTCACACTGAGCTGTCAAGCAGGCGTAGCGGCTAAGGCTCCTTCGCGATATGTGCTCATGATACTCCGCACGTACTGTTGCGTCTCCGCATACGGGGGAACACCGCCGTATTTGTCGACGGCTTGCGAGCCGGCGTTATAGGCCGCCAGAGCCATATCCAGCCGGCCATTGTAACGATCGAGCAGCTGCCGCAAGAGCCTTGCGCCGCCTTCGACGTTTTCGGCGGGATCGAATGGATCGCGAACTCCGAGCGAGCGCGCCGTGTCCGGCATCAGTTGCATGAGTCCCATGGCGCCTGCGCTGGAGCGCGCATGTGGATTGAACCCTGACTCTTGACGGATCACGGAATCGAGCAGGGCAGGATCGATCTCGTTGCGTTGCGCCGCTCCCTGGATGAGCGACGCATAGCGCTGAAGCACACGCCCGCGCTGTTTGACGGGCGGTTGACCCGAAACCCCGGCACCCGATTCATAACCCTGGGCAAGTTGATTGATCGCCGCGAGAAAACGCTTTTCTAAGGCGGCCAACTCTTTGCTGAGCTCTTTCATGATCGAGTCAAACTGGGACTGCAAGGTTGTCAAGTAACTTGCTTGCGGTACGGGATCGCTTTGCCCGCTCAACGACGGCTTCTGCAGCGGATCAGAGGGGTTCGTATCTTGCATGCCGGGGAGCGGGGCTTCTCTAATGAAGCTACTGGTGAAGCTACTGGAAATCATCGGCTCGATTTGCATGACACATCCTTTGTGCTTGTATGCTCGAGCCTAACTGTCACGCACCTGCGCTGGCCTGTCCATAGGCGCTGCGCAGTTTGCCCGCGAGCGTCGCAAGTGAGTCGCGTTGCGCGCAGGCGGGATCGTTTGGGTAGAGCCATGCTTCTATATCGCCGCGCAGTTCCAAGACCGAGTCAAGCCACGGGTCTCCGCCATGCTTATAGGCTCCAATGGCAAGCAAATCTGCGCTGTCTTCCAGAGTCGCGAGAGCACGCCGTAGCAGCGCCGCATCCGCGCGGTGCTCGGGCGAGGTCAACGCGCTCATGAGGCGGCTGGAGCTACGCAACACGTCGATCGCTGGAAAGCGGCCGGCGTCAGCCAGCCGGCGCGTAAGCATGATGTGACCGTCCAAGAGACCACGCACGGCATCGCTCAACGGTTCAAACGGGTCGTCGCCATCGACCAGCACTGCATAAATCCCCGTGATGCTGCCGTAACGTCTTGCGCCGGCGTTCTCGACGGCCGAGGCCAACTTGCTGACCATTGAAGCAGGGTGGCCTCGATGCGCCGGAGGTTCTCCCGCCGCCAGTGCGAGCTCGCGCCAGGCGTTCGCAACGCGAGTCAGTGAATCGACGGCGAGCAAAACATCACAACCACGCGCGCACAGCCAATCAGCTTGAGCCTGCGCCGCGCGTAATGCCGCTAGTCTCTCGACAGCCGGCGCTGCCGCCGTGGCGCAGACGACAGTCGTCGAGCACCAGCGCTCACCGCTGCGCAGCGCCTCGATGCTCTCCTTCACTTCGCGAGCACGCTCGCCGACAAACGCGAACACTTGCGCGTCGCAGGATACTCGCTGGGCGATCTGTCGCAGCAGAGTAGACTTACCGACGCCGGCTCCGGCAAACAAAGCGATGCGCTGACCGGCGCCGATGGTGGCGAAAGCATCGATGGCGACGACGCCGGTCTGAAGCGCGCGCGTGACCGGCTGCCGCTCCTCGAGTGCGACTTTTCGATTGCGCTCCGCAACGGTGGCGGAATCGTTGTTGCTGCCGCGTCCCCAAGCGTCCACGACATCCCCCAACAACCCGGCGCCGACATACGTGCCTTGTTGTTGCAGAAGCGAAGTCGCCGGCGCTCCGGCAACGACGCCGTTTGTCGAAGTCAGCGGCGTGCAGGTGACGACATCCTCGCGGATCTGGAGCGCCTCGCCGAACGCTATGCTCGCATCGTTCCGTTCGACTGCGACAATGGCGCCAGGGCTAAGCGCGGGTATGCTCACGGTGATGCTTGTGGCACTCACCGCAGTCACGCGTCCGCGTCTGACGAATCCGTCGCAGCGACCGTGGTGTAAGGGTAGCTCAGGCATCTGCTGCAGCGCGCACGGCTAACGCGGCCCGCTCTTCTAATGTAGCGCCCAGGCCGCCGCTGGGAAAGTCGAGGGCGACCTCGCCCGTATCGAGTCGCTCGTCCTGCCGGAATGAGCGGCCTCGCGTACTGGAGGCCGCGTGCTGGATGCAATCCACTCGCACGAAGGCATCATCGCGGCGCGCTGCGAGAATCGCATCGTCGACAAAACGCGCCACGATCTGCGGATCAAAAGCAACGGCATGCCGCAGAATCCGTCCGGTGGCGATGCAGGCGAGGCGGATGGCCGCACACCGTATCTCCGCGTCTCTTGTCGAAGATTGGATCGCCACCTCCAGCGCGATCGAAAATGGCGATGCCGTTGGCGACAAGTCTTCTTGGGGATCATCCGAAGCTTCCGCCAGCGCTTCATCTGGAGCTTCCGCCAGCGCTTCGTCTGGAGCTTCCGCCAGCGCTTCGGCATTCGGTTCATTTGGTTGCTGTTCACATGGTTGCGGCGCACACGGCACAGGATCGGTCGCGTTAGGCTCGCTGTCCGCGCTGGGTGCGTACGTGGAATCGCGGCGAATGAGTCGCGGGGTAAAAGGAACAAAATCGCCGTCACCCATTGTGGTAGCCGTTGAGATGACGTTCAATGCGCGTCCGAGATTGTTGATCGTACGCTTGTAAGACGTGTTGGCGCATTTGGTGAGGAAGGGATCGCAGCACGTACGCAGCCGTCTGCGGCAGCTCGTCTTGCAGGGTGAGGCGGACGGCGGCCGCGGCCTGCGCGTCTTTACTTAGCCCGGAGTTGCGCACATGCGCCACCGCGAGCGCTGCGCTCACGATGAGTAGGGCCCCACCAATAGCCGTGAACAGCCGCGCAAGCCCGATGTTCCTGGCGGGCACGATCTGGCGGGGAGCGGCCGTCACCAAAGTAAAAGGAAGCGTTTTCACGACCACTTCGTCGCCTCGCAACACGTCGGCTCCGGCTGCCGCTCGGACCAGATCCCGGACGCCGTCAGGCGGCAGGCTCCCGACCTTCGTCTGATCCAGAAACACGGCAACGGCTATGCGCGTGCCCGCATCGGCCGGAATCGATCGGCGCTCGACTACGGTGTCGTAAGCGTAGCGGCGTAGGTTGCGTTCTTTGTCGAACATCCTGCCTTTCTCGCGACCACTTTCGCGCCCGCTCTCGGATTCCAAAAAGCCGTGCGGGTACGTTCTCGTCGCTTGCGTGCTGCTTGGACCGTTGATGCTTCGCAAGGTGACGCGAACGACTGCAGCACCGAGGCCAAAAACGGCATCCAGCGCGGATTGGATCGAACTCTGCAAACGTAACTCACGCGAGAGGCCCGGCTCTACAGAATTTTGCGCCGCCTGGAGTTTGCCGGATCCGTCAACGATCGTGACGCGCCCGGGAGATAGCGAAGGATAACTCGCCGCGACAAAACGTGCGATCCCCGCGACTTGCGCAGTCGACAATTGCGCACCCGGCTGCAGCAGCAATTGCACGCTCGCGCTGGCCTCGTTGCGGCTAAGACTCTCATCAAAGGGATTAGCGCTTGCCGGTGCGAGGACGACCATAGCATCGACGATGCCATCGATGCGCCGCAGCCCAGCTACTAAGTCGCCTGCGATGCCGGCGCGCCGGCNATCGYMGRYSRCTGCAGGTGACAGCAGCATGTTCGAGGAGTCGTCAAGCACATCGGCGCTCGTGGGCACGTAGCCGTGCGGCAAACCTGCGAGCGTCAGACGGAGCAGCACGTCGCGGCGCCGCGTGGCGGGCACATCGATCTCGCTGTGCTGCGCATTGCTGGCGAATGGTTCGTTCCAAATAGTAAGTGCGCGCTCGACTTCTGCAGTTTGCCCAGCACGCAACGGAACGCTGAACAACGATGTTTGCGCGCTATCGTGCGCCTGCCAAGCCAGCGCGCAAGCAGCTGCGAACACAAATGCCAACGATGCCCCCACCGGCATCTTTCGCTCGCGCAACCAACCAACGCAGCGTCGTGCCAACATCGGCGATGCCTGCGACCATTGGGCGAGCATTTTTTAGATCTGCGTTTGCATAAGGGTTGAGATAGCGCCGGTGACGCGCGAGGCGGCAACCGCAGCGATCTCAAGCGCAACGTCGGCTTTCGCACGCGCAATCGCGGCGTCGGCGATTCCACCGGAACCAAGAGCGACAGCCGATGCCAGGGCGTCTGCATGGCCAAGCGCGCTAGACAAGTCGCCCAGAGCCGAGGCGAGCATCGCATGAAAGGCGCTGCCGTCTCCTCGTGGTTCGCCCGCGAGCTGTATGGTCTCGAGCGCGGGGATAGGATTGATCGTCAAGGCTTTGTTATGCCAACCGGCTGATGTCTGATGCTTCCATGTCCATCTGTTTGGCCGCTTGCAGCACAGCGACATTAGCGTCGTAGCTCCGCCCGGCAGCCACGAGTGCGACCATTTGTTCAATCGGATCGACATCGGATTGACCTTGGTCGTGGTTCGAGGAAGCCGGCGATTGTTCGACGATGCCCGCTATTTCGACGCCCGGTGCAGGCGCCCAACCTTCATCGGACCCGCTTTCGTCGAGCGCGAAGCCATTGCCCAGCGGCTGCAGCCACAGCGCCTGCGTGAAAGGCGTCGCCAGTCGTGCTTGTTCGAATTCTTCAGAAAAAGGAGTGGCACTCTGCAAAATGGCGGTGCGCGTGTGGTACGGGCCGCCGCTTGTCCGGCTAGAGGTTACATTCGCCAAGTTGGCGGCGATCAAATCCATTTGCGTTTGTTGTGCCGCCATACCGCTCGCCGCAATCGTGTATATGTCGTTAGCCACAGCCGTCAGCGCCGCGCTTCTTCGGCGATCATCCGCAATTCATGCAGCATGGCACGCGCTTGGTCAACCAACGCGTGGTACCGCACTGCATTTTTGCCTTGCGCCGCGGTGGCGTATTCTATGAGACCCACGGTGCCTCGGACGTCGACGTCCTGAAGAGCTGCTGCAAAGCGAACTTCGGTGGCGCTGCCCGCCAGCGTCATGGTTAGGTCTTTTGGCTGGAATCCAGGGGTACGTGCGTTCGCAGTATCGGCTGCAAGTACGGTCGCGCGTTGTTGTGCAAAGCGCAGGCCTTCTTCGACGCACGCTAGTGCTATCTGGCTCATCAGCACGATGTTAGTGAGCATCTGTGGCCGTGGTTTGAATGCAGCGTGACGAAGCTTACGTTTTTTGCCGATATTTCTAAGGTGAGCAGCCGTCATAACCGGCCCGATGATTCTTGGGATCGTATCGCGGCGCGCTTGGACGAGGCGCTGAACGAGTCGCGCGAAATTAGCCAGTCGCGACCCGCTCCCGGCACTCGTGGCGTTGAAAAATTGTTAGATTTGCTTGCCGAAGCCCGCCGCGACGTTGACGCGCGCGAGCTCGAGGCAAACGTCACTGCCGCGCGCGCGCAACGACTGGAGTCGGACCTCGAACTGCAGCGCAGGCGGGCTGACATACTGGTTCGCGTCGGCAAAGCGATCAATTCGATGCAGCAGGTTCCAGCGCTGCTCCAGCTCGTCATTGATCTAGCGGTGGACGCAACCGGAGCGGAACGGGGACTCGTTAGGGTGCCAGATCCGTCTGGCGGTGCAAACGATTATAGCGCTACCGCAAATCTGGACGCCGCGATCCTCAACAAACCTGAGTTCGCCGTCAGCCGTTCTGTGGTGGAGCGCGTGTTTCGCCAAGGCCAGGCGTTGGTGACTACCGATTCGCGCAGCGAAACGGGCGAAGCGGCCTCCGGCGTGCACCCCATCCATATCCGCTCGATCATCTGCGTGCCGATCCGAGGCAAGGAAGGCGTCATCGGCGCCATCTACGTCGATTCGCGCGTCAACGCAGACTCTCTGTTGAGCCACGATCCGGAGTTGCTCGCCACGATCGCCGATCAGGCGGCAGTGGCGATCGACAATGCCCGTCTCTATGAAGATTTGAGCCACAGCTTCCGCGAGCTCTCCGCGGTCAAGACGCAAAATGACAACGTGCTGGAATCCATCGCGTCGGGCGTGATGGTTTTCGACGATCAAGATGTCATCACGCAGTTCAATCGAGCGGCCGAGATAACGTTCGGCTTGTCCGCCTCCACCGTCGTCGGGCGCAACGCGCGCATTCTTAACACCTGGTTACCAGGCTTTACGTCCTTACTCGAGCAGCATCGCGCGAATCCCAGCGCTCGAATGCAAGTCGAAGTACCGGGTAACCACTTTGTGCGCGGCCCATTCCTCTTGCAAATCACCTTCTTTCCGTTGGTCGGTTCATCCACAGCAAGCAGCGTCGGCAGCACCGCGGCGGTCATCAACGACCTCACCGCAAGCCGGGCGCTCGAAGCCGAAAACCAGGCGCAACAGGAAAAAAGCTTGCGCATCGCTCGTTCGTTCGAACGCTATCTCGCCCCGCACGTGGTCAGCAACTTAATGAAGGATCCCGATGCGGTGGCGCTCGGCGGAACAAGGCAAACAGCGACGATGCTTTTCGCCGATGTTCGAGGGTTCACGGAGTTATCGGAGCGCTTGCTGCCGGAAGAAGTCGTCGAAGTGCTGAACCGCTATTTGGGTGCGTTGGTAAACGTCGTTTTTGCCAACGGCGGTTTGCTCGATAAGTTTTATGGCGACGGCGTCATGGCGGTGTTCGGTGCGCCTCGCGCTTCCGATGAAGACGCGCTCCATGCGGCGCTGACGGCGGTCCAGATCCTCGAGCAGATGCAGCAGCTCAATGCAAACCCCGGCGTCGCCGGTCCGCTGTCCATCAGCGTCGGGCTTGCAACGGGAGACGTGGTCGCCGGCCACATCGGTTCTGAGCGCCGGCTCGAGTACACCGTGATCGGCGACGCGGTCAATTTGGCCTCGCGTCTGCAAGCGATAGCGCAACCGAACCAGATCTTATGCGATGAGCGAACATATGAGCGAGTTAAGGGACGGCTGGCAGCAACCCGTCGAATGGCTCGTATCAAAGGCAAAGCGGGCCTCACGCCGGTGTATGCTATTGTGGGATAAACGGGCTGAACGTGGCTGAACAGATCGCCGACGCCTCGCGCACGCCGCCGCCGCAGGCGGTCGGACCTCTCGACGACACCAGGCGCAATACGGCCGCCAACCTGGCGGGTGCCGCTTTGGGTCTGCTCGGCTGCAACGCGGCGGAAGTGTACGTGTTTGACGAGCAGGCTCAGGCCTATGTGAGCTTGGCATGCGCCAATGATGGCGACCCACTACCCCCAGGCTCTCCCCTGGCGGCGGATGGCGTCGACGCGTTCTTCGCTGAGCGCTCCGACGTCGTGGCGGTTGACGACTCGAAGTCTTTGCCTGCGCCTTTCAACGCCATCGCTGACCGGCTGTATGCAGCTTCGCTGCTGGTTCTGCGCCTGAGTTTAGAGCGGCGCCCACTCGGCCTGGCCGTGTGTGCCTACCGCATGCAGCATCCTCTTTCGGCGGCGGGAACATTTACGCCGGCGTCGTTCGCCCGCGTCGCAGCTACGGCGCTCGATCTGGCGCGCCGCACCGAAAACGCTCTCGACAGAGCCGATCGTCTGGCCGCACTGCTGGATAGCGCCTCGCGCTTCGCAGGCGAGCTTGACTTGGAAGAGCTCTTCACGGCCATCCACGAGGAAGTCGCGCGGCACATGGATGCGCCCTCGTTCTTCGTCGCGCTGCAGAGCGGAGATGGCGGCGAACTGCGCACCGAATACGCGATTGAAATGGGCACGCGGCTGCACGTCGACGCGCTCCCTGCGAAAGACGGCCTGGCGTATCGCGTGTTCACGAACGGCCAACCGGTGCTGATCGAATCGGCGACGCAGATGCCGGGGAGCGACTCGATCCACCCGGCAAATCGCGGAACGGTGCTCATCGTGCCTATGCGGTTGGGCGAACGCATAATCGGTGTGATGTCGGCTCAGTCGAAATTATCCGAGGCGTACGGTCAGCACCACATCGAATTTCTTTTGGAGGTAGCCGAGCAAGCGGCCACAGCGATACAAAACGCCGGCGTGTTGCGCGAGGAGCGCCGCCGCATGGCTGAGCTGACCATGCTGCATCGTGTAGCGGTCCTCACCAGTTCCGAGGCGCAACTGGATCGCATCATGGGGGCGGTCGTTGTGGAAGCGGCTTCGATCTTTCACGCCGATGCTGCGTCGATCGCACTGCAAAACGAGCGCGGCGACTTCGAGCTGGCCGCGACCTTCGGGCTGTCCGAGCAATACCGTAAACAACGGATCCTACCGGGGCAGCTTCTGCGTGACATCTATGGTGAGCCGCCCAAAGAGCGCTTTATCGGGCCCGAGCAGATCGCGATTTTCGGGCAGCCCGAGCTTGTGGCGGCCGAGGGCATCCGTAATGTCTTCTATATCCCGCTCACCTACCGCGGCGAGTTGGTCGGCAGCCTAGCCCTGCATGGGCGGCAGAGCATCGTCCGTCTATCGAGTACCGAAGCGGGACTGGCCCAAGTATTCGCCGATCAAGTCGCGGCTGCTATGTATCGGGCGCGAGATGCGCAGACGCTGGCGGAGCGTATCGAAGACTACGACTTGTTAGCTCGAGTGGGGCGCGCTCTGGTCTCCTCTCTAGAGGTGCGCTACGACCAAGTTCTTAGCCTGTTGCGAGATCAACTCGGTTACTCGCATCTCGCCGTATTTTCCGTGGAAAAAGAGCCGGCGCAGTTGCGGCTGGAGGCGAGCGCCGGTTATGCGGGCGCTGCAGCTAAGTTGGAGTCAAGACCGAGCGCGGGCCTGGTGGGAGTTGTTGCGGCACGAGGCGAGATGGTCTATGTGCCCGACGTACGACTCGATCCACGCTATGTCGAGGCGGCACCCGAGGTTCGATCACTCATCGCCTATCCGCTCAAGCTCGAGGACAACGTCCTCGGCGTACTCAGCGTGGAAAGCTCGAAGCCCGATGGTTTCACCGGACGCGACCGCCGGCTGCTGGCAGCCATCGCCGACGAAGTTGCCATTGCGGTCTCCAACGCGCGCCAGTATGCGACCGCGACCGAACGGCTTAAATCACTCGAACTTGCCACGAGCAACGCCGAAGAGCACGCGCGCTTCCTCGAACGCAGGCAAGAGGAATTGCAGCTGGTCGGCGAGGTCGGAACGGCGGTGAGCTCGACCCTCAACCTCAACCGCATGCTTTCGACGGTGGCCGAAAAGATTGCAAACGGCATGCATGCCGAGCGCTGCATCATCAGCATGTATAATGAAGACCGAACCGAGAGCGAAGTCGCCGCGGATTTTTGGAAAGACGCGCGTGGCGCGACGGTGGTGGGTGCGCGCTTCACCGTGCCGCGCGGTTCCAATCTCTTGCGGCTGCTCATGCAACGCCGTTCGCTTGCAACCGAGGATGCACAGGCCGACGATCGCTTCGATGGCAGCCGGCAAGAGTTTTTGGAGCAGCAATTGCGCGGCTGCGCGGTGGCTGCCATTCGAGCTGAAGGTCAGATGATCGGGAATATCGTGGTGGGGTCGACGACCGAGGCGCGAAAATTCAGCAAAGAGCAACTCGGTGTTTTGGAGACCATCGCGACGCAATTGGCGTTAGGGGTGCGCAACGCGCGGCTGTACGGGCGGGCGCGCGAACGGGCGAATGAAGATTCGCTCACAGGACTCTTCAATCACCGCTACTTGCACGGCCGTTTGGAACAAGAGCTGATGCGTGCGCAGCGCGCGAGCCAACCGCTCGCGCTCGTTCTTTTCGATCTTAACAACTTCAAAGCGTTCAACGACAACTATGGCCATCAAGCCGGCGATGAAGTGTTACGCTTCATGGCTACCATGCTGACGCAGAGCTTGCGGGGCACGGACATCGCAGGCCGTTATGGCGGCGACGAGTTCTTGGTGATACTGCCCCAGTCCGACGAGCAAGGTGCCCGCCTGCTGTTGGACCGCGTACGCCAGAAGATCGGAAAACAAGCCGAAGCCGGTTTTTTGCCCATCCCCATCGAGCTGTCCGCCGGCATCGCGGTCTACCCGCGTGATGGTGAGAACAAACGCGACTTGGTCGCTCGCGCCGACGCGGCGATGTACGCGGACAAACGCCGGCCGTCTTAAACTAGCGTTTGCTGAACTGGAAACGTTTGCGGGCGCGCTTGCGGCCGTACTTCTTCGATTCTTTTTCGCGTGGATCGCGAGTCAAAAAGCCCGCCTTGCGCAAAACCGGTCGCAGGCTCTCGTCCATCCGCACGAGTGCTCGCGCGATGCCATGGCGTATTGCTCCCGCCTGACCTGACAGACCGCCGCCGTGCGCGGTGACGGTGACGTTGAACCGTGCTGTGCTGTTGGTCAGTTCGAGCGGCTGACGCACGACTTGAAGCAGGGACGCGCGGCCAAGATATGCCTCCACAGGGCGGCCATTTATTTTTATTTGACCGTCACCGAGCATCATGCGCACGCGAGTCACAGCACGTTTGCGCCGGCCGGTGGCAGCGAAATTCGGACCTTGTTCTGGGCTCATACTATTCCTTGCAAAACTTTAGGTTTTTGCGCTTCGTGTCCGTGCGCGCTGCCCGCGAACACGCGCAAACGTTTCATACGCGGAGCGCGCAGGTGGTTGGTGGGTAGCATGCCGCGGATGGCAAATTCTACGAGGCTGGTCGGATCGGCCGCATGCACTTCCGAAGCCGTACGGCGGCGCAAACCGCCGGGAAATTGCGAGTGCCGGATATATTCTTTTTTTGACCACTTCTTGCCGGTCAAATGAACTTTGGCAGCGTTTATCACGACGACGAAATCGCCGCTGTCCGCATGCGGCGTAAAGCTGGGTTTGTGTTTGCCGATAAGCACGCTGGCGACGCGGGTAGCGAGGCGGCCGAGCGTTTTACCGTCAGCGTCGACGACGTACCATTCGCGCTTCACATCGTTCTTCGCGGTTAGAGTGGTTGTCATACCGTACCTTGATGATTTAAGAGGAAAGAAAAGCTCAAGGCGCCATAAAGGCGCTCAACCTTAAGAATCTTACCTGAGTGACCCTGGCCAGTCAAGCGCCGGTGCCGCCTTTCCACCGTCCCGGACCCGCTAAATGGACTGGGCATAGAGTACGTGGGTAAGGTAGAGTCCGTGCGCCGGGGCGGTGAAGCCCGCCCACGCTCGCTCGCCGGATTGCAAAAGCTCTGCCAGCTCGTGCGGCACTCGCTTGCCACGCGCGACCTCTACGAGCGTCCCAACCGTGATTCGCACCATCCGATGCAAGAATGAGTCGGCCGTCATCTCGACGTGCACCCGATCGCCTTCTTTTTCTATTCCCAGCCGGGTGATAGTCCGTACCGTGCTTTGGTTTTCGCACTCGCCGCCACACAGCGCCGCGAAATCATGCGTCCCCAACAGTGATTGGGCAGCCGCGCGCATGGCGGTGATATCAAGATCCGCGCTGACGTGAAAAACACGGTGCCGCTCCAGCGGCGACGGCGCGGGCCGGTTGAGTATGCAATAGCGATAGGTGCGCGCGAGCGCGTCAAAACGAGCAGAAAAGCCTTCCGGCCGCTCGACGGCTTTCAGGACGGCAATGTGACGGTCTCGCAAAAGCGCACTCGCTGCGACCGGCAAACGCCTGAGTGGAAATTCGCTCGCCGTTGTGAAGCTGACTACTTGGCCGGTGGCATGCACCCCCGCGTCGGTTCTGCCGGCCGCGACCAGCCTCACGGGGTGCCCGCAGAGCGTTTCCAACGCCCTCTCCAACTCACCGGCGATCGACGGTGCCGAACTCTGGCGCTGGAATCCACAGTAGTTCGTGCCGTCGTATTCGACGATGAGGGCTATCGTGCGCACGTGCCTGACCGGTACTCATGAGGTATGCGTGCCGCAAAAAGTAGGTACTCAGGCTGCGGAAAAATGCGTGGTACCACGGGCTCGCCATACTCCACAG
>JRHI01001718.1_pt1 | contig 17323 bp, 15 predicted proteins | sample 215371 | NCBI WGS metagenome assembly JRHI01 (sample SAMN02929681, study PRJNA255918) | sediment metagenome | biome: cave system; feature: Ice Cave; material: Sediment; isolation source: sediment from deep within a dark volcanic ice cave with no known source of... ...
CCGTTAGGTCTTGCTCGTCATCGACGAGCGCCGCACCGTAACGTTGACGTATGCCGGCGGCGACGTCCGGGCGCGCCCGCAAATGCATCGTCGCCTCGTAAACTGCATCGATCGGCGTGAGCGCCCCTTGCGCGACGAGCGTTTCGACGTACGAGACGTACAGGCGCCCGAGAATCTTCACGAGATCGATCTCGCGCGCGTGTTGGCGTTCGAGTTCGGCGCCCGTGACGCGCAGGGAATCGCGGTATTTCGGCCCAGTCGCCATCAGCAGGTCGGCGCTCGCGAGGTTCGGCGGTCTGCCGTAAAATTTTGTAGCACCTTGCAAGCCGAACGTCTTGAATTCTTGCGGCGAGACGAGGGACGCGCGCAATTTGCGGATCAAACGAAAAGCCGCCGCCGAGAAGCGTTCGGGCGCGCGCAGTCCCGTGATCTCCGGATCGATTTCATCCGTAACGAACTCGGTCCACTCGAGCGCAAAAAGCTCTGACCCTACGCGTTCGAAATGCAGCGACGCCGTGACGTCGTCGATGAGTTGGAGCTCCGGGCTTCCGGGCGCTCGCGCGCCGCGCAACACATCGAAAGCGAATTCACCGAAACTACAACAGACGACCGCAGCGGCGGCTTCCGCGGCTTCGCCTGTTGCGGTTGCGCCGGTTGCGCCGGTTGCGCCGGTTGCGCCGGTTGCGCCGGTTGCATCGTCCGCTGCAAGCCGTGCCTGTAAACGTCGAACACCATTGTCACTCGGCGCCGTGAGGAAGACTCGTCGTTGCGGACGAGCGCGTGCCAGACGCTGCGCGCGCAGAACGAGTGCGAATGTCTTGCCCGCCGCCGGCGGTCCGACGATGGCGAGCGCGCCCGCGTCCGCTTCGCGTTCGATCGCAGCGCGTTGCGATGCGTCCATGCGGATAACGCTGACGTTCAACGGCCGAAGCGGTCTTCGCGCGGCAGCGGGCGCTCGCGACAGGCGAGTTTATACGCACAATACACGCACGCATCGGGATCGTCCGTGACGGGAAAGCGCTCGATCGGACCATCTGCCAGGGACGCCGCGATCTCTATCATTTTCGTACGCGCGCGTTCGAGTTCGTCGATGCCGATCGTGCCGACCGGAGCATCGTCGTACGAGCGAGGCGCGGCGACCGCCACAATCTCGAGTTCGATCGGGCGCACCTCGCGCGACGCATCTTTGAGCGGCACGAGTGCGAGTCGCGTGACGCGGTCCCCCGCCGCCGTACGCGCCCAATAATAGAACGGCAATTGGAAATCGAGAAAGCGGGCGACGCCCTCGCGATATTCGGCGGCAGTTTCGGCAATGTTCCCGGTCTTGTAGTCGACGACCGTTACGGCTCCCGTGCCGTCGTCGCGGTCGAGACGGTCGATGTAGCCGATAAACTTGTAACCTTCGAGTTCCAGCTCGACGGTTGCTTCGGTGCCGATCACCGTGAACGGATGCGTGCGCGAGCGTTCCAAGAACCACGTAAGGTAACGCCGGGCCGTTCGTTTCGCGCGCCGGCGCTGCAGTTCGTATTCGACCGTCGTCTCGAAACCCGAGCGAAAGCGTTCGAACGAGGTTCCCACATACGAGTCGAGCTTCAGTGCGAGCACGTCGGGCGGCGCGGCATCGGCGCGCGGGAACTCCTCGTGAAATCGTTCGAGCGCCCAGTGGAACGCAGTGCCGTAGAACGACGCGGACGATCCGCGATCCTCGACTGCAGCGCACACATAGCGGTAGTACCAGCGCCGTTCGCATTCGGCGAACGCCCCGAGCGAGGACGCGCTGAAGTGACCGCGCCGGCGTTTGACGAGCCGTGGCGGCTCCGGCTCGTACGCTGCGAGCGGCGCGCGCGCGGCGGCTTCGGCCGGCGCATGCGTGTCGCGTGCCGCGAGATCGCCGATCGCGGCCAGCAGTGCGCCGGGATCCCAACAGACCCCCGCGGGGCGCTCGGCGTCGTGCCGCGCGGCGACGCGATCGAGTGCGCGAAACGTCCGCAATTCGCGGAGATCKAGCGTGTTTTCGAAGTCGAATGCGATTGCGACCGTGCTGAGGTGTTCGCGCGCCGTCGCACCCTGCGCGCGAAAGGCGTCGCGCGCAGCGTGCAGAGCGGATACGAAGCGTCGCGCGGCAAGCGCGCTTAAGTGGCCTAGCGGAATGCGTTCGCGTTCGATCGCCTCGATTATGCCGCCCCGCTCGCCTGCGGCCACGCAGAGTGCGCGTGCATCCACCTCCGGCACGCCGGAAAACGGCGAACGCAGGATTCGGCGTGCATCGCTTTCCCATTGCCAGGCCGCGTACCCGGCGAGATCCCGCAAGAACGCGAGCAACGGCAATGAGAGCGGCCGGGCGTTGGTGCTTGTATCCGACATCGAACATGTTTACCGTTCGTGCTCGCGTATGCGGGACCCCGCAGCTTACGCTTGAAGCTCTCTGCGATGCATAGAATCGTCGTCGGCGTTACGGGTGCCAGCGGAAGCGCGTATGCGTTTGCGGCGTTGCGCGCGCTGCGCGCTCACACGGACTGCGAAGTGCACCTGGTGATGAGCGCTGCGGCCCGGCGGACGATCGAAATCGAAACACAGCAGACGGTACCGGATTTCGAGGCGCTTGCAAACGTCGTTCACGACGATGCGAATCTGGCGGCGTCTATCTCGTCGGGTTCGTTTATTACAAACGGCATGCTCGTCATCCCCTGTTCGATGAAGAGCGCGTCGGCGATCGCTTATTCGTTCAACAGCAATCTGCTGGTACGCGCCGCCGACGTGTGCCTTAAGGAGAAGCGCAATCTCGTGCTCGTCGTGCGCGAAACCCCGCTTCACCTAGGACATCTTCGTACGCTGACGCGGCTCGCCGAGATCGGCGCGACGATCCTACCGCCGATTCCCGCCATGTACGCACAACCGCAAAGCGTCGACGACATCATCGCTCACACCGTCGGCAAAGCTCTCGACCAATTCGGCATCGAAAACGAACTTTTCAACCGCTGGAAATAACGGCGCCGCGGACGCCCGCGGTAGACGTCCCGCATCGCAGGCGCGGAATGACGGCCTCGGGGCGGAGGCGGAAACGTATGCCGGCGAGTTCTCGATATGCGGCACGAAGGAGCCGCGCATGACGGCGGACCAATTAGGGTGGGCGAAAAACGCGTAACCACATAGGCGAGAAAAATGAGGGTAACGTTTTTAAGGACCTTCGTAATTGCATCGGAGCTCGCAAAGACCGCAAACGGTCGTCGCGCCGATGATCGCGAGGGTTGCAATCGTCGTCGGATCGTTGTCCGATGCGCCGGAAACGATGCCCGGGCCTAAACGCCGGGCGATGCTGCGCGCGCTTCCGGCTTACCGGGAACGAAACTGCTCCTCGATCAAGCGTTCCGCAAGCGCCACGTCACTCGCGCGATCGACATTCACGGCGATCTCCGCGTGCGTGCAGACCGCGGCTGCTACAGCAACCCCGATGAGTGCGGAGCCGCGGCTTTCTGCCTTCGCAAGCGTTAGGCGGCCGAGCGCGTAGCGCAGCAGCGTGGGCGTGCCAAAGATGGAGGCGAGCCGGAGCGGATTTTTGCGCGCGGCTCCGAGGCGGCCGAGGAACACCTCGAGCCGATCGAACGCACGCGGGCGCATCAAAACGCAGCCGCCGCCGCAGAACGTTCCATCCTGCAAGCGTGCCCACGTGTGCGGAACGTCGGGAAATCGCGCGAAATGCGTGCGACGTTCGACGCACGCGTAAACGATGTCGGCGTTCGTGCGCTGCGCGAGTGCGAGAAACTCTTCGATTGCGACGCGAGTTAGAATCGGCAAATCCGATGCCGTGATGAGCGCGAACTCGTCCGGCGGAAGATCGCGCAGACCCGAGCGTAAGCTAGCGCTCATCGTCGTGCCATCAACGCGACATTCATCGGCCTCCCGGAGCGCAGGATCGCCGTGGACCACGCGCGGAGCGACGACGACAATGCGCCCGATTTGCGGCGACGAGCGAAGCGAGGCGATCGTGCGCGCCGCGAGCGTTATTCCCGCGACCGGCACGAATGCTTTGTTCCGAACGCCCGGAGCGAGCGCGGAAACCGCATCGCGCGGGCCTCCCGCAAGGACGATGGTCGCGATGCGCGCCGTCATCGCCACGCGTCGTCGTGGTGCAGTGCGACCGTGAAGAGTGCCTCGCAGGATTGTGGTTCGACGTGCGCTGCGGCCACGCGTGCCTCGCTTTCGCTTTCGAACAGCGCGAATAAACAGGATCCCGATCCCGAGAGCAGCACGGGACCGGCGCCCGCCGCGTGCAGCGCTGCAGCCGTGCGTGCGATGTCGGGATATGCAGCGACGGTGATGTCGTGGAAATCGTTTAGCAGTGTAGCGTGCAAGGCCGCGAGATCTTTTCGCTGCAGGGCATCGATTGCGGCTAGCGACGCGCTCGCATTGCGTGGGCGGCTCGCACCGCCGTCGCGTTCGCGCGCGACGTCGAGGCGCCGGTAAGCCTCCGCAGTCGCAACGCTCGCATGCGGCCGTGCTACGACGACCCACCATGGCGGAAGCGTTCCGATCGCGGTGACTCGCTCGCCGTAACCCTCCACGAGGGCTCCCGTTCCGGCCAGAAAAAACGGTACGTCCGAACCGAGGGTTTGCGCGAGCGCAATCCAATCCGCATCCGGGCGCGCGCCGAGTTCGCCGCGCATCGCGGCGCGAAGAATTGCGGCCGCGTCGCTCGAACCGCCGCCGAGTCCTGCGCCGACCGGGATTGCCTTTTCCAGCCGCAGGGCATACGGCTGCGTCACTCCGCTCGCTGCGAGTGCCCGCATTACGAGATTGTCGTGGTCGAGAGCCGGGTCGCTTGCATCGAAGCGCGTCTGCGTGGCTGCAACGAAGTCGATTCGGTCGTAGAGGGCGATCGGCAGCATGACGCTGCGCAGCGCATGATAGCCGTCGTCACGCCGCGACAGGATTTCGAGCGTGATATTGACCTTAGCGGGAGCGAGCAACGTGGGCACGCTTGCGACCGTTCGGACGACGGGGCCTCGCTCCCCGCGCTGCGAAGACAGTCCGCGCCTCATGACGCCGTCATACGATGCCCAGCACAACGAATTTTGCGCGTACGTCTTGCCCGAGTCCCAGACCCCGTTCGGTCTGACCCTCGGGAACTTCAAGACCTTCGCATCGTGCACGCCCAAGGGCGGCATTCGGGGCTTGTGGGATGCGGATTCCGATCAAATTATCTTCGGCACGCATCAAGTCGCGTATCGTCTGCGCGATCGCGGCCGAACGATCTTCCCGCACCAGATCGAACGCAATTTCACGTTCTTGCCATACGCCCAAATCTCCGAATTCGAGTTGGACGAGCGGCTGCTCGTCAACGAGTGCTTCTACGTGCCGCACGGTCCGCGGCACGAACGCGCGGTCGCTTTCGTCGTCGATATTACGCTCCACAATTCCAGTACGGAGCCGGTCGATGCCGCGCTCTTCCCCTGGGCGCTACTCGTCGGCCAACGCTTTTACGGCGAGCCGGAGAAGGAAGTACATGCGGAAGCGGGCGACCGCTATCTGCGCGCCTGGAACCAAGAAACCGGTGCTACGCGCTGGTGGGGAGCATCGCGCACGCCGCACGCGGTCGTGTGCGCCGTGCGCGAACAAGTCTTGCAACAAGCCATGCGGCGCGGGGCGTTGCGCGAGGAAAATCATCTGGCGAAAGTGACGCCGGAACTCGCAGCGTACGTGCGCGGCCGCATTTACGGCGCCTTCGAATACCGCTTGATCGTTGCTCCCGGACATCGCGAGACGATGCGTATCGCGGTCGTCTACGATAAGGCCGGCACGGACTCGGCACGCGCGACGTTCGACGATTTGCTGGCGGATCCGCGCGCGCTCGACGCCACGCAGCGCTATTACGGAATCGCACTCGCCGATGCGCGCTTCCTCACACCGTCGCCCGTGGTGAGTCGCGGCGTCGTCTGGGCGAAGGCGAATATGCTGCGGATTATCAAAGACTATCCGCAGGGTTGGGGTTCCACGAATTCACCGCCCTCGGATATCCTGGTATCGCGCGACACGTCGTGGTTCGTACACGGCTTCGACTATTTTTTGCCCCAATTCAGCCGCGATGCGATCGAAGTTTTCAACCGCTACCTCGAAACCTCAGGCCAAGTCGTCGAGTACGTGCGCGGCGTGAGCGGGTTTAACACGTCGTACGACCTCAACATCAACGACGACACGCCTTTGCATCTGGTAGCGATCTTACACCACTACAACGCAACGCTCGACGACGCGTGGGTGCGGGCTTTGATACCGCTCGTGGTAAAGATCGCAGATTACATGCTTTCGCAGCGGGATGCGAACGGTTTGATCTCGTGCAATGCGAAGGGCGTAGATATGTATGGCATCGCTTCGTGGCGGAACATCATTCCGTACTACACGCTCGACGGGGCCGTCACCGAGATTAACGCCGAAGCCATCTTCGCGCTGGAGGCCGCGGCCATGTTGTGTGCGGTTGCCGGCGATCGCGAACACTGGGAGCTGTACGCCTCCGAAGCGGCGGCGCTACGCGAGAAAATGATGGCGCATCTCTTCAATGCGGACACCGGCGCCTTCGTGCTCAATTACGACCAAGATGGCAATTACCAAGATAACTTCACCGCCGATGAAGTCTTTCCGGTGCTCTTCAACGTCTGCGAACCCGACCAGCGGCGCGCCATTCTCGCCCGGCTTTCTGAATCGGATTTCGTGACGCCCGTCGGACTACGCACGATCTCGACTGCCGACTCATGGTATTTTCCCTCGCACGGGTTCGGCTTGCTCGGCGGCATTTGGCCCGATCTCACCCTGTGGTTTGCCGTGGCTCTTGCCCGCAACGGCTTTATCGACCAGGGCGCGTATTGGCTCGAAACGATTTACGCGGCTATGGAAGAGGGCGCGCGCCGCAACACCGTGCCCGGCCAGTTTGCCGAATGGTTCGACGGCGGCTCGCTGACCAACCGCGGCATGTATCTCTCGCCGTGGACGGGCGCGAAGTATCTTTGGGCCGTAGCCGAGACCGTGTGCGGGCTCGACGGCTATCGCACCAGCGGCCGTCCTCACCTTTCGCCACTGCTCCCGAGCGGCTGGAGTTGGTCGGCCGGCGTGCGCGTCCGCTGGGGCGCGGGCCGCTGTACGTACGTGATCGACGCCGCCGCTAAAACCATCTATGGCGATATGCGGGAAGCGTCTGCCGAAGAGCCGTACCGCTGCATTTACGCGGGTGCCGACGTAAGCGACGAGGTAACGACCTCGCCTATCGAAGTCGGCGCGGTCGCATTCGAGGAAGAAGGGGGAGCCGTGCGCGCGTTCGTGTGTAATTTACTGGACGCGGCGCGCGATGTCACGCTCGAATTTCGCGGCGAAAGCGTACGCCGTGCGCTGGCCGCCGGACAAATGCTCGCGCTGACGCTCGCCGGTACACCTATCGACCGCGAGGCCTACCCTGCGGCGAGCGACTTGCCTACCACGTTGTTCGCGGATGGCGCCGTTTAGTTGGGTACGCGCGGCGGTCTATCGACGGTCTTGATTCTCGGCGCGCTCGTGCTCGTCATTGCGATCTTCATCGGAAACAACATGGGGAGCCGGGTGCTCGGGCAAATCGCTACGCGCGGTTCGAGTGCCGTGGCGACGCCGATTCCCACGCCGAGTGCCTCACCGGCCGATAATGCGTTCAGCCGGGCGCTGTGGAAACGCCGTCAAGTTCTGAGCGTCGCGACGGATCCCGCCTTTCCCGATCCGCGAATCACGCCCGAACCCGTCGTGCCGAGAACACCAAGGCCCGCGAAGCGGACGCCGTCGCCGAGCCCCACACCGAGCCCGAACGCCTTCGCCGAGCCGAGCGATGCGCCGCGAACCCCCGATACGACGTACACCTCGCCGCCGATGCCGATTCCGCTTGTAACCCATTCGGCCGCCGAACTGAACCCGGCTGACGCCACGCAAAGCGCAAGCCCGCAGGGCCCTGCCGCTCTGCCCTCAAGCCGGCCTGGGCAGGTCGGCCCCGGTCGGTCCCCGGCCAACGGGCGTCCCTATCCCAGCCTTCCGCCGGTCTCGCAGCCGACGATTAATCCGTAGAAAGCGTCCCTACCGTTCTGCTTGTTGCCCCCTGTTAAGATAGAGACACTAGTGCTGCATCGCCACGTTTCTATCGAGGGATTCGCTGTGCACGACGACGGAACCAACAGCTCGCGGACCGGGACGGTCACCGTAAAGCGCGGGCTCGCTCAGATGCTCAAGGGCGGCGTCATCATGGATGTCGTCACCCCCGAACAAGCGGCAATCGCGCAAGAAGCGGGCGCCGTGGCCGTGATGGCTTTGGAGCGCATCCCGGCCGACATCCGTTCGAGCGGCGGAGTGGCGCGCATGAGCGATCTCGCGCTCGTGCGGCGCATTATGGATACCGTCACGATCCCCGTGATGGCCAAAGCGCGCATCGGCCATTTTGCCGAGGCGCAGTGCCTCCAAGCGCTCGGCGTCGACTATGTCGATGAATCCGAAGTGCTTACGCCCGCCGACGAGCGCTACCAGATCGATAAACACAAATTCGACGTTCCGTTCGTGTGCGGCGCGAAGGATCTCGGCGAAGCGCTCCGGCGCATCGCCGAAGGTGCTGCGATGATTCGCAGCAAGGGCGAAGCCGGCAGCGGCAACATCGTGGAGGCGGTGCGCCACATGCGCGCAATTCGCGACGCGATAGCCGAACTCGGTGCCGTTTCGGCCGAAGAACTCGTTTCGCGGGCGCGCGACATCGGCGCGCCGCTCGATCTCGTACGGTACGTTGCGCGCGAGAAACGATTGCCCGTCGTGCTTTTTTGTGCGGGCGGCGTTTCGACACCGGCCGACGCTGCGCTTATGATGCAGCTCGGCGCCGAAGGGATATTCGTCGGCAGCGGTATTTTCAAAGCCGCTGCGGTCTACAAGAACGGCGTGCCGGAATACGACGACAACGGTTTCCCGAAAGTCGATCCGGATATCGCGCTCAAGTACGCGCGCTCGATCGTCGCCGCGACGACGCACTTCGAGGATCCGAACGCCGTGGTTGCAGCTTCGCTGGCGCTTGCGGGAGCGAAGCCGATGGACGGCGTCGATCTGCGTGCGCTCGACGCCAAAGCGCTGATGAGTGCGCGCGGTACCTAAACCGATGACCCGGCGCGGCAACTAGGCGCATGAGCGACCCCGCGACCATCGGCGTCCTCGCGTTGCAGGGTGACGTGGACGAACACGTTACGGCCCTGCGCGCCGTCGGCGCGAACGCGTTCGGCGTCAAGACGCGCGAAGCGTTGGAAACCGTGGGGGGGCTCGTCATTCCCGGCGGCGAGTCGACGACGGTGATCCGTCTTCTCGATCGCTTTGCTCTGGCGGACCCGATCATCGCGCGCGTGCGCGCCGGCATGCCGCTGTGGGGCACGTGCATGGGCATGATCGTCGCCGCGCACGATGTTGCGGACGTCGAACAGAAAACGCTCGATCTCATCGATATCACGGTGCGCCGCAACGCCTTCGGCCGTCAGCTCGCCTCCGAAGAAATCTCCCTTGCGATTCCGGCGCTCGGTAGCGCGCCGTTTCCGGCAATCTTTATTCGTGCGCCGTGGATCGAACGCGCGGGACCGGGCGTCGACGTCCTCGCAACGCACGGCGGACACGGCGTTTTCGTGCGGCAGGGAAACATCATCGGCACCGCGTTTCACCCGGAGCTTACGAACGACTCGCGCGTACACGCGTATTTTGCGCGTCTGGTACTGGCGGCAACGCGCGCCGCGGCGTAGCGTTTTGGCCAATCACGGTTCGGCGACGATCGTTCCCTGCTGTCCCACGCTGAAGTGATGGATGCAACCGTACGTGTACGTTCCGGCTTTGTCGACTAAGATCGGCGAACTCTCCCCATTCGCCTTGAGATCGCCCGTCGACCACACGTCGGAGATGTTGTGCCCCATCGGCTTCATGGCGCCGGGTGGGAACGCGCCTGCAAGGCGCAGGGTTGCGGTATGCACTTCGTCGTCGATATTAAAGAAAACGATGTGGTCGCCGACATGCACTTTCGCTTGGGCGGGAGTGTATCCCCGAGCGGCCGGCTTCGCATCGGTTGATTTCTCATCGAGATAAACGGCTACCCAGACGACCTTGGCCGGTTGCTTTTTGCCACCGTATTCGTCCGCAAACGCCGAGCTCTGCATGGCGACGGCCGTCAGCAAGATCGCACCGCAAAAGTATCTTAGCAACGTCATCCTCGATCCATAGTGGGTGTCGCGAGCGGTAGCGCCGCGCGCTGCGACGCGCGCAGAGCGTCGAGCGAAAGCGTGCCGGGCCCCGCGAACAAGAGCAGAAGGGCGCTCATCAATTGTGCGTAGTCAGAACGGCCGTCGTGCAGCACGGCCCACAGACCAAACTGCGGCGGAACGGGCGGAAGCGGTAGCGGCGACTGTCCGAGGTACAAAGACACCTTGGTGGTCAGCAGCACGCCGATCATTTCGCCGATAAATAAAATGGCAACGGGACGCGTGAAAAGGCCGGCGATCCATAACGTGCCGCCCACGATCTCGAGCAAGGCAATTGCCGGTGAAAACAACTCCGGTGCCGGCAGCCCGATTGCCGTGAACCGTGCTACGCCGAGGCTAGGAAAATAGAACTTTCCCAGACCTTCCCAAAGGAAAACGCCGCCAGCCATGAGGCGGATGAAGATAATGGGCCACGGTCCCGTAACCGGCGGCCGGAGAACCCAGTCGATAATGCGCGGAAATGTCGTCATGAAACGGTACGCCCGAGCGACGCTTCTGGATGAGTGACGTCATGATTTCAATTTCGCGCGCCGTTGGAGCGTTCATCACCCGAGTCGCTTCGTGAATCCCTAATTTTTGGCAAAAATCATCGGTCGGAGGTTCTTCGGGCGTACCTTCATACGCCGGCGTCATTCTGCGCCGGCACGTGAAAGGTGGGCAGCGTGAACCTCCGGCTTCGTCTAGCATCTGTCTTTTTGATCAGCGGAATCCTGGCACCGATTCAAGCCTTCAGCGCTCCATTGCAGGGGCAGGGCCTCGTCGAGGCCTTACGCCAGGGAGGCTACGTCATCGTGCTGCGTCACGCGGACACCGACAAGACGCGACCGGATAAGAAAAAAGTCGACCTCGCCGACTGCGACACACAGCGAATCTTGTCGGCCAAGGGACGGATGGCGGCGCGTTCGATCGGTGCGGCCATAGACACGATGAACATCCCCGTCGGCATCGTGTATTCGAGTCCAATGTGCCGGACGATGTGGACCGGCGACCTTGCCTTCGGTCACGCCGATCCAAATCCGGGCCTCATCGAGCCGAAACCGAAAAACAAGGCAAACGCAACGAAGGCGGCAGCCGTCTTGCAGCCGCTCATCGGCGCGACGCCGAAATCCGGAACCGATACGGTCATCGTTACGCATGGATTCAACGTACAGGCGATCACCGGATTTCTTCCGGCGGAGGGTGAGGCTGTCATCTTCAAGCCGGCCGGCGGCGGCAAATTCACGATGATCGCTCGCGTGCTTTCCAAGCAGTGGGACGGTCTCGCTAAGTAGCGTTTTCGAGCGTTCTACGAGGGCGCCCGAGCGCTGCGCGTGATGGTTCGAACGCGGAAGCCGTGAAGCGAGCGATTCTCGCGGCTCGATACCCCCAACTCTGGTTTTGTAAGACTGCTCTCGTAGCATTGTTGAAAGCCGCTCCCCATAGCGCGGTCCTCTGAGCGCGCAGGGGAAGCCTGCGCGTCCCGGCGTACACAATGGGTACGATGGCAACATCACCGGAAGAGGCTACCGTACCGCCGGTCGAAGTCATCCTCGGCGAGGTCGTCGCGAACCTCGCTTTTGTGGCGCACGCCTATCTGAACCCCGTCGGCGATAAGACGGCCAAGGCGCCGGACCTCGAGAACGCCGAGATTGCGATCGATATCGCGGGCAAGGCGTTCGACCGAATATCGCCCAGGCTCGGAAGTGAGGAGCGGGCCGCAATCGCGAGGCTGCTCACCGATTTGCGCATGTCGTACGTCGCGAAGCGGGGCCTATGAGCCTCGCTTCTTGCGTTCTACCTTCTAAAGATTCCCGCGCCGGAACGGCCCTGCTCGAACGTCCCCATACCGGGACGTGCCCTGCGCGAACTACCCGTGCTCGGACGCGCGCTGCCGGCAGAACCCGTGCTCGGACGCGCGCTGCTGGCAGAACCCGTGCTCGGACGCGCGCCGCTCGAACGTCCCGTGTAGGAAGGCAGCCGTGACGGACGTTTTAGTGCTGAACTTTACCTACGAAGCGCTGAACATCACGAGTTTCCAGCGCGCGGTCAAGCTCTTGTTCTCGGGAAAAGCCGAAGTCGTGCACGGCCGCTCGCAAATGTTGAGCTCGCCGACGTATGCGATGCGGCTGCCGTCGATCATTCGCATGCTGTACTACATCCGCCGTCCGATGCAGAAGGTGGCACTGACCAAGAAGAACATCTTGCTGCGCGACGACTACACGTGCCAATACTGTAATCTCAAAGGCGAACGTCTCATGACGGTCGATCACATCTTGCCCAAGTCCAAGGGAGGGCCGTCGACATGGGAAAATCTCGTGTGTGCGTGTATGCGCTGCAACAATCGCAAGAACAATCGTACGCCCGAACACGCGAACATGCCGCTTCGCCGCAAACCCAAGGTGCCAAAGTACATCCCGTGGATTCGCGTCAAACGTAATACGCTGCCGGGTGAGTGGCACAAGTTTCTATTTCTTTACAACGTTTCGATCGACGAACGACTCGAATAGCGGAACGCTGGTAACACGTTCGGTAGCGGGTATCGTCGTGAGCGCGGGGAATGCCCGCGCACGTGGACCAAAGCCGGACGCCGTACTTCGATGTCCTCCTCGACTACGTTGACTCCGGCGTCATCCCGTTTCACACCCCCGGCCACATGCAAGGCAAGGGGATGGATCGCGAACTCCGCGATTTTCTGGGCGATAACGTCCTCGCGATCGATCTTACGCAGATTCGCGGGCTCGACGATCTGCTGCAGCCCGAAGAAGCAATCGCGCAAGCGCAAGAACTGGCGGCGCAAGCGTACGCAGCAGACCATTCGTTTTTTCTGATCAACGGCTCGACGAGCGGCAACCAAATCATGATGATGGCCGCGATCAACCCGGGTGAGAAAATCGCATTACCGCGCAACGCGCACAAGAGTGCGATGGGCGGTCTCATCATGAGCGGCGCGCAACCGATTTGGATGAAGCCCGAAGTCGATACCGGCCTGCATATGGATCACACCGTTACGCCGCAGACGGTACGCGCGACGCTGCTCGACTACCCTGACATCAAAGCCGTTTACATTGTGAGCCCCACCTATTACGGGGTTGCAGCCGATCTCGAAGGCATCGCCGCCGTCGCGCACGAGTATGGCCTGCCCTTACTCGTCGACGAGGCGTGGGGACCGCACTTCCACTTTCATCCGGCGTTGCCGATCGATGCGCTCGAAGCCGGCGCCGACATGTGCATCAATTCGACGCACAAGATGCTCGGAAGTCTTTCGCAGACGGCAATGCTTCATGCGAAAGGCGAACGCTTTCGACTGGATCGGCTCAAAGCCGTCGTTAAACTCTTTCTCTCCACATCGCCGAATCTCGTGCTCGTTGCCTCACTCGACGTCGCGCGGCGGCAGATGGCGATGGAAGGCCGTGCGCTACTTTCGCATACGATCGAACTGGCAAACGACACGCGGCGTAGGCTCAACGAAATTCCCGGCATTTATTGTTTTGGCGACGAGCAAGTCGGCAAACCCGGTGTCTTCGATCTCGACCCGACGAAAATCACGATTACCGTCAAAGATCTGGGCTACACGGGGTACGAGGCCGAAGAGATTCTGCGCCGGCGCTACAACGTGCAGTGCGAACTCGCCGATCTCTTCAATTGCCTCGCGCTCTTCACGATCGGAACGACGCCGGAAGCGGCGGATCGCCTCGTGTACGGCGTCAAGGAACTTTCGCGCGAGGACCGTCCCATCGACGTCTTTTCGCCGTCGGGAGTGCTGGAACGCCGCTTGAAGACGGGAACCTACAACTTGCCCCCCATTCCGCCTATTCGCATGAATCCGCGCGACGCGTTTCTTGCCGATACGGAATTCATACGGTTCAAAGAAAGCGCAGGCCGAATCTGTGCGGAGGTGATCACGCCCTATCCACCGGGGATACCCGTCATTTCGCCCGGAGAAGAAATCACACCGGCAATCGTCGACTATCTCGAGCTCGAGAAGAGAGCCGGCGTTCGCATGCAGGGCCCGTACGACGCGGAACTTCGGTCGATCCGGGTAGTACAAGGAACAACGTGCTCCTAGCACCTAAGACTGCCACTACGGTTAGCACCACCGGACGCCACGGCCCGGCGCCGACCGAATTTTCGACGAGGATGTGCATTGGCCGTTAACGCCGAGACCCTCTCATCGCACCGCGAACTCATCTGCCTGCTGGATATCTTTCCGCTCCCGATCCGACAGGCGCTCGTCCGGCTCCCAAGCTTCGAATCGCTTGTCGAAGTCGTCCTCGATCTCGGACGGCCGTCCGAGGCTCGCTACCCGGATGACTTCGTATTTTTGTCGGAGTCGCCGGTGACGCACGAAGATCTCGCACACGTGAGTTCGAGGCTCTCCCCGTTCGGGTCCGATAATCGAGCCGGCATCGAAGGGACGCTCCACCGCGTTTCGGCGATTCGAAACCGGCAAGGAAAGATCGTGGGCCTGACGTGCCGTGTCGGTCGCGCCGTGTACGGCACAATTGATATCATCGGAGACGTCGTGCGCGCGGGAAAATCGATTTGCCTGCTCGGGCCGCCGGGTGTCGGAAAGACGACGATCTTGCGCGAATGCGCGCGCGTGCTTTCGGAAGACCGCAAGCGCGTTGTGGTGGTCGATACATCTAACGAAATCGGCGGCGACGGCGACGTTCCGCATCCGGGTATCGGAGGGGCGCGACGCATGCAAGTCGCCGATTCGTCGCTACAACACAACGTCATGGTGGAAGCGGTCGAAAATCACATGCCGCAAGTCGTCGTTATCGACGAGATCGGCACGGAGATGGAGACGCTTGCCGCGCGCACGATTGCGGAACGCGGCGTGCAGCTCATCGGCACCGCGCACGGCAAAACACTCGAGAATCTCTTGATGAATCCGACGCTCTCGGACCTCGTCGGCGGTATTAGCACCGTGACGCTTTCCGACGAAGAGGCTCGCCGGCGCGGCACACGCAAAACGGTGCTCGAACGCAAAGCGCCGCCGACGTTCGACGTACTGATCGAGATCAACGATCGCAACCGTCTCTCGATCTATCAAAACGTCGCCGAGACGGTCGATGCGCTCCTGCGCGGTTACCAGCCGCAGCCCGAAGTTCGTCAGCGTCTGCCCGGCGGTGCGATGCAAGTCGTGCAGGGAGCGACGCCGCTCGCGCCTGCAAAACGCTCGAACGCCCAAAACGCTGCGCCCAAGCTCGGCGCTGCATCGTCCCCCGAATCGGAATTCGCGATCGCGATGCGCGAAGCCGATATGGAAGATCGCGAAGAGCATGCCGAAGCCCACATGCTGCTGTTCCCGTACGGCGTCTCGCGCAACAAGATCGAACGTGCGATCCACAATCTCGGGGTGAACGCTTCGATCGCGCGCAAATGGGACGACGCCGACGTCGTGTTGACGCTCAAGTCGCTCGAGCGCAAAGAGTCGGAAAAGCTCAAGTCGATCGCCACGGAAAACGTGCCGATCTACTCGATCAAGACCAACACGACGGCGCAAGTGATGAACGCGCTCAAAGACATCTTTGCGCTGCCGTCAATCGATGCCGAAGAGATCGCGATCCGTGAGGCGAGCGAAGCGATCTACAAGGTGCTGCTCGACAGCAAGCCCGTGGAACTCACGCCGCAGACATCGTACGTGCGGCGTCTTCAGCATCAATTGGCCGAACAGCATCGCGTGATGTCGCGCAGCACGGGCATGGAACCGAACCGCAGGCTCGTGCTCTTCCGCAACAACGACTTACCCTACGGTACCGGAGCCTCGGCGTAACCGCAACGGCTCCGGGCAGGTTCATCACCTTCGAAGGCATCGAGGGGAGCGGCAAATCGACGCTCCTGTGGGGCCTCGTCAAGTTTCTGCGCGCGCGCGGCGTGGATGTAGTCGCGACACGCGAGCCCGGAGGGACGCCGCTCGGCGACGAATTGCGCGCGATCTTCGTCCGGCCGAACCTCCGCGCAAATCCGCTGGCGGAGGCGTTTATCGTAAACGCTTCGCGCGCTCAACATGTCGATACCGTAATCGAACCTGCGCTGGCGGCCGGCTCCTACGTTCTGTGCGATCGCTTCGCGCACGCTACCTACGCCTATCAAGGCTATGGACGCGGACTAGAACTCGGAACGCTGCGGAATCTGGTCGCAATCGCTACACGTGGCCGCTCTCCCGATTTGACGTTCCTGCTCGACGTCCCGGTCGGCCTCTCACGCGAACGGGTGAGGACTCGCACGAATGCCACCCGGATCGCGCGAGACCGGCTCGAACGTGAAGATGTCAGTTTTCACGAACGCGTGCGCGCGGGATATCTCAGCCTCGCCGCTGTCGACGAGCGAATCGTGACGCTTGACGGAACCCAATCGGCGGACGTATTGCTCGCGGCGGCGTGCGCGAGCGTGCTGGCGAAGTTTGGCGAATGAAAGGGATCGAGGGCCGCTTCGAGGTCATCGGCGCGCACGGGCCGCTGGCGTTTTTTGCGGCGCTGCAAGCGGCGCGCCTCGCGCACGGCTATCTCTTTTCCGGTCCCGGCGGGGTGGGCAAGAAGACCTTCGCACGGCGCCTCGCGCAATCGCTTCTCTGCGAAACACCCAAGGCAACGCTACTGGGTTACTGCGGGACCTGCCCGGGCTGTAAGCTCTTCGCTGCAGGGACGCATCCCGATTTCGTCGAGTCGCAAGGCGCAATCAAAATTGGCAAGGAGGCCGGGAGTGCCTTCCACGATGAGGAACTCACGGCACGCGATCTCACGCGCGCACTGTCCTTGCACGGCTATCGTAGCCGTTATCGGATCGTTCTACTCGGCGACGTCGCGTTCGCTACGCACGAAGCAGCGAACGCATTGCTGAAATTCTTCGAGGAACCGCCCTCGGGCGTTATCGTTATTTTGACAACGAGCGCACCGGGCTCGCTGCTGGCGACGGTCCGCTCGCGTTTTATCGATATTTCGTTCTCGCCGTTGCCGTCGGCCGAGGTGGAACGCGCGCTCGTTGCTGGCGGCGTGGCGCCCGAGAAGGCGCGCATCGCAGCGCAAGTGTCGCTCGGCAGTATCGCGCGCGCACGCACGGTCCTGGAC
>JRHI01001719.1_pt1 | contig 17314 bp, 8 predicted proteins | sample 215371 | NCBI WGS metagenome assembly JRHI01 (sample SAMN02929681, study PRJNA255918) | sediment metagenome | biome: cave system; feature: Ice Cave; material: Sediment; isolation source: sediment from deep within a dark volcanic ice cave with no known source of... ...
GGTCGACGAGGCGATCGTCAACGTCAACGGCGGCGCCATCGCCGTGGGCCATCCCATCGGGGCGAGCGGAGCCCGCATCCTCATGACCCTGGCCTACGAGCTGCGGCGCCGCGGCGGTGGCTACGGCGCCGCCGGCATCTGCAGCGGGCTGGCCCAGGGCGAGGCGACGCTGATCCACGTATGACGGCACTGGCCGGCGGCGCGGAGACCGTGTCGGAGCGGGTCGAGGCCTTCGCCGCCGAGGTGGTGGCACCGCGGGCCGCGGCCATGGCGCGGGGCCGGCTGGGATCGCCGCGATGGCTCATCGAGGCCGCCGGGGAGCGCGGCCTCGCCGGCCTGCTGGTGCCGGTGGAGTACGGCGGCGCCGGTGCCTGCCACGCCGAGTTCGCCGCCGCCGTGGAGCGGATCGCCCGCTTCTGCGCCAGCAGCTCGGTGGCCTACGACGTCCACGTCAGCGTGGCCACCGAGCCCATCCTGCTCTTCGGCAGCGAGGAGCAGAAGGCGCGCTTCCTGCCCCGGCTGGCCGCGGGGGAGTGGGTCGGGGCCTTCGCGCTCAGCGAGCCGGGGAGCGGCAGCGACGCCGCGGCGCTGACCACGCGGGCGGCCCGCACCGCCGGCGGCTGGCGGATCACCGGGGCCAAGGCGTGGATCACCAACTGCGGCGCCGCCGACGTCTTCATGGTCCTGGCACGCACCGGGGAGGCGGGCTCGCGGGGCATCAGCGCCTTCCTGGTGGAGGCGAGCCGGCCCGGGGTGGTGGCGGAGCGGCCGCTGCACAAGCTGGGGCTGCGCGGGTCGTGGACCGCGGGGCTGGTCCTCGAGGGAGTGGAGGTGCCGGAGGCCAATCTGCTCGGCCCCGAGGGCGGCGGCTTCCGGGTGGCCATGGCGACGCTGGACAGCGGTCGTATCGGCATCAGCGCCCAGGCCACGGGCATCGCCCAGGGAGCCCTGGACAGCGCCACCGCTCATCTCCGGGCGCTCGGCCTCGGCGACCTTGTGGACGCGGAGGGCGAGGCCGGCGAGGCCGCCGCCGCGCGCCTGCCGCAGGCGGCGGCGCGGCTGGCCGGGATGGCCGCCTCAACAGCCGCGGCGCGGGCCCTGTACCGCCATGCCGCAGCCCTCTGCGATGCCGGCGAGCCCTTCACCCGCCCCGCCGCCATCGCCAAGCTGGTGGCCACGGACGCCGCCGTGGCCGTGGCCCACGAGGCGGTGGAGCTCTGCGCTCCGGCCTCGACGAGCGAGGACCATCCCGCCTCCATCAGGCTCCGCGACGCCAAGGCCTGCCAGATCTACGAGGGCACCAACCAGGTCCAGCGCATCGTCATCGCCCGCCACCTGCTGCGGGCGTAGGCGGTCACAGGGCTGCCGCGGCGGCGATCGGCGCGGCCACCGGCATTCTCACCACCGGAGCCGCGACCACCTTCAGCCGCGAGAAGATGTCTCGGGCCTCGAGGTCCAGCTCGTCGACGTAGTCGATGCCGAGCGGGCGGCCCACCTGGGCCAGCGCGTCGAGAGTGAGCGCGGTCTCGTAGTCCGCGTCCAGCCGCCGGCTGCGCAGCAGGCTGACCTGTAGCTGCTTCCAGGCGGTCTCGGGATCACCCGACTGGGCGAGCGCACAGCCCATGACGCGCTCGAGGAGCATGAGCACATACGGCATCGAGCCCAGCCGCTGGGCACGGGCGAACGTCTGGGTGGCGAGCGCGAGGGCCGCGGCAGACTCGCCGGCGAGCAGCAGCCGCTCGGCGTCCCGGGCGTCGGCGTCGACAAGCTGGGACTCGGCTCCGGCGCGCCGATGGAACTCGCGCGCCTCCTGCAGCCTCTCCGCAGCCCGCTGGAACTGACCGGCGCGGGCCGCCGCGCGTCCCAGGTTGGAGAGGACCAGTCCTGTCATCACGCTGCCCGCGCTGCGGTGGACGGCGAGGGCCTGATGGAAGAGGCCGATCGCCTCCTCGATGTGGCCCTGATCGGAGAGGATCTCGGCGATGTTGTTCTGCAGCGTGGCCTGGAGGACGTGGGCGCCACTGCGGCCGGCGGCCGTGTGGCTGACTCGGTAGAGCTCCACGGCGCGATCCCACTCGCCCCGGTAGTAGGCCGCGATCCCCATGTTGTTGAGCACGCTGGCGCGCCCGAACTCGTCGTCGAGCTGTGCATACAGCTCGGCGGAGAGCTCCGGATAGGGGAGTGGCGCCGCCGCCCCCAGCTCGATGTGGGCCCAGTCGAGCAGGCGATAGGCGTGGGCGAGCACGCGACGCATGTCCTCGGGGGCCTCCCAGGCCAGCTTGACCGCGGCCTCCAGCAGTGCACGAGCATCCCGATGGCGGCCCTGCCGCAGACGGGCGGCGCCCTGGCTGACGGTCAGCTCGGCCCGCAGGCGCGTGCTGTCGGTGGCGTCGGAGGCGCTGCGCAGGACGGCGAGGGCACCGGTGTAGCTGCGCAGCGCCGCGCCGATGCGCCCCTCCCGCTCCCAGATGTTGCCGGTCTTGTTGCGCAGCGCGGCGACCGCGAGCGGGGCGCCGCCCAGCAGCGCCTGCGCCTGGCGGTACTGCCCGGCGTGCCTCCGGGTAGCTGCCGACGAGCTCGGACACATCCCCCAGGCGCTCCGCCACCCGCGCCTTCTCCGCCGCATCCAGATGCGGCAGGTGCCGGGCGGCCTCCATGGCGGTGGTGAAGAAGGCCGAGGCCTCCACGGGCGCGGCCACGTTCAACGAGCGCGCTCCCGCCAGCTGCGAGAATTGCCAGGACCTGGCGAAGTCTCCGGCGGCGTGGTAGTGGATGGCGAGGAGCTCGGAGATGTCGTCGCCGGTGGCGGCCGCCCCGGCCTCGAGGATGGCCCCGGCCCGGGCGTGCAGCAGGCGGCGCTCACGGAACGGCAGGCCCTCATAGGCGGCGTCCCGGATGAGGATGTGGGAGAAGCGGACCATCCCGTCCGGCCCGCGTCCCAGGAAGCGTTCGACCCGGCGCAGCCGCTGCCGCAGGGCCCGTGGCGGCACCTCGAGCATGGCCGCGAGGACACCCTCGGGGGCCTTGGCGCCCAGCACCGCGGCTCGGCGCAGCAGCCGGCGGTCGTCCGGGGGGAGGGTGTCGACGGCCGCGGCGACCACCGCCTCGACGCTCTCCGGCAGGCTGGCCAGGGAGCCGGCGGCGGCGGCACGGACCAGTTCGGTGAGGAACAGCGGGTTGCCACCGCTTCGCTCCACTAGATTGTGGCGCACCGCCGGAGAGAGCCGGCGCGCCTCGGGCATGCCCCGCAGCGTGGCGGCCACCAGCGAGTCGGCATCGGTGCCGGGGAGCGGTCCGACCTCCAGGCGGGTGGTGGCCGGCACGTCGGGCAGATCCAACCCGCCCGCGTCGGGCCGCCGGGTCGACAGCACTGCCCACTCCCGGCGGCCGCCGGCGGCGAGCAGGCGCCGCAGCAGGTCGCTGGGTGGCGGCGTCCAGCCAGTGCGCGTCCTCCACCAGGATCAGGGTCGTCGCGGGTAGCAGTGCCTCCATCAGCTCCGCCGCGGCCGTCTGAAGCCGGCCGGCGCGGAAGGCCGGGTCGAGCCGCGCCGCCTCCGGGGTGTCCGCGAGGTCGAGGTGCACCAGGACGCCGAGGAGCGAGATCCAGGGCTGCAGACCCGGCGCCACCCGCGCCACCGCCTCACGCAGGCAGGCCTCCGCCTCCCCCGCCGACGCCGACGCCGGGATGCCCAGCGCCGCTCCCAGCGGCCTGCGCAGGGCCAGGTAGGGGGTGGCCCGGCTGTAGCGGCCCCCTTCCATGGCGAAGGTGACCAGCCCGTGGGCGAGCGCGCGGGCCTCTCGCAGGAGGGTGGACTTGCCGATCCCCGGTTCGCCGACCAGCTCCAGCATGCGTCCGGCGCCGCGGTGGGCCGCCGCCACCACGTCCCGGATCACGGCCAGCTCTCTCTCCCGGCCGACCAGCAGGTCCGCCGCACTGTCGGGTTCCGTCCGCGCCGGCGCCTCAGCTGGACCGACGGCGACGGCGTGCACCGGCTGGGACTTGCCCTTGACGGCGAAGGGCTCGAGCGGAGTCAGCGCGAAGGGGGTGCGCGCCCGGTGGACGAGGACATCGGCGGCCAGCACCTGGCCGCGTTCGGCGCGGGCCATGATGCGGGCCGCCAGGTTGACGGCGTCACCCATGACGGTGAAGCAGCGGCGGTCGGTGCTGCCCAGGTCGACGGCGAAGACGCGACCGCGCGTGGCGCCGGCGCGCACCGGCAGGCGCGGGCGGGAGTCGATGATGGCACGCAGCGCGTTGAGCAGCCGGTCCTCGTCGTCGGGGGAGGCGGTCGGCACCCCGGCGACGAGAATCATCTTGCCCGCGCTCTTGTCGGCATCGGTGGCCAGGAAGGTGACCTCCTGCTCGGCGCAGGCCGCCTCGGCGGCACAGACCAGCTCGTCGAGCGCCTCGGCCAGCGCCGTCGGTCCGGCGCTGGCCAGCAGGTCGTCGGTGCCGGAGAACTGAACGAAGCCCACCGACGCCGATCGGTGCTCCCCCTCCTGCGGCGCCCCGGTGAGGTAGCTCGCCAGCACCGGGGGCAATGCCCAGGCGGGCTCGATGTCGTAGCGCCGGGGCGCGCCGCGCCACAGCGCCGGCGCCGAGCCCAGCGAGCGGCGCAGCTCGTACCCGCCACCCTCGACGGCCCTGCCGAGGTCGGCGAGACCCAGGTGTGCGGCGGTGGCGGCGCTGACCAGCGCGGTCCCGGTGCCGGCCCGCGCCTCCATCTGGAGTGCCCCGGTGGCCACCTCCCCGGCGACGATCAGCTCCTGATGCCCTCGGCCCGCCAGGACCAGCAGGCAGACGCCGGAGTCGACGCCGATGGACATGCCCAGCCGGACCGTGCCCGCCTCGGTGACCATCCTGCGGAAGGGGCGCAGGGACTCGAGCATCCCGGTCGCCGCGGCGCAGGCGCGCCGGGCGTGCTCCTCGCCGTCGTAGAGCAGCAGGAGGGCATCGCCCCCGAACTTCAGGCAGTCGCCGCCGTGGCGCCCGGCCACGGCCAGCAGCTCGCCGACCACCGCATTGAGGATGTCGGTGAGCTCCTCCGCGCCCACCTTGCCCCGGCGCGCCAGCCGCTCCGCCAGCGCCGTGAACCCGGAGACGTCGGCGAAGACCATGGTCCCCTCGACCTCGCGCCACCGCGTGCTGGCGTCTCCGGCGGCCAGCCACTCGGCGTGGGCGGAGGCCACGTAGGGCAAAAGGGCTCCCCGCAGCGACACCGTCTTCGCAGTCACAACACGCCGGCGCTCCCGTGGCTGCCGAAATAGCCGGGGGCGCCTTTGAAGACGGCGGTGATGCCCCCCGCTCCGACTGCCGAGACGACGGTGCCGACGTCACCGCAGCTCATGTGGCCGTGGGCGTCGGTGGTCCCGCTGCAGAGGAGCGTGSCGCCGGGGTTGCCCTGCTGGTTCTGTCCGGCGTAGACATAGATCGTCTGCCCGGGTAGCCCGGCGCCGGTCGAGGTGATGGTGAGGGTCGCCCCCAGGGTGGGTAGCGTCGGCACGACGCCGTCCGCCGCGGTGACGGTATCGAGGAACACGCGCCAGTTGACCGAGGCGGCGGCGGAGCCGCCGGCGGGGTCGGCGACGGTGACGGTGAAGGTGTGGGCGCCGGTGCCGAGCCCGGCGAGTGAGGCGCCGGCGGCGGTGCAGGGGACGGCGGCGGTGTCCAGGGTGCAGCGCACCGTCAGGGTGGAGACGGCGTCGTCGGGGTCGGACACCGTGTAGGCGATCTGGGCGCTGGTCGAGCTCGTGGGATCGGCGGGCGTGGAGGTGAAGGTGACGGTGGGGGGCAGGTCGACGACGGTGTAGGTGGTGGAGGCGCTGGCGGTGCGGCCGAAGACGTCGGTGGCGGTGACGGAGAAGGTCCTGGTCCCGGGGGTGGAGGTGTCGACGGTCGCCGGGCCGGAGCAGGCGGCGATGCTGACGGCGCTGGTGCAGCTGAAGCTGGAGGCCACGGAGGCGCCCTTGTTGTAGCTGGAGCCGGCGGCCGGGGTGATGATGGTGATGGCCGGCGGATGGCTGTCGATGGGGATGCCGAGGGTGGCGGTGATGCCGTTGGAGCCGGTGACGGTGAGCGTGTGGGCGCCGTCTCCGGTGAGCGTCACCGAGCCGGTGGAGGCCGTGGGGGCGCCGCCGTCGACGCTGACACTGAAGGTCACCCCCGCCGGCGGGGTGATCGACACCGTGGTGGGATCGGCGTAGAGGCCGGTGACGGGGTCGGGGGCGGGGCTGACGCCGAAGGTGAACCCGGCGGCGGAGGCGGCCGAGTAGTCGCGGCCCTTGTTGGAGCTGACCCCGACGTTGCCGGCGGCGTTGACCAGCTGGACGAAGTAGGAGCCCACCACAGTGACCCCGGAGGCGACCGGCGCGGTCCCCACCCAGGTGCCGTTGGGGCCCTTGACCAGCTCGACGTGCTGCCAGGCCTGCGGCGCCGTGCCGGCGCCCGGGAGCAGCAGCAGGACGGCACGGATCACGTCGGTGTCCGGGGTGCTGACGCTGAAGCTGGCCGAGCCGCCCTGTATGGAGCCGCTCACCCCGGTGATCTGCGGCGCAGTGGAACTGGTGGCGTTGGAGGACAGCACTGAGGCGCTGACATGGGGGAAGAGCCGCTGCGTGCCCGCGCCGGCACTGGAGCCGTCACTCTGGAACTGGCCGGGGATCAGCACCACCGTGTCCCTGCGCCCGGCCGGGGTCACCGTCCCGGAGACGCTCTGCAGCGCCGCGGGGAAGGCCGAGGCGCTGACCGCGGGCTCGGGGTTGAAGGCCGACTGGTCGGCGATGGGGGTGTCGTACACGGGGTTGATCCCCGCCTGGTCGTAGGAGGTCAGGTTCTCGATGACCACGCCGTGGGCCACCAGCCCGTCGGTCCGCGGCGCCACCGGGACCTCCAGCCGCGGCTGGATGGGCTCGTTGGGGCTGGTCTGGGGGAGCTGGCCGTTGGCCGTGTAGTAGGTGCCGCGGCCGCTGCCGGCGGTCACCGCCGTCAGGGTGCTGGCGATGTCCCCGGTGGGGGTGACGGCCAGCGTGGGGGTGGCCGGAGCCGGTGGCGGCGGCGGCGGCAGCGTCGCCCGCGCGCTCTGGCCGGCGGCGCCGAGTCGCCAGGTGGGCAGCCCGTAGAGATTCATCTCCTCGAGCGCCTTGGCGTCATAGACGCTGGGGACGCCGAGGGTGCTGTAGTGCTGCTTGGCGAAGGCGAGCGCCTGGCCCAGCGTCATGGAGCCGTCCAGGTTCTGGGCGAAGTACAGGGAGACCCGCTCGGAGTAGGCGATGACGTCGGTGTCGCCGAGCCCGTAGCCGGTGTTGCCCGCGTAGCCCGCCGACCCCTTGCGCAGGGCCGCCTGCGGCCAGTCGAGGAGCATGGCCTGCTGGGCCGCAGTCGGTGCCGCGATGTAGGCGTCGGGCACGTTGAGGCCGGCGTGGCAGCCGATGGTCCACTGGATGCCGCCGCTCAGCGAGGGCGGGAGGTCGGCGGTGCTGAGCGGGTTGGACTGGGTGCCGCTGGTGAACTCCTGGGCGGGCAGCGCCCGGTAGATGTCGTAGTGGGCGTTGACCACGTTGAAGCCGTGGGCCGCCGTCGCCAGGCCGGAGGCGGCGTCGGAGCGCGTCCAGGTGTTGTTGACCAGCGAGCTCGAGGTGCCCGCGGGAACGCGGCCCTGGAGGGTGGCGGCGATCTGCTGGGAGCCCTTGTCGAAGGGCGCGTAGCCGGTGACGAAGGCGGAGTTGGGGGTGGTGTGGCAGTCGGTGGAGATGCAGGCGTCGAGGGTGGTCAGGATCTCCTGCGGGGTCTCCACCAGCCGGCCCACCGCCAGCTGGGGGACGAACAGCTGGGTGCTGAGGAATGCCTGGGGCGCGAAGTCGCCGTAGGGGTTGTCGGAGAGCAGGTAGCCCATGCGCGCCGCCCGCGAGATGGCGTTGTCGGTGCCGTTGAAGGCCACCTCACTGAAGCCGGCCTCGCTGTAGAGGGCGCTGAGGTCAGGGACGCGACCCATGGGGAGGGCCTCGTCCGAGCCCACCAGCACGATGTTGCGCAGGTCGCCCAGGCCGGGTCGCAGCCGGTCCACCAGGGCGTTGATGCTGGAGACGACGGTGTTGGCCGCCGCCACCGAGCAGGGCGCCGCGTCCCAGGCGGAGTACGCGGAGGCCACGGCGGGGTCGCCCTCGATGGGCACCACCACGCCGTTGACGCTGCCCAGCGCGGCCAGCCGGTTGAGCTCGCCGACCACCACCTGGCCGGCGTCGCCGGTCACCGGGCCACCGACTCCGGTAACGCTGACGCTGCCGTAGATGTCACCCAGGCGCTTCTGGTCCACCAGGATCAGGGTCTGGGTGGTGGCGGGCAGCGGGGTCGAGGGCAGCGAGCCGGCCACCCCGCGGCTGGGGTACGGCCGCGTCTGGCAGGGCGGGGTCGCCGCCGCTCCGGCCACCGAGATGCGCAGCACGTAGGGCTGCGGGCTGGAGGAGCCGTTGTAGCCCGAGACCTGGATGAGGAAGGGGGTGGTGTCGCCGTCGACCACGCGCGTGGTGACGGTCTCGGTGACCGTCCCGCGCTGGTCGGAGAAGCCGCGCAGAGGCAGATTCAGCCGCGGCACATCGGCCGACAGGGTGGGTGCAGTGGCTCCGCCGCTGCTCGCGAAGCCGGTGGAGGCGTCGCCCACCGCCGTGTTGAATCCCGCCGTGTTGAACCCGGGCGTGTTGAAGCCCGGGGTGTTGAAGCCCGGCGTGTTGAACCCCGGTGCGGCGCGCAGCACCGAGGTGGCCGGGCCGTAGAGGAGCAGGTCGTCGTCGGCGCCGGCGGGGAGATGGCTGAGGGTGACGGTCAGCACCGACCCTGCCGCGGGCGGCGGCAGGCTGAAGTAGTCGAGGTCGCCGGGATGGGCGATGTGACCGAGGTAGACGGTGTCGTACGCCGCCGGGGTGGCGGTGGCGGCGGTGCCATTGGGCTCGAAGTTGTCCACCACCTGGACCGGCGCCTGGTTGCTCACCGACAGGGTGGCACCTGACACCGAGACGGTGACGCCGGCGGTGGTCGCTCCCAGCACCGAGGACGCCTCGGCGCCCAGGTGCACGCTGACATGCTGGGTGCCCGCGCAGGTGAAGGAGTGGCTGGGCCGGATGGACCCGTCCGGGCTCACCGTCACCGGCACCGACGCCGCCGGCGCACCCGTGCCCACGGTCATGGTCACGGCGCTGGGGACCACCCGGAACTCGGCGGGCAGCGCGGGGGCGACCACCAGCGAGGCGGCGGCGCCGCAGCCCAGGTCGAAGTCGATCCCGTACTGGGCCGCCCCGGAGGCCGGCAGCGGGGAGCCGGCCACCAGCGCCGAGGTGGGCAGGCTCTCCACCGGAAGGTTGGGGCGTGAGACCAGTCCCGGGAGCAGGTTGGACAGCGTCAGCTGGCCCACCGCCGCCGGGGAGTTGGTCAGCAGGGCCCCCAGGGTGGCTCCCGGCGGCTGCTGGATGGCCCGGGCACCCTGGGCGTCCGCCAGCGTGTCGCAGGTCGCGGAGGTCGAGGGGGTGCAGGACACGAAGGTGGCCGGCGTGGTCAGCCGGGTGGTGGCGGTCTGGCCCAGGCTGGTCAGCGACAGATCGATGTCGTTGACCGGCAGATAGGTGAGCGAGGAGTTGGCCAGGCCGAGCCCCACCAGGTTGATCGGGGTGCCGGCGTAGTAGGCCTGCAGGTTGTCGCCGCCGATCTCCAGGTCGAGCAGGCTCAGAGCGGCGACGGCGCCGCCATTGGTGGTGCAGTTGCTGGGCTGGCCGGCGAGGAAGGCGCACCAGGTCTGTCCCGTCGGGGCGGGCAGGGCGCTGGTCCTGGTGGTGCCCAGCAGGTACGCCGCCAGGGTGGCCCGGCGCAGCGCGGTGGCGCTGGTGTCCAGCTGCCCCAGCGTCAGCTGGTGCAGTGCCGCGGGCGCCGGAGTGAGCGCCAGGACCTGCGCCAGCGTGATGCTCTGGAGCGGCAGCCCGTCGTAGGCGCTGCCGGCCAGGATCTGCTCCCAGCTGGTGGGCGTGCCGGGGATCGACGACGGCGTCAGCGGCAGCGCCGACAGTGGCACCGAGGCGACCGCGGGATCCACCAGCGGCGACTGGTCGGCCGGGGTCCAGAAGCCGGGCGTCCCGTATCCGGCGGTGTTGAATCCGGGTGTGTTGAACCCGGGCGTGTTGAATCCCGGCGTGTTGAAGCCGGGGGTGTTGAAACCAGGCGTGTTGAAGCCCGGCGTGTTGAAGCCGGGGGTGCCGGCCACCCCGGCGGAGGCCGAGAGCAGAGCGGTGCCGGGGATGCCCGAGAGCGGGACGCTGCCGTGGCCGGCCGGCGCCGTGGGCGTGGACGTGGTCATGGTCAGGTTGCTGAGGCCGCCGGCGTTGAGCCGGGCGACGATCAGGGAGCTCCCGCACCAGCCCCCCACCACGATGCGCTGGTCGGGCTGGACGGCGATCGCCGTGCCCGCGCCCGACGCGCCCCCCGCGCAGTCCACGCTCTCCCGGCCCGGCGTGGCCGGGTTGCCGAAGGAGGAATCGTCAGGCGTCGCCCCCGCGGTCAGGCGCGACACGCCCAGGGCGGTGGCGACAGTGCCCGAGGCGCCGCTGCCGCCGGTGGCGAGATAGTGCCCGGACTGGTCGACGGTGATCCCACCCCCGGTGGCCACGGCACCGCCAAAGCCGTGGGCGACCACGCCGGCGCTGCCGAACGAGCCGTCACGCGAGCCGTCGGCGTTGAGCCGCAGGACGTAGTTGGAGGTCGGCGATGAGGAGATGGTCCCGGAGACGAGGACGTGGCCGCCGGCGTCCAGCGTCACCGCCGAGGCGGCGTCGCTGACACCGCGCCCCGACACGTCGTACACGACCGTCCCCGTCTGGTTGCCTCCGCTCCCGAAGGAGCTGTCCAGGGATCCGTCGGGGTTGAACCGCACCAGCGCCGTGTCGTGCTGCTCCCCCACCCTGGTGAACCCGGCCGCAACGATCTGGCCACTGGAGGCGAGCGCCAGGTCGTTGGCCCCGACCGTACCGCCGGCGGTGCCTGCGTTGGCGATCCCCTGCGAGCCGAAGGTTGAGTCGAGCGCGCCGGTCGAGGTGTAGCCGATCACCGCGAAGTTGGTCGAGGCCCCGGCCCAGGCCGACACCCGCATCTGGCCCGTGCCAGGAATGAGGACCACTCCGGACCCGTGGATCGACGGGCCGTCACCGAGGCCGGTGGTGACCAGCCCGTTGTGACCGAAGGTGGTGTCCGGCACGCCTGCGGCGGTGTACCTGGCTACCGCCACCTGCGGCGCGTCGTGCTTGTCGTCGGTGCTGAAGGACCCGACCACCACCACCTTGCCGTCGGGCTGCAGGGCCAGACCCGCGCCATCCTGGAGCGACGTGCTCCCCAGGCCCGTGAGCACGTAGCCGTTGGGCGCGCCGAAGCTGGTGTCCAGGGCGCCGCTCGCCGCCAGCCGCGCCACCACCCCTCCGTGCGCCTTCCCCGGCTGCAGGCCGGCGATCACCATCCGGCCGTCCGGCTGGACCGCCACCCTGCTGACTTGCATCAGGCTCAGCCCGGGCACCGTCACCGTGGCCACGCCGGCCGTGCCGAAGCTCGTGTCCAGAGCACCCGCCGAACCCGCAGGCGGGGTGCTCGCCGCCACCGGTCGCGGCAGCATCGAGAAAAGCGAGGGGCCAACGATCAATGGCACCAGCGACGCCAGCGCGGTGGCGCGTCTGACCCGAAACGTTGGCCTCATCACAGTCCCCCGACCTCTCTCCCTTCCCATGGGCACACCGCATCCGGGCGGTCCGCCCAACTCCATGTTAACCGCCCCCCGGGACTGTCTGCAACAGGCCCGATCGGGCACCCGGCGCGCTTCCACGGCTCGGGTCCATGCCTGGCCGTCAGGCCCCGCTCGATCCACCGCCGCGGGATAGACTGAGTCGATGGACGTGCGCCTTAACGAAGAGCAGTCGATGATCCAGCAGTCGGTGCGTGAGCTGGCGCGCGACAAGGTGGCGCCCCGAGCCGCCGAGATCGACCGGACCGGGGACTACCCGTGGGACATGGTCGGGATGCTGCGTGACCACGACGTGTACTCGCTGCCCTTCCCGCCCGAGCACGGCGGCCTCAGCGGCAGTGCCCTGACGCTCAACGTGGCCATCGAGGAGCTGGGCAAGGCCTGCGCCACCACCGCCCTGCTGCTCGCCGTCCAGGCCCTCGGTGGCTACCCGATCATGCTGGCCGGGAGCGACGAGCAGAAGCGCCGCTGGTTGCCCGACCTGGCCGCCGGTCGCGCGATCGCGGCCTACGCGCTCACCGAACCGGGCGCCGGCAGCGACCCCGGCGCCATGCGCACCAGGGCCACCCGGCGGGGCGACGACTGGGTGCTCAACGGCACCAAGATCTGGATCACCAACGGCAGCGTGGCCGACACCATCGTGGTCTTCGCCCGCACCGATCCCGACGCCGGCAGCCGCGGCATCAGCGCCTTCGTGGTCGACCACGCCTCGACCGCGAAGGGGCTGACCCGCACCGTCATCCACGGCAAGCTCGGCATCCGCGGCAGCGACACCGCCGAGCTCAGCTTCGACGACGTGGTCATCCCCGGGGACCACCTGCTCGGCGAGGAGGGGGAGGGCTTCACCATCGCGCTGCGCGTCCTTGACCGCTCCCGCCCGGGGGTGGCGGCGCAGGCTCTGGGCATCGCCCAGGGGGCGCTGGACTACGCCGTGGGCTATGCCCGGGAACGGCAGCAGTTCGGCAAGGCCATCGCCGAGTTCCAGGGGATCCAGTTCATGCTCGCCGACATGGAGGCCCAGGTGGCCGCCGCCCGGGCGCTCATCTACCACGCCTCCTCGCTCATCGACGCCCACGGCTATCAGAGGCACCCCGAGGTGACCCGCGCCGCCGCCATCTGCAAGCTGGTCGCCGCCGACTCCGCCATGCGGGTGACCACCGACGCCGTCCAGGTCCTGGGCGGCTACGGCTATGTCAACGAGTACCCGGTGGAGCGGATGATGCGCGACGCCAAGATCACCCAGATCTACGAGGGCACCAGCCAGATCCAGCGCGTGGTCATCGCCCGCGGCCTGCTGAAGGGCTGAGCCGGGGCGTTGCCGCGACGCAGGATGGAACCACGGGGCGTCACCCTGCGTTAGGCTAGAGGCGTCCGGTTGCCACGCACGGCGTCCTTCTCAACGTCCTTCCATCGCCGGCCCGACCGGGGGCCGTCTCCCGCGGCCACCCTCGAGACCTGCTCTCTCGTGCGGCCCGACCACGGCACTGAGCACCCTGGACCGTATTCTTGGACATCACCACACCTCCGACCCCGCGCGCGACCCCTCGTGCGCCCCGCCGCCGCCGCCGCTCCCGTCACGGGCGCATGCCGGGCGCCCGGCGGTTGGGCTGGCTGACCCCGAAGCGGGCGATCGCCGCGGTCATGGCGCTGGTGGTGCTGGTCGCCGGCGTGTGGGGGGTCCGGGTGGTCAGCAATCTCTCCCAGATCTTCCACACCAACCCCGTCAGCATCGTCCAGGACGCCCTCGGCCTCGGCGGTCAGTCGGCGGTCGACGCCAAGAAGCAGAACCTGGAGCGGATCAACATCGCGCTCTACGGCTACGGCGGCGCCGGTCATGACGGCGCCTATCTCACCGACTCGATCATGGTGGTGAGCATCCAGCCGCTCGCCGACGGCTCGGTCAAGGTGGCTGAGATCGGCATCCCGCGTGACTGGCAGGTGCCGATCGACCTCGGCCAGGGTCGCACCAGCGAGGACCGTGTCAACGTGGCCTATGAGTCCGGGATGATCGACGCGCCCTACAGGTCCTATGTCGACAAGTCGGGCGGCATGGGCGGCGGCCGCGTGGCCAACGCCACCCTGGAGCGGATGCTGGGCATCCACATCGACTTCTTCGTCGGGGTCGACTTCGAGGCATTCAAGGGGGCGGTGGACTCGGTCGGGGGCGTCGACATCAACGTGCCCAACACCTTCACCGACCACCACTATCCCTCCGACACCTGTGACACCAGTGGGCCCTGCGTCGACACCACCATCCACTTCGACGCCGGCCAGCAGCACATGGACGGGGCCACCGCGCTCAAGTACTCGCGCTCGCGCAAGGCCGACGAGAACATCGAGAACAGCAACTTCGCGCGCAACAAGCGCCAGCAGCTGGTGCTCAACGCGGTCAAGCAGAGGGTGCTGAGCGTCGGCGGCATCAGCAACCTGCCCAGCCTGCTGAGCGCCCTCGGCGACCACATCGTCACCGACATCCCCTTCGACAGCGCCAAGTCGCTCTACCAGCTGATCAAGGGCGTCGACACCTCCACGGTCACCCGGATCTCCATCGATACCACCAACTTCATCCACGAGTGCTCCAACTGCACGGCGGCGGTGGAGTTCCCCTTCGACCGCACCTTCGCCAGCATCCAGCACTTCGTCCAGAACGTCTTCGTGGCGCCGGACGCGCTCAGCCCCGGCGTCCCGGTCACCGTCGGCGACGCCAGCGGACGGGGGCAGAACGCCGATCAGCGCTGGAGCGCGCTCCTCGGCGCCATTGGCTTCCCCACCACCGCCGCGGGCCGCCAGAAGGCCGTCCCCACCACCCACGTCATCGACGCCAGCGGAGGCCCGGGGACCCGGGAGGCGCAGTGGCTGGCGGCCTACTTCGGGGTGACGGTGGAGACACCCGCGCCGACGGCCGGCGCGGCCGCCCCCGCCGGCGGCATCACCGTGGTGCTCGGCCGCGACGAGGAGAACACCTTCAACACCACGGCGCGGGGGCTGTACCAGGGCTGAGAGGTTCGCCTGGGTACACTCGGGCGCGCCCATGGAACTCGCCGACCGCCTGCTCGACGGTGACACCCGCGCCCTGGCCCGGGCCATCACCCTGGTGGAGCGCAACGACCCCTCGCTTCCCGGGTTGCTGCGCGCCGTCCGAGCCCGGGCCGGCGACGCTCACGTGGTCGGCATCACCGGGCCGCCCGGCGGTGGCAAGAGCACCATCGCCGACGGCCTCGTGGCGCGCTGGCGGAGCCAGGAGCGCACCGTCGGGGTGCTGGCAGTGGACCCCTCGAGCCCCTACAGTGGCGGCGCCATCCTCGGCGACCGGGTGCGGATGCAGCGCCACACCCTCGACCCCGGCGTCTTCATCCGCTCCATGGCGGCGCGCGGCCACCTCGGCGGGCTGGCCCCGGCCACCCGCGAGGCGGTGCGGATGATCGATGCCGGCGGGCGCGATGTCGCCCTCATCGAGACCGTCGGGGTCGGCCAGTCGGAGCTGGAGATCATGGACACGGTGGACACGGTCATCGTCGTCGCCACCCCGGCGAGCGGCGACGGGGTCCAGATGATCAAGGCGGGGATCATGGAGATCCCCGATGTGCTGGTTCTCAACAAGGCCGACCTGCCCGGCTCCGACCGCACCTTCAAGGAGCTGCGCTCGGTGATCCATGAGGCCGCCCACAGCCGCGCGCCCCGCTTCCGCAGCGCTGGAGGGGAGCCGCTGCCGGTCTGGGAGCCGCCGGTGATCCGCTGTGTCGCCAGCGAGGGGGAGGGGATCGAGGAGCTGGCGGCCGCCGTCGACCGGCATCGCGCCCACCTGCTCTCGTCGGGCGAGATGGCCCATCGCCGCACCGAGCGCTTCATCGCCGAGGTGGAGGGGATCGTCGCCGAGCTGGCGGTGCGTCAGGCGAGGGAGGCGATGCACCGCGGCACCATCGAGCTGCCCGACGACGGCGACCTGACCCATGCCGACCCCTTCGCCGTGGCGCGGCAGATTCTGGGGCCGGCCCCGACCACGTAGGGCGGCCCGGCAGCCGGCGTCCGGTCAGGCCCGTCGAAACGGGGCTGACAACGTGGTGTCACGACTGCGCCACCGGCCGAATCTGGGCGCCGAGGCGCCGCTAGGCTGCGCCTGCCGATTCTCGACAGAGCAAAGCCACCGCGAGGTGGCGACGCAAAGCCACGGGTCTCTCGCAGATTGCCGGGCCACCGAAGGAACCACGAGGAGCCGGCGGAGGCCCGTCGATGCTCCGAGCACGCCTTGCCGGCGTTGTGATGGCGACCACAGTCGCCGCCGCCGCCCTGATCAGCCACCCGACGTCCGCCGTCGCGGCCGGAGCAGGACCGTGGTTCGGCGTCCTCCAGGCTGACGGGCAGCACACCGCGCTGGAGCAGGCCGCCCACGTCAGCGTGGCCGGGTTCGAGCTCAACTGGAGCGCATACGAGCCCGGCAACGGCTCCTTCGACACCGGCTATGTCGCCAGGGAGAGGCAGATTCTGGCCGGTCTGACCAGCGCCGGCCAGAGCGTGGTCCTGGACCTGGGCATGCAGTACCCGCCCGCCTGGGTGTTCGGGCTCGACGCCAACACCCGCTTCGTCAACCAGTACGGCGACGTCTGGCACGGCGGCCTCAGCGAGGACATCCCCAACGCAGTCTTCGACGGCAGCGTCCGCGCGGCCCAGCAGGCCTACATGGCCAGGGTCGCCGCCGACTTCGGCAACGGCTTCTTCGCCGTCCGCGCCGGCGGCCTGCTGCAGGACGAGCTGCGCTACCCGCCGGCCGCCGCCAACGGCCACACCAACAGCTACTGGGCCTTCGACGGGGCCGCCCAGGCGGGGTCGCCGGTGCCGGGCTGGAGGCCGGGCCAGCCGGACACCGCCCGGGCGCAGGCCTTCCTCGACTACTACCTGCAGAGCCTCACCGGCTACGAGGCCTGGCTCCTGCGCCAGTACCGCAGCCACTTCTCCGGTTGGCTGCAGCTCCTCCTGCCGGCCTGGGGCCTGCGCCCCGGGGATGCGGCGCTGGCGGTGGCGAGCAACCTCAATGGCAGCACCAATCCCGCCGCCTGGGGCACCCTGGCCATGGGCGAGGACTGGGCGGCACAGGCGGCGGCGGTGCCCGACGCCCATGTGCAGCTCTACTCCACCTGGATGGAGCGCGGCGACGACGGCGGCACCGCCGCCACGCTGGGCCCGGCCCACTACCTGGCGACCCTGGGCGCCTCGCGCGGCCTGCAGGTGGTGGGCGAGAACGCCGACCCCAACGACAGTGCGGCGGTGATGGCCACGGTGGTGCAGCACACCCGGGACTGGGGCCTGGCCGGCCTCATGTGGGTCCAGGAGCCCAGCCTGCTCGCCGGCACCTCCGGAGGCTACGCCGCCTACGGCGCCGCCATCGCCGCCGGCCCCGTCCAGTCGCCGCCGCCGGCACCGGGTGTTCCGCCGGCCCCGGTGGCACCCGGCAGCATCAACGGCTACTGGCTGACCGGCGCCGACGGCGCCGTGTTCGACTTCGCCGCGCCCGGGCACTTCGGCCAGGCGTCGGGCGCCCCGCTCAACCGGCC
>JRHI01001720.1_pt1 | contig 17296 bp, 23 predicted proteins | sample 215371 | NCBI WGS metagenome assembly JRHI01 (sample SAMN02929681, study PRJNA255918) | sediment metagenome | biome: cave system; feature: Ice Cave; material: Sediment; isolation source: sediment from deep within a dark volcanic ice cave with no known source of... ...
CGACCGAACAGGTTCGCCAAGCCGTCGCCGCTTGAGATGAACGGCTGATGTCCCCGTCTCCGGCGCTCTTATCGACGGAGGCGAAGCAAACGGCGATCGCGAGCGAGTGTCCGCACAGGATTAAGGCACGGTTTGGCCAGCGCTGGCGGCGCACCCAAATTGGTAGGAGAATAGATGCGACGGATTGTTGTAACAGGTATGGGAGCGGTCACGCCCCTTGCTGCAGATGTCGAAGCGTCCTGGTCGCGTCTCCTGGCCGGTCGCTCGGGTATCCGGATGCTTCCGGACGATGTGGGGGGAGACCTGCCGGCCAAGATCGGCGGCGTGGTTCCCTCCTTGGAAGAAGTCCCCGAAGCTGGCTTCGATCCGAATACCGTCTTTGCGCCGAAGGACCAGCGCAAGGTAGACCGGTTCATCCTCTTCGGGCTCGCGGCTGCACAAGAGGCACTCGCCCAAGCGAGGTGGGCACCCGTCTCGGAAGCGGATCGCTTGCGCACGGCCACGATCAATCGCAATTATGTCGGGATGCTGGAACGGGAGGAACATGCCGCCACGATCGACATGCTGGAAAAACTCGCCGACGTCCTCGAAGTCGATCCAATCGAATTCTTCGTTTCGACGCCTGATGGCGCAAAATCGGCACCCTAGATGCAGCCGCTGCTCATCGTAGGACGTTCTACGATGGGCAGATGTCGATAAAGCGCCATGCGCAAGCCCTCACTGAGACCAAAAGTTGCTGACGCTGCCCCGACAGCCGCTACGCTGACGGGGTACGACGAGGAGCACCTCATCACCTATCTGCGGCTTCTCGACGCCGATGCCGAAGGCGCGGATTGGGCCGAAGTGGCGCGTATCGTACTCCACATCGATCCGGTTCGAGAGTCCGCCCGCGCGAGCCGTGCCTTCGAGAGTCATCTGGCGCGTGCCAAATGGATGACCGAACACGGCTATCAACATCTTCTTCACGGCGGCGCGCCCCACTAATCCACGAGCTTTCGGTTCCACGTAATCCGACGCAGTTGCTCGTCGCCAGCGGCATCACTTTTCGCATGCTCATTGATCGCGGTCCGGCATCACTTGATGCACAATCATGGACTCGCGTGACGTCATCTATCTGAAGCATGGTTCGCTATCTTCAGTGTTCATGAATAGGAGAGATACGAGATGTTTCCAGTCGATTGGCGTTCGCCGGCAACTTATGAACCAATGCAAAACCTCGACACTGTCGGCTTCGCCTGGGAATATCTTCGGCGCAATCCGGATTACCGTCGCGATCATCGCGAGATCACGCGCACATCAACCATGGACATCGACGTCATCGAAGAACGCGTCCGCCGATGGGGACTCTGCTTTCCTTGCGGAACCTACGATAACGGCACGTGATCAGCCGGGCTTTTGGAGCCCGCAGGTTCTTCCGACAGTCATTCCCCTGACGCGAGCGTGGGACGATAGCAGGTCAGCTCTCCTCAATATCAGCTTCCCTGATTTTCCATCGGCGGACATTCGCCGTGTGTCCGGCGGCTGGTATGTCTTCCTGCGAATTCGCGGTATCGAGCACCGGCTTCTATTGCAAGAACCGCCGATTACCGGCGCGACATATGCTGCGACCTTGGCGTTCGATGACTTTTTCGAGAGCCGCACCCATGCCGCGCGGCGCTTGTGGCACGCCCTTTCCGGGCGCCCGCCAGGCCCGGACTTTCGTAAGCTGCCTGCGCAGCGTCGCGACCGTCTCGTCGACGCACTGCGCGCACTCGACGCCCGCCTGGACGGCGAAACCTATCGCACCATTGCCGAAGCCCTGTTCGGGGCGGAGTGCGTGCCGGCACGCGCCTGGAAGACCCATGACCTTCGCAATCGGACGATCCGGCTCGTGCAGAGCGGTCAGGAGCTGATGCGCGGCGGATATTTCGATCTGTTGCGCTATCCCCTCCGCCGCAACTGAGGCGGCGGCTCCATTTCTACGGGGGTATCGAAAACGCGACCCCTCATCTTCGGCATCCCCCTCCGCGATCCCTCTCCGCCATTCTGCCCGTCGACCCGCCGGTGATCTTGCCGGCGCCCTCGAAGAACACGGAGATGCGATCATGCCCGATCTTCTGGCCGGCCTGCCGCCGCGCTACCTGCGGACACCCGAGGCCGCGCGATTCCTCGGTCTGTCTGGCCGGACACTGGAAAAGCATCGCACCTACGGCACCGGGCCGAAATACCGAAAGATCGGCGGCCGCGTCGTCTATGCGCTGGCGGATCTTCAGGCCTGGGTCGACCTCGGGTCTAAACTGTCCACTTCAGATCCGGGTTTCGGCACCGTCTATCCGGCCAAGCGGCTCCACAACGAACCCAGCGGTATCTCGCGGGCCCGGCGCTGACCGTCGCCGGGCGCGCTCGTGTCTTCACCCCCTCTCCCTGCAAAGGACGGCAAGCAGCTTGATCTGTTTCACGCCCGGCCGGGCGCCATTGCGCTCCGGGACGCGCAGGATCTCATGGCCTATCCTTTCTTCTCCCTCGCCAAATCGCCGCGCGTCAAACCCATCGACTTTCGCATGGGAGAGATCGTGATCCGCGTCGAGGCGACGCTCGAACATGGCATGGCGACGATTTGGGACGCCGACGTTCTGATCTGGGCCGCTTCGCAGATCGTCGATGCTCGCGACAACGGCCTCAAGACCTCGCGCCATATGGCGGCGACGCCTCACGAAATCCTGACATATATCGGCCGCGACGCGTCGGCGCGCGACTATCGAGGGCTCAAGGCAGCGCTCGACCGGCTGCAATCGACGACAGTCGCCACATCCATCCGCCAGCCGGCGGAGCGGCGAATGCACCGTTTCTCCTGGATCAACGAATGGAAAGAGCGCGTCGATTCTCGCGGGCGGCCGCAAGGGCTGGAGCTGATCCTGCCGGATTGGTTCTACGCTGGCATCATGGCCGACGCCTTCGTGCTGACGATCGACCGCGCCTATTTTGATCTGACCGGCGGACTCGAACGCTGGCTCTACCGCCTCGTGCGCAAACATGGCGGGCGGCAAAAATATGGCTGGAGTTTCGACGTTCGCCATCTCCACTTGAAGTCGGGCAGCCTGTCGCCGTTCAAACGCTTCGCATTCGAGCTTCGCAACATCGTGCGCCGCCAGCCGCTTCCTGGCTATCAGCTCGCCATCCAAGACGCGCCCGGCGGCGGACCTCTTCTCACGTTCAAACCAATTGCAGCCGATCCGGCCAAGGCTCCCATCGCCCGGCGCCAGCTGCCAACACAGGTTGTGGATAAGCTGTGGACAAGCACGTGATATCAGGAACCCAACGCCTCGTGATATCGGGAACCCGATCCTCGTGGTTTCAGGAACCCGAATCGCCATTAAGCGTCTGTGCCGGCGACGAAATCGGCGCTCCTAACTTATCTAACATAGAATCCTTCGGATTCTTGCTAACGGAACCCGCCCGCATCCACTGTCGGGGGGCGAGGTTTCACGAACCGGGGCCGGGTATCGCGAACTGGTTCCAGGTTTCGCGATTTGGATTCACAAACACGGAACTGCAGCACGCGACAAAAGCCCATCTTCACGGGCTTTTCGGTCAGGCTTTCCTCGACACACGCCCTTCAACTTTCAGAGCCGGTCAGTTCGCGAACTCGGCACATTCGGAAGCCAGTACGCAAACCAGGAACCCACAAACCTGCGTCAACCCATTGCAAAGACTCGTATCCCATCTCCGCCGATTCACGAAACCCGGCACACCGACAGTAGGCCGGGAAGAGAGAAAGGGCTTGCCGAGGCTCTTAGGTTTTGTTGTTTTCGGCCGCCCTGCGCTCCATTGCGAGACGCCAAAGATCGCTGGCACTGGCGATCACAGGGTGGCCGACGCTCGGCGATGTGTCACTGCTCTCACGCTGTCGGTTTCCCTCAATGCATAGAACGGGGCCGATAATCGTGGAACGGTCCCTTATAACGTGGACTGATGTTTCTTTAATCGTGGACTCACGCATCGATTTATTGTTGCCGTGGCGCGGTCGTGCGGCACGTGGCAGCGGTAACCTTGCGCCGCCGCCACGGTCCATAATCACGCAGAAGATGGCCTGCCACGTCAAGAATGATTTCCAGGCCACAGCGCCGGGACACCTCGTTCTTGACGCGGTTGGCGCGCCGACGTGGGCCGCTTGCGGAAGCCTCCGCAATCCACTGGGCGATATCGACCCTCTGGGCTTGGCTGATGAGGGCGCCGCATGGCCGATCGAGCGCGGCCTCGATCCCGCCAGCTGCGCCGAGCTTGCCGAAGCCGCGAGCATCGCGTCATGACGGTTCGCGACCGCAAATCAACATTTGCCCTAAGCCCGGGTGATCCTGAGCCCTGGATTCGCAAAACGGACGACCGCGCCGTCGAAAGCGCCGCGAAAACGAAACGGTTCACCCCATCACTCACGATCGACATCACGCCCGAGCTGCCCAGCCTCATCAAGGTCACAGCGGCCCAGATCGGCCTGATGGTCGCCGAGACGCCGCGCGAACTGCGCGCAAATTTTGTCAAATTTCACGGAGCTTGGTTCGATGAATGATCTAACCGACGTTGAACTCTATTGGCAGAAGGGACGCGTCGAGCGCTGGATTCGTTTCGGCCGATTTGCGCAGGAACGCATCATCGACCGCCGCCGGCGCATTGTTTCGTTTTCGCCCGGAAGCACCTTTGCCTTCGTCCGGTGGGCAGCGAATGAGCATGGAACGATTGCCTCACGCATCGACATTCTGCGCGCGGCCCCGCCCGGCACGGCGATCTCGACGGTACCCGGTGTGGAGCCAGGCGGCGAAATTCTGCTCCGTCTCGCCAGTTGGCCCAAAGTCCAACGGGTGCTGCAAGCAATCGACACCATCGAAGGACTCGGCATCGATCCGAAGGATGCGGCGCCGGACCATTGGAGCCATGTCCACAACCGAATCTCCGCAGGCGAAAACCCGCGCGCCTATGGCCGTGCCCATCATCGCGCCTGGCTCCTTCGGCGGACAATCGAAGAATGAGCGCGCGGGCAATCATTGTCGGCACGATGATCGCGAGTGCGACGCTCTCAATTGCTCCGGCGGCAATCGATTTCTCGCCCGCGTTCATATGGAGTGCTTCGGCGAGCGTGCCGATCGGTCTCTACCGAGTGCTGCCGGAAGATCATCTGGCCGTGACCGATCTCCTTGTCGTCATGCCGCCGGAGCCAATCGCGCAATTTCTCGCGGATCGCAATTATTTGCCGCGCGGGATACCGCTTTTGAAGCAGATTCTCGCGCTTCCCGGACAGACTGTTTGCCGCCGCCGTCTCGCCGTCATGATCGATGGCATCGTGATGGCCATGGCTCGCGAACGCGATCACCGAGGCCGCCCACTGCCCGTCTGGCAGGGCTGCCGCACGATTGCCGAGGGCGAAGTCTTCCTCATGAACTGGGAGTCCGGCGACTCGCTCGACGGACGCTATTTCGGTCCGCTTTCAGCAGCCTCGATCATCGGTCGTGCGGTTCCTCTCTGGACCTTCGAGGAGCCGTGATCATGCACATTTTTCGCAAACAGTTGGCCATTCCTGTGTCCGATCGAAAACCTCACCATTCCTCCTTTTTGGCCTGGGTCAAAACTGCCGTCGCGCCCGGTTTTGGCCCAACCTCTCCCGTCGTGCATCGACCCGAGGGGCGGCTCTTAGGCCGGAGCTCCAGCGCTTCGCCCTGGCCGGAACCAAGCCTGGCGGCAAGATTTCGGCGCATCAGGAGAACGGTCTACCTGATCGCCATTCTGATGCTCAGTTTTGTAACGTTTTCATTTGTAGCGTCTGCCGGAAGAAGCACGTCGAATGGCTCTGCCACCGCCTCCAGTGCATGGACGTCATACATCGCTGAGGCGTCGCGGCGCTTCGGTGTGCCCACGCAATGGATTCGTGCCGTGATGAGGATGGAGAGCAACGGCGACGAAACCGCCAATTCGCCGAAAGGTGCGATGGGACTGATGCAGGTCATGCCCGAAACCTATGCGGAATTGCGGCTTCGCTACCATCTTGGCGCGGATCCTTATCAGCCGGGCAACAACATCCTGGCTGGGGCAGCCTATCTGCGCGAGATGCGCGACCGTTTCGGCCCAGGCGGCTTCCTGGCGGCTTATAATGCGGGACCCGGACGATACGACGACTATCTGAAACGCGGCCGATACCTTCCCGAAGAGACACGCAACTATGTCGCCGTCCTTGCGCCCATGATCGGCGTGCCTAGCATTCCGCGTCGTACTGAAAGCGCGTCAATCCCATCGCGATTGACGACTTCCGGTGCCGCTCCTGACTATGGAAAGCAATCGAGAGCGCCAAACAAGAGCAGGTTCCCGTCAAGGATATCACAATTTGACAATCGCCAAAGCGTGCAGACCATGACGCTGTTCGCACGCTTCCGTGTTGCATATGAGCCAGCTTTGGCCAGCGCGAACACGATCGATATAACTGCACTCGAACCACCGCCAGCTCGCGCATTGAATGCCACTTCGACTGCAGCAGAAACTCTGCGAATTCGCACGTCAAACGCACCGCGATTGTCGTTGTCTCCGAGCGGTGATTCGCTTTTCGCAGGACGATCAGCGCACGCTGGCAAGTGAAGGCTAACATGACCGCGCAGCGAGTTTTATCGCAGCATAGAGCGCATTTTTCAGTGCGGCACTTGAGCACGAAACGCAGGGAGGGCGTATGGCAAGATAAAAGCCGCAAGGTGCGGGGCGGCCGGAAAGGCGAAGAGGCGAATAAGTGCAATCTGTTAGCACAAGGTGCGCATGCGCCCATCACCTTGTTGAATGGACCTTCGCATTGGCAATGCGGCGATTTATGCACCTTGCAGGTTGACGCATCATGAAGCGAGACGACGATCTCCGTGTCCGTCCCGGCCGCATACGCACCACGCGCAGGCAGCGCGCCAAGCCTTTCATCGCTCAGGCGCTCGCCGCCGCCCAAAAGGCCGGCGGTATCCGCCGCCGATCCTCATCGTCACGCCAGAACGCTGCCTTTGGCCGGGGCCGTGCCGCGAGCGTCATCGCAATGAGGGGAATGACCGGCCGATCGCGCAGCGCCGTGGTCAAGGCCCGTGTCGTCCGTCACGGAACGAAGCGCGCGCCGCTTGCCGCCCATCTCACCTATCTCCGTCGCGACGGGGTGACGAAGGATGGCGAGCCGGCCCGTATGTTCGGCGCCGCGAGCGACGATGTCGATCCTAACGCTTTCGCCGAGCGATGCGAGGAGGACCGGCATCATTTCCGGTTCATCGTTTCGCCCGAGGATGCCGCCGAACTTTCCGATGTCAAAGCCTTCACCCGCGACCTGATGGCCGATGCCGAGCGTGACCTAGGCACGCGGCTCGACTGGGCTGCGGTCGATCATTGGAACACGGAGCATCCGCATGTCCATGTCATCGTCCGAGGCCGAACAGTTGACGACCAGGATCTCGTCATCTCCCGTGACTATATCCGCGAGGGGATGCGCGCACGGGCGCAGCAGCTCCTGACCCTGGAACTTGGCCCCCGATCCGATCGTGAGATCCACCATTCCCTGGAGTCGCAGGCCGGGTCGGAGCGCTGGACCAGGCTCGACCGGGCGCTTTCGCGTGATGCGGCCGCCCATGGCGGTGTGATTGATCTTCGCCCGGAATCTGGCCGGCAGCCGGCGGAGTTCCATGCCATCAAGATCGGCCGCATGCGCAAGCTTGAGGCGCTCGGTCTTGCGCATCCCCTCGGCGCCGCCCAATGGTCGCTTTCCAGGAACGCGGAGGAGGTGCTCCGTGAGCTCGGCGAGCGCAACGATATCATCAAACGCATCCATCAAAGCCTGACCGGGAGGGGATACGATCGGGCCGCTGCCGATTTCGTATTGAGAGGTGATGCGGAAACCGCGCCCGTGACCGGCCGTCTGGTCGCGCGCGGGCTGGATGACGAGCTGAAGGGTTCGGCCTTTGTCGTCATCGACGGCGTTGACGGCCGTGCCCATCATATCCGCTTGGCTGATTTGGTCGCGGCTGGGGATTCGGCACCCGGCTCGATCGTCGAGCTGCGGCGTTACGAGGATCGGGCTGGTCGGCCGCGGCTTGCGATCGCCGTCCGGTCGGATTTTTCGATCGATGCACAGGCAACCGCTCAAGGCGCGACCTGGCTTGATCGGCGGCTTGTCTCAAACGAGCCCATGCCGATGTCAGAGAGCGGCTTCGGCCAGGAGCTGCGCGAGGCCATGAATGCCCGTATCGACCACTTGACTGAGCAAGGACTTGCACGCCGTCAGGGTCAGCGCGTCGTCTTCGTCAGCAACCTGCTCGACGCTTTGCGCCGGCGCGAGCTTGAGGCCACCGCGGCAAAGCTCGCGACGGAGACCGGCCATCCATACCAGTCTGCGGCTGAAGGCGAGCAAGTCGCCGGGACCTATCGCCAGCGGGTCACCCTCGCGTCCGGCCGCTTCGCCATGATCGACAACGGGCTCGGCTTCAGCCTCGTGCCGTGGTCACCGTCTTTGGAGCATCAGCTCGGGAAGCAAGTCTCTGGGATCGCCCGTTCCAATGGTGGGATCGAGTGGAACTTCGGCCGCAAGCGGGGACTGGGGATTTGATGCACAACTGCCTCCCCGATCGGAAGTCCGGTATTTGCGCGCCAATCCGCGAGAAACCGCGATGCTCGGCTATTGGGGATTGCCTTGTCCCCAAGCGGCATCTCACAAATGCGTAGTCGACTGGAAATTCATTGAGACAACATGCCCGCCACCAAAATTCTGTGGGGCCAGATCCTTGCCGTTTTCGCGATTGTGCTCGCGACCATTTGGGCTGCGACGCAATGGACAGCCTGGCGGCTCGGCTACCAGCCCCAGCTTGGCGATCCTTGGTCCGTCGTCGCGGGTGTGCCGCTCTATTCACCGCCAGCCTTCTTCTGGTGGTGGTTTTCTTTCGACGCCTACGCGCCGCGGATTTTTTTCGAGGGGGCAATCATCGCCGCCTCGGGGGGCTTCGCTGCCATTGTTAGCGCGATCGCACTATCGGTGTGGCGCGCGCGAGAAGCGAAGAACGTCGTGACCTATGGCTCCGCGCGCTGGGCAACCGGGAAGGAAATCCACGCCGCCGGCCTGCTCGAGCCTGAAGGTGTAGTGCTGGGCCGCTGGGGACGTGATTATCTTCGTCATGATGGTCCGGAACATGTGCTCTGCTTTGCGCCGACTCGTTCGGGCAAGGGCGTCGGCTTGGTCATCCCAACCCTTCTGACCTGGCCTGGCTCGGTCATCGTTCACGACATCAAGGGTGAGAACTGGACCCTCACGGCGGGATGGCGCGGCCGCTTCGGCCGGGTGTTGCTGTTCGACCCTACGAACCCGGAATCCTCCCCCTACAATCCACTGCTGGAGGTTCGCCGCGGCGATGCCGAGGTCCGCGATGTCCAGAACGTTGCCGACATCCTGGTCGACCCCGAGGGCGCGCTCGAACGCCGGAACCATTGGGAGAAGACCAGCCATTCGCTGCTGGCCGGCGCGATCCTGCATGTTCTCTATGCCGAGCCCGATAAGACGCTGGCCGGCGTCGCGAATTTCCTCTCCGATCCCAAGTGCCCGATCGAGACGGTGCTGCGCGCCATGATGACGACGCGTCATCTGGGCGACCGGCCGCATCCGGTCGTGGCCTCCGCCGCGCGCGAACTTCTGAACAAGAGCGAGAATGAACGGTCCGGCGTGCTCTCGACAGCCATGTCTTTTCTCGGGCTCTATCGCGATCCCGTCGTTGCGAAGGTGACGAGCCGGTGCGACTGGCGGATCTCCGATCTCGTCGATGACGCTCGTCCGGCGGCGCTGTATCTCGTCGTGCCGCCCTCCGACATCAGCCGGACGAAGCCGCTGGTCCGGCTGATCCTCAACCAGATCGGCCGCCGCCTCACCGAGGAATTGCACACGAAACACCGCCGCCATCGCGTTCTCCTCATGCTGGACGAGTTTCCAGCGCTCGGCCGTCTCGATTTCTTCGAGTCGGCGCTGGCCTTCATGGCGGGCTATGGCCTGAAAAGTTTTCTCATCGCCCAAAGCCTCAATCAGATCGAGAAGGCTTATGGGGCCAACAACGCCATCCTCGACAATTGTCATGTGCGCGTCGCCTTCGCCACCAACGATGAGCGGACGGCGAAGCGAGTCTCGGACGCCCTTGGCACGGCGACCGAGATGCGCGCCATGAAAAACTATGCCGGCCATCGGCTCTCGCCCTGGCTCGGTCACTTGATGGTGTCACGCCAGGAGACGGCGCGTCCGCTGCTCACGCCGGGCGAGGTGATGCAGCTTCCACCTGCCGATGAGCTCGTGCTCGTATCCGGCGTGCCCCCGATCCGCGCCAAGAAGGCCCGCTATTATGAGGATCCTCGGCTCCAGGAACGCATCCTGCCGCCGCCATCGTTGACTGAATTAATGCAGAGGCTATCCAAAGCACAGCAAGACGAGTGGAGCACTTTGCCGCCACCCGTGCTTGATCCGAAGCCTGCGACGACCGGGGTATCCGGCGAAGATCCTGACAATTCCGGGATCCGGCGAGAACCGGCGCTTCCCGAGCACGAGGCGATCGTGCCGGAAACTCTGCCACCATTGGATCCCTTCGCCCTATTGGTGGACGAGGCCGATGACGAGCCCGTGCAGGCAAAGGTACTTCAACAGCGGATGCGGACAGTGGCGCGGCAAGCCGCCCTCGACCCCGGCGATGGTCTCGAGCTGTGAGATGCCATGAAAGACCAATTGACGGTCTATCTCGAACCGGATCTGATGCGCGCGCTCACGGAATACGCGGAGCGGCGCGGCAAGCCGAAATCCCTCGTCGCCGAAGCGGCCATCGCTTCGTTCCTATCACCGGACGCCGCCGAACGACAGGAGGCAACGTTGGCGCGGCGCCTCGACCGGATCACACGCCAAATGGAACGGCTAGAACGCGATGTAGGGATCTCCGTCGAGACAATCGCTCTCTTCATCCGCTTCTGGCTGATGGCAACGCCTTCCCTGCATGAACACACGCAAGCCGCGGCCCGCGCCAAAGGCGCCGAGAGGTACGAGAGCTTCCTTCAAGCGCTCGGCCGCCGACTCTCCAAGGGGCCGGGTTTCATCCGGGAAGTGTCGTCGGATATCCGATCCCCGGGTTTCTCAAAGTCTGAGATCGGGGAAGATTCGGCACAGAGTCCTGAATGAATGGGTTGCTATTCCCCAGGGACCGAGATTCGTAATGAGGGGGTCGGGGTTCGAATCCTCCCGCCCCAGCCATTTACGTTATTGATATTAGATCGTTTTATGACTTTCAGGTTGCGGCGGAATTCGTCCGACATGTCCGCCGATTACTGACCCTTCATCACAATGGTCCGGTTCCAGAGACGCAAAACCTCGGCCTGAGGCGCGCGAAGGCGCAAGGTGTCTCTCGGGCCCTTTTTCGGCCCGTCAGATGTCGAGCATTGTGGCGGGATTTGCGCGGCGTCAGGCAGGCGCAAATCCGAGGAGCTGCCGCTGCTCCTGCCAATCGTGCGGCAGATTCCTGGAAAGCGCTACGAGCCGTGTCGGCGTCAGCTCGACGGGCTGTTGGCCGGCCACGATCGCGCGAACGATTTCAGGAGAGAGATACGAGAGACGCACGAGCACCGCCAGATAATCGCGCCTCACGCCGAGCCGAGACGCCATGGCGTCGATGCTATCATCGCGGCCCGTAAGGAACATGTTACGCGATGCGATCGCGCGGGCGATCAAAGTGGCAAGGCCGTCGTCGATCGCTTTCGCGGCGCCATTGCCTATCACCAGCCGTATACCCTTTCCTGCCCTGCTAAGGCTTGCAGTGATCGACAGGACCAAAGGTTCGACGGCCGGCATGCAAACTGTTTGCACGCTATTTGCACGGGGGTCGCGTCGGGCATTACGCTCGACACGATCGCGGTTCGATTGAGCCACACCGAGATTTGGGCGCCGCCAATCTGGATCTGCTGGACCAAGGATTGCACGAGTCCGCGAAGCTCGAGTGATGCAAGCGTCGTCCAGCGCTCCGCCAGCTTTGCTGATCGATCGAGCACCGCTCCCTGGTCCCTCGCGAGTTCGCCCACGGCATATTTACGGATATGGCGAAGATGCTCGCCTTTTGGTGGGACGCCGGCTATCTCGACCGGCGGATCGCCGGACGCGACATGCCAGACCACGGCGCGTCCCGGGGGCGGCGGATCGGGCAATTCCTCGGAAGCATTGTTCGAGCCGCGGCGGCGAAACTTCGCATCGTGTCCTTGACGGTTTTGCCGAGCGCCACGAGCCAGTCCACCGAGGCGAGGACCGATCGCGCCATATGATCGGGATGAACGGTAACGAACATCATTCGGACGGAGTTTGCAGCAAGCGGCGCGCCGGCGGTTACAAGTTCTTGCGGCAGCATATGGTGCGCCTCATCGACCACGATCCAGTGCGGACGGCCAGTGCGCTCACGCAGCTGTAAAAGCGCCGCCAACAGGCCAACGAGGACATTGGGCCGGTCGTGAAGGACCACGCCCAACAGATTGACTGCGACGTTCTGGCCGGGGCGCTCCAGGAGCTCGACGACTTTCGATAGTGAAGGCGGCTGATGCGCATCGCCGACGCTGACGGCGTCTTCGAAACCTTCGTAGTCGCCTTCCGGGTCGACGATGCAATACTGCAGGCCGGCCGCGGTGAGACGCTCCAAAAAGTGTATAGACGGCGGCGGCCATGTGGCCGCCTGCCGAACCCGCGAAGGTCCAATTCGACCGGCCAATCGCGACGCCGCGCACGGCGCGCTCGGCTGCATTGTTGGAGAGGCAAATGCGCCCGTCGTCGAGGAAGCGGGTGAAAGCCACCCTTTCAGGCTGTAGTTGATCGCCTTGGCGAACTGAATGCCGACGAGATCACGCGCTTCAACCGGCGGCAGCTTCTCCGGCTCTCTGCCGAAAACGATCCGCTCAATCGCCTCCTTCTGCCCCAACGTGATGCCATAGAAGAACCGCAGCGCACATGTGACCTGGTTGATGTGCCCCCAGGAGTGTTTTTCTGCGACAAGATGCAACTGGTAGGCGCGGATCTCCTCCATGCCGAGCCGGTCCGGGGATAAGTTGAAATGACGGCTGAACCTTGCGACCGCGTAGATGTAAGATTGCTGCGTCGCCCGCGAGAGGTTGCGGATCGTCATGTCCTCGATCATGCGCTGGCGAAGAGGGCTTGTCGTAGCCATCTGGGGCTCCTGTCCTGAGAGGGGTTGATGTGACAATCACATCCTCTCAGACAGGAGGCTTCAGCGCAGCACCCTCGCCGCTGCTCCCGCGAAGCGGGTTCGTTCAATCAGCAATCTGGCCCATCATTTGCTCGATTCGCGCCCGCGCTTTGTAGAGGACCCTTGCGAAGAACTTCGGCTTGTCGATGGTGTTCGAGCGATAGGGGATTACCGGACAAATGCCGCGTTTACGCGCCGCCACACCGTCACTGTCGTTGCAAACGGATATGTGGCGCGAGACGACCTATGCAAGCCTCTCCGCCATCGCGCGGGCCATCACCGGTACGGCCTGGAGCGGGTCCCCGCTTCTTTGGGCGGCGGAGCGGCGGGGAGCCGACATCACGTGGTCAGGTTGGACAAACTTAATTTGGAGGTTATTTCGCCGGCACGACGCTGACTTCAGTTGTCACCGAGTTAGCGATAAAGCACTCGCGGTGCGCCTTATCGTGCAGCCAGTCGAGGTCTGCCTACGTCGGCTGCTTGGCGCCGCTGTAGGCAATATTCGGGTGCAATTCGACACGCGTGATGGCGTGATGGCGAGCTTGCCGTTGGCGTTCTTTTCAAGCTGCCCGACTGCGTTGTCTTCGTAGGTGTCGACGACAAAACCCCTGTTCGACGCCAGCGTGAGAAACGTCAGCATATGGCAGCTCGACAGCGCCGCGACGAACGCCGCTTCGGGATCGACGCGCTGCGGATTACCCAAATACGAGGGCGAGGCGGAACTGGGCACCTCGACGCCGTTGTCGAACCGCCACACGTGGTCGCGGCTGTAATTCTTATAGCCGAAGTCGGCGCCATTGCGCGCCCATTTGACGCTGGCTTTGTGCTCAGACATAGGGGACATCCGTTATGCAAATTATCGCGCCGACCCGGTTGTGTTCGTTTGTTCCTTCAACGCGGGGGTCAAGTCGTCGCTAGCGTTCGGCGCATGAAATCACGATAAATGCCGCAAGCGCTCTGCCGTTCGGCTATCTGTCGTATAATCATCGTTCTGGGATCGTGCAAAGGGGCTGGCACAACGTCGCTATATGCCTCGACTTTTTCTAAAGCTTCGATGAGCTTGGTTTCGCTCGAATCTGTCATTTGATTCTCCGCGATTAAGATGGTGGGTGGGCGGCGAACACACAAGGTCCTGGCCTCGTCAGACGCCACGTGAATCTGGCCCGTCCGGAGCGGATGCGAGTCGAAGGGTTTGAAGCCGTAAGGGTACTCCTTCAATGCGCCGCTCCTGTTCTGCCGGCAATCTACCCGGAGCTTGCGTCAGGGGCCAGATTCTGCTTTTTTACGCCGGCGTCGCGCCCGATACCCGAAGGGCACTCTGCGAACCAGTCTCTGTCAACGGTCGAACCGGTCTCCGCCCCGCCGAAATGGAAATTGAAAAATGGCGAGCAGAGACCGGCGCCGCTTCCACAAGACCGTGCTCAATGAGTTTTACCGTGTCGCGTTCCGCAAAAAGGTGTATCGTTTCATCGATGAGCTGCAGGCCAATCTTGATGTGTGGGTCCGCGAATACAACGAGTCGCGGCCACATCAAGAGCGCTGGTGCTTCGGCAAGACGCCGATGCATTGACGCAATGCCGATGACGAAGGAGAAAGTGATCGCCGCCTAAAACGTCGGACACTAAAACCCGATCGCTTAAACAGGCACCGTCTCTCAGATCGAGTCTCGGCTAATACAACTGATCCTTCTCCGGTTCCGTATAGCGGGACAAGAGGACGATGCGATCGTCGGTCGTGGGGAGTTCGACGTCGATCATCTGCATGGCGGCGAGTTTTTCGAGCACGGCCTTCGGCGTCAAACCCGGCGCCAGCACTCTCAGGCGCTGCTTCGGCTTCAGCATATTTCGCGGCAGCGGCGCGATAGTAGAGCTGCAGATCGTCGACCCGCGCCTCCTGCGCCAAGAATGCCGCCTCGTAACGGCTCGCGTCGATCCGCAGGGCTCGTGCGGCCTCGCGGCCACACGCTCTACCGCGCATCATGGAATTCGCCCTCCGCGCCACTCAGCCAGGCGCGGAGAAGGTTGCGCCAACCGGGCATCAGATCGACATCGGGTACAAATAGCCGGAGCGAGTGCTGCGTCAACCAGTGCTTGGGTTTTCCCGTTTCTTCACGATCTCTTAACGATAAGTGAGTCACCTTGGACCGGCTGTCGGTCAAATGAGATGGCCAGCACCAGGCCGGGCCATTCAGCTTTGAGCACGCCATACCGCCCAACTTTGGCCTCAAAACTTAAACGAATAGCACTGCCTCCCCGACTAAAGGACAACAATGATCCGTACATTTGCCAGCACTGGACTCCTTCTTTTGCTTTTGAGCGGATCGCCGGCTTGCGCTCTCAATAACCCGCTCAGCGACATACGGCTGGCGAACTTTAATCCGATCGACCGCGGTCCGCTGGCCGACTTTCTCAATCTCTTTCGGGAGCAGGCCATACCGCGCCGGGTCGTCCCTTGGCACCGCGGCTATGGGCCGGGCACGGTCGTCGTCTCGACGAATGAGCGCCGTCTCTATTATGTCCTCCCTGGCGGAGAAGCGATCCGGTACGGCGTTGGAGTTGGCCGGGAAGGCTTCACCTGGTCCGGGACGAAGACAGTGACCATGAAACACGAATGGCCGGATTGGACTCCTCCGCCGCAAATGCTCAAGCGTCGCCCCGACCTGCCACGCCATATGCCTGGCGGAATGGACAACCCGCTCGGCGCGCGCGCGATCCACCTTGGCTCAAGCATGTATCGCATTCATGGGTCGAATGAGCCGGATACAATCGGGGCCGCGGTGTCATCCGGCTGCATTCGGATGACCAACCGGGACGTCGTCGATCTTTTCGATCGGGTCAAGGTAGGCACGAAAGTTGTCGTGCTTCGGTAAGCGGGAAGCGCTGCGATCTGAGATCGCCCCAGGCGCCTCAAACCCGGTACCGTGCTCCTGCGCGAATACCAGGGCGAGCGGTGCACCGTCACTGTCGTTCTAAACGGATATTTGTGGCGCGAGACGACCAATGCAAGCCTCTCCCCCATTGCGCGGGCCATCACCGCACGGCCTGGAGCGGTCCCCGCTTCTTTGGGCTGCGGAGCGGCATCAAGCGTCCGGAGGACAACGAACGTGAGCCGGCAGGGAGCCAGGCTCGGACTCCCGATGCGACCGTTTGACGGCCGGACGCGACTTGAGTCTGGCCGTCATCATCCCCATGGTAGCACCGAAAATGGTGACTTTGTGCAAGAGGAACCCTTCCGAAACGCTGCTTATTGCATTGTCACGCCGCCATTGGGCTTGCCGTCAATGACCTTCAGCCGTAACCATCGATGATGACCAAGATCAGCTATAGCGACTCTCGTAGGAGACCATGATCCCGCGCTCGGCCAGCAGATCCTCGACATCCCGGAACCTCAGGGTGAACTGGACATAAAGCCAGATCGCCTGTTGGACGATTTCGGGCGGAGACGATAGCGGTTGTAGCTGATTTTGATCATCGTGGATCGTACGGCTGAAGTCACTGAGCGGCAAACCCACCAACGACGTGCCAATGCCACGACGTGATAAGGCCCACCCTCATGTGCAAGTGGGAATTTAATGCTTGGGAGGCTCAGCCCTATGGGACAGGCGGTACACGGGGGAGCCCGCCCGACCGTCCCACGATCGCGGGAAGCACGTCCTCCAGAGATGTCGGTGAAATCCCCAAGTCGTCGAACCCGGCGCACCCGGCGACGCCACACTATCTATTTGCATGAGTTCGACCTAATTTCGCGTGATGGACGGCTGGGGCAGCATCTCCGCGACGTAGGCGGGCGCGCGCCAGAGACCGAACGGCATAGGAACCAGAAGCGGCTTTTTGCCAAGGTGCCGCGCAATCACTTCGAGCAGCGATCTGTTGGTGTAGATGCGCGGGCTTACCGAGCTCGTAGCACATCCGGGACTGGGTGGTCTGCATCGCCCTGGCGATCCCGTCGGCGACGTCCTCTACATGGGCTGGTTGCAGCTGCGTTTGGCCGCAGCCGAACAGCGGGAAGACGGGAGGATTTGCGGCGGCGAAGATTTTCCGCAACGCGGATAGGCCGAGGGCAAACAG
>JRHI01001721.1_pt1 | contig 17282 bp, 13 predicted proteins | sample 215371 | NCBI WGS metagenome assembly JRHI01 (sample SAMN02929681, study PRJNA255918) | sediment metagenome | biome: cave system; feature: Ice Cave; material: Sediment; isolation source: sediment from deep within a dark volcanic ice cave with no known source of... ...
CAATAACGATGGTCCTTTCCACACTCTTTTTACTTATTATATGAGTGCCATCTTCGATCCCACTCACAGCTAGTAATGCTTTCCGTACTATCAACACCCCAGCGCAGAGCAGCTAGACCCAGAACAACAAACAATGCAAGTATAATAATAATGGTCAACATGATCTTCTCCTCATTTCCTATAGGTTTTTCCATGTGAGCCGCGATGGTGGTTTTTGTCGGTTCGCATAGTTTAAGTATACTGGTAATATGTGTTATAATGAAGAGAAAAGAAAAGGTATTTTCTGAAAAAAGTTGCGATAACAAGGTAAAGGTGCCGAATGACCTTAGAAACTGAAAAGCTATTAGATAGCACGGGATGGCAACTTCTAGAGGCACTCCAGCGAGATGCGCGGCTTTCGTATACAGAGCTTGGACAACGCGTTGGACTCTCCGCACCCGCAGTTGCGGAGCGTGTGCGCAGAATGGAAGACGCCGGTATTATCAGCGGCTATCACGCAGAGATTAATCGCAGCAAGATTGGCTATCCCATCACAGCCATTATTCGTATGAGCAACTCTGCTGGTGAGCGCTGTACAAGCTTTATGGCCTCCGCACAAGACATCTCCGAAGTCCTGGAATGCTCTCGTGTAACGGGCAGCGACTCAATGATTATGAAGGTCATGGCCTCATCCATCGAACACTTGGAATCGTTGATTGACCAGCTCTCGGTACACGGTCAGCTCACAACCTCCATGGTGCTATCGACTCCCGTGACTAGGCGGATTGTAAGTCAGATGGCTGGCCTTCAAGAGGAGAGATAACAGCTAGAGCATAGTAGAAATAAGAGAGGAGAGAGCTATGACACAAGCTTCTTACAATGATATCGCACAGTGGTATGATCAATTTCTGCGAGAGAGACCTGTATACACCGAAGTGATCCTGCCGAATCTGTTGGCGCTTGTCGGAGAGGTCGAGGGAGAAGTCATCTGTGATCTGGCCTGCGGACAGGGCTGGGTGGCACGTGCGTTAGCTCGACGCGGAGCGCAAGTCACCGGACTTGACTTGGCCCCGAACCTAGTGGCGATTGCACGCCGCTATGAAGCACAGGAGCCACTGGGAATTGTGTATGTTCAAGGAGATGCTCAACGTGCTGAACCGCTGAGCGACAGCCAGTTTACAGGATGTGTCTGCGTGATGGCGCTGATAAATATTCCCGATCTGCAAGCAACCATTCAGAGCGTACGACGGATTCTCAAGCCGGGAGGCTGGTTTGTCTTTGCTATTACTCACCCCTGTTTCGAGACGCCTCACGCTCAGTGGACGCCCCTGCCTGATCCTGAGCATGCACTAGCGAGGGTCGTCACTGGCTATTTTGACGAACGACAATGGTTTTCGTCTAATCCAAACGGAGTGCGCAGCAGGGTCGGAGACTATCACCGCATGCTCAGCACGTATCTTAACACCCTAAGTGCCGCAGGTTTTGTGCTTGAACATACCCTCGAACCAGAGCCATCTGCCAGACAAGCTGAACGGGTGCCAGGCAACCGCGAAATCCCCACACTCCTGCTGATCCGCGCTTATCTCTCAGACAATCGACAGATCGAGAAAGGCAGCAAAGGCTGAAGGCATTCCAAACAGTGTGATATCCACGCAAGGGCAGAGCGTTCTCGAGCATTGCGGGCCGACGGCTCTGTCCACGAGAGCTGTCAATGTGCTTACTCTGCTAAAAAAGAGCATCTATGTAGTAGCTCATTTTTAGGACCTGAGTATAGTAGTTTCCTTGCTCTCAGCAATCAACCTCTTACTTTCATCGATAATTCTAAAGAATAAATGATGGTTTGTTGCACCAAGAGAGATTTCATCAATTGTCCAGGAACCATCCCCATCAATCGGTGCTCTCCCTTGCTCGTATTCTTTATCGGTGATAACATACCCTACAATAAAATACCTTTCATTAGTAGGCAGACCATGAACGTGCCCTCTTGCAGGAATAAAGTTCCGATGTACAGTAGCTAGTGGTCTTGGTGAGACCAATCTAATTCTGATAGTGCTAATGCTGGTTTCTAGCCAATATCCTGATGGTATATCATCTTCACCGAACTCCTTTTTGTATTCGCCACTCTCAATGAGCTCCACGATGAGCGCATCGAATCCTGTCTTTTTCACTTTGTTGATATAATGGGCTTTACCAACATCATCTCCTTCCCGACCTAAGAAGTGTTCGTAGCAGAATTCAACTGCTTTATCCATTATTTGTGCGTTAATAAAACGTTTCCTGTAACCCGGAGAAAGACCAAGGAGTTTTACAACATCTCGGACACTTTTTTCTCCCCTATGAAGTAGCGAACCAAAGAGTATGAAGTCTACAGGTTCCGCTTTTCGGTTCAATACTTGCTCACAAATCTGGTCAATAAGAGTAGAAGCATCATTTAGCTCCCAATGCCTTGCTTTGTGTGCATCAGAGGAAGAGAAGAATACATAATACGCGAACGGTTCTTTATGGCCTGCATTAAATTCAATTGCAGAGTACGTGGAGTTTTCACGATTTGCGAAGACGTCCATTTCATAGCTGCCAATATTTATTCTCAACATACCATCAATAAGTTTCCAAGAGCCTTCCCACCTATCTGGGTCAGAGAGAGGCCCTTCTGTGAGACGTCCATTAGAAAGAAAGCGAACTGTCCAATAATCGCCATAACTGCTCACTTTTACCCAAGTTTGGTTAACAATCTCCTCTTCTGTAAACCTTCTCTTCATACTCCACCATACCTCATAGTCCTTTTTATGAGAGAAATTGAGAGGGTTTCTCCAAAGAACAGAGTTTGTTCCCCCATCAGTTTCATAACCAAAAAGGGAAATCTTCCTTGCCAACAGTTGGATAGTTATTTCCTCAACAACTTTTCTGATACCTCTAGCTACCTCAAAATATGCTGAATCTATATCGGGCCAACTTTTAACAGGCATACTATCAGGAGGCAAAGCTTGGAGAGTACCAAGTGGTGGCTCTTGCCAATCAACAACACGAAGAATAACAGGTATGACACGCGCCTCTCCTCGCTCGTGCCTCTCTAATGCCTGTTGCAATTCGACACTGTAACAATAATCAGAGACTATGAAATCAGGGCTGATAAGTAAGAGGATGATATGGGCGCTATTCAAATGCTGATCGACTTCTCGCTCCCATTCCTTTCCAGCACTAATGTTACGATCATACCAAATTATATCAATGAGACCTTGTCTTTGAAATGCTCTAAGCCTTTTTTTTAACTCATTCAACATCGCTTCATCTTCATGAGCATAACTGATGAAAATTTCTACTCCCATATAAAGTGTCCTCCCTTGTCTTGTTCTAATAAGTAAGTACCAAGGCCACAGGAAGGTAAAGCCAGCCCGTGATCTAACCTTACCCTCCCTTATTTCCTTACCGCTCCGGTTTCACCCAAATGCCACGTTCGTGCATCAAATCAATCTGCTTCTGAATGACCTGTTCACGATACTCAGCATGTTTCATAGGTTCACGGTCAAGGTAGAGATTTTTGGGGTAAATAGGCTGCTCGTAGAGTAACTGGTAGAGTTCGGTACGCAGATCTTTCATCCAATTATCCCATTGAGCACGGGCGCGGTGATCACGTAATGCTTCGATATCGATGACACCACCAACGTAGGTTGAGCCTGCGCCGTAGTCCTGCCGACCCACAATCTGCCCCTTATAGTTGATGACAAACGAGCGTCCACCGAAGGTATCAATGGGGGTATCTTCCTCTGGGAAAAGATAATAGGTACCCATATTCGGTGCGACGAGATACATGTTATTATCCAAAGCACGCGCCCTACTCTGAATTTCAAATATGTCGTTACCAGTAGCTGGATGTGGGTACGAAGCACGATAGACGACTTCAGCCCCATTCATGGCAAGGGCACGTGCGTTTTCTGGATAGGAACCCTCATTCGCCATCATGATACCTAAGCGCCCGATTTCGGTATCAACAACAGGCCAGAAGGCATCGAGATTCCTGCCATATCTTTCAACCCACCAATCATAGATATCATGCGGGCAGACGGAGTGCTCAACGGGGAAGAGCGGCGAGACTTTGTAATGTTTGAGAATGACTTCACCTTGTGGGTCAAGAATAAATCCCACATTGAAAAACCGGTCTTTTATCTCCGGATGACGCGCCTTTGCCTGTGCCATAATAAAGGCGTTATACTGCTTGGCGATTTTCCCTAATTCCTCTGTTTCTTCTCCCGGAATATCGATAGCACCCTCCCGTGCGAACTGAACATGATCCAGATCGAGTACTTCATCATTGAACCCTTGCAATGCCCCTTCTGGAAACGCAATCAAGCGCACAGGCAAGTCCAGGCTAGAGAGCCAGGCGGCGGCTTTGACGAGATGCGAGAGATGTTCGAGGTTGCGTTTGATATCAGCGCGTGTGCGAATGCCCCGCACCGTGGGGATGAGTCCGACAGCAGTGTACGGCTTAATCATAGATCACTCCTTTGGTATGTCAGAGACTTCAACGAGAGGCGGCAAATAGATAGCACAACCATCTACGTTATACCACACTTCCAAGTGAAAAGATGATGTTGCGTTTCTATCCACAGACCTGATATATGGGACTGATAAACATCGAAAAGCCGCGAAGTTGTATCAGCGGTTTACGCTTGAAAAAGGGTCAGGGCGATTTTATGGAGAGGCATATTTAGACTGCTTACTTGATAATTATTGTTGTTGCAAGTTATCATAAAAAAAGAAAAAATCGCATCGTAATTACTTGAAAATAGTATAAATAGCGGCTATACTTTACAAGGTGAACAATTTCGGGGATATTGTTCCCTGTGGTCTTTCATTACTCTTTCAGCCTTCCCTATTTTTGCTCCATTGTATTCAGTAGATCACCTTTGGAAGTCTTGACAGGTGTATAAGGTTACTCCAGAAAGAGGAATACGATGTTCTACCTTCCAGTACGGCGTCTTATCGTTCTAGTAGCGTGTGTGCTACTTGTATCACTATCACTCCCTTTGATACTGTTTCCCAAAACAGCCTTTGCGAAATCATATTCCCCACACTCCACCCCCATACCTTTGAGTGAAGTTGTTCAAGGAACCTTTTATTCAAATCCAAACAATAGTGGTTCAGTTGATTTTACAGCGGCAACGGCTGGCATCTTCTCACAGAATTTTCCCCCAGCCATTGCCTTTAACCCCTCACCAGACCAGCAAAATTGTACTTCCAGTACAGGGATAGATGTGAATACACGACCATTCACTGATGTTTCTCCCAATGCAGATGGGTCATGTACAACAACCATTGCACAGGGTGCTGGACAGCAAGCGGGAGTTGGCAATCTCTCTTCCTTTGAAGCTAAGTTAGTGGCTATCATCAACCTACCAAGCCCAGGACAATTGACTACCAATATCACCGCAGATGATGGCTGGATATTCTGTATGGTGAATAATAACTTTCATGGACCTCAACCAACACCAGCTTCTGGCAACATCATGACCAACCCTATCGATTCTCATCATTGCCCCGGCCTTGGCCTGCCTGAAATGGCAGATAACAACAGCGCTGTATTTGGACCAACACCATCTACCATTGCCATAAACATTCCTTCCGCCGGCTCGTATGGTATAGAGATAGACTATACTGAATGCTGTCAAGGCCAGCTTACATTGGTTGTCAGTAACAATTTTACTCCGAATCCAATCACTGAAAATACTTCTGGCAATTGGGGAGGCTACCATATATCTATCCCATCTTCCCAACCATCAGATGTGGTTGCAGCGAGAGGAAACTGGTCAATCCCTCAGATAACAAGTTGTGCTATCCCTGTACCTGGAGGCGCACAGCCATTTACGGGTACAATGGGTACATGGGTTGGCCTCGGTGGTGTCACTTCAGGTCTTGAGCAAATAGGCACTGTAGATGACTGTATCAATGGTACTCCTAAATACTGGGCTTTTTTTGAGTTTCCGCCAGATGCTCCTGTGGATATCAACAATGATCCTCATCACCCTGAGTGGCAAGGGAAATACCCAGTTTTTCAAGGGGACAGCATGCATGCAGATGTAACACATCAAGGGTATGGTCAATATGTAGTAAGGCTTTTTGATCTTACCCAGAATTGGAATTTCACGTACATCAAAATCGTATCCTTCAAAGATCATACTCCTAATAGTGCTGAGTGGATTGTGGAAAGCACACGTCTCCATCCTGAAGACAAAAACGGATATTTTCCCCAGTTCTATCAGGTCAATCTGACAGCCTGTGATTTCTCCATCAATGGAGGTTTTCAGCCTTTTGTGAATGGAAGTAATGTCACGCGAGACACATTAGAAACCTACGATCCATCAACTGGAGGTATCGGTCTTCCCATTAAGGCAACAGCGACTGATCCAAATGCTTCTACCGGAGAAGACTTTACTGTTAGTTGGCAAAACTACGGCGCTCCCTGAAGTTAAACGAGCTATTACTCAACTGTTCTCTTAAATGGATACATAAGGGAAGGTGAAGTTAGGGAATATCCTAACTTCACCTTCCCTTATTTCCTTATCACTCGGTTTCACCCTTATCCCGCGTTCGTGCATCAAGTCAATCTGTTTTTGAATGACCTGTTGGCAATCAAGATAGAGGTTCTTACGCGCAAAATCTTTATAATTATTAGAATTTTTCAAAGGCTTGTATAAACAGGACATTATACGTTATCATTCTAATACACCCTCTCTGTTCCTCTAGCGCGTGTACTCGCTCTGGAACAGGAACGAGAGAATCATCACAATCCACTCTTAACCATATGAGAGATGACATAACACAACCTAACAGCATAGCTCAAGACGCTCAAGGCGCTTCAGGCACACAGGTAACGACAGGGGCACTACCAGATGTTGAAGGACCAATTACCCCTGCCGACGGAGTGCTTTATTCTGCTGTTCTCAACATGCAGCCGCCCGGCGCCAGCATGGAAGAAGAGAGCACAGAAGATAACCATATAGAGAACGATTATCAGTTAGCCCTGGTGTTGAGTACCCATAAGCAGTATGAAGCGGCGTTGAGTGTCTTAAAGTATTCTATCGATCATGCTCCCAATTCGTTTCAAGCTTACAAAGATTTGGGAGAAATACTCCTATGTCTGATGCACTATGAAAAAGCAGTTAGTATGTTTGAAGAGGCCATTTTCCTCAATCCACACGCCGCCTCTGCCTACAACGGGTTAGGGAATGCATATTATCATCTCAAACAATACGAACAGGCACTCAAAGCCTATGAGCATGCTGTTCAATTGCAGCCTCATGAGGCCACCTTTCACTACAATAAGGGCAATCTCCTCATTGTCCTTGGTCAATATGAGGTGGCATTAGAGGCATTTGAACGTGCATTGTGCCTCGACCCCACGGATGCGCAGACGCTCAATAATAAAGGGAACGCTCTCTATAAGCTTGGACGTGTTCAATCGGCTCTTGTCAATTATGAGCAAGCGATACAACTCAATCCTACCAACCCAATTTTTTATGAAAATCAGGCGCAGACATACACGTTCCTGGAACAATATGAAGCAGCATTAGATGCTTTTGAGCAGGCTATAGCGTTTGCACCAGATAATGCAGCAGCGCATGCAGGCATAGGAAACGCGTTATGCAAGCTTGGACGGTATGAAGAGGCGCTAGCCGCCTATGACACCTCGCTGCGCCTTTGCCCCAACGAGCACAAGATATACATCCGTAAGGGACACGTCCTGACATATCTGGAACGGTATATAGAAGCGCTTGTATGCTATGCCAAAGCTATTCAGCTCCAGCCAAACACCGTGACAACCTACATACTCGTAGGAAAAATATTGCATACGCTTGAATATTTTGATGAGGCGATTTTAGCCTACGAGCAGGCACTATGCCTCGAACCAGGAAATGCCGAAGCATTTTCACTTAAACACGAGGTCGTGAATCGCCTCGGCCAATTGAAAAGTCAGCAGAGCACAAAACCCATATGGTGGAGACAGAGAACAATACGACGCGCCATCCCCACTCCCCCACCTCCATTGAATTTACGCGTGTAGGGGCCTCATTCATGGTGTCCGTCGTTCCCATGGTCAATTCTGCCGAGTACTGCACACCCAAGCGCGGATGACATGAATGGGGCCCCTACGACGACAATACAAAATTGAGTATATAATACAAGCATATTCATTACTCGTTTGTAAAAGGACTATCCATGTTCAACATTCATTGGACACAGAGCGTTCATCATGATGGCTCAGCTTATTATGTCGTACCTACACAAAGTACGAGCGCTAGCGTTACCCTCAGACTCCGTGTCGCAGCAGATGCACCTGTAGAGCACATATTTGTGCGCACCAGCCCAGATGGTGAGCAGCACATGACTCTCATGCAGAAAGTAGCGGGAAATAGCACCAGTAGTTGGTGGGAGACAGAACTACAGCTACGCATGCTACGCACCAATTATCGCTTCTTTCTCATCACCCCTGAAGGAAACTGGTGGTTGACCGCCGCAGGCATGTTCAATTATACCCCTACCGATGCCACCGATTTCAGAATTCTCCAACGCTATTCCGTACCATCGTGGGTGCAAGATAGTGTGTTTTATCAGATTTTTCCTGATCGTTTTGCTGATGGCGATAGTGCCAACAACGTACGTAGTGGCGAATATGAATGCTATGGGCGACCAGTTGTCAGTAGAGCATGGGGTGAGCTACCAACGGCAGCAAGCGGTGAGGCTGGCAATGCGGTCTTCTTTGGTGGAGACCTACAAGGCATCATACAACACCTGGATTATCTGCAAGACCTGGGCGTCTCTGCGCTCTATCTCACGCCTATTTTTACCTCGCCAAGTAATCATAAATATGATGTGACCGATTATAAGCACGTCGATGCGCATTTCGGCGGCGATGAGGCGTTACTAGCATTACGCAAAGCATTAGATGAACACCATATGCGACTCATGCTCGACATCGTGCCAAATCATTGCAGCTCTATGCACCCCTGGTTTCTCGCGGCTCAGGCCGATCCAACGGCTCCTAGCGCGGAGTTTTTCACCTTTGGACAAACACAACAACAATATGAAAGTTGGCTCGGCGTGCGTAGCTTGCCCAAGCTCAACTATCACAGTGAGAGCCTACGCAAAGAGATGTACGCAGGTGATGAGTCCATCATGCGCTACTGGTTGCGTCTACCGTTCCGCATTGACGGGTGGCGCATCGATGTTGCCAACATGCTGGCCCGTCAGGGTGAGCGCCAACTTGAGCACAAGATTGGGCGCGGCATTCGACGAGCGGTGAAGACAGAAGCACCAGACACCTATCTCGTTGGTGAGCATTTCTTTGATGGTAGCTCACAGTTGCAAGGCGACGAATTAGACGCCATCATGAACTATCGTGGCTTTAGCTTGCCACTCCTCCAATGGTTGATTGGTTTCGATATCGCGCAAATCTGGAATAAAGTGGGGGTAGACCCTCATCCACTTCCAACCGCTGCGCTCGTTGCGCAATGGAGAGCATTTCTTGCCGCCATCCCTTGGCAAATCGCCACACAACAGTTTAACCTGTTAGGTAGCCACGATACGCCGCGTATTCAAACCATCGTACACGGCAACGAAGGCCTCGCACGTATCGCCATCACTCTGCTCTTCACCTACCCTGGTGTACCAAGCATCTACTACGGAGACGAGATCGGCTTAGAAGGTGGGCGCGATCCCGATAACCGACGCTGCATGCCCTGGAATCCGCAGGAGTGGAATGCTGAACGCCGCGTACTCTATCAAAAGCTTATTCACGAGCGACGTACCTCACTCGCCCTACGCGGCGGGGGTCTACAACATCTCTACGCCGCAGGAGATACCTTCGCCTTCCTACGGGAAGCCTCCGAAGAACGCCTACTGATCGTCGCCCGCCGGAAGAATGATGGCCTCAAAGCACTGCCAGTGCGCCACGGTGCGCTAGCCGACGGAACAAAGCTGTACGATATTCTGACCGACACCGAGGAAATCATACGCGATGGTTTCTTATCATTGGCAAGCCTGCCAGCAGTTGGCGTGCAAGTGTGGCGTGAGAGGTCAAGGGCTACGTCACTTGCACGAAAGTGATACGATTGAGGTATCATTTTCTATACTCTAGTGTATACTTACTTGACCTTTTCGGATGAAGGAAATAACGCTCATGCCCTCTCCCTTTCAACGTGCTTATCCGCCGCATCTTCCGGCTCCTGGCAATGCTTATTGGCTTCCTTTTCGCGGTGACGCGGTGCTGGTACAAGCCTCTGGCCGACAAGTGGCCCTCATCCAGGGTGATGACTCCATCCAAGCCATCTTAAAACCAGAAACAGTTCACTATATTGGAACACTACACGATATTCCTTGCCTGACCTGCATAGTGGATTCCAATGGTACGGGCGCAATTCATTGCGCCCCTCCCAGCGTCCTTCCCAAAGACTGGCACGCCTTTTCCTTGCGTGAACTCTTTGGACGCCTAGATCAAGCATCCCTAAATCTTGTAGGCTATGCCTCGCAGTTGCTCAAGTGGCAGCGTATCAGTCGTTATTGTCCTGTCTGTGGGCACCTGACGGAAGCTGTTCCCAATACGTGGGGACGGCATTGCCCCAATTGTGGGTACGTTAGTTATCCGCCAGTGACACCCGCTATTCTGGCTCTGGTCTATGATGGAACACAAGTGTTGCTCACACACAAGCCCGATTGGGACAAACGTTATAGTTGTATCGCAGGCTTCGTCGAGCCTGGAGAGACGTTCGAGGAATGTGTGCAGCGCGAGGTCTATGAAGAGGTCGGTCTTGAGGTAACAGATGTCAGCTACATCGGTAGCCAGTCCTGGCCTTTTCCACATCAGATTATGGTCGGCTATGTTGCACGTTATGCCAGTGGTGAAATTCGTCTCGAAGAACAAGAGCTAGATGATGCACAGTGGTTCTCGATTGATGCGTTGCCGCAGTTGCCACCGCCACAAAGCCTCGCCACCCACATTATCCGTACCTGGGTTGACCGTTGTAGGGCGCAATGAATTGCGCCCTACAACGGGGCCGTGGTTCAATTTCGGCGATGGGGACTCTTGTGACGAGCGGACGCGCTCAAGCAGGCCCCTACTACGACGGTACGGGCGCAATTCATTGCGCCCCTCCAACAACAGTTACCTCCTGGTCATCGACCACTGATTCCTGAGTATGATCAATATGCCCAACATCGTTGAGTAGACGTACAACGAGAGCAGTCCACCCGGTCTGATGACTGGCCCCTAGACCTTTGCCGTTATCACCATGAAAGTACTCGTGGAAACAGAGCAGGTCTTTCCAGTGAGGATCCGTCGCGTAGCGTGTATCAGTACCATACCATGCACATTTCCCTCGCTCGTCAGGCAAGAAGAGCTTCGTCAAGCGCATCGAGAGCGCTCGTGATACCTCAAGCAAGTTGAGCATTGTACCTGAACCGGTGGGATACTCGACTTTCAGTGTGTCGCCATAAAAGTGATGGAAGCGTTCAAGTGCTTCTATGAGCAGATAGTTGACGGGAAACCAGATCGGTCCACGCCAATTGGAGTTGCCTCCAAACAAACCCGTTGTCGATTCGCCGGGCATGTACGAGATGCGGAACTCTTCACCTCCCGCATTGAGCACATAAGGATGATCCTGATGAATCCGCGACAGTGAACGAATACCGTAAGGTGACAGAAATTCTTGCTCATCTAGCATATAGCGCAAAACACGTATCAAGCGTTCCCTTGAGAGAATAGCTAACAAGCGATGCGAATGCTTATGCTGCCCACCAGTTTCCATATACGAGATGTAACGCGCCAAGTCTTTGCGATTTTCCAGAAACCAGTTTAAACGTTTGGTAAAGCCGGGCAGGTTTTCGATATCGTCACCATCCAACACCTCTACCGCGAAGAGAGGTATCAGTCCCACCATTGAGCGTGTATAGAGAGGGTGTGTTTGGCTATCATGACCATCAATGAGCAACTGGTCATAAAAGAAGCCACTCTCCTCATCCCATAGTCCGTGTCCACCAAGCGAGTTGATGGCATCGACGATATCGACGAAATGCTCAAAGAATTTCGAGGCAATATCTTCATAGGCATGGTCATATTTCGCTAGTTCTAGAGCCATCGCTAGCATGGTTGAACAGTAAAAAGCCATCCATGCCGTTCCATCAGCCTGTTCAAGCTGTCCACCCGTCGGCAACGGTTTGGAGCGGTCAAAGATACCAATGTTATCCAGACCGAGGAAGCCACCCGCGAACACATGCTTACCTTCCACGTCTTTGCGATTCACCCACCACGTAAAGTTGAGGAGGAGTTTCTGGAAGGTGCGTTCCAGGAAGAGTAGGTCACGTTGTCCACGTGCTCCCGTCATCTTATAGACGCGCCAACACGCCCAAGCATGGACAGGCGGGTTGACATCCGAGAATGCAAATTCATAGGCAGGTATTTGTCCATTAGGATGCATATACCACTCGCGCAAGAGCAATATCAATTGTTCTTTGGCAAAGTCTGGGTCTAGCTGAGAAAAAGGCATCATGTGAAACGAGAGATCCCACGCGGCATACCAGGGATATTCCCAGCTATCCGGCATGGAAATCACATCACGATTAAACAGATGTGTCCAGTCATGATTGCGCCCATCATAGCGGCTCGCGGGCGGTGTTGGTTGTGTTGGATCGCCCTTCAACCACGTCTCTACATCATAGATGAAGAGTTGTTTGGTCCACAACAAACTTGCATTGCCCTGACGAAACACTTGAGCTGCCGCACTTGTGAGGTTCGCCGCCGTTTTAATAGCATAAAATTCATCAGCCTCGCGGACACGTTGTGCAAAAATCGTGTCAAAATCTGTGCCAAAGGGGTGCATCTGTGCTTCTTGTTGAGAAGAGAGGCGCATACGCACCGTGAGGCTTTCACCCGAGGGAATGGTGAACAGATAGTAAGCAGCAGCCTTTGTGCCCATAGGGTTTGAGTTCACCACGTCTTTGCGCCCATGAATAAGGTACTCGTGAAAGGCATCTTTGACGTATGGCCCCTTATTAGGGACGTTATATAGCCGTTGCAGGTTCGTTTCATTCTCGGTGAAGAGATAGGTCGGCATCATACCCGCGTGTGGATGTTCGGTATCCAGACGGAATACCCCCAATGTGTCGTGCTCTGCGATTAAGACACCGTCAACGGTGCCAATAATGCTAGGACGCTTTCCATAGCCCTCGACAGTCTGTCCCCACGACCATGTATTGCGAAACCAGAGGGTTGGCAGGAGGTGAATAGTGGATTGCTCAGGACCACGATTCGCAATCGTGATGCGGATGAGTATATCATCAGGCATATTTTTAGCATATTCCATTGTGATATCAAAGTAACGATTGTCATCAAAGATGCCTGTATCGAGTAACTCGAACTCAGGGTCATTTCTACTTCTGCGACGATTCTCTTCCACCAGCCAATTATAAGGGAAGGCCGCTTGCGGATATTTGTAGAGCGCCTTCATGTATGAATGTGTGGGTGTCGCATCAAGATAATAGTAGCATTCTTTGACATCTTCCCCATGATTTCCCTCTGGGCCAGTTAAGCCGAAGAGCCGCTCTTTGAGAATGGGGTCCTGCCCATTCCAGAGCGCGAGGGCAAAGCAGAGCCTGCCCTCGCGATCACACATACCCAGCAAGCCATCTTCGCCCCAGCGATAGGTGCGACTACGTGCATGCTCATGCGGAAAGTACTCCCAATTCGAGCCATCGGCAGAATAATCCTCACGAACCGTGCTCCATTGGCGCTCAGAGAGGTATGGACCCCAGCGTTTCCAGTTCTGTGTACGTTGAGTATCCTCCGCAAGACGCTGCTCTTCAGCAATAGGAGGAGGTGTGGGTGTTTGAGACATAATGACACATCCTTCCTTACTTGCTGACAACATTCGCTGTATCGAGATTGATAACATTCTTGATGCCACCGCCGCCCACTTTACCAAAGACCAGATCGCTAAAAGACTCTATCGGATAGCGACCACTGATCAGTGAGCGCACCGCTTCCGGCCAGCGCTGGTAGAAAATGGTGAGGTCACGAATCGCATTCTGGAAGGCATCTTTTCCCGCATTTACTGTTCCGATAATGACCTGATTTTTCAAGACGGCATCACGCATAATCAGGTCGGTATCCACTTGAATCGGGGCCTTGCGTCCAGGTACACCCGTGAAGACAAAGATGCCATTCGTGCCGAGCACAGGCAGTACATCAAACGCGACCTGTGATGCACCAACGGCCTCGTAGACGAGATCGATATTTCCTACTGTTTGTGCGAGTTGCTCTACTGTCGTCTGCTGGTCAGAAATATATTTCGCGCCAATTGACTCAACCAGCGTTGCCTTGGGATTCGGAGCAGGTGTGCGCGAATAGACATACGTTTCAAAGCCTGCTACAAGTAAGGCCATGGTACCCAGAATACCCACGGCACCAGCACCAAGCACCACCGCCTTATGATCCTCACCCCACTCCTCTTTACTGCGTGTAGGATCAATCCAGGGCAGACGTTGCTGAATCTGTTGGACCTGCGCAAGCCCTTTTTCAGCGATGGTGAGTGGCTCTACCAGGACCGCCACGTCGCGCAGTTTGGCTGGTACAACATTCATATATTTCTCGTCATCAACCACAAACTCGGTTAAGTATCCGTGTTGCTCTTTAATACCACGCTCCGTGAAATCGCCAGTGAAACAGAAGTCTTGCCGCCCAGCACGACAGGCCCGACACTCAGGATGTTGACAAGGACGACGCACCATCGTCACCACAAGATCACCTTTTTTCAGTGTGCTTACGTCGGCACCAACCTCAATCACCTCGCCCAATGACTCGTGCCCAATCACGAGATAGTCATAGCCCTCTGGTGGCGTGCCATACTCAAACGAGCAAATCTCTTTGTCAGTGCCACACACGCCAACATCAAGCATCCGTAGTTTTGCCTGCGTCGGTTGTGTAATCTGCGGTTCCTCATGATCGATAACTTTGACTTCTTTTGTTTTCGGAAAAACGGCTACAGCTTTCATAATGTACAAACTCCCTAAAAAATTTTACGTGGTGGTTGCCCTCTATAGCTGATATTTTTAGATCACCATGCATTATAATCTCACTTGTACAGTGGGTTGTCAAAGCGAACCGTTACAGCTGCCTATACCCAGATATCCTACACAAAACTTACCACGACGATTTCTACCATTAAGCACGTTATTAGAGGAGGGAACCTATCCCAACAACGCTATTGCAAAGTAACGCAGAGTATGATATTTCTGATGTATATTGTTCTCTGAAAGGAATATGCTATGATTTTTCGGAAAAGATTGACATTCTTCTATCCAATACTATTCATTCTTGCGCTTCTTGTACTCACTGGTTGTGGCGAAAACACATCCATTACACAGGCGGCAACAAAACCAACCGCGACGACTACGCCTACTTCTTCCACCACTTCTGTGCCAACACAGGCCACCAATGATGCCACAGCAACTCCAATAGATATAGGAAATGATAACCAGAACTTGGAGCAATTGCGCCGTTTACGAGGTCCCGACGGCTGGACATGGCAAACAAGTCTCCCCGATCATCGCTTAGTAGTATTTTATGGCAATCCACTTTCAGCAGTGATGGGACCCATAGGACAATATGGAGACGATCAACTCATTGCGAAACTGCATGAACAGGCACAAGCCTATGCCAACCTTGACCCAGCTCACCCTGTAGTACCCGCCCTTGACTACGTGACCCCTATAGTCCAGCCCGTACCCATGAGCGATAATTCTTGGGTCTATCGCATGCCTACTGTTTCGGTAGAACATTATATTCAGGTGGCAAACGAGAATCATGCTCTTTTCTTCTTTGACATGCAGATTGGACATAGTACCATTCAAAAAGAAGTGGGCCTCGTCTGGCCCTACCTGCAACAACCCGGAGTAGACCTCACACTCGACCCAGAATTCGATATGCCTCCTGGCGGTATTCCCGATCAAGTCTTCGGACGCATGTATGCATCTGAGATTAACTGGACCATTGACCACCTCTCTACATTGGTGCAGACGCACCATTTGCCACCAAAGATTCTGATTGTGCATCAGTTTCTAGAGCAGATGCTCCCCGATTGGCAAAATATCAAGTTGAAACCAGGAGTAGAAGTTATCACGTGCGTGGACGGATTTGGCCCTCCGGGATCGAAGATCGATGATTACCGTATGTTTGATAAAGAACAATTGATTCAATATCCCGGTATGAAGCTGTTTTACGCCTTGGACAAGCCCGTTATGTCTCCTGCCGATGTACTCGCACTCGACCCCTCCCCACTAATGGTCATGTATCAGTGATTTTCTACATGCCCATTCGTCAATGGTAATAACAGCGATAAGGAATGTTGCGTCGTAGGGGCCTGATTGAGCGCGCCCGTCGTGGCGATGGACCAAGTTATACACAAACCCTATAAGGTTGCCCCTCATGGGTATTCCTGTAACTGCCGATATTTCTAAATGTATACCCACTAGACCTGTTCGGGTTTGGGAGGTATGCCTGTGCTCAAGGGGAGTGGCGACTGACTCCGTCTTTTCCCACCCATTTGAGAGGATTGAAACTAAGCAAGATAATTTGACGTTTTAGGGGATGTAGTATGAGCAGCGAACGTTTCGTAGAGGAAGAAAACTTCCTCATTTATCAAAAAGTGGACGAGGTGCGGCACGGCACGTTGCCACGTCGCAATTTCGCAAAAATGCTAGCCAAATTTGGCCTGTCCGCAGTTGGTGTAGGAGCCGTCATTGCGGTAGCCGCAACTCCTGCTACTCCCGCTCTCAAAACGAGCACACACGCAGATGTACGTGAGGTAGAGAATATACGCAGACACGACGATCATCTGGCAAATCAGTCGCAGGGCAATGCACAAAGCCTGTCTTATGATTATGCTGAACACGCTGTTGTCGAGGACAGCATGCATGCCGAGCCATTAGTTGGGCGAACCGCTATCATGCAGCATAAAAGTGCGCGTATGGCCGCCGTTTCCGGTGCGGACATTACCGTTAACAACCGTATAGCACGTGGCGAACAGGTGGTGGTTGAGTGGACAGCTACCGGCGTCCATAGCGGCGATTTGCATGGCTTAGCCGCCACTGGCCGTGATTATACCTTGAACGGTGTCACCGTCGTGATACGACAGGATGGCAAGATTGTGCGCGAATCTATCTATTATGATACCGCAGAACTCCACAGGCAGCTTGGACCAAGATAATGGATGTATGAAAAATGTGTACTATGTGAGCGCAGGCTAATTAGCCCGCGC
>JRHI01001722.1_pt1 | contig 17279 bp, 20 predicted proteins | sample 215371 | NCBI WGS metagenome assembly JRHI01 (sample SAMN02929681, study PRJNA255918) | sediment metagenome | biome: cave system; feature: Ice Cave; material: Sediment; isolation source: sediment from deep within a dark volcanic ice cave with no known source of... ...
TCTAGTAGGAGTGTGTGACAACCCGATAAGCACGGTATCAACTTTGCTCAGTTATGCCGGTTTCTGTCTGTTCATGTGGCACAAAAGTGGCACAGTCGGCTTCGCCTTAGCTCCTGCGAATCTACCAGATTTCTGGGACCAGACCAAAACGCTAAGAGTGCAGGCGCCAAGAGTGCAACGGGGCGTAAGGCTGTTCGTATGATCATTTTCCGCGAAGAGACGCGCTGGCTGCGCTACTACTATCGGGGTGATTTCACGACGCTCGACGAGACAAACTGGAAATGCATCACCACTCGCGCTATGACTTTGAAAAAAAGAATGAAACTTGCATAAGAATCCTATATCGCGCACGATTGCATAATGCCGCTCGCATAGGCCGGGGCCACACGCGCGAGCTCGCGGTTTACAGCTGGTCCGTTGTCGCTTATCGGCGCCCGTTATATGCTTATGCTTGAATAAAGCATTTGCCAATAACGGCTAAGCATCTATGGCGGACCGGCACCTGCAGGTATTCCACGCGGTCGCGAAGCATCTGTCGTTCACTAAGGCGGCCGATGCGCTTTTCATGACGCAGCCTGCGGTGACTTCACAGATCAGGCAGCTCGAAGAGCATTTCGACATTCGGCTGTTCGACCGGGCGCCCGGTCGCATCTCCCTGACCTCCGCCGGGGTCATGATGTTCGATTACGCCGAGCGCATCCTCGCACTCTCGGCCGAGCTCGACACCCGCGTCAAGGAGTTGAGCCGCCAGGTCGCTGGCCCACTGCTCATCGGCGCGAGCACGACCATCGCCGATTTCCTGCTACCGCAGGTGCTCGGTGAGTTCAAGTCGCGGTTTCCGGCCGTCTTGCCGCGGCTTTTCGTCGCCAACTCGGAGGCAGTTCAAAATCGCGTCGCGGAGCGTAGTCTGGACCTCGGCTTCATCGAGGGTGATTCGCACCTGCCGTCCCTCGTGACCGATGTCTGCTGCGATGACGAGCTCCAGGTGGTGTGCGTGCCCTCGCATCCGCTCGCGCAGGAGAAATCCGCAACTCCCAAGTCGCTCATGGAACACCCGTACATCAGCCGCGAGCCGGGCTCGGGGACGCGCGAGGTCATCGACCGCTACCTTCAGGATGGTGGCGTCTCGCCGGACTCGCTTCAGTTAGTGATGGAGGTCGGCAGCCCTGAGGCCCTCAAGGGGCTGGTAGCCACCGGCTTGGGCTTCGCCATCATGTCGCGTGCCACCTTCGCCATGGAAATGCGCCTTGGGCGACTGGTCCAGATTCCGCTGTCGCCGCCCCTCAAGCGTCACTTCTCATTGGTTTACCCGAAAGAACGGTTTCACTCGAGACTGGTCAAAAGTTTTGTAGATTTCGCAAAAGAACGACTGGCCGCCATCCAGCGCGCCGATTGAAGTCATGCCCGCATTGGCACGCTGCTCGGGGGTGCCCGTGGCCGGCGCTGCAGCACGGCACGAGGGTCCAGACGATGACCCGCGCTGCAGGGCGCCAGGCTCACCTGCCCCAAGCACGAATGGGCGTTCGACATCGAGACCGGACGCTGCATCGACAAGGGCGATCGTCCGCTCACCGAGTTCCCGCCGGATCGAGAAACGCCGCCTGCTCGCCCACTGGTAACTGCGTTTGAAGTCGAGAGTTGGCACCGCGCGGTCCCTTCCGCGGATAAGCGCCAGCACCGGTGCGCCGCGCGTCGTGGTGCACGGCAACATCAATTGCGCTTATCCGCGCATTCGAACAACGGCTTTGCGCACCGCGCGCTATCTGCCGACAATGCAGCGCATCGGTTCCCTCCCAAGACTGCTATGTCCAACCTTGTTCCGCCTCACGGAGGAAGCACCCTCAAGCCCCTGATGCTGGCGGGGGAGCCGCTCGCGGCCGAAATGGACCGTGCGCGGTCCCTGCCGGCGCTCAGGGTGAGCGCGCGCGAGAAGGGCGACCTGATCATGCTCGGCATAGGCGGCTTCACCCCGCTCGATGGCTTCATGTCGCTCGCTGACTGGCAAGGGGTGTGCGACGGCTACCGCACGGCAAGCGGACTTTTCTGGCCGATCCCGATCACGCTGTCGGCCGACGCGGAAAGCGCCCGTGCCATTCCGCCCGGCGCCGAAATCACCCTAATCGACCCCGAAGACGGTGCGTCGCTGGCCACCATGACGGTGACGGAGAAATACACCATCGACAAGGCGCACGAATGCATGGCCGTCTTCCTCACCGCCGATCCCAAGCATCCGGGGGTCAAGATGGTCATGCAGCAGGGCGAGGTGAACCTCGCCGGCCCGCTGCGGGTCCTGTCCGACGGCGGTTTCAAGGCGAAGTACGGGGCGCTTTTCATGACCCCCGCCGAAACGCGGGCCGCCTTCGGGCGTCTCGGCTGGTCGCGCGTGGCCGCCTTCCAGACGCGCAATCCCATGCACCGCTCGCACGAGTACCTCGCCAAGGTGGCGATCGAGGTCTGCGACGGCGTGCTGGTGCATTCGCTGCTCGGAAACCTCAAGCCGGGCGACATCCCGGCCGAGGTGCGCACTCGCGCAATCGCGGTTCTGATCGAGAAGTACTTCCGTTCGGACACCGTGGTTCAGGCAGGCTATCCGCTGGACATGCGCTACGCCGGCCCACGGGAGGCGCTACTGCACGCGTTATTCCGCCAGAACTACGGCTGCTCGCACCAGATCATCGGCCGCGATCACGCGGGCGTGGGCAGCTACTACGGCCCGTTCGACGCGCATCACGTCTTTGACGACATCCCGCGCGACGCGCTCGCGACGCAGCCGCTGAAGATGGATGTCGCGTTCTGGTGCTACCGTTGCGGCGGCATGGCGTCCGGCCGCACCTGCCCGCACGAGGACAAGGACCGCCTGCAGGTTTCCGGCACGCAGCTGCGCTCCTCMCTGTCGCAGGGAGCGCCGGTGCCACCGGAGTACAGCCGCYCCGAGGTGATGGAGATCCTGCGCGAGTACTACGCCTCGATCGAGGCGGGCGAGAGCGAAGACGCCAAACGCGCGGGCCGTACCGGGGGATAGCGAACCGTGGCGCAGAGCTGGTGCGCCGCGGCCACCGGGTCCGCCTGCAGCCCCCAGCACAGCGCCGTTGCGCCGCCCTTAGCTGCCCACGGCACGGCGCTCGACGGACTGCATCGCGTTCAAGCGCTCCTTCGCGAACTGCACAAAGTCGTTGACCAGTCGCGACTGAAATCGCTCCTTCGGGTAAACCACGGCCAGATTGCGGATCAGCCGCGGCGCGAGCGGCACCTGCATGCTGCGTCAGCGACTCCGGCGTCACGCACTGCAGCCTGGCCAGCGGATGGCTCGGCGCGCAGGTGACCCGCAGCTCGTCCTCGCAGCAGAACTCGGTTACCAGCGAAGGAAGATGGGAGTCGCCTTCGATGAAACCGAGGTCGACGCTGCGGTCGGCGGTGCGGCCCTGCACCGCCTCTGAGTTGGCGACGAACAGCCTGGGAACGATCGCCGGATGGCGGGCCTTGAACTCACCGAGGATCTGCGGCAGCAGGAACTCGGCGATCGTGGTGCTCGCGCCGATCAGCAGGGGGCCGGCCACCTGGCCATGCAGCTCCTTCAGCCGGGTGTCGAGTTCCGCGGACAGCGCCAGGAGCCGTTCGGCATACTCGAACGCGATAGTGCCGGCGTCGGTGAGCAGGATCAGAGGTGGCTCCGCTTGTTTAGACAGTAAAGGAGCGTTCGTTAAGTGTTGAACTGCGGTCCAAGAGTGTTTCGACGAACGTGAGTCTGAGCGATGGGGGATCGCAACAATCCGGCTCCGAGGGGCCTGCGGCGCCGGATTCACTAAAAATCGGCTCGCCAGGAAGCTCCAGAATCGATTGTAGAGGCTCGGTTGATATCTCACCCTCACCCGTTTTGCTCCGGAGTCGACCAGCGCAGACATCGCGCACCATTGCGGGCGCAACGCACGAGGCGTCGAGAAACCGGTGTTGCATCCTACGCCGCCTTCTTCATTTCGGTTCCGAAGTTCATCTCGTCCGGTGTCCGATAGTCGAGGCTCTGGTGAATGCGGGTCACATTGTAAAAACTGAAATAGGTCGTGAGCCCGGCCTTCACTTCCCGCACCGTGTCGTAGGCGTGCAGGTAGAGGTCCTCGTACTTCACGCTCCGCCACAGCCGCTCGACGAACACATTGTCGATCCAGCGCCCCTTGCCGTCCGTGCTCACGCGCACGCCCTTGGCCAGAAGCACCTTGGTGAACTCCTTGTCGGTGAACCGGCTACCCTGATCGGTGTTGAAGATCTCGGGGGCACCGTAGCCGCTGAGAGCTTCCTGCAGCGCTTCGACGCAGAACTCGCTCGTCATCGCATTGCTCACCCGGAAGCTGAGCACCTTGCGGCTGTACAGATCCAGGATCGCCACCAGATAGGCAAAGCCCCTGGCCATGGGCAAATACGTGATGTCGGCAGCCCACGCCTGGTTGGGCCGCTCGATCGCCACGCCTGCGAGCAAGTAGGGATAGATCTTGTGCCCCTTCGCCGCAATGCTGGTGCGTCGCTTGCGGTAGATCGCCTCGATCCCCATCAGGCGCATGAGGGTTGCCACATGACGGCGGCCGACGGCAAAGCCCTCGCGCTGAAGCATGCGGGCGAGCCGCCGCGCCCCGAGGAAGGGATGAGCGAGGTGCAGCTCGTCCATGCGGCGCATGAGCGCCAGGTCGGCCGCCGACACCGGCGGCGGTCGGTAGTACCAGCTCGAGCGGCACAGATCGAGCAGTTCGCATTGGCGCATGATCGTTACCTCACTCTCCCGGTCGATCAGCGTTTTGCGCTCGGGCTGCCGAAGCGACCGAGCGCTCCGGACAAAAAATCGCGCTCCATAGTGAGCTCTCCCACCTTGGCGCGCAGATCCCGGATCTGCCGCTCGGCGTCATCGAGCGCGGGAGTGCCGTTGTCGAATATCTCGCCGGCATGCTCAAGCAACTGCTTGCGCCAAGTGGCGATCTGGTTGGCATGTACGCCGTGGCGCGAGGCGAGCTCGGCAAGCGTTGCATCGCCGCGTAGCGCTTCCAGTGCCACCCGGGATTTGAACTTCGCCGAGTGGTTCCTGCGTGACCGTTTCATGGTTTCTGCTCCTCTCTGTCGGCATTATCGCCGTTACGATAGAGCAGTTCATCCACTTATCTCGGCCCAATTTCCTGTCCAAAAAAGCGAGGCCATCTCTATCCCCCCTGCGCCCGGTCGAACAGGCGCGTGCCGAAGTGCTCCTCGAGCTGGCGGATCTGCGAGGTCACCGCCGGCTGGGTCATGAACAGCGCCTCCGCCGCCTTGGTGAAGGAAAGGTGCTTTGCGACTGCGTGGAAGACCTGAAGGCGCCTGTCGGCCATCGCCCATTCAAGCACAAAAAAGGGGCCCCCATAAGGCGGCCTCTCGAACCGGGCGCGAGGCGAGCGGGCGAAAGCGCTGAAGGCCGTTCCGCCATCCAGGGAAACTACCCTACGTCAATCGACGAGGTGATAAACCGGCGCCTTTTCCATCGCGAACTTGCCGCTCGCCCAGGCCCCCGGGCAGGTGGCGTGCGAACCCATCACCTAGGGCTCGGAGGCGGTCAGTTCGGGGTTGATGAACTTGGGAGCGATGTTCTGCGACGCCCAGACCACTCCTATCGCAGACCCTAATACTGCGGTATGGCCCCTACGGCTGTTTCGGCGTCTTGTATTCGACTTCCTTCTGGAACGGTTTCCAAACGGTTTCGTAACCAACAAATCCCTTGTCGTTTGGCGCCATCTGACGCGTTGTAAAAAAACGCGTATGGCCGTCGGGAACTTTGGTGATGGGCTTTTGCTCGCTCATAAGTCACCTTTCTTGCCGTGAAGTCAGGATTGTAAGTGCAAGTAATCAAGGCCGGAAGTTTTCCGATGCCATTCAACACTGCTGCTTAAACAGGTCTCATGAGTGACGGGTCGATATCCGCGTTCGCAATGATCGCCTCGCCCACTCTGGTCTCTTCATCAGTTGCGTCGCGCACGGTCAGTATCTCGAGCGAAAAGACGACCTCTCTGCCGCAAAGCGGATTGTTGCCATCTACAGTCAGTGTCTCTTCGTCCATCCGCGTCACGATAAAGCTGCGGGTCTGGCCCTTGTCGCTTTCCATGAGGATGGAGGTGCCGATTTGCCGATACTCCTTGGGGACGTTCTCGATGTGATCGCTAAAGACCAGCGACTCGTCTCTGAGACCGAAGATCTGATTGCCATCGATCGGCACTTCGATCACGTCGCCAGCGGACTTGCCCTCCAGTTCCCTATGGACGGAAGGGGCCAGAATTTCGTTGTGTCCGTGGACATAGCCCAATGGGAATTCGACCCTGGTGAGGACATGCCCCGACTTCCTGTCGGTCACCTTGTAGGTCAGTTCGACAAACTTGCCGTCATGGATGGATTTACTCATGTCGGATCCGGACGACCTGCTCAGAAGATGGATGCACCAAAGATCTTGACCTCTTCATTTTCATAGCCGAGGACAAGTCGGCCAAGCCATTCGCCTTGCTTTTTAGTGCTCCGCTGCCGGTAAAGAACCGTCACATGTTCGCCCCGGCGGATGATGCCGAGCGAGTCGACGTCTTCAGACAGGCTTCTCGCCAGTTCACTGTTTGCGAACTGGTGGCCCGCCACGACTTGATCCATGGCAAGCGCGAAAGAATTGGAGAAGTTCTTTACGAACTCTCCGTATTTGCCTTCGTTCGAATGCCTGACGAGGTCGCGCCACAGGGGATCGGCAATGGCCCGAATCTCCTCATCGGTTTTTTCAATGATATTTACGCGCGGCTCTTTGAGACCGGAAGAGGCCAGCTTCACAGGGATCACAACAGACGACATGCCGGTTCCTCTTGCGCCAGGCAGACGTTCAACGCGAGCTTCTGCCTGGGGATATTGCTACTCGTCATCCGACACCAAGTGATAACAAGGCGCCTTCTCCATCGTGTATTCGCCGGTTTTCGGATCGCGACGCGAAACAGTCAGCACGTGCCAGTTTTCATCATCCAACTTCATGGCGTCGCCACGATAGTAGTAACCCGGCCAACGGGTCTCCTTGCGGAACAGCGTGTGCTGCGTGACGCACTCTGCAGCGCGATGACGGTGCATCAATTCCCACGCACGCAGCAGCTCGTGAATATCCGCAGCGGCCAGGCTCTGAAGGTCTTCCTCCATGATCTCGAGCTTCTTGAGACCGATATTCAGGAGCTTCTCGTTGGTCATGTAGTTGACGGTCACTCCGCCGCAATACTCGTCCATCAGCTTCTGCAGACGGTCCAGGCCCTGCTTGGGATTGATGTAATGCGGATTGACATCGCCCGCCACGATCGTATTGCGGTAGAGCTTGTAGTGCTCCAGGGGCTTGAAGATCTCTTTCTTGCGGCGGTTGATCTGCTCATCGGATACGACAATGCCTTCGCCCTTTCCGTCGTCGATGTATTTGCAGGCGGCCTTCGCGGCGAGACGACCTTCGGTGAACGAGCCGGATGAGAAAGCGTGCGGCGTGCCGCCGACCGCGTCACCGGCGCCGAACAGACCTTCGATCGTCGTCATGCGGTTGTAGCCCCAGAAATACTCGGGAGGAGAGACGTCCTCGGGACCCGAGCACCAGGCACCCGAGCCCGTCGCGTGGGAGCCCATGACGTASGGCTCGGATGTGGTCAGCTCGGGATTCTCGTGCTTGGGATCCACATCGGTGGATGCCCACAGAACCGCCTGGCCGACAGTCATGCCGAGGAAGTTCTCCCAGCCGACCTCCTCCAGATGGGGGTCCTGGAAGGCGCGCATGGTCACCATGTGAATGGGGCCGCGGCCGGCATTTACCTCGCTGATTATTGCATGGTTACGCAAACAGGTCGGGATTGGCCGATGGGTCAAGTGCGAAACTTCCGGATCGAGATATTCCTTGCCGACCATTTTCTGCAGCTCGGGGAACCACTTGGATTCGTACTCTTCGCCCAGACCGTTTTGCGTATAGGTCTTCAGGTGCAGGAAGTAGGCGCCGACCGGGCCATAACCATCCTTGAAACGCGCCAGCACGATGCGATTTTCCATCTGCGTCATTTTGGCGCCGGCGTCGATCATGAGCCCGTAGGCAGACGCGGACGACCAGGGCGCATACCAGGTGCGGCCGGAACCTTCGCCTACGGAACGCGGTTTGAAGATGTTGGAGGCGCCGCCCGCGCCGCAGATCACGGTCTTGGACTTGAAGACGTGGTAGTTGCCAGTGCGGACGTTGAAGCCAACGGCACCGGCAATTCGGTTCTCCTTGCCGTCGTCCATCAGCAGGTGGGTGACGCAGATGCGGTTGAACACCTTGTCCGCCGATTTCTTGGCGGCCTCGGCCACGATGGGCTTGTAGGACTCGCCGTGAATCATGATCTGCCATCGCCCTTCACGCAGATAGCGCCCGGTTTTCGGGTCCTTCATGATGGGCAGGCCCCACTCTTCGAACTGATGCACGGTGGAGTCGACGTGACGGGCCATATCGAACAGCAGGTCTTCCCGCACCATCCCCATCAGGTCGATGCGAGCGTAGCGGACATGGTCCTCCGGTTTGTTTTCGCCCCAGCGGGTGCCCATGTAGCAGTTGATGGCGTACAGACCCTGGGCGACCGCACCAGAACGATCGATATTGGCCTTCTCGGCAATGACGATCTTCTTGTCCTGACCCCAGAATCTGGCCTCCCATGCGGCACCCGTGCCGCCAAGGCCTGCACCGACGACCAGAACATCGATGCCGTCTTCGATGATCGTTTCGTAAGCCATCAGTAGTACACACCTTTCTTCATCGTGAGACCAGCGGACTGAAGTGTATGCAAGCCGCCGTCATCCATGCGGATGAATTCCGGCTCGCTGTACAACAGATGTCCGTCGCGCATTTCCTGGCTTGGGCCGGAAACATCCGCGAGCTTGGGGATCGCGGTCCCCCAGGGCTTGGTGGTGATGGGTGACAGGAAGTTCTTTTCCGTACCGTTGCGGAACTTGATCTTCCAGGCGATCGTGCCTTTCTGTTCGTCTCGATCGACACGAACGCTGTGACCGAGCGGGGCAAAGTCGGCATATCCGCGCACATCGATCGCATTCTGCGGACAAGCCTTGACGCAGGAGTAGCACTCCCAGCACATGCTGGGTTCGATGTTGTAGGCACGGCGATAGGTCTTATCGATGTGCATGATGTCCGAGGGACAGATGTCGACGCAATGTCCGCATCCGTCGCACCTTGTCATATAGACGAAGGTAGGCATTGTTCCAGCTCCTTATCTACTCCAGCAGAACTTGCGGGCTGCTTGTCAATTCAATAGTGGCGGGGCGCTTCGCGCTTGATGCCGAGCCCCATGTTCATCGGAGCGTCTTTCAACAGTTCCATGGAGTGTCGTTTCTGTTGCTCGGGATCGTCACGGGTCAGCGTCGGCAAATTGTCGGCTGTACCATTGGCCTTGGACACTCGTTTCTCGAAGGCCGCCGCCGGCTTGAAGAACATGTGCGCGAACTTCGACCAGGGCACCCCGGCGAACAGTACCGTCGTCGCCAGGATGTACAGGCCGAAGAAGAACACGGCGGCGCCGGCACTGCCCTTCGCCTGCAGGAAGGCCCAGACCAGGCCCAGCGTCGCGCTGGCGAGCAGCGAGAGGATGAACAGGTCCGCGCGCACGAGGCGAAACGGCGAGTGGCCCTCGGAAACGACATCGACCCGGATGAAGAACCAGAACCAGTAGCCGCCCACACAGACCATCAGGCCGCCAATCCACCACAATAGCGGCAGAATCCCCGGCGCCGGCGTCGCCGGTGTCGGGTAGCCGAAGATCAGGATGGCCGTGGTCACGACATATATCACGAAGCCGTACATGCTGAGCAAATGCGCGACCCGGCGCCGCGGGTTGCAGAATTCCCCGGAGGTCAGCACGTCAACCACGCCGGTTTTTAGCGCGATCGACACCAGTTCGCCACCGCCGACCGGCTTGGCGCCCTTGCCTTTCGACTTGCGCCAGTTCTCGAAGAAGTACCTGGCGCTGCCCTTATGCACGACGTCGAACAGCGTCCCTGCCGCCACCAGGACGATCATGACGACGACATAAGCCTGCATCACGCCCGGCGAAATGGACGCCGAAAGCTCGGCAAACGGATTCACTGTGAACATCGTTACGCCTCCCCTGGAAGCGGCGATTGTAGGGGCGGAAGGCGCGGCAGGCGCGAAAAAAACGGCTATGCGGCCATAGAAAATATTTCGAAGCGCATCTCGGCGAGATCGCCGAGCGCCCAGGTCGCGGGCGCCGCGAGTCCGGCCACCGTGCCCGGATTAACCAGCCAGGTACGGCCGCCCGCAACGTTGGCCACCTGCTCGACGCCGGCCGTGTGCGAGTGGCCGCAGCACACCAAGTCCCAGTTGCCGGTGCACGCCATCGCGTGGCCGTACTCGGGATAGTGGACGACGAAGATGCGGCGACCGCCGAGTTCGAGGCGCGCATCCATGCCGTGGTAACGCAGCAGTCCGCCGCTCCTAGCCATCTGGAAGTGCAGCGCCTGGGCATCGCCGATGTTGTTGCCGTGAACGAGGTGCAGGGGCAATCCGTGCGAAAGCGCGGGCTTGACTGTCTGCGCGCCGATCAGGTCGCCGCAGTGGATGACGACCTCGGCGCCTTTGGCGTTCGCCTCGCGCACCGCTTGCTCGAGCGCGTCGGCGCGATCGTGACTGTCCGAGACGATGCAAATTTTCACGCGACGATGTTACACCACAAGCAAATAGGGGTCAGGCGCCTCGGATTCGCCGTCGCGGTCATATTCCGGAAGCCTGCCGGCGGCCTCGACCGTCCGAACGGAACCTGATTGACCGTGTCGATGCCGAAGCCGCGGTGATCCGGTTTGCGACTAAATGGCGGGTAGATCTACTACGAGGTCCGAACTCTCGTGATCGAGTATTTGCGGAGCTCAGGTATCCCAGCACCAGTAGAACACTTACGAGAAATGCGAGAATCTCAGGAATCGCACTTGTCCAAGACATTGGTCTGCTCCGCGAGAACGCTTAGATCACGGCCTATCCGTGGACAACGGATCCACGGTTCCGCCGCCGGTCGGCTTGGGCTCCAAGCTATTCGCGAGATGCCAGGCTCTGTTATCGCAGCTGGGTCAGCGGCACACGAGAACCGGAATCTTGCAATAAATCAGAACTTTCATGGTCCCCACTCCACGTAACTAAGATCCACGAGATAAACGCAGTGAGGTTCAGGAAATCGCCTGATAATAAAGATTCTGCGGATGATTAGCTTGAGCGAAGAAGAACCATCGTTCGGCGAACAAGCCGACGTATTGCACGACGAAAGTCGTGGCAAGGAGCGCAGCCGACGGTTTGGTGGCTGCAAAAAGCAGCAACCCTAGCGGGACGAAGAATGCCACTACCAGGAAGTACCACTTGATGCCGCGAAGGAAGCCTCGCGACTTTCCGTGGAAAAACTCTCGGGTGTTGAACGACCCTCCCATGAAGCCTTGCGATTTTTGCACGATGCGCGGATGGCGGATGCCGATCGCGGTTTGCAGACTGGATTTGGGTCGCAGTCGAGCGTTTCGAGCAAGCGCCGCCGATCGTGTCAATAGGCCAGTGAATGTCACCAGCGCGGCGATCAGGGCGAAGGCCTGCGCGAGATCAGATGCCTCGAAGGCGCTGAACGCGGCAGCAAGCGTCAATCCAGACGCGAGCCCTAGCACAAAATAGTTGACGACAGTCAGGGGCGTGCTCCATTCCTGCAGGAATTTTATGCAAGCATAGATCATCCCGGTGCATACGAACAACGCGAGACAAAGCACTGTCCCGACCGCGCCGATGATCGCTGTTCCGCGCCAGCCGAGATAGTGCGCAAGCCCGTATAGACCGCTTGCCGCGATGAATGCGGGCAATGCGATCACTTCGCGTGACAGCCAAGACGTGCGCCACATCGCGGCGGAGCGCCACGCCCGTTCCGGCCGGCCCAGGTGAAAAAACGACGCAAGGAGTCCAAGTCCTGTCAAGACGACAACCAGCGCGCTTCCAAGAGCGAAGAAGCCATGTTCAGCGGGCATGGGTATCAAGCCGCCACGCGCCGTCATTTCCGCCCCATAGAGCGCGAGAAAAAGCCCCTGACCCGCCCCGGTCAGCGTGGTCAGGAAGATCACTGAATATGCCGGATTCATCAGCCGCCGGGCGCTGCGGCCGCGCTAGCAACCTGCGCGATTCCTACCATGAGGCCGCATCATCGAGCGACGGTTCGTCGAGAGCCGGTTTCGGCAGCTTGCCATCCTTCTTGAGCGGGTTCTCCGCGCGTACAACCTGATCCGCGGCAAACCGGACCTCGGTCTTGCGTCGCGGCAGATAGTGGTTGGCCGGGCTCGTGCCCCATTCGGGCATAAGCTGATAGCCACCGCGCTCCTGAATCGCTTTCGAGACCTCGGATTCCGGATCGTGCACGTCGCCGAACAGTCGCGCGTTGGTGGGGCACGCCATCACGCACGCGGGACGGCGATCGGCTTGCGGCAACTGCTCGTTGTAGATGCGGTCCACACACAGCGTGCACTTGGTCATTTCCTTGCGCTGTTCGTCGATTTCGCGTACGCCGTAAGGGCACGCCCAGGCGCAGTACTTGCAGCCGATGCACTTGTCGTAATCGACGAGCACGATACCGTCCTCCTTGCGCTTGTAGCTCGCGCCGGTAGGGCACACCGGGACGCAGGGTGGATCTTCGCAATGCAGACACGATTTGGGGAAATGCACCGTCTCGGTATTCGGATATTCGCCGACCTCGAACGTTTGGACCCGATTGAAGAAGGTGCCGGTCGGATCCTTGCCATAGGGATTGGTATCGAGCAGCGGACCTGCCTGGCCGGACGTGTTCCACTCCTTGCAGCTCGTCACGCAGGCGTGGCACCCTACACAGACGTTGAGGTCGATCACTAAGGCTAATTGGGTCATGATGTGTCCTTCATCGTGTGCGCTTGCCGGCGATCGCCACCGACAAAATAGGCCTGCCAAAGCCGAGTGAGCTTGCTTGTCCCCGGCGCGGGCGACAGCGCTTTGAACTGTGGCGACACTTCCTTCGTCTCCCCGGGTTCCGCCGGATAAATGCGCACCCGCACGTCGTACCATCCAGCCTGTCCGGTAACCGGATCGGCGTTCGACATCGTCCCGCCCGCCTCAGGCGCCGGAAGCTCTTCCGAGATCAGATGATTCAGTATGAAGCCGCGCCGCGACTCGTTGGCGTCGGGCGCAAGGTGCCATGCGCCGGTCGCTTTGCCGATCGCGTTCCAGGTCCACACGGTGCCCGGCTCCACGGCTTCGCTGTAGCGCGCCATGCAGCGCACCCTTCCCCACTGCGATTCCACCCACAGCCAGCCGTCATCGGCGATGTCGGCGGCACGCGCGGTGCGCGGATTGACGAACAGGTAGTTGTGCGCGTGGATCTGCCGCAACCACGCGTTTTGCGAGTCCCACGAGTGATACATCGCCATCGGTCGTTGGGTCACCGCGTTCAGGGGATAGCGCGCCAGATCGGAGACCTGTGATTCGAGTGGCGCGTAGTAGAACGGCAAGGGGTCGAAGTAAGTTTCGACGCGCTGACGCAAGTGCTCCGGCGGCCTGCGTCCAGGGCGCTTTCCCTGTGCCGCAAGCCGAAACGTCTGCATCACTTCCGAATAAAGCTGAATGAGGATCGGCTCCCCGAAGCGGCGCATGCGTACGCGCTGCGCCCACTCCAGGTAACCGCGATTCCAGTTGCGCATATACTGATACGATGGCGGCAACGGGTAGTGGTAGACGCAGTTGTTCGCTGCGTACACCCATTGCTTGGGATTGGGCTCGCCCTTGAGAAATTGGTCGCCATCCTTGCCCCGCCATCCGGACAGAAAGCCAATTCCTGATAATCATCTAGCCGGCCTCCTCGCCGCGGTGAAGCGGCGGGGTTAAAGTCAAGGTGCGAACCGCCTTAACCCTACGGAGGCCGAAGATGAAGTTTAGCGGAATTGATCTACATTCGAACAACAGTTTTGTCGTGATCATCGACGAGGTTGACCGAATCATGTATCGACGTCGACTGCCCAACGAATTGGACATGATCGTGGCGGCACTGGCGCCGTATCGGGACGAGCTGGTCGGCGTGGTGGTGGAGTCGACCTATAACTGGTATTGGTTGGTTGACGGGCTGCAGGCGGCGGGCTACCCGGTGCATTTGGCCAACACCGCGGCGATCAAGAAATACGAAGGACTCAAGCATAGCGGTGATGAAGCCGACGCCGTGCATCTGGCGCAGTTGTTGCGCCTCGGCATCCTGCCGGAAGGATACATCTGCCCGCCGGCGGAGCGGATGGTGCGCGATCTTTGCCGCAAGCGCATGCAGCTGACACGTTACCGCACGCAGCAGATTCTCGCCATCGAGAATATCCTGGCCCGGCAGACCGGCGCCACGATGAGCAGCAACCAAATCAAGCAGCTAAAGGACGATGGCGTCGAGCGGTTAGGCTTGCCCGAAGACGTGGCGCTGGCGCTCAAGAGCAATCTGGCCGTCATGCACGCGCTTGACGCGCAGATCGACCTACTCGAGCGGCGCTTGCGGGAGAAGGTGCACTTGCGCGCGGAGTACCGCTTGCTCAAAACGGTGCCGGGAATCGGCGACGTATTGGCCACCACGATCATGCTCGAAACCGCGACGGTGAGCCGCTTTGCCGCCGTCGGCAACTTCAGCTCCTATTGCCGCTGCGTGGACAGCGTGCATAGCTCCAACAACAAGAAAAAAGGCGAAGGCAACCGCAAGAACGGCAACAAGTACCTGGCTTGGGCGTTCATCGAAGCGGCCCACTTCGCTACCCGCTACTGTCCGGAAGCGAAGCGCTTCTATGAACGCAAGAAGGCGAAGACCAACACTATCGTGGCGAGCAAGGCGCTGGCGCACAAACTGGCGCGCGCGTGCTACCACATGCTGCGCGAGCAGCAGCCATTCGACGTGAAACGCTGTTTTGCATGAGGGAAAGGCGCAGCGCGGTGAGCCAGGAGCGGGGTTGGCCAAAACCATGATCCTGAATGGACGCCGCGCTGTCGCCGACGGTTCGATGCTTACTGAATCGCCCAAGCCGCGAGCCATCCCGGGGCTGGCACGCGCAAGCGTGAGCCATGACGTCTGTGCTCGACACGACTGGACACGGCTTGGCACCAACGTTTTTCTGGGGCGGCACAGGCCGCCAGGGCGGACGTAGCAACATCGCGCTCCGCTAGATCCCGATGGGTGACTGGCGCGATTCGGTTCGCAGCCGGCGAGAGAGAAAACGGGCGCGATGCAGTATTCGAGCAGTGCGCGTGCAGTAATTGAATGAAGGGTGACGCAATGTCGCAGGGCAGTTCGTCGCCTCTTGACAACGGCCGGCTAATAATGGGATGGACGCCCCCTTCCTGAAGCGGCACCGAGGTGCCAAAGTGGAAGAGCTGTTATCGACCACTGAACCAAGAGGAGGCGTCCGAAATGAAGATTACGACGGTTGGGATCGATCTGGCAAAGAACGTGTTTCAGGTACATGGAGTCGATGAGCGGGGCCAGGCGGTGCTGCGCAAGCAGCTCAAGCGAAAGGACGTTCTTAGTTTCTTCGCGAATCTCGAGTGCTGCCTGATCGGCATGGAAGCTTGTGGTGGTGCCCATTACTGGGCGAGGAAGCTCTCGACGCAGGGTCACAGCGTGCGACTCATGGCCCCGCAGTTTGTGAAGCCGTACGTGAAGACGAACAAGAGTGACCGCAACGATGCGGAGGCGATCTGTGAAGCGGTGGGACGGCCAAATATGCGCTTTGTGCCGGTGAAGACGGCCGAAATGCAGGCGGTGCTGGCGCTGCACCGAGCTCGCCAGGGGTTCGTGAAGGCGCGCACGGCGCAGGCAAACCAGATCCGCGGGTTGCTCGCTGAGTTCGGGATCGTGATTCCCAAGGGCATCGCGCACATCGCCAAGCGTTTGCCCGAGATCCTGGAAGATGGCGAGAATGGATTACCAGGAATGATGCGCCAGTTGCTCGAGCGGCTGGGTGAGGCGCTGAAGGCGCTGGGCCAACAAGTCGGGGAAATGGAACGGCAGATCACGCTTTGGCACCGCGACAACGAGCAAAGCCGCGAGCTGGAAGCGATTGCCGGCATGGGGCCGATCTCCGCGAGCGCGTACGTCGCCACGGTGGGTGACGCGAAGAGCTTCAAGAATGCCCGGCAAGTGTCGGCTTGGCTGGGTATGGTGCCGCGGCACGAGGGCACCGGGGGCAAAGCGACGCTGGGCAGGATCAGCAAGCGCGGCGACGTGTACCTGCGCACGCTGCTCATCCACGGGGCGCGCTCTATGATCACTGCCTTCGAGCGCAAGCCCGTTCAGCCTGATGGTTGGCTCAAGCGCCTGCTTGCCCGGCGCAACAAGAACGTCGCCGCAGTGGCGCTGGCGGCCAAGAACGCACGCATTGCGTGGGCGTTGCTCGCCCATGAGCGAAGCTACCAGCCCGATTACATTAGCAAAGGTGCGGGCGCGTAATCGCGGCCGGCTGAATTGAACGACGAAACTGTCTGCTAAAAGGGAGGACTTCCGCCGATTGCTCAGGCAATCATGACGTGATGGCAAGATAGGTAAGACCGTGACGGGGTGAGCCTGCGACACCCATAGCACTTCGAGTGCACGCTAATGATCAGGGCCCCGTCAGCCGATTCCATCAGGGACCGAGGCGAAGGCCTCATGCAGAGTCCGGATCTATGGCTGCAATCTTCACCTTCTCGCCGTCATTGACTGATCGCTTGACAAGCCGGGGGCGTCCATCTATGGGTGACTCCGCTGCAACTGCTCGACCGCCTCGCCGCCCTGGTGCCGCCGCCGCGGGTCCATCGGCATCGTTACTACGGCGTGCTGGCGCCCAACGCCCCGCTGCGCGCGGCAGTCACGGCCATGGCAGCAGGGACGCCCGCGACCACCGCCCCGGCGGCGCCACCCGCCAACGCGGCACCGCCCACCGCCGAACCGGCCCACCGCCGCGCCGCCCGCTACGCCTGGGCGCTGCTGCTCGCCCGCATCTATGAGGTCTTCCCGCTGCGGTGCCCCACGTGTGGGGGCGACATGCGCATCATCGCCTTCATCACCGAGGCGGCAGTGGTGCGCGACATCCTCATCCCGCTCGGCGAGCCGATTACGCCACCCACCATCGCCCCGGCCCGCGGCCCGCCGCTGTGGGAGATGCCGCAAGCAGGGCAGCCCGAGATCGAGCAGGCCCAGCCGGCACCAGACTACGCGTTCGATCAGCGCATTGCCTGGTAGTGC
>JRHI01001723.1_pt1 | contig 17273 bp, 20 predicted proteins | sample 215371 | NCBI WGS metagenome assembly JRHI01 (sample SAMN02929681, study PRJNA255918) | sediment metagenome | biome: cave system; feature: Ice Cave; material: Sediment; isolation source: sediment from deep within a dark volcanic ice cave with no known source of... ...
CGATGCCTTATCACCTGCTGAAGTTGGCTGAGGATCATGGGTAATCAGGTAATCGTTAGCCGACCATGCTGGGAGAGACCGTTCGGTGATCGACAAGCTCGAGGCCTCGGCCGCCGCAGCCCTCGCTGACGTGAAGGATGGCGCAACTGTCATGATCGGCGGCTTCGGCACTGCCGGCATGCCGTTCGTGCTGATCGATGCGCTGATCGCGCAGGGCGCCAAAGACATCACCATTGTCGCCAACAATGCCGGCAATGGCGACACGGGCCTCGCCGCCCTTCTCAAGGCCGGGCGCGTCCGCAAGATCCTGTGCTCTTTTCCGCGTCAGTCGGATTCCTGGGTGTTTGACGATCTCTACCGCTCCGGCAAGATCGAGCTGGAAGTAGTCCCCCAAGGCAACCTCGCCGAGCGCATCCGCGCCGCCGGCGCAGGCATCGGCGCGTTCTATTGCCCCACCGGCTATGGCACTCTGTTGGCTGGCGATCGCGAAACGCGCCGTATCGACGGCCGCGACTACGTGCTGGAATTCCCGATCCGGGGCGACGTAGCCCTCATCAAGGCCTACAAGGGCGATCGTTGGGGCAATCTCACCTATCGCAAGACGGCCCGCAATTTCGGCCCCGTGATGGCCATGGGCGCCAGGACGACGATCGCCGAGGTGAACGAGGTCGTCGAGCTCGGCGCCCTCGATCCCGAAACGATCGTCACGCCCGGTATCTTCGTGCAGCGCATCGTCCGGGTGGATGAAGCGGCCACTCCATCAGCGACGTGAGGAAAGTTCCCAATGCCGGCAGACCTCGCCAATCTGAAGAAGCTCAGCCGCAAGGAAATGGCAGAACGCGTCGCGCGCGATATTCCCGAAGGCGCCTATGTCAACCTGGGTATTGGCCTCCCCACTCTGGTCGCCAACTTCCTACCGAAAGATCGCGAAGTCTTCCTGCATACCGAGAACGGTCTGCTCGGCATGGGGCCGGCTCCCGAGAAGGGCAAGGAGGACCCCGACCTCATCAACGCCGGTAAACAGCCGGTCACCGCGCTGCCCGGTGCCGCATTCTTCCACCACGCGGACTCGTTTGCGATGATGCGCGGCGGCCATCTGGACATCTGCGTGCTGGGCGCCTTCCAAGTGTCAGTCACCGGCGATTTGGCCAATTGGCATACCGGCGAAGCCGATGCCATCCCGGCCGTCGGCGGCGCCATGGATCTCGCCATCGGCGCCAAGCGCACGTTCGTGATGATGGAGCATCTCACCAAGGCGGGCGACAGCAAGATCGTTCCGACCTGCACCTATCCGCTCACCGCCAAGTCATGCGTAGCGCGCGTCTACACTGATTTGGCCGTGATCGACGTTACGCCCGAGGGCTTGGTGGTCAAGGACGTCGTGCCCGGCCTGTCGGTGAGCGACCTCGCGGCCCTCAGCAAGGTCGCGCTGATCGACGGCCGGGAGCGCATGCATACGCAGGTCGGACCAGACGGCAGCTGATGGTCCCAGGCGCTGCCCGGCAACGCGACGCGCTTCCTTTTCGCAACAGGGCTTACCCGACGGACCTCACCGCCGCCTGGAGGCCTCCTTACCCATTACCGCGCCACAGTTTTTCCGCTATGGTCGACGCAATTTGCCGGGGGAAGTGCCGAGTTGGGGATGTTGCGCGTATGAACGAGACGAGCCCGGGGGTGATCGACGCGGAAACGCCCGTCAATCCCTACAGCCTGCTCGAGGCCGTCAACCGCTCGAGCGACTCGGCCAACGCCGCGTGGCTGATCTACATTGCCCTCATCAGCTACCTGCTGATCACGGTGGCCGGGATCAGCCACAAGGACCTGTTGCTCAACAGCGACATCGCGCTGCCGATCCTGCAGGTCAAAATCGAGCTCACCCGCTTCTTCCTGTTCGCGCCCATCCTGCTCGTGCTGCTGCACTTGGGGCTCATGGGCCAGCTGGTGCAGCTGGCGCGCAAGACGCTCGAGTTCGCGGGCTCGATCCGCATGCTGGAGACGAGCGAGCAGCGCACCCACCCCCTGCGCCTCGAGCTCGACAACTTCTTCTTCGCGCAGGCGATCGCGGGTCCCGAGCGCAGCCGCATCGTCGGCATGTTCCTGCACGGCATGTCGTGGCTGACCATCGTCGTCACGCCGGTCGTTTTGCTGCTCTACGTGCAGCTCTCCTTCCTGCCCTACCACGACGTCACCATCACGTGGGTCCATCGGCTGACCCTGCTCGCCGACATCGCGCTCCTCGTGTTTATCGGCGTCTTCCTGTGGCGGCTGGAGACGTCGTTCTTCCGTGCCTTCCTGCGCACGAGCCTGCATCATCCCATCAGCCTGCTGCTGACCGCCGCTCTACTGGCCGGGGTGGCCGGCTTCTCGCTCTTCGTCGCCACCATCCCCGGCGAGGCCATCGATCAGCCGGCGGCCGCCGCCGGCGTGCGCCAGGCCAGGGAAGGACGACAGGTGTTCGGCTACACCGTGCCCGCCTTCGCGGCTAGCGCCGAGGGCTCGCTGCTCGGCCTCTTTCACCGCAACCTCGTCGTCGCCGACACCGACCTGGTGGTCGACAAGGACGTGACACCGGACGAGCCGTCGCTCAACTTGCGCGACCGCGACTTGCGTTTCGCCAGGCTCGACCGCACCGACCTGCACCAGGCCGACATGACCGGCGCCAACCTCGACGGCGCCAGCCTCGTCGGCGCCGATCTGCGCGGCATCTGGCTCAGCTGCGCCGATCTCAGCGAGCTCCTCCTCACCAACAGCCGCGGCGCTGCTCGATGCGCGTCCGCACGCGGCGCCAATTTCGCCAAGGCGCGGCTCGCGGACGCCAAGATGGCCGGCATCGACTTGCGCGGAGCAAAGTTCGAGGAGGCTCAGCTCCAGGGCGCGCAGCTGGCCCATACCATCATGAGCGGGGCTACCTTCTCCGGTGCCCGTCTGGACGGGGCAGACCTCTCCGCGGCCTGGCTACAGGGAGCGAACTTCATCCTGGCCTCGCTGCAAGGGGCCGATCTCACCGGGGCCAAGCTGCACATGGCCGACTTCGCCAGCGCCGGCATGCAGGGAGCGAGCCTCTCGCTCGCCAATCTCGAAGGCGCCAGCCTGCGCGATGCCGAACTCGACGGCGCCAGCCTGCAGATGGCGCGGCTCACCGGCGCCGACATGTCGGGCGCCAGGATGCAGGGCAGCGACATGCGGGGCGCCGCGGTCTGGCGCACGCTGCCGCCCGGCAACGACAGCCCGGCGTTCGCCGATATGGCCCAGATCGTCGTGCAGCCCCCGAGCGAGGATGAGTTGAGCGCGCTCGGCGCCTCGCTGGCGCAGCTGGAGAACGGCCCGCTCAAGGCGCGGCTCGCCGACAGCCTGGCGCGCCTCTCCGATGCCGCGCAGAACGGCGCGTGGGCCACCTCGTCCGAGCAGCAGCTGTGGCAGGGCTTCGCCAAGTCCAGCGAGACGGCAACAGGCGACGACTACAAAGGGCGCCTGACCGACTACCTGGTGCGGCTCATGTGCCGCTCGCGCTTCGCCAATGGCGCCGTGGCTGCCGGCGTGGCGCGTCGCGCCATGGCACCGGGCTTCAAGGGCGACATGCCGGCCCTCTACGTCCGGCTCAAGGGCACCGACTGCGCCGCCACCCCCGCCATGAGCCCGCGCCTAATGCGCGACCTCGCCACCGCCGTTGACACCGCGCGCGGGCAGTAGGGGCCGGTGCAGGCGAGCCCATTCAGAATAGCTCGCTCAGGTCCCGCCGACCGCCGATGACGGCAATCAGCTCGACAGAGTCATTGACGGTGTGGTGCTCGTAGAGAAGCAGGTAGTTGCCCTCGATCAGCATGCGAAAGTCGGGGCGAATGTCATCGCGCAATGTGCCCATGCCGGGAAAGTCGCGTAGGATCTGCAGCTTGTCGTCGATGCGAAGGAGGCGATCTGCGGCGGCAGGGTTGTCGGCGGCGATGTAACACCAGATCTGGCGGAGCTCCTCCTCAGCGTGGCGGGAGACGAAGAGTTCAGCCACGCCTGCCCTTTCTGTCCTTGAGCTTGGCGCGTTCCCCGGCGATCAAGCCTTTGATATCGAGTGGCCCTTGCCGGCCGCTAGCCTTGCCCTCGTCCCAACGCCGACGCAGGACGCTCACGGAGGTGGCGGCGCGATTCCCATAGCCGCAGCGCATCGCGAATGACCTCGCTCGTCGAGGCATATTCGCCGGCTTTGACTGCGCGGCGTATGGCATCCGCCATCGGCGCAGGCAGCGCGATGCTTAGCCGTTCGATCTCCGCCATCCCGACCTCCACTGACGAGCGCGCAAGGCCCTACCGAGCTTTCGGTGCAGAAAGTAATACTTGTTATGCAGCGGCGCCTTGGAAATTGGCACTCTGCGGATCGGCAGATGCGGATTTCTTCCTGTCACCCCAATCCACGACTTGCGCCGAGCCAGTCCCTCCACTATCTTAGAACATAAAGCGAACAAAGTCGCCTGGCAGGTTGCGGCCAGCAAAAGCGTGGACAAGCAACTCGGCACCCGCGCGCCGGCCCCAGCCAGCGGCTAACGTCGCACCAGATTCGTCTGCCGCCGGGCGCGGCATAGTGAGAGGAGGCCCCATGGCCGGTTCCGTCAACAAAGTCATCCTCATCGGCAACCTGGGCAAGGACCCGGAGATCCGCCGCACGCAGGATGGCCGCCCCATCGCCAATCTGCGCATCGCCACTTCCGAAAGCTGGCGCGACAAGACCACGGGCGAGCGCAAGGAGAAGACCGAGTGGCACTCGGTCGTCGTCTTCAACGAGGGCCTCTGCCGGGTGGTGGAGCAGTACCTGAAGAAGGGTGCCAAGGTCTACATCGAAGGGGCGCTGCAGACGCGCAAGTGGCAGGGCCAGGACGGCCAGGATCGCTACTCCACCGAGGTCGTGCTGCAGGGCTTCAACAGCGTGCTCACCATGCTCGACGCCCGCGGCGGCGGGGGTGCCAGCGCCAGCGCCGGCATGCACGAGGACGACCAGGCCGGTTACACGCCGGCGGGCAACGGCAACGGCGCCAAGCGTGCCGCCGCCGCCGGCGGCAAGAGCTTCGACAAGCCCGTCGACGACGAGATCCCGTTCTAGTCGCTCCGCGCGTGGGCGCGCAGCGGATCTTGCTCCGTTCACCCGCGCCGCCCTGCCGGTACAGCATGCCTATGCCGCGCTCGGGGCCTTCGTCCTGGGTGCCGTCCAACTGCCCGGCGGCCCCGCCCGGATGAGGAACCCGCCGCCTGATAGCCGCCCGTAGGCTCGCTGTCGCCCCGATTCGTGTGCGTGATTGGACGGGGTCAGACGCCTTGCCTCCACGTTCGCCGTGAAGAAGCCGCGCTGGCATCGAGCGGTCTGACCCCACGCCCGGTGTGCGCGTCCTCAGCCAAGATGGCTGGTGATCCGGGTCACGAAGCGGACGCCGACGGCGACATCCGTCCGGCGCACGATCTCGCAATCGCCCTCGATTCCGAGCGCCTCGGCTATCAGCCGAAATCGGGTGGGCAGCCACTCCGGATGCGCAACTTCCAGCAGGGCGCCGTCCTCGGAAATATTACGCATGACGCACGGGACGACCGGCCGTCCGCGCAGGGAGATGGTTGCGTGCACACACGTTTGCCGGCGCCCGAACTGGCGTCGCTCTGTGCCCCTCATGCCCTCAACTCTCACGTCCAGCACACTCCCCAACGGGGCTGACGCTAGGGCGCAAAGCCTTACCGCGGTCTCAATTCGGCCGCGCGAATTGTCGCAAAATCTCCAACGATCGGCCTGATCCGTTTTAATGGTTATCGCGCGGGATGCCCTTGGTCTTGGCGATCTTCTGGTATTTCACCGCCGGCTTCAGCACCATGCCGTGCGCGAAGTCGTCGACGATGCCGCGCTGGATCTCCTGCCAGGGCGTCTGGTGGCCCGGATACTTGTAGCCGCCGCGGCCCTGCAGGGCGGCGCGCCGCTTGTCGTACTCCTCCTTGGAAATGAGGATGTCGGCTGCGCGCTTGTTGAGGTCGATGCGCACTCGGTCCCCGGTCTTGAGGACGGCGAGCCCGCCGCCGGTCGCCGCCTCAGGCGAGGCATTGAGGATCGACGGCGATCCCGACGTGCCGGACTGGCGCCCGTCGCCGATGCAGGCCAGCTCCGTGATGCCCTTCTTGATGAGGTAGTTGGGCGGGCGCATGTTGACCACCTCGGCGCCGCCTGGATAGCCGACCGGCCCCGCCCCGCGCATGAACAGCACGCACACCTCGTCGATCTTCAGCGCCGGGTCGTCGATGCGTTTGTGGTAGTCCTCCGGCCCGTCGAACACGACGGCGCGGCCCTCGAAAGCGTTGGGGTCCTTCGGGTTCGACAGGTAGCGCTTGCGAAACTCCTCCGAGATCACGCCGGTCTTCATGATGGCGCTGTCGAACAGGTTGCCCTTGAGATTGAGGAAGCCGGCTTTGTCCTTGAGCGGCTTCTTGTAGGGCCGGATGACGTCGTGGTCGCTGATGGGGCGCTCGGCGCAGTTCTCGCCCATGCTGCGGCCGTTCACGGTCAGCGCATGCTCGTGAATCTTGCCGGCCTTCATCAGCTCGTTGACGACGGCCGGCACGCCGCCGGCGCGATGATACTCCTCGCCCAGGTAGCGGCCGGCTGGCTGCATGTCGACCAGCAGCGGGATGGCGTAGCCCACCTTCTCCCAGTCGTCGTTGTCGAGCGGCACGCCGATGTGCTTGGCAATCGCATTGAAATGGATCGGCGCGTTGGTCGAGCCGCCGATTGCCGAGTTGACCACGATGACGTTCTCGAACGCCTCGCGCGTCATGATCTTGGAGGGCCGCAGGTCTTCCCACACCATGTCGACGATGCGCTTGCCGGTGAGATAGGCAATCTGCGCGCGCTCCTTGTGCGGCGCAGGGATGGCGGCGCAGCCGGGCAGCGACATGCCGAGCGCCTCGGCCAGCGAGTTCATGGTCGACGCCGTGCCCATGGTGTTGCAGTGGCCGGGCGAGGGCGCGGAGGAGGCGACCAGCTCCACGAACTGCTCGTAGGTGATCTCGCCCGTGGCAAACATCTGCCGCGCCTTCCACACGATGGTGCCCGAGCCCGTGCGCTCGCCGCGGAACCAGCCGTTGAGCATGGGCCCGCCCGACAGCACGATGGCCGGCAGGTCGACGGTGGCGGCGGCCATCAGCTGGGAGGGCGTGGTCTTGTCGCAGCCTGTGGTGAGCACCACGCCGTCGATCGGATAGCCGTAGAGAATCTCCACTAGCCCCAGGTAGGCGAGGTTGCGGTCGAGCGAGGCGGTGGGCCGCTTGCCCGTCTCCTGGATCGGGTGCACCGGGAACTCGAAGGCGATGCCGCCAGCCTCGCGGATGCCTTCGCGCACGCGCGGCGCGAGCATCAGGTGGTGGCGGTTGCACGGCGACAGGTCCGAGCCCGACTGGGCGATGCCGATGATGGGCTTGCCGGAGGAAAGCTCTTCGCGCGTGAGACCATAGTTCATGTAGCGCTCGAGATAGAGCGCGGTCATGTCGGGGTTGTCGGGGTTGTCGAACCACTGCCGCGAGCGCAGCTTCTTGATCTGGGCAGCGGTCGGCCTCTTTCCGTTGGGCATTAGTTTCCTCTCGTTCCTCATCCGCGTGGCGGGATGTAGGTTGGATCAAGCGGAGCGATGACCCAACACAAAGCAGCGTGCCCGGACGATGTTGGGTCTTCGCCAACGCTTGACCCAACCTACCATGGCTGGGTTCAACCCGCGATCAGCCCGCCGTCGACCAGCACCTCCGACCCTGTCGTGAAGGAGGACGCCTCCGACAGCAGCCACACCACCGTGTTGGCCACCTCGTGCGGCTGGCCGAGGCGGCCGATGGGGACCTGGGCGACCAGCTTGTCCATGGCCTTGGCCGGATCGGGGCGCCCCTTCACCATGGAATCGACCATGTCGCCCTCGATGAACGCGGGGTGCACCGAGTTGCATCTGACCGGCGGGCGCTTGCGCGCGCCCGACAGCGCCACCGACTTGGAGAGCAGACGCACCGCCCCCTTCGATGCGTTGTAGGCGGCGAGGTTGGCGCCGCCGACGATGCCGGAGGCCGACGAGATGTTGACGATCGAGGGCGCCTTGGACTTCGCCAGCAGCGGCATGGCGTACTTGCACCCCAGGAACACGCCGTCGGCGTTGACAGCCATCACTCGGCGCCACTCGGAGAACGGCGTCTGCTCCACATCGCCCGGCGTGCCGATGCCAGCATTGTTGACGAGACCGTCGAGACGCCCATGGGTGCGGCCGATCTCCGCCATCGCTGCCTTCCAGTCGTCCTCCCTGGTGACGTCGAGGGCGATGTCGACCTTGCCGCGCGAGGCCATATCGCTGCGGATCGGCTTTCCCCCCGCCGCCTCGATCGCCTTGCACATGGCCGAGCCCAGCGTGCCGAGCGCCCCGGTTACGAGCACGATATGGTCCTTCAGCTGCAGAGCATTCATCGCACACCCTTTCTGCGTGGACTTCTGCGTTGCCCGATCGTCCGTCCTATTCCGAACGTGGCGTAGAACATCACGAGATTCATGAGGCTGAACCCGAGCAGCTGGACGCTCGGACCGCCGGCAGCCATCTGCAGCAGCGCAAGTTGACCTGCCACCACCACGCCCGCGACGGCCGCAGGGACCCACCAATCGTGCAGTCTATAGCCCAGGTAAGCGCTCGCGGCGGCACCGACCCAAAACAGCAGCAGCATTCGCCTCTCCTCACCCACCTGTCATCATCACGGATGGCACGTCAGATGTTCTCGAAGTCGCCATGGCGGCCCTTGCCCTTGGCGAAGCGCTCGGCGCCGGCGATGCCCTCGGCCTTGACGATTGGCGCACTCGTCGCCCATTCGCTTTCCAGGCCCTCGCCCACCGACTTGCCCCACGCGCGGTAGGCCGACAGGCGATCGGAGCGCATGCACGCTTGCGGGAAGCGGGCGATCTCCTGCGCCATGGCCTCGGCCGCCTCGCGCGCTTGCCCATGCGGCACGACCTTCTCGCACAGGCCGATGCGGGAGCTTTCCTCCGCCGTCACCTTGCGTCCCGTCATGATGATTTCCATCGCCCTGCCCATGCCGACCAGGCGCGGCAGCCGCACCGTGCCGCCGTCGATCAGCGGCACGCCCCAGCGCCGGCAATAGACGCCGAAGTAGGCGCTCTGCGCCATCACGCGCACGTCGCACCACATGGCGAGCTCCATGCCGCCGGCAACGGCCGGGCCCTCCACCGCGGCGATCACGGGCTTCGACAATTCCATGCGCGAGGGGCCCAGCGGCCCGCGCGGTGCCTTGCCGCCGCCCTTGGGAAAGTCCAACCGGCCGACGGGGTCCGCCTGATCGAGGCTCGAGACCGACTTGAGGTCCCATCCCGCGCAGAAGGCACCGCCCTCGCCCCAGAACACGGCCACGTTGGCGGAATCGTCTCTGTCGAACTGCTCGAACGCCGCCACCAGCGCGTCGGCACTGGCCGCATCCATGGCATTGCGCGCCTCGGGGCGGCTGTGAATGACGGTCCACACGCTCCCCGATTTCTCGATGCGAACGCTCATGTCTCCTCCTTGCTTCAACCCTCGTGCTAGCGTGGACCCTCGTGGTGAGCCTGTCGAACCATGAGGCCGCCGGCGGTGCCCACCAGCCGCCGTTCGACAAGCTCAGGGGGTGTCGAGTTCTGCTCCTGCGCGCGAATGATTGCTGACGCCGATTCCGGGATGACATCCTGACAAACGCGTTGGTAGCCTACCATCACGGTCGCCGAACCGGCAGGGAGGAAAAATGGGCCGCATCGCAGAGTACATGACGTCCGCTGCCACGTTGCCGCGTGACGGCACTGAGGGCGCGCTGGCGGGACGGGTGTGGCTGCCCGCGGCGGGCGGGCCAGCAATCGTTGCCGTACGCGCCGACGGCGTCTACGACATCTCCACCCTTGCGCCCACCATGCGCGACCTGTGCGAGGCGCCCGACCCAGCGGCGATCGTGCGTACGGGCAAAGGCGAGCGCATCGGCGCGCTCGGCGACATCCTCGCCAACACGCCGGAAGCCCAGCGTGACCCGAAGCGTCCCTGGCTACTCACGCCCATCGACCTGCAGGCGATCAAGGCCGCCGGCGTCACCTTCCCGCTCTCCATGCTGGAGCGCGTGATCGAGGAGCAGGCGCGCGGCTCCCCGGCCAAGGCCGAGGCGATCCGCAAGAGCATTGCCGCGCAGCTCGGCGGCAATCTCGCCAAGCTCGTCCCCGGCAGCCCGCAGGCCGCCGAGCTCAAGCGCGTGCTGATCGAGCAGGGCGCCTGGTCGCAATACCTGGAGGTCGGCATCGGCCCGGACGCCGAGATCTTCACCAAGGCACAGCCGATGGCCGCGGTCGGCCACGGCATGGAGGCGGGACTGCACCCGATCTCCACCTGGAACAACCCCGAGCCGGAGGTCGTGCTGGTGGTGAGCTCCAGGGGAACAATCGTCGGAGCCACGCTCGGCAACGACGTCAATCTGCGCGACGTCGAGGGCCGCTCGGCACTGCTGCTCTCCAAGGCCAAGGACAACAATGCCTCGACCGCCATCGGCCCGTTCATTCGCCTGTTCGACGGCACCTTCACGCTCGACACGGTACGCCGCATCGAGGTGAGCCTGAAGGTGGAGGGGGAGGACGGTTTCACGCTCGAGGGCCGCTCGTCGATGTCGGAGATCGCCCGCGACCCGGCCGATCTGGTCGCACAGATGCTCGGGCGCCACCACCAGTATCCCGACGGCGCCGTGCTCTACCTCGGCACCATGTTCGCGCCGGTGAAGGATCGCGGCGCCAAGGGCCAGGGCTTCACGCACGCCAAAGGCGACGTGACGACCATCTCCGCGCCCGAGCTCGGCACCTTGGCCAACCGCATGACGCTCTCCACCGAGGCACCACCTTGGCAGTTCGGCACGGGCGCCTTGATGCGCAATCTCGCCCGCCGCGGCCTGCTGTGAACCCAACATGAAACCCCTTGCCGGCACGCTCGTCCTCTCGCTCGATCAGGCCGTCGCCGCGCCCATGACCAGCCGCAAGCTGGCCGATGCCGGCGCCCGCGTCATCAAGCTCGAACGCCCCGAGGGGGACTTCGCCCGCCACTACGACAGCCTGGTGCACGGCGAGTGCACGCACTTCGCCTGGCTCAACCGGGGCAAGGAGTCCGTCGTCGCCGACCTGGGCAAGCCCGACGACAAGCGTCTGTTCGAGGCGATCCTGGCGAAGGCCGACGTTCTGGTGCAGAACCTCAAGCCCGGCGCGCTCGCCAAGCTCGGCTACGCAACCGAGGCGCTGCGCAAGCGCCATCCCCGCCTCATCTGCTGCTCGATCTCGGGCTACGGCGACGACGGTCCCTTCCGCGACCGCAAGGCCTACGACTTGCTGGTGCAGGCCGAGTCGGGGCTCGCCTCCGTCACCGGCGGACCCGAGGCACCGGCGCGCGTGGGCGTCTCCGTGGTCGACATCTGCACCGGCATGAACGCCTACGAGGCGATCCTGGAGGCGCTGATCGCGCGGGGCCGCACCGGCCAAGGGGCAGACATCCGCGTCTCCATGTTCGACTCGATGATGGAGTGGATGACCGTGCCGCTGCTCTCCGCCGAGCATGGCGCGCCGCCCAAGCGCATCGGGCTCAGCCACACCGCGCTCGCGCCCTACGGCGTATTTCACAGCGCTGATAACGTGCCGATCCTCATCTCCATCCAGAACGACCGCGAGTGGGTGGTGTTCTGCGCCGAGGTCCTGGGCGAGCCCGAGCTCGGGCGCGACCCGCGCTTTGCCAGCAACTCGGCCCGCATCGCCCACCGCGCCGAGACGGACGCGCTCACGCAACGCTGCTTCGGCGCCCACGACATCGCCTCGCTGTCGCGTCGCCTGGAGGAAGCCGAGATCGCCTTCGCGCGCGTGAACGATATCGAGGCCATCCTGCGCCACCCGCACCTGCGCCGCCTCACCATCGACTCCCCCAGCGGCCCCATCGCCCTCCCCTCGCCGCCAGCCAGATGGATGGGCGAGCCGGACCCGAGCTTCGGTGCCCTCCCCGCGCTCGGCGAGCACACCGACAAGGTTCGCCGCGAGTTCCTGGGCTAGAAGGTCAGCCGGCCTTGCGCTTCTTCGGAACCTTCTTGCCTTTCTTGCGCGCCTCGGAAAGACCGATGGCGATGGCCTGCTTGCGGCTCTTCACGGTCTTGCCGCTTCCGCCGCTCTTGAGGGTCCCGCGCTTGCGCTTGTGCATTGCGCGCTTGACGTCCTTCGACGCCGCCTGGGAATACCGCCGTGCCATGTTGCATAGTCCTCGCTCGTTTCACTCGAACGTGAAACGCAAGACGCGGACTCGCAGTTCCTCGCGACTGCCCCTTCGGCGCGACGCTCAGGCCGCCTTCACCTTGAGCCCGAGCAGGCGATCGGCATTGCCGTGAGCGAGCTTCGCCAGATCAGCGGGCGACAGCGACAGCGATTTCAGAAAGGCCTGGCCGCGCGCGTTGGGAGCATAGGGATAGTCGACGGAAAACAGGATGCGATCGATGCCGAACGTCAGCAGCGCTGCAAGAAACGGCGGCTCGCTGAATATGCCGCTGGTCGTGATCCAGACCTGGTCGAGGATGGTCCGGCTGATCGGTCGCGCGAGGTGAGCAATGGACGCCTCGAACACCTGGTCGCAGCGCGCCAGCATGACCGGCAACCCCTCGCCCATGTGACCGATGATGATCTTGAGCTTCGGGTGCCTGTCGAGCGTGCCGGACACGACCAGGCGCAGCACATGGATCGCCGTCTCCGAGTGCCAGCCCCAGCCGGCCGCCTCCAGCACGTTGCCGGTATTGGACGGAAGATTGCCATAATAGACCTTGCGCACGGTCTCGGGCGCCAGGTGGGGGTGGATGTAGATCGGCACGTCGAGGGATTCCGCCGCCGCGAGGACGGGTTCGAACCTGGGATCGTCGAGGAAGCGATCCTCCGTCGTGCCGTTGATGAGGGCGCCATGGAAGCCGAACGTCCGCACCGTCCGCGCCAGCTCCTTGGCGGCGGCGTCGGGGTCGCGCATCGGCAGGTGCGCAAAGCCGGCGAAGCGATCGGGATAGCGCGTGATCGCCTCCGCCAGGGCGTCGTTCATGCCCCGCGCGATCGCCACGCCCTCCGCGCCGTCGACGAGATCGGCGCCGGGGCCGGATGTGGAGAGCACCTGCACGGTGATCCCCGCTTCGTCCATCGAGCGCAGCCGCACCTCGCCCATCTCGGGCAGCAGGTCCAGCGGGTTGACCTTGCCCGGCGGCACCTTCCTGGGCACGAAGCCGCGTCGCGCGATCGCCTCGGGGCTGATGCGGCGAACCAGCGAGGGGACCGTGTAATGCTCTTCCAGCGTGACAACGCGCATCGCGGCATCTCCGTGTGGTGGCTCGAACTGTGGCATTGTAATCCTCGCTGTAGCAAGATGTCGAAGCGTCCGTGGCGATGAGGTCGCGCCACGACTGCAGCAAGAGGAACGGGACGGGATGCCCCAGCGCACCATCAGGCTCTACAGCGACTACAAGAGCCCATACGCCTATCTCGCCAAGGATTTGGCCTACGAGCTGGAGCGCGAGACCGGCGTGCAGATCGATTGGCTGCCCTACACGCTCGACATCCCTGCTTATCTCGGCAATGCCAAGGTCGACGCGCAAGGCAACGTGTCGGAAGAGACCCGCAATGCTCACCAGTGGCGGCGGGTGAAGTACAGCTACATGGACTGCCGCCGCGAAGCCAACCGGCGCGGTCTCACCATCCGCGGGCCGCAAAAGATCTTCGATTCATCGCGCGCCAACATCGCCATGCTGTACGCCAAGCGGCACGGTGTCTTTCGCGCCTACCATGATCGCGTGTTCGAGCGCTTCTGGAAGCGCGAGCTCGACATCGAGAGCGCCGCTGCCCTCACCGCCGTCCTGACCGAATGCGGCGCCGACACAAGCGACTTTCCAACCTTTCTGGAGGGCGAAGGCAGGCGCCAGCTGCAGCAGATCCAGCGTGAGGCGGAGGCCGCGGGCGTGTTCGGCGTGCCGAGCTTCCTGCTCGAGGGCGGCGATCTCTACTGGGGCCGCGAGCACCTGCCGCGCATCCGCGAGCTGCTCGCGGCCATGCCGGCGCAATAGATCGCATCTCAGTTGGAAATCCCCATCACCACGGAGAGCCGCATGCCCGATGTCCTCGGCTGGCGATGCAAATTCGGGGCGATCGGCCCGTCCACCAACACGGTCGTGCAGCCCGACTTCGACGCCATGCGCCCCGCGGGTGTCACCAATTATTACAGCCGCATCTACACGCCCAATGCGGCCGCGCTCAGCAACGAGACGTTCCGCGCCGGCGTCGGCGTCATCGGCGACAACGTGATGGACGCGGTCAAGAGCGTCATGACCTGCCGACCCGATTACCTCGTGATGGGAATGTCGGCGATCACCTTTTTCGGCGGGGCCAAGGGCGCCGACGCTTTTGTGCGCAAACTCGAGGAGTTCTCCGGCGTCGGCATCAGCGTCGGCAGCCATTCCACCACGGCCGCGCTGCGCGCATACGGCGGCGTCAAGCGCATCGCCGTCCTGTCCCCCTACTGGCCGGTCATGAACGAGGCCGTGATCGCCTACTTCACCGAGATGGGTTTCAGCGTGGTGCGCGACATCGCGCTCCAGTGTAAATCCTGGACGGCGATCGCCGAGGTGACGCCGGCGCAGTGCCGAGACGCCCTGCGCAAGCTCGACGGCGACGACGTGGATGCCCTGGTCCAGGTGGGCACCAATCTCAGCATGGTGAGGCTTGCCGCAGCCGCCGAGCTGTGGCTCGGCAAGCCCGTCGTCGCCATCAACACCGCCACCTACTGGCACGCGTTGCGCGCCAACAACATCCAGGATCGCCTCGAGGGTTTCGGCCGGCTGCTCTCGGAGCATTGATACTGAGCGCGCACGCCCTCGCCTCCCCGTCCCTTATCCCCAAACTCCTCCTGCCGACCCGCCATAAACTGTTGCAGGCGCGATACGGCCATTTTATCAAATCCGGATGGGCCGATTCCGGAGCCGCGCAATACGTTGTCCCGAGGCCTCGACTGCCAGCTTTACGCATTTCCGCTGCTGGAGATTTCCCCCATGACCCAATGGGAATATCGCAAGATCGATCTGAGCAGGACCAATCCCAGATCGGACGACGTCGAGCTGCTCAACGACGCCGGCCAGGACGGCTGGGAGCTGCTCACGATCGCGGCCAACAACATCGCCTATCTGAAGCGAAGCGTTCAGGTTGCGGCTGCGCAGAAAGCGACGCCGCCCAAGCGTGGTGCCGCGCGTCCGGGCTGACGCCTTGTCGAACCAACCGTCGATCCACAATCGGCCACCATCTTGTCGCAAGCCTTGCCGCAGCTGCAATCGTCGAGGTTAGCGAGCATGAACGCCATGGCGCAAAGGACGCGACCCCTCGCCCTCCTGGCGTGCCTGCTGGCCAGCCTCGCCACCCCGCAGTCAGCAGTCGCCGGTCCCGCCCCCTGCCGCGCCGTCACGCATCAAGGCAGCGCCTACACGGTGTGCGAGGTCGACGTGCGCCGCCACGCCATCCGCCTTTTCTGGAAGCGGACGGACGGTACGCCCTACGCCCGTCTGAACGCATTGCCGCAAGCGTTGGACAAACCGTCGGACCGGCTCGTCCTCGCCACGAACGCCGGCATGTTCGACCCCGCCTACAAGCCTGTCGGTCTCTACGTGGAAAATGGCCGCGAGCTCGTGCGCGCCAATACCAAGTCCGGTTGGGGCAACTTCCACATGAAGCCGAACGGCATCTTCTACGTCGCCGGCGACAAGGCCGGGGTGCTCGAGACCGGCGCCTACCTCAAGCAGCAATTGCGCCCCGATATCGCCACGCAGTCCGGACCGATGCTGGTGATCAACGGCCGCCTGCACCCACGCTTTGTCCACGCCAACGTCTCGCTCAAGCAACGCAGCGGAGTAGGCGTGCGCGACGCGCAAACCGTGGTGTTCGCCATCTCCGACGACGAGGTTTCGTTTCAGGCGTTCGGCCGGCTGTTCCTGGATAGACTGAAGTGCAACGACGCGCTCTTCCTGGACGGCGGCAGCGTCCCCACCCTGTACGTCCCCTCGCTCAATCGCGGCGCCAACCTGTTCTCCCTCGGTCCCATGATTGGCGTCTTCGAAAGAGCCGCCAGACCCGGCACGAACTAGTGGCGCTCACCCCTTGCCGCCCGCAGCTAGCGAACCAAGTTGAAGACCCGACTCCAGCGAATGTCGAACGGCCAGGTCCACGGGCTGGTCAAACGGAACGCTCGCGGGTCGTCGATCGCGACCGAGAAGAACACGATCTCCGCCCGCCCGACCAGGTTCTCATAGGGCACGAAACCGACCCCGAAGTGCGGCGACTGCACCCGGCTGTCGATCGAGTCGTCGCGGTTGTCGCCCATCATGAAATAGTGCCCGGCCGGCACCTTGAAGGGGCCCACGTTGTCGAGGTCGCTCTCGCGCGGCCAGTGCAGCACGTAGTGCTTCACCCCGTTCGGCAGCGTCTCCGCGTAGCGCGGCTTGGCCCGCCCGCCTTCCTCGGGGCCCACATACGCTCCCGCGGGTATCTGCGGCAACGCCTGTCCATTGAGGTAGACGATGCCGCCGCGCACGGAAACCTCGTCTCCGGGAAAGCCAATGACGCGCTTGATGTAGTCGGTCGCATTGTCTCGCGGCAGCTTGAAGATCACGACGTCGCCGCGCTTGGGCTCGCTCCCGAACAGCCGGCCGCGGAATGGAACAATCCCGAACGGGAACGAGTACCGGCTGTAGCCGTACGACAGCTTCGAAGCGAACAGGTAGTCGCCCACCAGCAGCGTCGATTTCATGGAGCCGGACGGGATGTTGAACGGCTGGTAGAAGAACACCCGCACGACCATCGCGATGAGGAGCGCGTAAACAATGGTCTTGAGCGTCTCGCGCCACGGGCTCTGGCCCGTCGTGCCCACCTCTGCCGGCGCGCTCATGTGCTTTCCATGCTCCTCGCGGGCAGCGTCGACACCGAACGCCGCTGCATTGCTGCCCACATGTAGGCACAGACGCACCATCCTTCAATTCAAACCGTCAGCGGCGAACAGACCGGCTCGGCCCGCCTCGCTTCACAAGGGAGGCTCGAGCGCATATAACTGCCACCCTCGCGTGTCGGGGCATAGCTCAGCCTGGTAGAGCACCTGCTTTGGGAGCAGGGGGTCGCGAGTTCGAATCCCGCTGCCCCGACCAGCGTCTAGGTCAGAATGCCAAGATCACTACTGTCTGGCTAACTC
>JRHI01001724.1_pt1 | contig 17273 bp, 18 predicted proteins | sample 215371 | NCBI WGS metagenome assembly JRHI01 (sample SAMN02929681, study PRJNA255918) | sediment metagenome | biome: cave system; feature: Ice Cave; material: Sediment; isolation source: sediment from deep within a dark volcanic ice cave with no known source of... ...
GAGTCCAGGTACACCAGTGGTCGATCGTCTCGCACCGTGCGGGACAGGATCGGGAAGTCGGCGCGGATCTTCTCCAGCTCACTGGCCGTCAGCTGACCGGCAGTCAGTTGAGCAGTCATGATGACGACACCCCCGTCACCTCCTGCCGGCGGGTGAACCTCTCGTAGCCACCGGACTCCAATTCGTCAGCGAGCTCCCGCCCACCGGATTCCACGATGCGCCCACCCGCGAAGACGTGCACGTAATCCGGCGTAATGTGCCGCAGGATCCGGGTGTAGTGGGTGATCAGCAGTACGCCGACGTCCCCGTTGGCCCGGTACCGGTTCACTCCGTCAGATACCACCCGCAGCGCATCGACGTCCAGGCCCGAGTCGGTCTCATCCAACACCGCGATCTTGGGCTTGAGCAGCGACAGCTGCAGGATCTCGTGGCGCTTCTTCTCGCCGCCGGAGAAGCCCTCGTTGACACTGCGCTCGGCGAAGGCGGGATCGATGTCCAGCTCGGACATCGCCGCCTTGACCTCCTTGACCCAGGTGCGCAGCTTGGGCGCCGCACCGCGGCTCGCGGTGGCGGCGGTGCGCATGAAGTTCGACATCGACACACCGGGAACCTCGATCGGGTACTGCATGGCGAGAAACAGGCCGGCCCGGGCCCGTTCATCGACCGCCATCGACAGCACATCAACACCGTCGAGCAGGATCTGTCCCGAAGTGACCTGGTACTTCGGGTGCCCCGCGATCGAGTAGGCCAGGGTGGACTTACCCGACCCGTTGGGGCCCATTATCGCGTGCGTCTCCCCCGCCCGGACGGTCAGATCAACGCCACGCAGGATCTCTTTCTGGGGGGCCGCTGCGTCGTCGGTGGCCACCGAAACGTGTAGGTCCTTGATCTCCAGGGTGCTCATCGGTCGGTTCTCAGCTCCTGCTAGCGATTGGTTGGAGTCGACGGATCGACATAAACGTCGTCACCGTCGATGGTCACGGCGTAGGTGTCCACCGGTTCGGATGCCGGTGGTGAGGACGGTTCCCCGGTGGCCAGGGCGAAGCACGATCCGTGCAGCCAGCACTCCAGACCCTTGCGGGTCACCTCGCCCTCGGACAACGCGATCTCGGCGTGCGAGCAGACGTCGGCCAGCGCGTAGACCTCCTCGCCCTGGCGGACGAGCACGACCGGCACGTCGCTGACCTGGAAGCCGACCGGCAGATCGTCCTTGAGGTCGGTCAGGCTGCACACCCGGACTGCGGTCATACGCCCACCGCCTCCAGCTCAGCCTCGATCGCCAACGCCAGCCGTTCGCGGACCTGCGTGATGGTGATCTTCTGCAGGATCTCGCCGAAAAAGCCGCGGACGATCAGCCGGCGGGCCTGCTCGCTGGGGATGCCCCGGGAGGTCAGGTAGAACAGCTGCTCATCGTCGAAGCGGCCGGTCGTGCTGGCGTGCCCGGCACCGACGATCTCTCCGGTTTCGATCTCCAGGTTGGGCACCGAGTCAGCCCGGGCGCAGTCGGTGAGCACGAGGTTGCGGTTGACCTCGAAGGTCTGGGTGCCCTCAGCGGCGGCCTGGATAAGGACGTCGCCAATCCAGACGGTGTGCGCGTCCGGCTTCGCCGGATCGCCCTGCAGCGCGCCCTTGTAGGAGACATTGGACCGGCAGTGTGGGACAGCGTGGTCCACCAGCAAACGGTGCTCCAAATGCTGCCCGGCGTCGGCGAAGTACAGCCCGAGCAACTCGGCGTCGCCGCCGGGCTGGGTGAACGTCACCGTCGGGGATTGCCGGACCAGATCGCCGCCCAAGCTCACTGTGGTGGCGCGCAGTACCGCGTCGCGGCCCAACCGGATGTGCTGCGCGGCGACGTGCACCGCGTCATCCGCCCAGTCCTGCACGCTGACCACGGTCAGCCGGGCACCATCGGCGAGGATCACTTCGACGTTCTCCGCGTAGGTGCCGTTACCCCGGTAATCGAGTACCACGACAGCCTCGGCGAACGCCTCAAGACGTAGATGCAGATGCCCATAGCCGACCTGCCCGACTCCAGGACCGGTGATAGTGATCATCACCGGATCCTCGATCCGGACCTGCGCCGGCATGGTCACCACCGTCGCCTGGGTCACTGAGTTCCAGGCTTGCGCCGCAACCCGGTCGGCGGGCACACCACCCTGCCCGAGACGAGGGTCGGACCGGTCTACGTCCTCGACGGTGACCCCGTCGGGTGCTTGCACGGTGATCTGCGCGGTGCCGGTGGCCGCTACGCCCTGGTGCAGCCCGCGCAGCCGCCGCATCGGGGTGAACCGCCACTCCTCCTCGCGTCCCGTGGGTACCTCGAACGCATCGACGTCGTAGGAGGTGAACCGCTGCCCCCGGGACACCATCGGCACACCGCCGTGCGAGTGCCGGGCCACACCGCGTTCGGCTGGCCGGTCAGTGGTAGCCGTCATGTCAGCCGACGGCCCCTTCCATCTGCAGCTCGATCAGGCGGTTGAGCTCAAGGGCATATTCCATGGGTAGCTCGCGCGCGATCGGCTCGATGAACCCGCGCACGATCATGGCCATCGCCTCGTCCTCGGCCAGCCCCCGGCTCATCAGGTAGAAGAGCTGATCGTCGCTGATCTTGGAGACGGTGGCCTCGTGGCCCATCGACACGTCGTCCTCGCGGATGTCGACGTAGGGGTAGGTGTCCGAGCGGCTGATCTGGTCCACCAGCAGCGCGTCGCACTTCACCGTGGAACGGGAGTGGTGGCTACCCTCATTGACCTGTACCAGGCCGCGGTAGGAGGTGCGGCCACCGCCGCGGGCCACCGACTTGGACACGATCTTGCTGGACGTGTGCGGTGCGGCGTGCACCATCTTCGCCCCAGCGTCCTGGTGCTGGCCCTCGCCGGCACAGGCCACCGAGAGCACCTCGCCCTTGGCGTGTTCACCGATCAGCCAGACCGAGGGGTACTTCATGGTGACCTTGGAGCCGAGGTTGCCGTCGATCCACTCCATGGTCGCGCCCTCGGCCGCGGTGGCCCGCTTGGTGACCAGGTTGTAGACGTTGTTCGACCAGTTCTGGATCGTGGTGTAGCGGCAGCGGGCGCCCTTCTTGACGATGATCTCGACGACCGCGGAGTGCAGCGAGTCGGACTTGTAGACCGGCGCCGTGCAGCCCTCGACGTAATGCACGTAAGCGCCCTCGTCGACGATGATCAGCGTCCGCTCGAACTGACCCATGTTCTCGGTGTTGATCCGGAAGTAGGCCTGCAACGGGATGTCAACGCGCACGCCCGGTGGCACGTAGATGAACGACCCACCGGACCACGCGGCGGTGTTCAACGCGGCGAACTTGTTGTCACCCGCCGGGATCACACTGGCGAAATACTGCCGGAAGAGCTCGGGCTGCTCGCGCAATGCGGTATCGGTGTCCAGAAACAGGACGCCCAGTTCCTCCAGATCCTCGCGGATCTTGTGGTAGACGACCTCGGACTCGTACTGCGCGGCCACGCCGGCTACCAGGCGGGCCTTCTCCGCTTCGGGGATGCCCAGCCGGTCGTAGGTGGCCTTGATGTCGTCGGGCAGATCCTCCCAGGAGGTGGCCTGCTTCTCGGTCGACCGGACGAAGTACTTGATGTTGTCGAAGTCAATGCCGGACAGATCGGCACCCCACCGCGGCATCGGCTTGCGCTGGAACAATCGCAACGCCTTGAGTCGAGTCTCCAACATCCACTCGGGCTCGTTCTTCTTGGCCGAGATGTCGCGTATCACAGCTTCGGACAGACCACGCTGGGCGCTGGCGCCGGCAGCGTCGGAGTCGGACCAGCCGTACTCGTAGCGGCCCAGGCTGGCGAGCGTTTCTTCCTGGGTGAGGGGTGCAGCCAGGGCGGTCTGCGCTCGCACATCCTGCTCAGGGGCAGTCGTCATGCTTCAGACGCCTCCATCCGGTTTCGTGGTGGCAGGTGGGTGGTGGGACACAGCTGGGTTGGGAACACTTGTCCGGGCACCGTGCGGTGCCCGTGAATCGGGAACATGCGTCGTGCATACCGCGTCGCCGCGGGCGATGGTGGCCAGCCGCTGGACGTGGACACCGAGCAGGTCGGCGAAGGCCGCGGTCTCGGCCTCGCACAACTGTGGAAACTCAGCGGCGACGTGCGAAACCGGGCAATGGTGCTGGCACAACTGCGCGCCGGCACCGACGTACTCGACTGACGCGGCGTAACCCGCGCTGGTCAAAGCGACGGCTAGGACCTGCGCACGGGCGACCGGGTCCGGCGCAGCAACCACGTTGGCGCGGTGCCGATCGACCAGGTCGGTCACTCGACGCTCAGCAAACGAGCGGATCGCCTGCTCGCCGTCGCGCTCGGCCAGGAAGCGCAGCGCGGACACCGCCAGATCGTCGTAGGTATGCTCGAATTGCGCCCGGCCAGCGGCGGTGAGCAGGAACAACTTGGCCGGACGACCACGGCCACGGGGACCCCGGCGCGGTGCCGCGCGGTAACTGACCTGCCCGTCGGTGAGCAGGGCATCCAAATGGCGGCGCACCGCAGCGGGGCCCAGCCCCAGCGCGTCGGCAATCTGCGCAGCTGTTACTGGGCCATGCTCCAGCAACATCCTCGCCACCGACTCGCGAGTGCGACGATCGGTCCCGACTGTTTTCACAACGCCCATGTTACGTATTTCCCTGGCAGGTGCAAACCCCCGTGTGCTCGGTCAACAGCGCCAGTGCCCGCACCGCTACCCTTCGCGGCGTGGTGGCCGGGAAGGTGCGCGGGGTCGGTGCCCGTTTTTGGGCACCCCGGCCTGACCCGAAAGCGCCGGTCAACGGCCGATCGGGGGCTCCGGACGGCGGCACCGGCCTGGATCTGGTCGAGACCCGGCAGCTCGACACGGTCCGCCGGTTCGGCACTGCCGGCTCGCTGCTGATGGGCCTAGGTTCACTCGGTGCGGGGACAGCCCCGGTGCTGGGCAACCCGGTTGTCGGGCTCCCCGTGCTGGGCTTGTTCACCCGGATGCCGACGGCATCGCTCGCGGTCGCCTATACCGGCATCGCCATGGTGGTGCTGGCCTGGTTGTGGCTCGGCGCACTGGCCGTTCCCGGTCGGGTCCGGCTGATCACCCGCGCCCAGCTGGACCGGACGATGTTGCTGTGGGCAGCGCCGCTACTGGTCGCGCCGCCGATGTTCAGCCGGGACGTCTACAGCTACCTGGCGCAGAGCGCGATGGTCAACCGTGGGCTGGATCCCTATGTTCTCGGTCCAGCCGACGCGCTGGGCGTGGACCATCCGCTGGTGCGGGGAATCCCCACGATCTGGCGCCACACGCCGGCACCCTACGGCCCGTTGTTCCTCACCCTGGGCAGACCGATCGACTGGATCGCCGGGGAGGACGTGGTGCTCGGCACGCTGCTGCACCGTACCCTCGCCGTCGCTGGACTGGTGATGATCGTCTGGGCGCTGCCTCGGCTGGCTCGCCGGGTGGGTGCGTCGCCGGTGTTTGCGCTATGGCTCGGCGTCGCCAACCCGTTGGTGTTGTTCCATCTGGTCAGCGGGGCGCACAACGAGGCGCTGATGATCGGGCTGATGCTGGTCGGCCTGGAGCTGGCGCTGCGCAGGCCCGCGATGGGGCCGGCCCTGTTCGGTGGCACAGCGCTCATCGCCGCCGCGGCACAGGTGAAGGTTCCCGCCGTGCTGGCGCTCGGTTTCGTGGTGGTGTGGTGCGCCCGACATCGGGGTGGTCGGCTGCGCGATCTGGGCTGGGCGGCCGCGACGATCGGTGGGGTCGCGCTGGCCACCACGGTGACGATCGGGCTGGGCACCGGGCTGGGTTTTGGCTGGATCGGTGCGCTGGGCACACCCAATGTGGTGCGCAGCTGGATGTCTGTGGCAACCGAACTCGGTCTGCTGGGTGGGGTGATCGGCAGCGTGCTGGGGCTCGGGGACCACATCACCTCGGTGCTTGCGCTGACCCGAGACATCGGGCTGGCAATGGCCGGGGGAGTCTGTCTACTGTTGCTGTGGCGATGCTGGCGCGGACGGGTCGAGCCGCTGGCTGCACTTGGTGCAGCGCTGGGCGCCGTGGTGTTGCTGGGGCCGGTCGTACACCCCTGGTACCTGCTGTGGGCGGTGATCCCATTGGCAGCGTCCGCCACTCAGCCGGCCTTTCGCCGTACCGCCACCGCGGCCTCTGCGGTGCTCGCAGTAGTGGTGGCGCCCACCGGCTCAGACTTCCTGTTCCGGGCCTGGGTGGTGCCTTCAGCGATCGCGGCTGCGGCGATCACCCTGATAGTGCCGATACTGCTGATTCGCGGGCGCACTCCCCCGCTGTCCGCGACCCTGTGGGCCAGTACGCCGGCCGTTCGGCCCAGTGCGTCCTGACCCGGGATCGCGACCTAGGCTCTGTGAACGTGACCCTGCCCGCGGCATCGGCTGCTGTCGAGGTCCGCGGCCTGATCCGGCGCTTCGGCACGGTCCGGGCAGTGGACGGCCTTGACCTACGGGTGCCGCCCGCCACGGTGCTGGCCCTGCTGGGACCGAACGGCGCAGGCAAGACCACCACCGTCGAGGTGTGCGAAGGTTTCCTACGCCCGAATGCCGGGGTGGTCCGCGTTCTGGGTCTGGATCCGATCGCCGACAGTGCCGCGCTGCGTCCCCGAGTCGGGGTGATGCCCCAAGGCGGTGGGGCCTACCCGGGCGTGCGGGCCGCCGAGATGCTCGGTCTGGTGGCGGTCTGCGCGGCACGGCCGCTGGACGTCGGGTGGCTGCTCGACGTGCTCGGGCTCGCCAGCGTCTCGCGGGTGCCCTATAAACGTCTGTCGGGCGGCCAGCAGCAGCGGCTGGCGCTGGCCTGCGCGTTGGTCGGCCGGCCGGAGGTGGTATTCCTCGATGAGCCCACGGCCGGCATGGACCCGCAGGCCCGACGGCTGGTCTGGGACATCATCAGCAGGTTGCGGGCAGACGGCGTCAGCGTGCTGTTCACCACTCACTTGATGGAAGAGGCCGAAGCGCTGGCCGACCAAGTGGTGATCATCGACCATGGCCGGGTGGTGGCTCAGGGCAGCCCTGCTGAGCTCACCTCCGATCGTACCGAGCGGCAGCTGCGGTTCGGGGCCCGAGCCGGCTTGGACCTCGGCGCGCTGTGCACCGCGTTGCCCGCTGCTTGCCGGGCCAGTGAACCGCGCCCCGGTGGGTACCTCGTCGAGGGCTTGATCGACCCGCAGGTGATGGCCACCGTGACAGCGTGGTGCGCCCGGCAGGGTGTATTCGCCGAGGACCTGCGGGTGTCCAGGCGCAGCCTGGAAGACGTGTTCCTCGAACTCACCGGACGGGAGCTGCGGCCGTGACCAGCTTCTCCCCCGGTACTTTCGCGCCCGCACCAGGCCGTGGTCGGTTGTCGCGGATGCTGATAACCCAGGCGCGCACCGAGTTCGTGCTCACTCTGCGAAACGGGGAGCAGGTGCTGCTTACCCTGCTCATCCCGCTGGGCATATTGGTCGGGTTCACCCTGCTGAACGTGGTTCCGCTGCCCAATCCGCGAGTGGACAACGTCACCCCGCGGGTTCTGGCGCTGGCTGTGATGTCCACCGCTTTCACTGGGCAAGCAATCGCACTCGGCTTCGACCGCCGCTACGGGGTGCTCAAACGGTTAGCCGCCACCGCGCTGCCGCGCTGGTCGTTGGTTGCTGGCCGGATGCTCGCGGTGCTCGGGGTGGTGCTGGTGCAGCTGGTGGTGCTCGGCTCGGTGGCCGCGGCATTGAAGTGGCATCCGCGGGCGGCGGGTCTGGCGCCCGCGGTATTGCTGATCCTTGCCGGCACGGCGGCCTTCGGCGCGCTCGGGGTGCTCCTCGGGGGGGCGCTTCGGGCCGAGGTGGTGCTGGCGGTGGCGAACATGGTCTGGTTGCTGCTCGTCGTGGCGGGGGGCATCGTGCTGTCTGTCCACACCTTGCCCGGACCGCTGTCCACGATCGCCGCCGCACTGCCCTCCGGCGCGCTGGCCGAGGGCCTGCACGCCGCGCTGGTCGAGGGCACGACCCAGTGGAGCGCGCTGGGGGTGCTGCTTACCTGGGCCACGGGCGCTGGTCTGCTGGCCGCCCGCACCCTGCGACTGTCCTGAAATATGGCCTGTACCGATGGTGGGCAGCCCCACTCCCGTGCAGTCACTGTCCGTGATCTCTGGGAGAAGGACCGTCGCAGTATGGGGAGGTGCCACCCGCGGCAAAATCTCACCCAAGTTGCCGTCTCCGGCACATCGGTCACGGATCAACACACTTCCCCCGTGAGGCAGGAGGGGCTGCTGAGGACAACTGCCAAGGCGGCGGTTGACTCGTGCCGCTACCGCATGGCTCGCCACCACGATCCTCCAGCCGTGTAGAGGTACTGATCAGTCCGGATCGGGGTCTAGACCGCCTGACGACACTGCTCCGCCGGGCTGTGTGTGCGACCCGCAGATGATCTCGGTCAGCACCCTCGGCTCAATGGTCATGTGCTGTCGCCTGCGATCCTGCGCCTCATGGATATTGACGTGCGCACCATCACCGACGACGAGGTGGCAGCCTGGTCCGCGGGGGCGAGTACCGGGTTCCTCAACCCGGTGGGCGACGTGGACGCCGAGGTGCGCCGACCTGGCCTGGTTCTCGACCGGACCTGGGGTGCTTTCGACGGGGACACAGTGGTGGCGACCCTGCGCAGTTTCCGATCCCAGACGACGGTGCCGGGTGGCGCGCTGGAGGCCTCAGCCGTGACGGCGGTGACCACTACCTCGACGCACCGTCGACGCGGGCTGGCCTCCCGGCTGGTGGCAGGAGAACTGGCCGCGTCCGTCGAGCGGGGAGAACAGGTGAGCGTCTTGATCGCGGCTGAGTGGGGAATTTACGGTCGGTTCGGGTACGGCGCCTCGACCGAGCACCAGACATGGACAGTGGATGCATTGGCGGCCCGGGTCCGGCACCGTCCCCAAGGGACGGTTGAGTACGTCGACCGGGACACCGCCCGGGCGCTCGCCCCGGAGGTCTATGAACGCCATCGGTCGAAGCGTCCCGGTGAGATTTCCCGGCCCGACTATTTCTGGGACATCGATTTCGGGATCCTGCGCTACCCGAGCTGGTCCGAGCCCAAGCCCAGCTTCTATGTCCTCGCCCGTGATCCGGCTCGATTGGTGACCGGCGTGGCTCGGTACAGGTATGAGGAGAAGTGGGAGCACCGGCAGCCGAAGGGCCAGGTCACCGTCCGGCTTTTCCTGACGGACGATCCCGCCGCCGAGGCGCTGCTATGGCACCACCTGCTCACTTTGGACTTGACAGCCAGTGTGCGAGTGGAGGACCGCCCGGCCGACGAGCTGTTGCCCCTGCTGCTTACTGATGCCCGACACGCGCAGCCCAGTGGCCGGGCCGACTTCCTGTGGATCCGTCCGCTCGACGTTGCCGGAATGCTCGCCTGTCGGTCCTATCTGGTCTCCGGACAAATCGTCCTCGAGGTGGTGGACTCCGCCGGTCTGGCGGGCGGCCGCTTCGCCCTCGACGGAGGGCCCGACGGCGCCAGCTGCGCGCGGACCACCGCCTCGCCCGACCTCACCGTGGATGCCGCGACGCTCGGCTCGGCCTACCTGGGTGGCTACCGCGTGCGATCGCTCGCCGCCGCAGGCCTGATCGACGAACACTCGACCAGCGCCGTGGCGAGGGCCGATGCCATGTTTCGTTCCCCAGTCACACCGTGGTGCACCACCTGGTTCTGAATGCAGCGCGACGGGCCTACCTGGACGCTCCGCCGCCCAATCCGGCAAGGACGATCTCGACGTAGCGCTGGCGCATCTCTGGGGGTGCCTCGCCGGCGGGGGCGGCGCTGAGCAGCATGACCAGGTCGGCCAGCGTCACGTCGGCGCGCACCGCTCCCACTGACCGGGCCCGCTGGAGCAGCGCGGTGATCGCCGTGACCGCCCGCGCGGTGGCCGACCCGGGCGGGGCGGTCGCGAGGTCACCGGCCGACGGGTTCTCCAACAATCCGGCGGCGGCCTTGAGCGCCCGATCGGTGCCGTGCCGCTCGACAACGGCGGCGAACAGCGCCCCGAGCTGCTCCCCCGCCCCGCAACCGCCCTCGACGGCCGCGAGCGCGCACTCGGCCAGCTCGGCGATGTGCGTGATCGAGTCCTCGATCACGGCCGCGATCAGATCCTCTTTGGCCGGGAAGTGCCGGTAGAGCGTCCCCACCGCGACACCTGCCCGCCGGGCGATGTCCTCCATGGTTGCGTCCACCCCGGCGGCGGCCACGAGCTCCCGGGCCGCGCCGAGGATAAGCCTGCGGTTGCGCGCAGCGTCCGATCTCACCTGGACAAGATGAACCATGACTCACTATCGTGGCAAGAGTGAACGCTCATTCACCTTGGAGGGATGCCATGAGCTGGACCGCCTCCGATATTCCCGACCTCACCGGCCGCACGGCCGTGGTCACCGGCGCCAACGCGGGGCTCGGCTACGAGATCACCGCCGCCCTGGCCGCCCACGGAGCGCACGTCGTCCTGGCCTGCCGCAACACCGTCAAGGCGGACGCGGCGGCCGACCAGGTGCGGCGCCGATGCCCCGCTGCCACGCTTGAGGTGCGTGCCCTCGACCTCGCCGACCTCGACTCCGTCGCCGCCTTCGCCGACGGCCTGCTCGCCGGGCACGACAGGCTTGACATCCTCGTCAACAACGCCGGGCTGATGGCGATCGACGAGGCCCGCACCGCCCAGGGCGTCGAGATGCAGTTCGGGGTGAACCACCTCGGCCATTTCGCGCTCACCGCGCGCCTGCTGCCACTGCTGCTGGTCACCCCGGGCTCGCGGGTCGCCAGCATGTCGAGCATGGGTCACCGCGCCGCCTGCGGCCCCTCCGACCCGCGTGGGGAGCGTCCCTACCGGCGCTGGGGGGCTTACTTCCACAGCAAGCTCGCAAACCTGCTCTTCACCGCGGAGCTGCACCGGCGGCTCACCGGCGCAGCGGCCCGGACGATCGCCGTCGCCGCCCACCCCGGCGCCTCGCGCACCGATCTCGGAACCGAAGGCAGCGGCCCGCTCAACCGGGCCATGCACCTGGCCCCGCTGGTCACCCAGAGTGCGGAATTCGGCGCACGGCCCATGCTGCGCGCCGTCACCGACCCGGGCGTGCGCGGCGGAGAATTTTACGGTCCCAGGTTCCTCGCCCTGGGCGCCGCGCCGGTGCGCGAGACACCGTCGAGGGGCGCCCGGGACGCCGCGGCTGCGCGCCAACTCTGGGACCTCTCAGTGCAGCTGACCGGGCTGGCCCCGGCGATCACCCGCTGACTGAAGGTGCGGTTGACGTGCCCACCGGTTAGCACGTACAGCGGTTGCCTACCATCAGCGTGTGCCTCCCCCGAAGCGCTCCCTGGCGACCCTGTCCCGGGTTACGGCGGTCGCCGCGGTGATCACCCAGGGCGGCATCGCGGTGACGGGGTCGGTGGTGCGAGTCACCGATTCGGGCCTGGGTTGCCCGACCTGGCCGCAGTGCTTCCCGGGAAGCCTGGTACCCCAGCCGCATCCAGAGGTCGCCGCGGTGCACCAGTGGATCGAGTTCGGCAACCGCTTGCTCGTTGGCCTGGTCGGCGTGGCTGCGCTGGCCTGCCTGGTCGTCGCGCTGCTGGTGCGGCCCCGGCGTCGACGGCTGATCCTGCTGGCCGCGACGATGCCGCTGGGCGTCGTCGCGCAGGCCGTCCTCGGGGGCATCACCGTCCTGACCGGGCTGGCCTGGTGGACCGTCAGCGTCCATTTTCTCGTCTCGATGGTGCTGGTGTGGCTGGCGATGCTGCTGGTCGCTGTCTTTGCCGAGGGCGACGCCCCGCCGCGCTGGCACCTACCTGGCCCCCTGCGCGGCTTGTTGCGCACCGCCACCACAGTGCTGGGGGCGCTGCTGATCGCCGGGACACTGGTGACCTCGGCGGGCCCGCACGCCGGAAACGCTGCGACTCCCCGGCTCGCGGCGGGTGTCCCGGCGATGGCGCAGCTGCACGCCGATCTGCTCGTCGGCTTCCTTGGATTGCTCGCCGGCCTGGGGTTCGCGCTAGGCGCGGTGGGCGTACCGGGCCACGTCTGGCGGCGCTACGCAGTGCTGGTCTGCGTGGTCCTCGCGCAGGGCACCTTAGGCGTTGTGCAATACCTCACCGGGGTGCCTGAGGTGCTCGTCTCGCTACATGTCCTGGGCGCCGCCTCGGTGGTGGTGGCGATGGCCGCGCTCTGGAGCAGCTGCCGGGTCCGCGACAGCCTGCCGACCGTCGCCGTCGGAAGTGCCCGCCCACTGGCAAGCGCAGGCACACCCTGACTTCTCACAGGCCTGGGAACGGTTCGGACAGGGACCGCAGCACGTGGTCGGCCTGCGCCGCGCGCAGCTCGTCGGCGTCGTAATGACCGCTGGCGACGCCGATCGCAGTAGCTCCCGCAGCGCGACCGCCTGCGATATCGCGCGGCGTGTCCCCGACGACGTACACCCGTTCCGGCGAGAGCTCCTGCCCGTGCAGCCGGGCGGCCTTGGCGATGCCCAGCCGGGTGACTTCGGTCCGGTCCGGGGAGTCCGACCCGTAGGAACCGAACACGAAGTACCTGTTGAGCTTGCCGGGTTCCATCTTGGCGCGCGCCGCGCCCTCCATCGCGCCGGAGACCACTCCGAGGATGATCCCGGCATCGGTGAGCCGCTGCAGTAGATCCTCCGCACCGTCAAGGACCCGGTAAGCCTCCGACGTCCAGATCTCCTCGGCCAGGTGCCAGAGATACTTGGCGTACAGCCGAGCCATCTCGTCGTAGCTAGGGTCACGGCCGAGCACCGCGCGGAAGGTCCCCCGACCGACCTGCGGATCGGTTTCACCGGCCGAGGTGTGCTGGCCGATGTCGGCGGACACCCCATGCAACTGATCGAACGCCCACGCCCAGCTGCGGGCCCCGGCGCCTCCGGTGTGCACCAGGGTTTCGTCAATATCGAACAGCACGGCGATCGGTTTCGCCATCCTCAGCTGCCCCCATCCGGCTTCTCGTCGTGACCACCGAACTGTTTGCGCATCGCCGACAGCGCCTTGTCCGCGAACTCGTCGCGATTGCGTGAGCCGAACCGCGAGTACAGCGCGGCGGTCAGCACGGGCGCCGGCACTCCCTCGTCGATGGCCGCGATGGAGGTCCAGCGGCCCTCACCGGAATCGGACACCCGCCCGGCGAAGTCGCGCAGCTCCGGGGACTCATGCAGCGCGGCGGCGCTCAGGTCGAGCAACCACGAGCCGACCACGCTGCCGCGTCGCCACACCTCGGCGACCTCGGCGACGTCGATGTCGTAGCGGTAATACTCGGGATTGGCCAGCGGGGCGGTCTCGGCGTCGCCTTCCTGGGTGCGGGTGCCGATGTCGGCGTTGTGCAGGATGTTCAGGCCCTCCGCGAGGGAGGCCATCATGCCGTACTCGATGCCGTTGTGGACCATCTTGACGAAGTGCCCGGCGCCGGTGGGCCCGCAGTGCAGGTAGCCCTGCTCCGCCGGCGTGACCGCACCATTGCGGCCCGGGGTGCGCTCCGCGGTGCCGACGCCAGGAGCCAGCGACGCGAAGATCGGTTGCGCCTGGGCGACGGCATCGGTGTCCCCGCCGATCATCAGGCAGTACCCACGGTCCAGGCCGAACACACCGCCGCTGGTGCCACAGTCCAGCAGCCGGATGCCGCGCTGCGCCAGCTGTTTCGCGTGCCGGATGTCGTCGCGGTAGTAGGAGTTTCCCCCATCGATGACGGTGTCGCCGGATTCCAGTGTCTCGGCCAACTCGGCGATGACGGAGCTGGTGATCTCACCCGCCGGCACCATCACCCACACCGCGCGCGGCGCGGTGAGCTTCGCCGTCAGGTCCGCCACCGAGACCACGCCGGTCGCGCCCTCGCCAGCCAGCACTTCGACGACGCTGGGAGCACGGTCGTAGACGACGCACTCGTGGCCGTCGCGCATCAGTCGCCGCACGATGTTGGCTCCCATGCGACCCAGGCCGATCATCCCCAACTGCATCTACGTCTCCTTGCCGATCTGGAATAGATCCGCCCGAGTGTCCGCTGCGCTGCGATCAGCGAGTACCCCGAATTCTCCGGAGCAGCCATGGGTACACCCTGATGAGGAGAAGGCTTGCACAACGACCGAGGACGGAGCGGACCCCATGCTCTTGGAGGGAAGGAAGGCGATCGTCACCGGCGCCTCCAGCGGTATCGGCAAGGCCACCGCGCAGCGGCTGGGACGCGAAGGCGCCAACGTCTGCGTGAACTACTACTCCGACGAGGAGCAAGGCGACGCCCACCAGGTGGTCGCGAGCATCGAGCGGGCCGGCCCCGGTAAGTCGGTCGCCGTGCAGGCCGACGTCGGCACCGAGACCGACGTCGAACGGATGGTAGCCGAGACCGTCAAGGCTTTCGGCGGCGTGGACATCCTGGTCAATAACGCCGGAATCGAGAAACAGATCCCGCTGCTGGAGACCTCCCAGCAAGACTGGGAGCGGATCCTGCGGACCAACCTCACCGGGACGTTCCTGTGCCTGCGGGAGGTTGGAAAGATCATGGCTGCCGGTGGCGGTGGGGTGATCGTCAACATGTCCAGTGTCCACGAGTTCATTCCCTGGCCCGGCTTCGCGCCGTACTGCGCGAGCAAAGGCGGGGTCAAGCTGCTGATGGAGACCGCCGCGCGGGAACTCGCCCCGAAGGGCATCCGCGTCCTCAACATCGCCCCAGGAGCCATCGTGACGCCGATCAACAAGTTCGTCCTGGACGACCCCGAGGCCAAGCACGCGGTGGAGGAGGAGATCCCGCTCGGGCGGATGGGCACGCCCGAGGAGATCGCCGCCGCGGTGGCCTGGGCGTCCAGCGGGGAGGCGAACTACCTCACCGGGACGACGATCGTGGTGGACGGCGGGATGTCGCTGTATCCGAAATTCGTTTAGCGGGCGGTGCCGAGCCGGGCACCCCATCGGGTGGTGACCGCCTCGCTTGGTGCCAGCCGGCGGACACCCTGGCCGGACTGGAAGGCGTTCGGCGGGCAGGTCATCGGCTCGGCCCCCAACCCCAGGCGGCGACGGTCCGGGCTCAGGGTGTCGCCGGTGTAAAGCTCGATGATCGGATATGTGTCGTCCACCCACAGCTCGGCACGCCTGCCGTCCGGCCCCTCCAGCCGCACCCACGCCCGCCCGACCTCGTCGCGGGCGAGGTCGGTGAAGGCGAAATCGATCCGCAACCCACCGAGCCTGCGAGCCTCGGAGAAATCGAAGCGACCGCCGGCCACCGGCTCAACCCCGGTCGGGAGCTGACGGGTCGGGTCGGTGAGGATCCGGGTACCGGCCGTAAAGCTCAGCACCGCATCATCGATCACGCCGCTGCCCGGCGAGAGGTACGGATGCTGCCCAGCGCCGTACGGGCAACTCCGCTCACCACGGTTGGTCGCCGTGGTGGTGACCGTCAAGCCATCGTCGTCGAGGCGGTAGTCCACCTCGACGACGAGCAGGAAAGGGTAGCCGGTCAGGGGATGCAGCCGGGTTCCCATGGTGACCCGATTGGCCTCCTCGCGCACCGCGTCCCAGCACCGCCAGCGCAGCAAGCCGTGGATGGCAGTGCCCTTGTCCGGTTCGGTGATCGCCACCTGATAGTCGACACCGTCGAACCGATACCGACCGTCGGCCAGCCGATTGGGCCAGGGCACCAGCGGAGTGCCGTGCGCGCCGTCGCACATCGCGTCGAGCGGGTAGGGGTCGAGAACCGCCCGCTCGCCAAACCGATATTCCCGCAACCCGCCGCCGACCTCCACAACCACGGCGACCTGTTCGCCATGCCGGATCTCGTACTGCCGCCCGGAAGGTGGGAAGCTCATACGTTCACCTCAGTGGCCATTCTCAGGCCGGCGGTATCGGCGCATCGCGTCGGGATAACCGACAATCGCTGCGTCGTAGGCCGGGATCCCCAGTTCGGTGGCCAGCTTTCGGGCGACCGCGGGAGAGCCCACCCGGCGACGGATCCACTCGCCGTCGGAGGCAACCGCCACGGCCGTCGTATCGGTCGCCGCCGTTTCCGGCTCGACATAGAACTCGACACCGCTCCTGCTCGCGACAAAGCTGCGCAGCGCAGCAAGGTCATCCACGGTAGCTTCTCGATCGAGCAGGCTCTGGTAGTCACCGCGCCTGACGCGGATGGCTCGCTGATCGGAGAGGCCGCCCGTGGCCCGCTGGAAAACCCGCCCCAGGTAGTCCCGCAGCCCCACTCCTCACTCCTGTCTGGTCGCCGCCGCCGTCCCGTTCTTCGTTCTCGCGGGATAGCCGCGAGTTCGGGCCCGGCACCCAGCCTAGCTACCCCACGTGTCCGGGCGACCGGCTCTTCCGAAGCCAGCTCGTCGGGCCCGCTGGACGGCCTCGGCGCGACCGCTGACCTGTAGCTTCGCGAACAAGGTCGAGGCGTGGTTGGTCACCGTCTTGGTGGCTAACCCGAGCCGGGCGCCGATCACCGCGGTCGGTACGCCGGCGGCCAGCAGTTCCAACACCTCGCGCTCGCGCGGAGTCAACTCGGGAAACGGATGGGCCACCGCCGCGGGCCCGGACAGCTGACCGAGCACCCGCCGCGCCACGCCGGGACCGAAGATCGCTTCGCCGGCGGCCACCGCGCGGATCGCCCGGACGATCTCCTCCTGGCTGGCGCCCTTGAGGACATACCCGCGGGCGCCGGCACGCATCGCCGCGAACACCGAATCGTCGTCGTCGAACATGGTCAGCATCAGCACCGCGACGTCCGGGGCGACCTTACCGATCTCCCGCGCGGCGCCGACTCCGTCCAAGTCGGGCATCTGCACATCGAGCACGACGACCTGGGGGCGCACCGTGACCGCGGCCCGGATCGCCTCTCGACCGGTCGACGCCGTGCCGACCACCTCGATTCCGGGTACCGACCCGAGCAGCGCGGACAGCCCGTCGCGCACCACCGGATGGTCATCAGCCAAGACCACCCGAATCACACCGCTGATCGGTTCACCCATCGGCCGGCTCCAGAGGAAGACAGGCCCAGACCAGGCCCCCGCCGCCGTCGGCCGGCCCGGCGCGCCACTGGCCACCCAGCTCGGCGGCCCGGTCCCCGATGGAGGACAACCCGACGCCGGGCACCCAGGTGCCCGCGTGGCCGGGACCGTCGTCGCTGACCGCGATCTCCAGCGCACCGTTGACCACCAGGCGCAGGTCCACTCGCGCCGCGCCGGCGTGCCGGACGGCATTGTTCAGTGCCTCCACCGCGATCCGGTAGGCGGCGACCTCGACGGCGGCCGGCAGCGTCGGCAGTGGCTC
>JRHI01001725.1_pt1 | contig 17266 bp, 14 predicted proteins | sample 215371 | NCBI WGS metagenome assembly JRHI01 (sample SAMN02929681, study PRJNA255918) | sediment metagenome | biome: cave system; feature: Ice Cave; material: Sediment; isolation source: sediment from deep within a dark volcanic ice cave with no known source of... ...
GTCGTGGCGCCGCTCGCTCACCCCGTCCGGTCCCCCGCCGGCGACACCGCCGGGCCTGCCCGCGCTCCCCTCTCCCGGTCCGCGGGAGAGGGGTTGGGGGTGAGGGCCGACACAGCCTGCAACCGGCTCCGTATCAGTCGCCGCGGATTGGGAGGATCGGAGGCCGCCCCGCCGTCGCGCCCCGCTACATCACACCCCGACCTTCGCAAACCGATCGAGTGACAGGATCCCGTACGGCCGCGCCTCGGGGCTGTAGGCGAGCGCTACCAGGTGCTCGCCGATCGTGGGCGTGAATTTGAAGCCATGGCCCGAGAATCCGGCGCCGATCACGACCTGCGGCCACCGCGGATGGCGGTCGACGATGAAGTGGCCGTCGGGCGTCACGGTGTAGAGGCAGACCGCGCTTGAGAGGACACGCCCGGTCACACCCGGGAAGATGCGTTGCGCCGTCGGCAGGATGTCCATCTTTTCCTCGTCGGCCGCCACGCGATCCACGGTCTTCGGGGTCGTCGGCTCCCCGCCCTGGTGGTTGGCGACCTTCAGACCCGGTTGCTCGAAGATCGGGAAGCCGTAGAATTCGCAGGTCGGAGTGTCGGCGACGAACACCGGAAGCCGGTCGGGCGTGAAGAGGTCAGGCTGCTCGACCTCCAGCCACCAGAGCGTCTTGCGCTTTACCGTCAGCGGCAAGCTGAGGTCGGCAAGCACCCGATCCGCCCAGGCACCGGCCGTCACGATCAGACGGTCCGCCGTGTACCGACCCTGACCGGTGCGCACCCAGACGCCCGCACCGTCGGCGCCCCACTCCACAACCGGTTCGTGCTCCCGGATCTCAACTCCCTGGCGCCGCGCTTCGGATGCGAGCGCCCGCAGCGCCGGCTCGACCAGCAGGAAACCGGACCGTGGTCCGAAACCCGCCTCCCAGTCGTCGGCGATCCGGATCTGCGGCCACCGTCTCCGCACCTCCGCCGGAGTGATCCATTCGAACTCGACCTCGTGCTGCCGCGCGCTCTCACGCGCGCGGCGGGCATGGAAGCACCCCGGCGCCGACATCTCCAGCGCGCCGACGCGATGGAACAGCCGCTTGCCCGTCGCCGCCTCGAGCTCGACCCAGAGATCGTCGGCACGCAGCACCAGCGGGATGTAGTCCGCTCCCTCGGCGTAGGCGTGGCGGAAGACACGCGTCTTGCCGCTGTGCGCACCCATCGTGTGGACGTGACCGAACTGCTCGAAGACGACCGCTCGTTCCCCTCGCTTGGCGAGCGCCCAGCCCGCGGCCGTGCCCATCGTGCCGCCGCCCAGGACGATGGCCGAGTAGTGCCTCATCGGATCCTCCCCTGGCGCGAACGCCGACCACAGCGACCGAGCCCTAATCGGTCGGCAGCGACTCCAGCGGTTGCACGTTGCCGAAGACACGCGGCGGGCGAGCGACCGGCGCCGCCCAGCGCACGCCGTTGGCAATCACGCGCCGGACCTCGGGGTTGTAGTAGGTCGGATAGCTCTCATGACCCGGCCGGAAGTAGAACACCTTGCCCGCGCCCCGGAGGTAGCAGCAGCCGCTGCGGAAGACCTCGCCACCCGTGAACCAACTGACGAAGACGAGCGTGTCCGGCGCTGGGATGTCGAAGGGCTCGCCGTACATCTCTTCGGACGGAAGCTCGACATACTCGCCAATGCCCGCCACGATCGGGTGGCCCGGCGCGACGACCCAGAGCCGCTCCTTGTCGTTCGCCTCTCGCCACTTCAGATCGGCCGTGGTTCCCATCAGCTTCTTGAAGATCTTCGAGTGATGCCCGGAATGCAGGACGATCAACCCCATTCCGTCGAGCACGCGCTGGTGGACGCGTGCGACGATCTCGTCCTGGACCTCTTTGTGAGCGCGATGGCCCCACCAGATCAGCACGTCGGTCTGGTCGAGCGTTTCCTTCGGCAGCCCGTGCTCCGGTTCGTCGAGGGTCGCTGTGCGGACGACCAGATCGTGTTCGCTGCGCAGCCCCGCGGCGATCGCTTCGTGGAGGCCTTTCGGGTAAACGTCTGCGATGCGCTTCTCTTCCTGCTCGTGCCGGTACTCGTTCCACACCGTGACGGTGATCGCCATGACGGTTGCTGACTCCTCTGCTGAAGGCGCTAGCTCGTCCTGCGCCGGTCGTCGTTTGGCGAATTTACCTCGACCGGGGTGCCGCTTGCTGCGCCCCGACGAGCCGTCCATCCGTCCTGGTCGGAGGACTAGCCGGCGATCGAGACTTCCCGACCGAGCTCGGCCGACCGGTAGATGGCGTCAACGAGACGGGCCCGGTCGAGCCCCTCCTCGCCGCTGGGGCTGACCGGGACGCCCGTCAGCACGCTGTCGATGAAGCGGTGGATGACCTGGGCGTGGCCGTGGCTGACCTTGTTTGGCGTCAAGCGCGGGGTGCAGTCGGTCGGGACCCCGCCCGTGTCGCCGAAGAGGCGCAGCGTGCCGACGTCGGCGTAATCCTTGACGTGCAACTCGGCGCCGCCGTTATCGCCCATCAGCGTCACGCCGAATTCATCGGTGGCGCCGATGTAGGCCGCCCAGGCCGCCTCCAGGTGGAGGATCGCGCCATTTTCCATCCGAAGAAACGCCGTCGCCAGGTCCTCCACCTCGTACGACTTGTCGGCCGTCATCCGGAACCGATTGCCGCTCCAATTGCCCCGCCCCTGGGGACCGAGCTTCGCGAAGGTCGCGGCGCTGACCGTGACGACGCGCGGGTTGTCCATCAGCCAGAGGGCCATGTCGAGGACGTGGACGCCGAGGTCGATCAACGGTCCGCCGCCCGCCAGTTCCTTCGTCGTGAACCAACTGCCGAGACCGGGGATGCCCGAGCGGCGCATCCAGGACGCCTTCGCGTAGTAGATCTGGCCGAGACCGCCGCTGTCGATGTGGCGCCGCAGTACCTCCATGTCGGGCCGCGAGCGCCGGTTGAAGGCGATCGCCAGGACCAGATGCGCGTCGCGCGCCGCCTGGACCATCTGCTCGCCTTCGACGGCGTTGAGCGCGAGCGGCTTCTCGACCAGGACGTGCTTCCCCGCCCGGAGCGCGGCGAGCGTGACGGGCAGGTGGAGGTAGTTTGGCACCGCGATGCTGACGGCGTCGATCTCCGAGCGCGCGAGGAGCTCGATGTAGTCCCCGTAGACCTCGGCGATGCCGTGCTTGCGCGCGAGGTCGTTGCACCGATCGGTGTCGAGTCCGGCGATGGCGACCACCTTCGCCCGCGGCTCTTCGGCGTAGCCGTCCAGATGAAACGACGCGATGCCACACCCGATCATCCCGACCCTGACCTGTTCCATCGACCGTCCACGTCCCTTTCCATGCGTTGCGACGCGTCATACCTCGGCTGCCCCGCCGCGTCCGATCCAACCATGGCGCGCAGCATGGCATCCGGGGTGCGCTTCTGCAAGGACCCAGGCGATGGAGGCTCGGACGCGCCGCCGGAGGAGTTGGTCGCGGTGCCGCTTGCCGCGACCGTCTCACCGTCCCGCTGACCAGCCGGGCACAGCCAGCAGCGCGCCGACGGTGCGGCGGTTACCGGGCAGCCACTCTGGCCGGGACAGCAGGTCTAGCCGTTCGCAACGAGGGTAACGATCGTGACCTCGGGCGGGCAGTTAAAGCGCATCGGTGGCCGGTAGACGCCGACGCCCCGCGCCGTGTAGATCGGCATCCCCGCCGCGTGGTTGAGGCCGATCACGTACCGCTTGCCGTCCGCCGGCAAGCCGACCGGGCCGATGCCAGGTAGACGAATCTGTCCGCCGTGGGTGTGGCCGGAGAGCTGCGCGAAGGCTCCCTGCGCCGCCGCCCGCTCGGCGAACTGCGGTTCGTGCCAGAGCGCGAGCGCCGCCGCACCGCGCGGGATCTGCTGGAAGGTGGCCGCCGGCTGCGGATTGCCGATCAGGGTTTCGTCGATGCCGGCGATCCAGAGGACGTCGCCGCCGAAGGGGACGGACACCGCGGCGTTGCGCAGAATGGGGATGCCGACGCCTGCGACGGCCGCCTGGATCTTCGTCCTGGAGACGCTGAGGTCGTGGTTGCCGATGACGCCGTAGCCGCCGAGGCGCGTCTCGCGGACGAGCTCCCACAGGACCTCGGCCGCGCCACCAGCGTACCGCGGCGATTCCGAGACGTAGTCGCCGCCCAGCAGGATGAGATCCGGTTGCTCGCGCGCGACGAGGTCGGTCGCGCGCGCCAGGTCGTCGGGCATGATGAACGGCCCGACGTGGGTGTCGGTGACGAACCCGATCCGGAGACCCGCCAGCCCGTCGTGCCCGGCCGGCAGCCGCAACGACACGCGCTCCAGTCGGGGAGAGTAGGGATTGACATAGCGAGCCTGGTACGCCTCGACGCCGGTCAGGGTCAGCGCCCCGGCTCCGCCGAGGAGACCGCCGAGCAGCAGTCCGCGGCGGCTCATCGTGGGCCGCTCGGGGAAGAGATCAGCGGGTTTGGTCTCGTCATCAGACCCGGTCGATGAGTGCATGGATCACTAACCCCACCGTCAACAGGCAGCCGAAGCGAAGGTGCAGCCCCGCCGTCTTGCGCAGCGCGACGTTGAGCAGCCGTCCCTCCGCCGCGCTGAAAACGAGCCGGGCCAGGCGGACGGCCGTCGGCAGCGTGAGCGCGACGAGCAACACCGGCCAGAACCGGCGATCCCAGACGACCACTGCAATGACGGCCAGGTAGGCACCGGCCACGAGCGCGAGGTACTCGAAATTCGCCCAGCGGCGGCCGAGCAGCGTCGCCAGCGTGATCTTGCCGGCCCGGCGATCGAGCTCGACGTCGCGGATGTTGTTGGCGTGCAGGATCGCGGCGACCAGGAGCCCGACCGCGACCGATGCCAGCGCCACGCCGGCGGAGGGCGTCTTGGCGAGCACATAGTAGGCGCCGCCGACCATCACCGGGCCCATGAAGACGAAGACGGTCACTTCGCCGAGCGCCAGGTAGCCGAGCGGCTTGGGGCCGCCGGTATAGAGATAGGCGGCCGCCAGGCTGGCCAACGCGACGACCAAGATCGGCCAGCCGGCGTGGGCGACGATCATCAGGCCGAGCGCCGTCGCGATCGCGAAGGCGGCGATCATCCCCCCGCGCACCTCGGCCGGTGTCAGCAAGCCTTGCTGGATCACCTTGCTCGGGCCGAGTGACTCGGGGGTGTCGATCCCCTTGACATGGTCGAAGTAGTCGTTAGCGAGATTCGCGCCCGCATGGCAGGCGACCGATGCGACGAGCATCAACGGAAAGAAGACCGGATCGAAGGCCCGATCGACGAGCGCGAACGCGGCGCCGACGAGAATCGGGATCGCCGAGGCGGTCAACGAGAAGAAACGGACGGCCTGGAACCAGATCCGCCACCGACTGCGACGGGTGCCGCTCCCGATCGGCTGGGGAGCCGCCGCCGTTCCGGGCTCGGTCGAGATGGTCGAAGCGGCAAGATGGTCGCTCATCACTTGCTCAAACGGCCGGAGTGGTCGCCAGGTTTCACTCTGTCGGCCGCCACGGCACGGCGACGCGCTCGACGAGGTCGAGGGCGACCGTCAGCGCCCATCCGATCAGACCGGTCACGATCAGTCCGACGAACATCTGCTTGATCGCCAGCGTCTGCCAGCTCTCCCAAATCAGGTGCCCGACCCCGCGCTTGGCCGACAGGAATTCCGTGCCGACGATCACGATCAGCGAAAAGCCGAGCGCGAGGCGCAGACCAGTGAAGATCGCGGGCAGGGCGCCCGGCAGCGCGACCGTGAAAAAGAGCTGAAGGCGGCTGGCGCCGAAGTTGTGTGCCACGTCATGGTAGGAGCGGTCGATGGTCATGACCCCGCTCATCGTGTTGAGCACGATGAGAAAGAAGATCGACAGCGCGATGATCGCCAGCTTCGACCTCTCGCCCGTGCCGAAGGTCAGGATCACGAGCGGCAGGATCGCGATCTTCGGCACGGCGTAGACGGCCGACGCGATCGGCATCATGAAGACGCGCACCGGCCAGAAGAGCCCCATCGCCAGGCCGAGCGCGACGCCGGGGATCGCCCCCAGCAGGAACCCGGCAAGGATCCGCTCCAGACTCACCGAGACGTCCGTCAGCAGACCCTGATCGCGCAGCAGCGTGACGAACGTGCCCCACAGACTGGAAGGAGGCGGCCAGAAGATCGGGTCGATCCGCTTCGTTCTGGCCAGCGCCTCCCAGACGCCGAGGATGACGATCGGCGCGCTGAGCGTCAGCGCGATCTCAAGCAAACGTCGCCGCGCTCGCCGGCTCATGGACGATCTCCGAGCGGCGTGAGACGCGCGCTTTGCACTTCCGAGCGGAGCAGCTCCCAGATCTGCGCGAACAACCCCGCAAAGTCCGGGTCGGACCGGACCGCTGTCAGCTCCCGCGGCCGCGGGAACGGGACCGGGATCGTCGTTCTGACGGTGCCGGGGTGGGCGCTCATCACGATGATGCGGTCGGCCATCGTCAGCGCCTCGTCGATCGAATGGGTGACGAAGACGATCGTCTTGCGGGTCTCCTCCCAGATCCGCAGCAGCTCCTCCTGGAGAATGAACCGCGTCTGCTCGTCGAGCGCCCCGAACGGCTCGTCCATCAGCAGGAGATCCGGGTCGACGGCCAGCGCGCGGGCGATCGCGACCCGCTGCCGCATCCCTTCCGAGAGCTGGTGCGGGTAGCTCTCGGCGAATCTCGACAGCCCGACGACCTCGATCAGGTGGTCCGCGCGTTCCCGCCGGCCGCGACGCCCGATGCCCTTCAGCTTGAGGCCGTAGGCGACGTTCTGGCGCACCGTGAGCCAGGGGAAGACCGAGCGACCCTGGAAGACCATCGCGTTCGTCGGCGCGCGACCCCCAATCGCGCACCCTTCGAGCGTGCCGCTGGTCGGCCGGTCCAGACCGGCCAGAATGCGCAGGAGCGTCGTCTTGCCGCAGCCGGACGGTCCCACGATCACGCAGAACTCGCTGGTGCCGACCGCGAGATCGACGTCTCGGATCGCGTCGATGATACCCCGCGCCGTCTCAAACCGGCGGCCGAGACCACGAGCGCGGATGATCGGCGACGGCACGGCAGAGGCCTGGCCGGTGGTCACTGGGCGCGGCAAAGCAGGGGCCAGGGCGGTCGCCGTGATCGAGGTTAGGAGCGCGGATGCGGCCACGGGGCGACTGGCCCCCTTCCCCGGTCTTACGGCCGGTACGGACCGAGCTGGGCCAGCGCGGCATCGACGAACCGGGTGTCGATGAACGCCGCCGGGTCGAGGTCCTGATCGTACTGAAGCTGCTTGCGCGTCCGGAAGAAGCGTTGGAGCTTGTTGAGCCCGGCAACGTTGATCTTGCCGTCGGTGGCATAGACCGGCGTGACGGCCGTGGCCACGAGCGCCGCCGGCACCTTCGTGTACTGCTCGATGATCGCCAGGTTTGTCGGGTCGGCGAACCCGTTGCCCGACAGGTCACGGCACGCCTTTAGATAGGCGGTGACCAGACCGGTCACCGCGTCGGGATCGCGGTCGATGAACGTCTGATTCGCATAGATCAGGGTCGGCTGGATGTCCTGGACAGGGAAGTTGGTCGCCAAGCGGACGGCGATGCCCTGCTGCTCCGCCTGAGTGGCGAGCGGTTCGCCAACCATCGCCGCGTCGACGGCACCGGACCGAAGCGCGACCACCGCGTCCGGGAAGGGAAGCGTTTGGAGGTCGATATCGTCAAGGGTCAGACCGCCGGTGGCGAGCGCCTGGGCCAGCCAGTATTCGGTCGCGCCGCGGGCGTTGACGGAGACCTTTTTGCCCTTCAGGTCGGCGACGGAACGGATCTTGCCTGCCTCGCAGCTTGACTTGGCGATCATCAGCGGCGTCGCCACCGGGTTGCCCTCGGCGTGCCCGGGGGCGATCACCTTCAGTGGCAATCCCTGGGCCAGCGCGTTCCAGAACGCGGGTCCGGCGCCGCCAATGCCGGCATCGAACTGACCGTTGGCCGTGAGAACGACCATATCGGAGCCGCCCGGCAGGGGTTCGAGCGACACGTCGAGACCCTGCCCGGCGAAGTACCCCTTCTCCTTGGCCACGAACACCGGAGCGAAGATCGAGACGGGGACGTAACCCATCGTGACCTTCTTGAGCTTGCCGGCCGGCGCCGCCGGCGCTGGTGCCGGCGAGCCTGCCGGCAGCGCTTCGGTCTGCCGGGTCGCCGCCTGGCAGGACAGGGCGCGCGGCGTCCCGTTGTCCTGCGCCAGCACGCGCGCCTGGTCCGAAATCGCCATGATCGGGCCGCCAAGCAACACGAGGAGCAGGGCGGCAAGCACCACGCAACGCGAACGCGACAACCAACGCATCAGATCGTCCTCTCTTGACGCCGCGGCCGTCGCCGCGGCATTCGCGTCCGGTCGCCGGACCACGCCATCAGGCCGGCGCGGAACGGACCCATCGCTGGGCGGAAGCTTACCAAGTTCAGGCCGACTTTGTGAAGAAATGAACGAAGTCAGAGCCCCATCGCCAATCGAGAGTCGCGCCCGCACCACCGTCGCGCGGATTGCAACCCGGCGCTCAACCGACCAAGCTCCGCCGGGGCTGAGTAGGACAGGGCCGCGGGGATCGTGAGCCGGCTGCAGCCGGGTTTGCGTCGGGTCAGGGCGGGGATTGGGTGCCGCGCAAGTGCGTCAGAATGGAGACGCCCGAGCAGTGCCCGACCCGCTCAATACCCCCGTCCGGCCCGCGCTCCTTCGAGCGTGAAGGCGTTGCTTTTGATGAAGTCGATGAGGCGGCGCTCGCGGTCGCGGATCTTGGCGACGGCTTGGGGTAGATCGGCAACCACCTCGGCCGGGACGATCACGATGCCGTTGGCGTCGCCGTGGAGGATGTCGCCGGTCTCGATGGGCTGGCCATCGAGGGTGACCGGCACACCGACCTCTCCGATCCCGAAGTTGCCGTGCGAGACGACATGGTAGGCGGCGTGGTAGTGCAGACCGAGGGCGTGGACCTCGGCCACGTCTCGGTATCCGCCGTCGGTGACCATCCCGATCGCGCCGAGCCGCTGCGCCAGGGTCGCCATGACCTCGCCGGCGAAGGCGCAGCGGCTCGGTCGCCCGCTGACGTCCCGCATCACCAGGACCGAGGGCCGCGGCATCCGCTCCAGGGTCTCCCACATCCGCCAGTAGCCCTCGCGGTCCGCAACCGGACCGGGAACATTCGTCATCGTGACCGTCAGCGCGTGGCCGACCATCACACCCAAATCCGGAAACAGGCAACGCACTGCGCCGCCGATGAAGCCTTCCGTCCGGTCGCGCAGGTTGAACGTCTCCACGGCGTTGGCGATCGTCGGGCTGTCGACGGAACGAAGATACGCCAGCTGCTCGTCGCTGAGCTGGCGACCCGGCGGAACAAACACAGACATGGGCCTCCTCCTCGGTGTCACGAACGCCGTCCGATCGCGCGGTCGTCGTTGCCTGGCGGTCTAGCTTACAGGCTATCCGGCAAGTCGGGTCTGGGCGATCAGTTGTGGCCTGTGCGTCGCATCGACTGCCTGATGAAGCACCACCAGCCACGTTCCGGATGCGCCAGTTACGGGCTGTCCGGAAAGCGGCGCTTCGCGCTTCATCAGGCAGGCTAGGCGTTGAGCGGACCACGACAAGTTGTGCATGCCCCGCCTGTCCGGATAGCTTGTCAGTGGTGCATCTGGTAAGTCCAGCACAGATGGGTGTCGGTGTCGGCGACGGCGCCGCCGAACACCGAGCTGTGATTGACGTGCCGGATGCACCCGTTAGTCCACGATCGGGCGACCTGTTCGGAGTTGCACCGTCGGGGCGCTGCTTGCCGCGCCCTCGTCGCGGACCGACGATGCCCGAGTCTCTCCGCTGATCCGGCACGAGCTGCTGCGGCGCCCCCTCTCTGTTGCCCCGCCAATCCTGTGATAATCTTGGGCGCCCTAGAAGCGCCAGGGTACTTGCCGACGCCGTGGAGCGGAGCGTGACGGAGCCCACAGCGGATCTCCTGCTCGAGATGGCGGAGATCACCAAGGTGTTTCCCGGCGTCGTCGCGCTGTCCGGGGCGCACCTGGGTGTCGTGCGCGGCGAGGTCCACGCCCTCGTCGGCCAGAACGGCGCCGGCAAGTCGACACTGATGAAGATCCTCAACGGCGCCTACCGGCGGGACGGCGGCACGATCGTCTTCGACGGCCGGCCGGTCGACTTCCACTCGCCCTTGCAAGCGCAGGCAAACGGCGTCAGCACCATCTACCAGGAGATCAACCTCGTCCCCTTCCGCTCCGTCGCCGAAAATATCTTCATGGGACGCGAGCCGCGCCGCTGGGGTTTCATCGACTGGCCGCGCCTGAACCGCGCGGCGGCCGAGCTCCTCGGTCGCCTCAACGTCCATGTCGACGTCAAGCAGCCGTTGATGCACCTCAACGTCGCGCTCCAGCAGATGGTCGCCATCGCCCGCGCCGTCTCGTTCGACAGCAAGCTCGTCATCATGGACGAGCCGACCTCGTCGCTCGACGATCGCGAGGTGGCGACGCTCTTCGCCGTCATCCGCCAGCTCAAGGCGGCCGGCGTCAGCGTCATCTACATCTCGCACCGACTCGACGAGCTTCACGCGATCGGCGACCGGATTACGATCATGCGCGACGGCAAGACCGTCGACCAGCGCGCGATGACCGAGATCAGCAAGATCGAGATCGTCGCCCGGATGCTGGGCAAGGAGCTGGGCGAGGTGCGCCGCGCCGGCGCGACCGGGTTCGCCGAGCGGACGGCCGACGTCGCCGGCGAGCCGCTGCTCGTGGCCGAAGGGCTGCGCCGGGGTCGCGCCCTGCAGGGGGCTTCGGTCAGCGTCCGGCCCGGCGAGATCGTCGGCTTGGCCGGTCTGCTGGGCTCTGGGCGGACGGAGGTCGCCCGCGCCGTCTTCGGTGCCGATCCGATCGAGGCAGGTGAGATTCGGTACGAGCGCCACCCGGCACATTTCCACTCGCCGGCGGACGCGATCAAGGCCGGCATTGGGCTCTGCTCCGAGGATCGCAAGGCCGAGGGCATCGTTCCGTACATGTCGGTCCGTGACAACCTCACCCTGGCCGCGCTGCCGATCCTCGCTCAGAACGGCGTCGTCGACGCCGACAAGCAGCGGGAGATCGTCGATCGCTTCATCAGACGCCTCGACATCAAAACCTCCGGTCCGGATCAGAAGGTCCGGGAGCTGTCCGGCGGCAACCAGCAAAAAGTGCTCCTGGCCCGCTGGCTCTGCCTCAACCCCAAGCTGCTTATCCTCGACGAGCCGACCCGCGGCATCGACGTGGGCGCCAAAGCCGAGATCCAACGGCTCATCGACGAGCTGGCGGACGCCGGGCTCGGCGTCCTGATGATCTCGTCGGAGATCGAGGAGCTGACCGAGGGGAGCGACCGCGTGACCGTGCTGCGCGACGGCCGCACCGTCGCCGAGTTCTCGCACGGGCAGATCAGCCAGGACGCGATCATCGCCGCGATGGCGCATGGCGCCGCCGAACCGACGAATCCGACCGTGGAGACGCGAGCCTGATGGCCAACCCGGGCCGCGCGACCGCCGCGCCCAGCGCAACCGTCTCCGACCGCCTGGCGCTGCCGCGGCGACTGCGAGACGCCGGTCAAACCAACGGCGCGCTCGGCGCCTTCCTGCTCCTCTGCCTCTACAATGCGCTGTTTACGCGTAACTTCCTGACGTGGGCAACCTGGCGCGGCAACCTGACGCAGGTCGCGACGATCGTCATCGTTGGGACGGGCATGACCCTCGTCATCGCGACCGGTGGCATCGATCTTTCCGTCGGCTCGCTGATGGCGGTCGGCGGCGCGCTGGCGCCGATCATCTTTCTCAGCGACCGGCAGCCGTTCGCCACGCCGTGGCTCGGCAACGCCCTGGCCTTCGTCGTTCCGGTCATCCTGGCTGGACTCTTCGGCCTGTTCAACGGCTCGCTCGTGGCGTTTTTCCGCATCCAGCCGATCATCGCCACGCTCGTGCTCTACCTCGGCGGGCGCGGCATCGCCCAGGCCATCACCAGCGGCAACCTCAAGGAGTTCCGCAACCCGACCTTCCAGTACATCGGCCAGGGCCGGCCGCTCGGCATTCCATTCCAGGTCATCCTGATGCTGCTCATCGTCGCCGCCACGGCCTGGGTGATGCGCGTGACGGCGTTTGGCCGCTACGTCCTGGCGGTCGGCGGCAACGAACCGGCGGCACGGCTGGCCGGCGTCCCGGTCACCCGAACCAAGTTGTTGGTCTATGCGACCAGCGGTCTGCTGGCTGGATTGGCGGGTCTCATCGTCGTCGCGCGGATTTCCTCATCCGATCCCAACCTCGTCGGCCAGAACATGGAGCTCGACGCCATCGCCGCCGCCGCCGTCGGCGGCACCTCGCTCTCGGGCGGCCGCGCGACCATCGTCGGCACGCTGATCGGCGCCCTGATCATCCACCAGCTGCGCTATACCCTCATCTCGCACGGCGTCTCCGACGGCACGACCCGGATCGTCACCGCGGCGGCCATCGTGGTCGCGGTGCTGCTTCAGCGGCAACGGAACCTCTGAGTCGACACCGCACCCGGTCCCGCTCGTCGGCGGAGGAGAACCCACGGATGGCCGTCGAGGCAACGACCGACATCAGGGGCGCGATGCAGCAGCGCCGGTGGGAGTCCGCGGCGAGCGTGCTCCAGCAGCAGGGCGCGCTGCTCGCGCTCGCGATCGTGGCGGCCTTCGGAGCGTTTCGCTACGGTGCGGATTTCCGCAGCGGCCAGAACCTCTGGGAGATGCTCCGGAACAACTCGTATTACGGCCTGATCGCGCTCGGGATGACCTTTGTCATCATGACCGGGGGTATCGACCTCTCGGTGGGGGCGGTCGTCGCCCTGACCTCGGTCGTCGCGGCACGGCTCAGCAGCCACGGCGTGTACCCGGCGACGATCGGCGCGATGCTGGCCGGACTGACGGTGGGGATCGTCAACGGCGGCATCATCGCGCGCTTCAAGATCCAGCCGTTTGTCGTGACCCTGGCCATGTTCCTCGCCTGCCGGGGTCTGGCACTCAACCTGGAGCACAATGCGAATGTGTCCGCCGATTACCTAAGCGGCTTCATCAAGATCGACCAAAGCAACGTTGGTCGGGTGCCGATCCCACTGATCATCACGGTGGTGGCCTACGTTCTCGGGTCGATCGCGCTCAACTTCACACGGTTCGGTCGCCATGTGCTCGCGCTCGGCGGCAACGAGGAGGCCGCTCGACTCGCCGGTCTGCCGATGACGCGCACCACCGTCGGTGTCTACGCGTTGAGCGGTGCGCTGGCCGGACTCGCCGGCACCATCCTGGCGGCCCAGACGTCGACCGGTTCGGCGAACTACGCCATTGGGTGGGAGCTGTCCGCGATCGCGGCTGTCGTCGTCGGCGGGACATTGCTCACCGGCGGTCAGGGATCGGTGGGAACTACCCTCGTCGGCGTCCTTCTCCTCGGACTGATCTTCAATGAGCTCAATTTCGAGCGCAGCAAGGGGACCTTCAACCTGACCACCTATTGGGAGAACGTCATCCGCGGCGCCTTTCTCCTCATCGTCGTTCTCTTCCAGAATCGCCTGTCCCGGCGACGTTTCGGCCAAGTGAGATAGGTTGCTGCCCCTCGGCCGCTCAGCGTAGACGGTGTCGGGTCATTTGCTCTGACGATCACGTTCTCGATCATCAGGCAGGGTTGGTCCCCGCTCGTGGCACACGGTGCGTTGCCTCTCGTACCCTTGGCGCAGCGCGCTGCTGACTGGTTCTCGCCTCTGAAAGGAAACGCCGTCTGTGAGCTCCCCACATCCGATCTTCGAGCGAACGCTGCCCAACGGGCTGCAGGTCATCTTGCGTGAATCGCACGACGCGCCGCTGGCATCGTTTTGGGTCTGGTACCGCGTCGGCAGCCGGAACGAGGGCCCGGGTCTGACCGGCGTTTCCCACTGGGTCGAGCACATGCAGTTCAAGGGAACGCCGACGATCCCGAAGGGGGCGATCTTCCGCGACGTTTCGAAAAACGGCGGGACTCTGAATGCGTTGACCTCGAACGACTGGACCGCCTACTTCGAGACGCTGCCCAGCGACCGCCTCGACCTGTCGCTCGCCATCGAGTCCGATCGGATGACGAGCTCGCTCTTCGACCCCGAGGAGACCGAGTCGGAGCGGACCGTGATCCTCTCCGAGCTCCAGGGAGCCGAGAACAGCCCGACCTACCTGCTCTACAAGGAGGTGGTCGGAACCGCCTTCCGCCACCACCCCTACCGCCACATGGTGATCGGCGACGAGTCGGACCTGCGTGCGATCACCCGCGACGACCTGTTCGGTCATTACCGCCGCAACTACATCCCGACCAATGCCGTCGTCGTCGCCGCCGGCGACTTCGACGCCGAGCAGCTCTTCGGCCGAATCCAGCGCTCGTTCGGCGCGATCGAGCTCGGCTCGGAGGCGGCGCCAATCCTGGTCGCAGAGCCGCCGCAGCTCGGCGAGCGCCGGGTAACGCTGCGCCGGCCCGCGCCGACGGCATACCTGCGGGTAGCCTTTCACACGCCCCCCGCGCGCCATGCGCACACCCCGGCGATCCTCATCGCGGACGCGATCCTCTCGGGTGGCAAACCGATGGGGCTCGGTGGGGGCGGTCCGATGGGCCGGTCGGCGCGCCTCTACCGCGCGCTCGTCGCGAGCGGGTTGGCCCGCGCCGCCAGGTCGGACTTCGATCTCTACGTCGATCCCTATCTGCTCGTCGTCGGCGTCACGGCGCTGCCGGGCATCGATCCCGACCGGATCGAGCGCGCCGTCGACGACGCGCTGACGCAGCTGGCTTCCGAGCCGGTGCCCGGAGAGGAGCTCGCGCGCGCGCTCAAGCAACTGAAGGCCCAGTACGTCTATTCCAGCGAGGGCGTGACGAACCAGGCGTTCTGGCTCGGTCAGATGGAGATCGTTGACTCCTACCGTCGCGCCGACACGCTGGTGGACGAATTGGAGCGCGTCACGGCCGAGGACGTCTGCCGCGTGGCGGCGACGTATCTCACGCCCACGACGCGAACCGTCGGCTGGCTGTTGCCGGAGGGCGCGGGGGGCGGTGCCGATGGCGAGGCCGTCGAGACCGCCGCGGTCGTTCCGGTCAGGCGCTGGGGGATCGGCGGCGCCGGTGCCCCGCCGATCCCCAGACCCGCGCCACGACCGCCGTTCGAGCGGACGGAGCTCGGCAACGGGATCGTGGTCCTCGGCCAGGCGCAGCCCGGCGATCCGGCCGTCTCACTTCGCCTCCGCCTCCAGGCGGGCGCCGCGGCCGATCCGCCCGACCGCCCTGGACTCGCGGCGTTCACGGCGAGGACCCTGAGCCGCGGCACGCCGTCGATGACCTTCGAGGCATTCAACGAGACGACGGACCGACTCGGCGCAACGGTGTCCGTCGATGCCAGCCGCGTCTTCACCGAGGTCGCCGTTCGCTGCCTCTGCGAGGACCTGCCGGCGCTGCTCGCTCTGACTGCCGACGTCCTGCGCAACCCGGTCTTTCCGGCCGAAGAGGTCGAGAAGGTCCGCAACGAGATGCTCACCGCGCTGAAGGAGCAGGACGACGATACGCGCGCGACGGCCGACCGAATGCTGCGCCAGCTCCTCTACCCGGCGGGCCATCCCTTCCGCCACCGTGTCCTCGGCGAGGGCGACTCCGTCACGGCGGTCACCCGTGAGGAGTTGCTTGCCTTCCACCGGCGGCAGTACGGACCGAAGGTGATGACGGTCGCCATCGTCGGCGGGATCGCCGGTTTCCCCCAGGCGATTGACCAGATCGCGACGCGGTTCGGCGACTGGAACACGGAGGCGACGGCCGCACCAACGCCTGGCGTCCCAGCACGACCCACTCAGTTTCGCCAGGCGGCGACGGCGATCGCTGGGAAGAGCCAGGCCGACCTCGCCATCGGCTACCTGACCGTCCCCCGGTCACACCCGTCGTACGACGCGCTCCAAACCACCGACCTGATCCTCGGCCGGCTCGGGCTGATGGGCCGCCTCGGCGCCAACGTCCGCGACCGCCAGGGCCTCGCCTACTACGTCTATAGCGCGATCGACGCCGGGCGCGAGGCGAGCATCTGGACGAGCCGGGCCGGTGTCGACCCCTCGAATGTCGAGCGCGCCCTGACGAGCGTGATCGACGAGGTCCGCCGCCTCCGCGAGGAACCGGTCATGGCCGAGGAGCTGGCCGACGCCAAGAGCTATCTGACCGGCTCCCTGCCGCTGGCGCTCGAATCGAACGACGGCGTCGCCAGCACCCTGCTCAACATCGAGTACCACGATCTCGGGCTCGACTTTCTCGACCGCTTCCCGTCGATCGTCAACGCGCTGACGCGCGAGCAGCTGTTGGCCGCCGCCCACGAGCATCTCGATCCCGATCGCTTCGCCGTCGGGATCGCCGGACCGCCGTCCGGCACACCGGCCAAGCTTCCCTAATGGCGGACCGAAGCGCTCGCAGCCCGGGGGCTGGACGCTTCGGTCCGCTCCGAAAACGCGCCGCGCTGCGCTACGGGCGCTGGCCCCGTCGTATCGGGTCGAGCGCCATCACACCGAGCAATTCGAGCCCAAGTCGCGCCGCCAGCAGCGCGGTGATCCCGGCGTGGTCATAGGCGGGGGCGACCTCGACGACATCGGCGCCGGCGAGGCGGATGCCGGCCAGCGCCTGGAGCAACATCGTCACCTGGAGGCTGGTCGGCCCGCCGACCTCCGGTGTGCCCGTCCCCGGCGCGAAGGCCGGGTCGACGCCGTCGATGTCGACGCTGACGTAGACGGGCCGCTCGCCGATCCGCTGCCGGACCCTCGCGGCCACCTCGGCGACCGGCGTGATCGCCATCTCCTCGGCCGTGATCGCGAGCAGTCCCCAGTCGTCCGAACGCCGGACATCCTCCGGTCCGAAGAGCATCCCGCGGATGGCCACCTGGGTGGACGCCCCGGGATCGATCAGCCCCTCCTCGATCGCCCGGATCGCGAACGAGCCATGCGTGTACTCCATCCCGGAGTAGTTCGCCGCCCGTCCGATCGTGAGGGCCTATTTCGGGCGTCCTGACACGGGTTTTTCGGCGCTGGCGCCGCGCGTCGGTCGAGCGGTCCGTACTTCCCGCTTCGGCGGTGGCCGTATTTCCTCGCCGGGGAGTGTACCAGGAGTGGTGGCTGGTCCGGGGAAGAGTTGGGAGGGACAACGTTGGGGGATCGGGTTGGATCAGGTCGGTAGAAGGCGTCGAACCGCCCGCGAACGCCTGGCCTCTTGCTCCGGAGGAATGGCGTCGCACCAAGCGCGTACGTTC
>JRHI01001726.1_pt1 | contig 17259 bp, 17 predicted proteins | sample 215371 | NCBI WGS metagenome assembly JRHI01 (sample SAMN02929681, study PRJNA255918) | sediment metagenome | biome: cave system; feature: Ice Cave; material: Sediment; isolation source: sediment from deep within a dark volcanic ice cave with no known source of... ...
CGCAAGAAGGAGCTGATCATCAACGCGGCGGGCAAGAACATGTCGCCGGCGAACATCGAGCAGCAGCTCAAGGCGGCGAGCCCGCTCGTCGGCCAGTGCGTGGTCATCGGCGATGCGCGGCCCTACAACGTGGCGCTGCTGGTGCTCGACCCCGACAGCTCCGCGGCCCATGCGCGGGCCCATGGGCTGCCGGACGCGTCCGTGGAGGCGGTCGCCGCCGACCCGGAGGTACGGCGGCTCGTCGCCGAGGGGGTCGAGCAGGCCAACGCCAGGCTGTCGCGGGTCGAGCAGATCAAGAGATTCGAGCTGCTCGCCGAGGAGTGGCTGCCCGGTGGTGACGAGCTGACCCCCACGATGAAGCTGAAGCGCAAGCCGATCGCCGGCAAGTACGCCGCGACGATCGAAGCCCTCTATGCGGGCTGAGGAGATGAGGATGCAGGACAGGGCCAGATCGCTGGAGGGACGCGTCGTGGTCGTCACCGGCGGCGCGCGCGGCATCGGCCGGCGACATCGACGAGGCGGCGGCGTCGGCCGCGGCGGCATCGCTGGGTCCGGACGTGCTGTCGGGGCGGCTCGACGTGACCGACCCCGACTCGTTCGCCGCCTTCCTCGCCCTCGCCGAGCGCGAGCTGGGGCCGCTGGAGGTGCTGATCAACAACGCCGGCATCATGCCCGTGGGCCCGATGCTCGACGAGCCCCACAGCGTCGCCCGGCGGGTGGTCGACATCAACATCCTGGGGTGTCTCACCGGGATGAAACTCGCGCTGGCCGGGATGCTGGAGCGCAGGCGGGGACACATCATCAACGTCGCCTCCGCCGCGGGGAAGTCCCCGGTGCCCGGCGGCGCATCCTATTGCGCCACCAAGGCGGCGATCGTGGCGCTCACGGAGACCGCCCGCGTCGAGTTCGCCGGGCAGGGGATCGACTTCACCTGTGTGATGCCGTCGTTCACCGCCACCGAGCTGATCGCCGGGACCAGGGTGACACGCTTCGTCCCGGCGGTCGCGCCCGGTGCGGTCGGCGAGGCGATCGCGCGGGCGGTCGCCAGGCCGCGACCCGATGTCTACGTGCCGGCGTCGGTCGGCCCCATGCTGCGGATGCAGCCGCTGCTCGGCCGGCGGCTTCGCGATGCGATGAACCGGTTCATCGGCGCCGACCGGTCGTTCCTCGACGTCGACCAGACCGCACGCCGCGCGTACGACGCGCGCATCAAGGGCGACCCGCCGGCCTCATCGGAAGTCCAGACGAAGGAGTACTCCCGTGCCACAGACTGACGTGGTCGACCTCGAGCAGGTCGACCTCAGCGACCTCGAGACGTTCGCCGACGGTCCGCCGTACGAGCTCTTCGCCCGGATGCGCGCCGAGGCGCCGGTGCACTGGAACCCGCTGTCCGATGAGCCCGGCTTCTGGTCGCTCACCCGCTTCCGCGACATCGAGGCGGTCAGCCGCGACCACGAGACCTTCTCCTCGGCGAAGGGCGGCGTGTTCCTGCGCACCGAGCGGGGACCGGTTCCCCTGGAGATGCTCCGTGGCGTGATCCTCGGCATGGACCCGCCGCTGCACGACAGGGTGCGTGGCACCGTCCAGCGCGTGTTCGTCCCGCGGATGATCGCCGAGCGAGAGGCGGGCATTGCAGAGCGGGTCGACCGGCTCATCGACGCGGTGATCGAGAGGGGCTCCTGTGACTTCGTCCAGGACATCGCCGTCGAGCTTCCCCTCCAGGTCATCGCAGAGCTGCTCGGGGTGCCCCAGGACGATCGCATGCTGCTCTTCGAGCTGACCAACCAGCTCTCGCACGCCGCGGCCCTCGGCGACCCCGACCAGGGCGAGCAGGCGATCATGGCGCTGGGCTTCCCTTCTACATGGCCGAGATGGTCGCCGAGCGGCGGGAGAACCCCGGCGACGACCTGGTCTCGAGGATCGTGAGCGCCGAGGTGGACGGGGGGTATCTCCTGGACGAGGAGGTGGTGCCCTTCTTCGCGCTGCTCATGTTCGCAGGCAACGACACCACCAGGAACACCGCCTCCGGCGCGGTGCGGGCGCTCCTCGAGAACCCCGATCAGCGGCGCCGGCTCGCCGCCGACTCCACGCTCATCCCCGGCGCGGTCGAGGAGTTCCTGCGCTGGGTCACCCCGGTCATCCACTTCCGGCGCACCGCCACGCGGGACACGGAGATCCGCGGGCAGCGGATCGCCGAGGGCGACAAGGTGACGATGTGGTACAGCTCGGGCAGCCGCGACGAGGAGGTGATCACCGACGCCTCCCGCTTCGACGTCACCCGTGCCCGGGTCGACCACCAGGCGTTCGGTGGGGGAGGCAAGCACTTCTGCCTGGGTGCCCAGCTGGCGCGCATGGAGCTGCGCATCCTCTTCACCAAGCTGCTCGAGCGCATCCCGGAGATGGAGCTGGCGGGCGAGGTCACCCGGCTCCGGTCCAACTTCGGCAATGAGCTCACCTCGCTGCCGATCGCGTTCCCCGCCGGCCGGCGCCTGGGAAGTTGACGCGATGCGGCGCCTCACCGGCCTCGATGCGCAGTTCCTCGCCGGCGAGAGGGGCGCCGCCACATCCCACGCGATCGGGCTCATCATCTACGAGGCGGGGGATCCCCGGCTCGACGCCGGTACGGTCAAGCGTCTTCTCGCCCGGCGCATCCACGAGCCGACGCCGCTGCGGTGGCGTCTGGAGTCCGTGCCTCTCAGCCTCGACCACCCCGTCTTCGTCGACGCCGACGTCGACCTCGACGAGCACGTCACCGAGCTGACCCTGCCGGAGCCCGCCGACGACCGCGCGCTCGGCCGGCTCGTCGGAGAGCTGCTCGCGACTCCTCTCGACCGCAGCCGGCCGCTGTGGAGGATCGTGGTCATCCACGGCCTCGAGGGGCGCGTCGCCCTGGCGTTCGCCATCCACCACGCCGCCGCGGACGCCTTCGCGATGCGGCAGATGTTCAGCACCCTTGTCGACGATCTCGACGCGCCGCCGCCGTGCACGGACGGCGATGGCGGCCGGGCGGGCCGGGCGCCAAACCGTGGCGAGCTGGTGCTGCGTGGCGCCGCGAGTGCCGCGCTGCATCAGGTCCGCGCACTCCGCACCGCGGCGCGGGTGGTCCCCAACCTCGACCAGACGCCGGTGCTCCGCAGCCTCCCCGGCGTCGAGGCGCTCTCGCGCGGCGCCCGCACCCTCGCCCGCCGGGGCGCGGCGCAGGACGACCGTCCGAGCCTCACCGCGCCGCGCACCCGGTTCAACGTTCCCCTGTCCGGGCCGCGCTCGGTGGCCTTCGGAACCCTGCCCCTCGCCGCGGTCAGGAAGGTGCGTCAGGAGACTGGGGTCACCGTCATCGACGTGGTGATGGCGCTCTGCGCGGGAGCGCTGCGCCGCCGTCTGACCGCCTGGGGTGAGCTGCCCGAGCAGCCGCTGGTCGCCTATGTGCAGCGACACCGCGGCGCTCATCCCCGCTCCGCTGTTCTCCATCGCCACCCGCGGGGTCTTCGCGGCGATCACCTCGGGCCGCGTCCCCGCCCCCGTGAACCTGATCATCTCCAACGTCATGGGCTCGCCCAACGAGCTGCGCTCCGACGGATGCCGCATCCTCGCCCAGTACCCCCAGAGCCTCGTCTTCGACGGGATCGCGCTCAACATCACGGTGGTGAGCTACGTCGACGGTCTCGACGTCGGCATCACCGCCGACAGCAGGGCGATGCCGGACGCGTGGGAGCTGCTCGAGGACATGCGGGCCGAGCTCGGGATGCTGGCCTCGCTCAATCCTGCGAAGCCGAGGGCCGGCGGGCGGCGCCCGGCCGCCTCGCCAGTGTCCGGTCGCACGGGGTGAGTCGCCGCCGGCGGTGCTAGTCTCTGCACGAAGGGTCACTCGGAGAGCGAAATGGTTGCCCGTGGACACACTCCTCCGGGACGCCCGCAGACGGCTGCCGACGGGGCGGCGGTACCGCAGTCGAGCCCGCTCCTCGACGTCGAGGAGGTCTGCGGAGTCTCGCCGTTCCCCCCCATCGCCGACTACGGCTTCCTCTCCGACTGCGAGGTGACGGCGCTCATCGCTCCCAGCGGGAACGTCGAGTGGATGTGCCTGCCGCGGATGGACTCGCCGAGCATCTTCGGCTCCATCCTCGACCGCGGCGCCGGTGGCTTCCGTCTCGGGCCGGCCGGCGTCAACGTGCCGGCATCGCGTCGCTATCTCCCCGGGACGATGATCCTCGAGACCATGTGGGAGTCGGAGGCGGGCTGGGCGATCGTCCGCGACGTCCTCCTGATCGGCCCGTGGCATCACCAGCCCAGCCAGATGTCACGCACCTACCGGCGCTCGTTCACCGACTACGATGCGGAGCACATCCTGCTGCGCACGGTGCGCTGCGCCCAGGGCGAGGTTCAACTGGTCTTCGACTGCGAGCCCGCCTTCGACTACGGGCGCCACCGGGCGCGGTGGGAGTACACCGACATGGGGTACCACCAGGGGATCGCGCGCGAGGAGGCCGACGACCTCGAGCTGCGGCTCACCACCGACATGCGCATCGGCTTCGAGGGGCCGCGCGCGACCGGGAGGACGCTGCTCAGGGAGGGCGACACGCGCTTCTCTCCTGGAGTCCGCATCCACCGCCGACCACGTACCCGGAGGCGTACCGGCGCCTGGTGTGGACGGCGCACCACTGGCAGCACTGGCTCAAGCGAGGCAGCTTCCCCGATCATCGCTGGCGCAGCTATCTGCAGCGCAGCGCGCTCACGCTCAAGGGCCTCACCTACGCCAAGACCGGGGCGGTCATCGCCGCGCCGACCACCTCTCTCCCCGAGACCCCGGGGGGCGAGCGCAACTGGGACTACCGCTACACCTGGATCCGCGATGCCTCCTTCACCCTCTGGGGCCTGTACTCGCTGGGCTTCGACTGGGAGGCGAACGACTTCTTCTACTTCATCGCCGACCTCGCCGAGGGCGACCACGACCTCCAGGTCATGTATGGGATCGACGGCGAGCGGCATCTCGACGAGCCGACCGCGGCATCTGGGAGGTGCGCGGGGAGCCGAGGCACTTCACCTCCTCGAAGCTGATGTGCTGGGTGGCCGTGGACCGTGGTGCCCGTCTCGCCCGCATCCGCGAGGAGCACCAGGATGCGGCGCGCTGGCAGGCTGCCGCGGATGAGATTCATGCGGACATCTGCAGCCGGGGCGTCGACTCGCGTGGCGTCTTCATCCAGCACTACGACAGCACCGCCCTCGACGCCTCGCTGCTGCTGATGCCGCTGTCCCGCTTCCTGCCGCCCGACGACCCGCGCATCCGGGCCACGGTGCTCGCCATCGCCGCCGAGCTGAGCGTCGACGGGCTGGTGCTCCGATACCGCGTCGCCGAGACCGACGACGGGTTGAGCGGGGAGGAGGGGACCTTCGCGATCTGCTCCTTCTGGCTGGTGTCCGCGCTCTCCGAGATCGGCGAGCACGCCCGTGCCCGTCAGCTCTGCGAGAAGCTGCTCTCCTACGCCAGCCCGCTCGAGCTGTACGCGGAGGAGATCGACCCGAGCACAGGCCGTCACCTTGGCAACTTCCCCCAGGCGTTCACCCATCTCGCGCTCATCAACGCGGTGATGCACGTGATCCAGATCGAGGAGGCGGCGCGCGACCACGACCTTCCCGGGCGGCGAGGCCTGGTCTTCTGAGGCCGAGCGAGCCGGGGGACTACCCCTGCCTCGGATCGGCGGAGTACCCTTCCGCCGAGCGAGGGGTGTGACGTTGCGCATCGCGGTTGCGGGGAGGCGGGACGAGTCCGGCATGTCTCCTGCCAAGTTCCGGCCCGGGGTTTCGACCGTGGACCCGACCCTGGCCGGCAGGCTGGCCGAGCTGGCTCTGCTCCACAGCGAGCTCGGCGCGGTTGGTGCCGGGCGACCCCGTCTGGTCATCGTCGAGGGGCCGGCCGGCGTCGGGAAGACCGCGCTGGTCGGCCGGTTTCTGAGCGAGGCGGGTGAGCTCCGGACCCTTCGGGCGACCGGAGAGGAGGTGGAGGCCCTCCTTCCCTACGGAGTCATCGCGCAGCTGGTACGGGCGGCTCGCGTGGACGTGCCCGAGGTTCTCTCCGGCCTTCGCGCACCGGGCAGCCGGTCCCGCGACCCCATCTCGGTCGGGGCCGGACTGGTGGAGCTGCTCGGCACCCTGCAGAACGGGCCACCGGTGGGGCTGGTCATCGACGATGCGCAGTGGGCCGACCGACCCTCCCTTCAGGCACTCCTGTTCGCGCTGCGCCGGCTCGAGGCGGACCGGGTCCTGACCCTGATCAGCACCAGGGACAGCATCCCCGGCGAGCTGCTCGAGGGAATGCACCGACTCGTGACCCACGGAGGTGGGCAGCTGGTCCGCCTGCCTGGTCTCGATGCCGCCGCAATCCGGGAGCTCGGTATCCTGATGGGATTCGAGCACCTGTCTGCCAGGACGGCCGAGCGTATCCGCGAGCACACCCAGGGTGGTCCGCTGCACGTCCGCGCGCTGTTCGAGGAGCTGCCTCTCGAGGCACTCGAGCAGCCGGCGGATGCTCCGCTGCCCTCACCGCGCAACTTCAGCGCGCTGGTGCTCGGGCGCCTGGCCGGATGTGCCCCCGAGACGCAGCAGCTGGTGATCGCCGCCGCCGTGCTGGGCCTGCGCTGCCCGCTCTCTCTGGCAGGAGAGCTCACGGAGCTCGCCGACCCCTTCCCGGCGCTCGAGCAGGCAATGGCCGCCCGGCTGCTCGAGGTCCACGGGGACCTTCACCACGGCGTCATCGCCTTCCCCCACCCGCTGGTTCGAGCGGCCGTCTACCACGACCTCGGACCCGTCCGTCGCACCGGACTGCACGCCCGTGCCGCCGCCCTGGTGCGGGACGAGGCATCGTCGCTGCGGCACCGAGTCGCGGCCGCTCGGGGAGAGGACGCCGCGCTGGCCGCGGACCTGAGTGCGTTCGCGCGGCGTGAGGCGGGCCACGGCGCCTGGGCGAGCGCTGCCGATGCTCTTCTCTCCGCGAGCCGCATGGGTCCCACCGGTCCCGACCGCGACGAGCGCCTGCTCCGTGCGGTGGAGTGCATGCTCAACGGCGGCGACGTCACCGGCGCCTCGGCTCACGCGCAGGTGATCGCCGATCTTCCAACCAGTCCACGCCGTGACTACGTTCTCGGTAGCCTCGCAGGGATGACCGGCCGCCCACAGGATGCGGAGCCGCTGCTCGTCGGCGCGTACGAGCTGTGTGATCTGGGATCTCAGGGGGGGCTCGCCGCCGACATCGCCGGACACCTGGCGCACCTGAGTCTCACTCGTGGCAAGGGGAGCGAAGCCGCCACCTGGGCAGCTCGTGCCCTCGACGCCGCCGGGGACGGCCCCCTGGTTCCGGACGCCCTGTCCAGCCGGATCACCGGGCTCGCCTTCTCGGGTCGCATCTCCGAGGCGCTGGCCGCGGGCGCATCCCTGCCGGACCCGTCCATCGACATCGACCAGGCGTCGGTGGATGGGTACACCGGTCGTGGGTACGCGCGGTTCATCGACGACGATCTGCTGGGTGCCCGCGCCGATCTGGAGCCGATCTCCATCGTCTTCCGCCGCCGGGGACCGGCATACCTGGCGGTGGCCGCGCTCCTGCTGCTCTCGCACGTGGAGTATCGATCCGGCTCGTGGGACGACGCCACTCTCCATGGCGAGCTCGCCTCCTCCATCGGGGAGGACACCGACCAGTTCTGGCTGCTCAGTGGAGCGCACCTTGGTGCCTGCGCTCCCCTGGCCGCACGGGGTGAGTTCGAGGCCGCCAGAGCTCACGCCGACGCCGCCGGCCATGTCGCCGCCATCGTCGGTTCCGAGTTCGTCGGCAGTGCCTTCGCCGCAATGGCCTCAGCGCATGTCGCGCGAGCCTGTGGCGATGACCAGGGTGTGGCGCGAGCTCTGGAAGCCCTGCGGCCTCTCGAAGAGGTGGAGGTGCTCAGGGAGCCCGGGATCGTCGGCTGGCAGGAACTCTACGCCGACGCCCTGGTCAGTCTCGGCCGGCTGAGCGAGGCGGAGGCGGTGCTCGCGCCGTACGAGAATCGAGCCACCGAGCGCGCCCGCCGGTCTGCGATGGCAGGTGCGGCACGCGTGCGTGCCCGTCTGGAAGCCGCGCGAGGGCAGAGAGACCATGCGGCGAGCTCTTTTTCCGCCAGCCTGACCCACCTCGAAGGCCTTCACATTCCCTTCGAACGCGCGCTCACCGAGCTCGAGTACGGGGGTCTGCTCCGGCGTGAGGGCCGGCGCACGGCCGCGTCAGCTCAGTTGCGCGCTGCTCACGATGGCTTCTCCCGTCTTTCCGCCCGCCCCTTCCTGGAGCGCTGCGACCGCGAGCTGGAGGCATGCGGCCTGGCGCCCGCGCGGCGACGCCAGGTGGAGCCCAACCGGCTCACCCCCCGCGAGGTCGCGGTCGCCCGTCTGGTGGCCTCCGGCAAGCGCAATCGCGAGATCGCCAACGAGCTGGTGGTCAGCGTGCACACCGTCGAGTTCCACCTGGTGAACGTATTCGGCAAGCTCGGGATCAAATCCCGCAGTGCACTGGTCGCGGCGATGCTCGCACCGCCGGATCAGACGAGCTGACGGGCCTGAAGTCTGATGGCCGCGCACAGCTCCACCGACCGCTCGAACGCCGCCGGAGCCTCGTCTGGTTCGAGGACGAGGGGACCAGCGGGTTCGACAACCCCGCGTCGAGCTGCTCGTGGTCCGCTGCGAGCATCACCGGGAACCAGATCCCGAACCGGAACTGCTCCGGGTCGCGGCCCTTGCGCTCCAGGTCGCGAACGATCTCCTCACGTGCCTGCGCGAACCGCTCGGGGGTCGGCCACACCGGCGGGCAGGTGACCGCGAGCCCGTCCAGCGCCGTCCCCTGTAGTCGATCGGGCCATCGCTGTCCAGGAGCGCGTGGAAGATCCTGAACAGGTCCTCCATGCGGGAGATCCCCTGCGCGCGATTGTGCCCGAACGGCTTGCACTGCTTGACCTCGTCGCCACCCACATGGAAGGTGGCCCTCCCCTGGGTGATTCCGGCCAGCGTGAGCATGGTCTGGACCAGCTCCGCGGGCGCGGCGCCGGAATCCGTCGAGACGGTCAGGTTGAGTCGTGGCGCCGACGCGAGGAGATGCGCCGCCATCACGAACACGTCGGGATGGGAGTCGGGATCGCCCATGACGTTCGCCAGCGGGGTGTTCTCCGGTGTCCACAGCTGCTGGGGGAGGTCGCCGGACATCTGGTCGCAGAGGAGCACCCCGTCGACGGCGTCGCATGCGTCCAGCGCCTTGACCTGATCCACGACCATGCTGACCGGAGGATGCCGATCCGCCCAGACGGCCAGTGCCGTCTCCACCGTCCCGCCACTCATACGGCCACTCCCTGTGTCGCCCAGGCCCCGGCGAGCCGGGCGTTCTGGCCGGGCGTACTGCCGTAGGTGACGATCTCGTACGAGTCCTGCATCCACTGGTCGGGGATGAGCGCCGCGGGACCGAGCAGCTCGGCGCGGTGGAAGCCGGCATCGGCGATCAGCTCCGACCTGCGCAGCTGCTCGTGGTTGTTGAGGCGGTCGATTACGCCGGGGTCCCAGCCGTTGAGGCGGGCCACCGAAGCACCTCGGTGAACCAGGCCTCATCGAGCGCACGGAGGCGGCCGTCCGTACAGAGTGCTCATTCTGATCACCACTCACCCCGGCTGCATGTACGACGGGATGTTGTGGTTGATCGAGTCTGCGTTGACCGACAGCCAGCTCCATGGGATGAAGTACGCGGCCGCCGCCCAGAATGCGCAGAATCCGGTCACTGCGAGCATGCTGACCGCTGTCCGTGACGCCGGCCGGATGCGGTCGACTCCACGTTCGACGAACGAGCGCCCGTCCGGATTGTCGTGCGCGGACATCCGCAGCGCGGTGAAGCCGGCAGCGTACAGGGCGACGAAGATCGACTCGTAGATCGGGAACTGGTATTCGCGTCCCGGCCACAGCGTCAGCGCCTTGATCGTTCGCGGGAACGCGTACACCTCGGTGCGAATGAACAGCTGCTCGATCGCGAGGTCGACCAGGAAGATCGCCAGCGCTGCAATCGTGAACGCCACGACGTTGCTGATCTGCGGCCGCCGGCGGCGCAGCGCGAGGATGATCCGGCACTGTATCGCGGCGAGGCCGATCCCGAGGTACAGGTATTGCGGGATGAACCACACCAGTCCTTCGCCGTAGCGGGTGGGGCCGGTCGAGTTGGGGAAGAACGCGAGCCACGAACCCATGTTGAGGGCGTGGGCGTTCCAGGCGAACGTGTAGTGGAAGTAATTGATCAGGGGGTCGATCGCGCACGCCAGCAGGGCGCCGATCACGATCATCCCGTCGAGCTGCAGCCGCCGCGTGCTGCGCAGTGGCGCGATCAGGAACACCCATACCGTCGCCGCTGCGATCCCGACGCTGGCGGCCTCGATGATACGCAGCACGACGAGCAGGCTGTCGCTGAAGTGATCGGGACCGAGGATCGGGGCCGGCTTGAACTGGGTCGAGGAGAGGATCCACCGTCCCCAGGCCTGCGCGGCGAACGCCACCCACGCCACGCCGGCGAGCGCCCAGAGCGACACCGCGCCGGTGCGCTCGGACCGCACCGTGGGTGTCACGTCGAGGATCGGCGAACCAGCATCTGCGGGTAGCGGGACAGCCTGCTGCAGAGAGGTGGCTTGCCGGGTCAGCGGCGCCGCGGGATGGCCATGCCTGGTCTTGTTCAACATTCGTGCGTGTCGCCGGAGGGTGACGTCCACTTCCCGCCCTTCATCTCGATGAGGAAGTAGCAGTTGATCGGTGGCGTCGGTCCGTTCTTCACGTAGGCCAGTGGTGGGGTCAGGCCGTCGAGGGTCTCGTTGCGAATCGTCCACAGTCCGTTGAGGAGGTCCTCTGAGGTCGGCTGTGCGCCGATTCGGGAGGCCACCTTGGCCAGCATCTGCCCGGATGCCCAGGCGATCGTCGTGCCCCCGGACAGACGCAGATTGGGGGCGTACTGCTGGACGGCCTGCTGGAATTGAGCGGTGGCGGGGGTGTTGCCGATCATGTACGGAAAGTCCTGGGCGGTGGCGAAGAAACCCTCGAGGTCCTTGTCACCCACCCTCGAGGTCGCGCGTGGTCTGGATGGCCGTGGCGATATAGAAGGGGTGGTAGTTCTGCCGGCTGCACGACGCCGCCACCCGCATGATGCTGTTGGTCTCCATGGCAAGGAAGACCACCTGAGCTCCGGCGGACTGGGCCCCCAGGCACTGGGCGGTGAAGTCCGGTTGAGTGAGAGAGATCTGGGACTGGTAGACGAAGTCCTCGCCGGCCCGGCTGGCCCCGCCGTTGACGGTGTAGTCATGGATGTAGGTGCACGCGGTCGTCTCGATGCAGTAGAACATTCCCAGCTTGGGCAGGTTGCGTCGGTGTGCCTCCTTGTAGTCGCCGAACACCGCCTCGCCGATGGTGGTGCCCACCGGGAACGCGAGGGAGTCCGCCGTCCACGTGGGGGTGACGTTGTCGCCGCCGATGAGGGGGATGTTGTGCTGGTGCAGGTACGGGAGCTGGGCCTGCCAGGTGAAGGGAATCTGGTTGGCCACGAAGGCGATGACGTGCTTGTTCTCCACCATGTCCTTGACCAGGGCCAGGCTTCTCTGGGGGTCCCCTCCGTCGTCCGCGGTGAAGACCTGGACGGGATGCCCTGCGATGCCGCCGTGGGCATTGGTCCACTGGCCCCACACCTGGACCATGGTGTCGGTGCCGGCGGTGGCGGACCCGGCGGGCCCGGAGTAGGTGCCGACATTGCCAAGCAGGATCGGCGCCAACGGGCCCGCGGGCTTGGCGGCGGCCGGACCGGAACCAGCCGCGCCACTGGCGGCGGAGGTACCAGCGCCGGAGGCGGCCCCCGCCGGCGCGGCAGCTCCACCGGTGACCGAGGTGGCGCTGGCTGCGCCGCTCCCGGTCCCGGTGACGGTCGCTGAGCTGCTCGGGACCGACGGAATTCCACCGTTCTGCGGCACCATCGAGACCGCTCCCTGCTCCGCCCGCTGCTGCTGTGCGACGCCTATCGGCAGTGGCCCGCCGTTGACCGCTGCGACGATGGTGTCGTGGGTCAGGCGACTGCCGCCGCAGGCGCTGACCGCCATCGCCGGCAGAATCGCCAGGACCCACCACCACCGAGAGCCTACATGTGCCGTCATACGGTGCTGCCTCCCATCCTCGTGTCCAACTGTGGGAATCGTGATCAGGTGCGGCGCCATACCGGCACCGCCGCCGCTGCCGCGGCCGATCCCGCCGCAGCGGTTGGCCTCATGGTTGACGCTCAGGTCTCGGTCAGCACCGGGGTGCGCTCGGCCCGGATACCGCGAACAGCGGTCACCAGCGGCTCAGCCTGCTCGGCGGGTCGGGAGACGACCAGGGAGATGACCCACACCGCGTACAGGACCAGGCCCAGGGTGACCAGTGCGGCGGCGTAGGTCGCCACCGACGGAAGGTCGGTGTTGAGGGTCGCCCACATCGGCCAGGCGACGCCACCGTTCGCCAGTCCGTCGGCGATCGGGATCAACGGCACGATGCCGAGAAGACCCCACCGCGCGCCGAGGTATGGACGCAGCTTGACGATGAGAGCGCCGGCGATCAGCGGCATGACCGGGTTGACGAAGCCCCACCAGAGCGGGAAGCCCCAGAAGTCGAAGGGCTGCCTCCCGTAGTAGGTGTAGACGCCGAACCACAGTCCGGGGGTCTCCAGCACGATGTTGACCGCGAAGAAGGCGGCCCACAGCCGGAAGACGCCCTGCCGGTCGATGCCGCGCTGGAACAGGCGGTACGCGAGGTAGCCCTGGCCGCCGACGTACCACGGGTACACGAAGGCGATCAGGAGCGGGACGGGACGCCCCATGGTCTCGAAGGCGACCCACGAACCCTGCCTCGGGAAGAACACCAGACCGAGGACGTCGACGATGGGCTCGAACACCGCGGCGACGGTGCCGCCGATCAGGCAGAGCAGGAGGACGGGGCCCTCGCCCCGCACCAGGTTCCTGATGGCGATGCCGAGCGCCACGCCCAGCGGGAGGAAGATGAAGATGGTGAACACGGCCTGTTGAGTCGCCGGCATCACCATGTGGGTGGGCGGTTGGGGCACTCCAGCAAGCATCACTCGTCCTCTACCGGTTGCCGATGAAGCTCACGGCCGCGCCGGTCGGCGCCGGCAGATCCAGCGTCTTCGCGAGCAGCTGGGACGCGGGGTTGTTGAAGGCCATCGGCGCGTCGGGCGACATCAGCCCCGCCGCGATCATCATGTGCGCCGCCCGCACCATCAGGATGGACAGCCGCAGTCCGGAGAAGGCCTCGTAGAAGTGCAGGTGCTTCACCGTGTGCCCGGTGAGCTCCTGGTAGCGCGCGACCGTCTCCTCGGTGGTGGGGAAGCCGGGCGGGAGCGGGGCGCCGATGCCCTCGGTGTGGTGGCGGAGGAGGAAGAGCCACCAGGCCAGGTCGAGCTCCGGGCTGCCGAGCCCGACCATCTCCCAGTCGAGGACGCCCGCGACCGAGAGGTCGCCGGCGAAGAGCATGTTGCCGATCCGGGCGTCGCCCCAGCTGAACACCACCGGCTCACCCTCGGGCCGGTTGGCACGGATCCACTCGAAGGCTGCCTCGATCGTCGGGTTGGGCTCACCCTCGGAGGCCCACGCGAAGGTGCGCTCCCAGTAGGTGATCTGCTGGTCCAGGGCCGTCGTGCCCAGATCGCGACGATCGAGGAAGTCCAGGCCGAGCCCGCGATGATCGACGGCGTGGAGCTGCGCGAGGACCTGCAGCGCGTTGTCGCAGAGCGTGGACCGCTCGCCGGGGCTGAGCTCGAGGACCCATCCCTGGGCGGTGAAGGGCGGGTCGTCCGCGGGGATCCGGCCGTCGATGCGCTGCATCACCAGGAAGGGCGAGCCGAGGACGGACGGGTCGTCGTCCTGCCAGAAGACCCTGGGGACGGGTACCGAGGTGTTCTCACCGAGCGCCTTCATCACCCGGTACTCGAGGTCGAGGTGGTAGCTGGGGAAGACCCCGGGGGTCGAGGGCTGGACGCGGGCGACCAGGCCCTCGTGCCGCTCGACGCCGTTCTCCCGCCACGACGCGTCGAACATGACGGTCTCGGCGGAGAGGCCGCTCGACTTGGGGATCCTCACGTCCGAGACGCGGATGTCCTCGGCGCCGGGGAGCCTGGTGGCCAGCCAGCTGGTGAGGTTGCGCTCCGCATTCTGCGGGTCGATCGTGTTCGTGAGAGCCATCGGTGCGTTCCTCCTCAGACACCGACCGCGACGCGGGAACGGGCCTTCATGGCACGCTGGTAGCGGTCGGACCAGATCTCCTGATAGGTGCTGTGGGTCACCCGGCCCTGCTCGTCCTCCCAGCGGTAGACGCTGTCGCGGAAGGAGAGGTTGGGCCACGCGGGCAGCGCGGCCGTGGCGATCGCCTCTCCCCGGAAGCGATATGTCCGCCCGCGCTCGTCCTCGGCCTCGACCACCTGCTCGATCGCGTTGTGGAGCTCGGGGTGATACCTGAGGACGTCGCGTCGCACCCGGGTGATGCTCCGGACCTCGCCGTTCGAGCAGACCCACGCGTAGTGATGCGTGGGCCGGTCCGCGGGCACCTGGTAGAGCCCCTTCCACGCGGGATCGGTGTCGGGCGCCTCGAAGCCGACCTGGTTGAAGACGAGGTCCTCGCCGAAGTACATCGGTGTCCAGCCGATCGGCGGGATCGGGACCGCGCCGCCCTGGCGCTCGGTCCGCACCTGGCGCCACGAGCGGTCGCGGGGGTAGTGGCAGTCGACCGCGTGACGCTCTCCGTTGAGGGTCAGCTCACCGGTGCAGTGCATGAACTGCTCGCTGCCACCCGGGTTCAGCGACGGATCGCTGCTCAGCTCCTCACCGGGGATGACGTGGCCCCGGGCGAGCAGCGGTGTGACCCCGGTCTGGATGACGTCGAACGAGGTGCTGCCGTCGTTGCTCGTGAAGGTGACCCGCGCCGTCCTCCCCGGCTCGAGGAACTCGATGCGCAGCCCGTTGGCGGTGGTGATGGTGTTGCCGGCGACCTCGGGCCAGGGCATGGTCATCTGGTAGTCGAGGAACTCGATGTCGGTGGCGCTGAGGTTGTCCATGCCCTGGAAGATGCAGACGCCGCCCTGGCTCAGGGGGAAGGCCGGCTGGTAGCGGATGTAGATGAACGCGCCGATCCTGGCCTCGGGCACCGAGAGCCCGAAGTAGTGGGTGTGGACGGTGTGCGGGTCCCACCGCTCGCCATCGGCGGGGAGTGGAAGGATCAGGTCCGCCTGCGGCGGGTGCGTGGCGATGGGCACGGTCATCCTCCGTTGTTGTCGTGGCGAGGCCCGCCGGCTCCCACCGGCACGGGGGCCTCTGCTGGCGACGCGCCGTTGGCCTGTGGGGTGGCGACGCGCGCCTCCTGTCGATATCCCTGGATCGCGGTGCTCGGCCGCCGGGGCGGTCCCTTCTTGAGGCTGCGCATCACGACCCGCGCTGCCAGCTGCCCCGGAATCCCGCAGATCCCGCCGGTGGGATGGGTGCCCGCCCCGCTCAAGGAAGAGGCCCGGGACCGGGGTCGCGTAGCTGCCGAAGCCGGCCGCGGGCCGGAGCGGACCGAAGCGCTGCAGCACCGAGTCGACGTGGTAGACGTTGCCGTCGATGGCGTGGAAGCGCTCCTCGAGGTCGGGGGTCGAGAGCACCGTGCGCCCGATCTCGAGGCTCTCGAGACCGTCGTAGTAGGTGGCGCAGTCGGCGAGCACCTCGTTGGCGATGCGGTCACGGGCCGTCTCCCAGGGCTCGTGGGGCCGCACCGGCACGATGCCCGACCACAGCCAGAAGGTGTCCTGGCCCCGAGGCGCCTGGGTCGGGTCGATCGCTGTCGGCACGGTGCACATCACCGGGATCCGTGCGGGCCACTGGCGGGCGACCACGGACTCCCAGGCGGCGATGCAGTCCTCGAGCGTCGACCAGGTGAGCAGCGGACGCCGGAGGTCGAGCCCGTCGCCGCGCGCCGCCTCGTGCCTCGGAAGGCTGAGGCGACCCCGCAGCGCGACGTTGATCTTCAGATGCCCGCCCTCGGCCGTCGCCGTGGGGATGTGTCGCGCCCGCCGGGCGAGGTGCTCGGGGAGAAGGCCATCGGGCAGCAGGCGGGTGAGCGTCGTCTTCGGGCTGCAGCTGGCGATCACCGCCCGCGCCTCGATCTCCTCGCCGTTGGCGAGGCGGACGCCGCAGACCTGACCGGAGCGCACCACCAGCTCGTCGACGAGCGCGCCGGTGCGCACCCGGCCTCCGTGCGCCAGCAGGCACCGGTACAGCGCATCCGGCAGCGCTCCGGTGCCTCCCTCGAACCGCGCCGGACTGATGCGCTGGATCAGCCCGAGGTAGATGAGCGCCCACCCGGTGCTGTCCTGGGTGACCCAGGAGAAGGGCGCCACCGAGGCGAGCACGCCCCGGGTGAGCGGGTGCTCGAATCGCTCGTCGATCACCTCGGCGAGCGAGGCGGTGATGAACCTGCCCAGCGGCGCCAGCTGTCGCGGGTGACGCATCGCCCCCGAGGCGGCGGAGAGGAGGTTCCTGAGGGCCGGCCGCGTGGGATGCGTCAGCATGTACGGCAGCAGCACGTCCATCGCCGTGTCCAGCGTGCGTGCCAGGTCGAGCCATGCGTCCGCGTCGTGCGGCGAGTAGCGACGGATCTCGTCGGCGGTGCGCCGCGCGTCCCTCCACAGCGCGATCGAGCTGCCGTCGGGGCCGAGCTGGACGTGGGGGACCTCGATGGTCAGCCGCTTGAGCCCGTGGCGCTCGAGCTGAAGGTCGCGTGCGATCGAGGAGGTGAGGATCAGCGAGGCCTCGATCGCGCCCTCGTTGACGAGATGGTCCGGCGCCCCGGGGATGGTCGGATTCGTCGAGGTCATGCCGCCGACCGTCGGCGACCCCTCCACCACCAGGACGTCCAGTCCGGCTCTGGCCAGGTAGCAGGCGGCCACCAGGCCGTTGTGGCCGGCTCCGACAACGATGACGTCAGCGTGCTGCGGCATTCGATTCTCTCTCCGTGTGCTCAGGGGCACTGGATGGTGCTGCCCTTGGGCGCAGTCCACCGGCCACCCTTCACCTGCACGACGAAGTAGCAGCTGATCGGCGGTGTGCCCTGGTTGGTGGCGTAGGTCACCGGAGGCGTCAGGCCGCCCACGGTCTCGTTCTTCAGCGACCACAGCCCCTTGAAGATCGGGCCTCCCGGCATGGATGTGGGTCGGGATTGGGAAAG
>JRHI01001727.1_pt1 | contig 17259 bp, 20 predicted proteins | sample 215371 | NCBI WGS metagenome assembly JRHI01 (sample SAMN02929681, study PRJNA255918) | sediment metagenome | biome: cave system; feature: Ice Cave; material: Sediment; isolation source: sediment from deep within a dark volcanic ice cave with no known source of... ...
CTGGATGAGCGTGTCGCCGCCGTCCCGGAGCTGGATGTCGGTCAACATCCCCTGGTCGGGGAGGGGGGATTCGAACCCCCGACCGCCTGCCCCCAAAGCAGGAGCGCTACCACTGCGCTACTCCCCGTCAGTTTTGCCGCCCTGACCTGCGGCTTTATCCTTTTGTTCCTTTGAGGTCCACCGGCATAGCGCTCGCAGCACGCATGCTTCGAGTCATCCATTGGAGGGACCGGAATGAACATCGTAGGCGACCTCGACCGGCTGGTGGCGTCCTTCGAGCGCCATCTGAAGGCCGAGAACAAGGCAATCAAGACCGTGCAGACGTACCGAGAGTCTGTCCTCGCTTTGACCAGCTACCTGGCACCGCGGGGGATTGCCAACGCGCAGGAGATCAGGGCGGAGCACATCCAAGACTTCATGGTCGCCCTCCTGGCCCGCTCGTCGGCGGCCACTGGATCAGTCCGATTCCGCGCCCTCCAGCAGTTCTTCAAGTGGCTGGACGAGGAGGAGTATGTCGTCCCCAACCCGATGGCCAAGCTCCGACCGCCCAACGTGCCCGAGCGCCCGGTGCCGGTCCTCACCATCCCCGACCTGCAGTCGCTGCTGGCCACCTGTGGCACCAGGTCCTTCCTCGATCGTCGGGACGGCGCCATCATCCGGCTGCTGGCAGATACCGGCATCCGGCGCAGCGAGCTACTCGGACTCCGCAACGCTGACGTACTCCTCGACGACCAGATGATCAGTGTGATGGGCAAAGGCAGTCGTTCGCGCTGGGTGCAGTTCGGACGGAAGGCCGCCAAGGCACTCGATCAGTACCTGTTGGCCCGGATCGGCCGCGAAGACCCCGTGTCCGACCGCTTCTGGCTGACCGACAAAGGGCCGCTTCAGGAGTCCGGCCTCGCCGCCATGTTGAATCGGCGGGGGATCATGGCCGGAATCGGAAAGGTGCATCCCCACCAGTTTCGACACACCTTCGCTCACCATTGGCTGGCCAACGAGGGCAACGAGGGTGACCTGATGCGTATGGCCGGTTGGCGAACGAGGGAGATGCTGGCTCGCTATGGAGCTTCGGCAGCCGACGAGCGCGCTCGGGCAGCCCAGCGTCGGCTCTCCCTCGGCGACCGCGTGTAGGCCAGGTCCACCCCCGAGCTTCGGGACACCGCTACCTTCACCGCTGTGCCGGTCATCAGACCGGTAATCCGATCCGTAGTGCCCCGCAAGCGTCGCCTGCACCGTGGCCAGGAGGTGACAGAACTGCAGAGGCACATCCATGACGTCATCGGAGAAGTCGCTCCTGGCCCGCCAGAAGGCCCTCACACTCCATTCGAAGCATGACTCGAAGGTGCTCACCAAACCCGCCAGGGACCGGTTCCTGGCCCGGTTCGTTGACGAGGTCGACCCCGACCGCAAGCTCCCCGAAACCGAGCGCCTGCGTCGAGCCGACTACGCCAAGCGGGCCTACTTCACTGGCCTGGCCATCAAATCCGCCAAGGCCCGGAAGGCGAAGGGGTAGTGGTGTCCGCCAACAACGAAGCCCCGGACGACGCCGGGGCTTCGGCGGAGACCTTGGGAGGGGACGCCGATTCTGAGCGTATGTGCGACGGCCCCCTCGCAAGTGGACCTGCGCCGAATCAGTTCAGTTCAGAGGACAGCGCCCTCCGCCCTGTGGACGTAACCACGCTGACCGATCGACCCGTACGTCCATACATCGTGAAGGACCTTTGGCCGGTCAAGTCCATCCTTGGCATTGCGGCTGAAGAAGGCGATGGGAAGACGCTCATGGCAGAGCAGTTGTTGCGCCAGATATTGCGTAGACAGCCGGTGATGGACTTCTTTGAGGTCGGTGGGGCGAGGCCGACGCGGATCCTCTTCATCGACACTGAGATGGAAGAAGAGGACGCCGCCGAACGCAATGCGGACATGATGGCTCGCGGCCTTGCTATCGGCCCAGGTCAGTTGTACTGGCATTCGACCGGTGGACTGACACTCGATGATGACCTGGACTTCCGTGCCATTCAAGAAGCTGTCAGCCAGTTGAGGATCGACCTAGTCTGGATCGACTCTGCCACCAATGCGGTGTCAGAGCCGGAGGAGGGAGTACCCGTCAAGCGCCTGTTCAACAACCTGTCCAAACTCATGCGTGAACAGAACCTGCTCGGCCTTGCGCTGAGCCTTCACACCCGGAAGCGTGCTCAGGGCAGTAACGAGCGGCGGTTCGACGACCTTTTCGGTTCGAGGGAGTGGAAGGGGCGTTTAGGCACCACTGTGTACATGGAGGGCAACAGGATTGTCTCCTGGAAGAACCGGGGCGGTCGCCTGACCCAGGCCTGGCCGACCAAGATTGGTGGTCGACCTGCGGCGGTGCTCAACCGCCCCGGCCTCAACGACGCAACGGTCGTTCCGTTCACCATCAGCTTGCCGGAAGACGGCAAGGGGGTCGACGAGGCAGAGATCGAAGCCAAGGTGCGGGAGACCCTCGCCCGTGAGCCAGATATGTGGACCAAGTCGAGGTTGGCAGAGAAGGTGGGTTGTCGGAAGGAGGATGCCTTGCAGGTCATCCAACGTCTGCAGGACGACGCTGTCATCATTCCGAACATCAAGCGCGCCAAGCTCCGCCTGGCGGTCATTGTTTCGCAGGACGACAACCTGGCCACTGACAGTTAGTTCCCGAGTTCGTTCCCTATAGAACTACGGGAACTTCGGAACCCTCAGCCAGCCGGGCGTCTAACTTCGGCCGCCGCCCCGGTTCGGCCAAGAGCGTTACGTGTTCCCGGAACCAACGGAACGTTCCGGGAACGCTCTGTCATGTCTTCTTCAGTCCGGCCCTATGGCCCTCCCGTCTCCCTCCTCCCGCAGGGGCTTCGCCCAGGTCGGGGCTTACGCCCCGGCGCTGCGTGGGTAGCGATGCGGATGATGGGGCGTGTGCGCCGAGGACATTCTGTTCCGACAGGGTGGCGCAACGGCTTCGACCCTCACCACGTCGGGGTCGTGGGGCTTGCATGCGTGGCGGACCAGCGGAGGTTGGACTGACCCGTGATCCACGCGTCGATGGCCGGAGCGGCGTACGCCTGGTATGAGGTATCCGCCCTTACCGAACGATACGGGCACTCTAACCTTTGGACGTGAGTAAGAGGACGGCAACGTTTCGGATCTCGAAATGGATCTGCATCTCAGCACCGTGTACTTGCCGTGAGGATTGTCGGTCCGTAGACGGCGAGGGATGCCACACCATCACCCTTTGACGTACGAGAGCTTGGCACTGACCTTGCCGTCGCGCACAGTGATCACGTCGATGTCTCGGATGTGGCCGTCCTCCCAGTCGTAGCGCCACGTCTGGACGAATCGGTCGTCGGCGACGACGGCATCTTCGATAGTGAAGTGCGCCGACGCGTCGGCGAGGATCGGCCCGAGGCGGCGCGCACGACGTCGCGCCCTCGACGGGCGACGGCGCTCGAACTCGTTGCGCGGTCAAACTCATCTCGTCTGGCCGATGACGCGGTGAGGTCGAGATCGCTTTCTGGTCCGACTAGCTGCCGATGCGAACCTGTTCTTCGACGGTCAGCACGTCAAGTTTGGCCCCGTATGTTTTTTCTAGACGGCCTGCGTCGGCAAGCAATTCCTTGCCTTCGCTCGACTCTAGGGCAGCCTGAAGGCCGTCGCTGTCGTCGAATATTAGCTCGGCCATCCGATGGTACGGGCCGTGTAGAGCCTTGGAGGCGATCGCTCCCTTGAGGCCGGGGAGCTTGGCGACAAGCGCGACGTGGGTCGCCTCGTAGTCCTCGTCGAATCCTTCAGCAACTTGCGGTGCGCCCCACAGGGCGACGAGCCTGACGGGCACTCTGTCCTCCTTGTCGATCAGTTCACCTGCCCCGCAGAAGCTAGTCCTGACTTGTTGGGAACGCCGCGGCCATCCGGGGCGTTGCCGCTGGCGGACGGTCGGCTGGGCGTCTGCCGACGATCCAGACCGTCCTGCCGGGACCAGTGGACCGCCGACCTGATCGCCAAGGTCGTTGTTGGGGTGCTGTTCACCGTGGCCGCCCAGTAGCGGGTCCGTCTATGCCGTTGTCACGTTGAGCGCAGGACCGCCGCACTCCATCGCCCGCCATCGCCCGCGGTGTCGCAGAGACCGGCTGACCGTCGTCGATGTAGGGCATCCTCCACCGGCAGTTCAGGCGATGAAAGAGGACACCCGCTTGATGTAGTCGTCGGGGTGGGTCATGTGGGGAACGTGCCCGGCCCCGATGAAGGTGTGGCGAGACGCAGTGGAGATGGCGTTAGCGACTCGGTCGGCGATCGGCGAGAACATCGGAGGACTAGCAGTGCCCTGGGTTACGAGCGTGGGACGATCGAAGCTCTTCAGCGTCGCGAGATCGAGGGTCAGAGCGTCGGGGTCGCGGGCCTCGTCGAGGAAGGTGGGGGCGTTGGCGACGAAGGTATCCCGCACCTCGGTGGGCAGTTGGTCCCACGCCCCCGGACCGAACGCCACTTCCTCCACGAACCGCCGAGCGCCCCCGGCCATGTCGCCAGCGTCAAGGCATGCCACCACACCGCCGACGCGCTCCCCGAAGGCTTGCAGGATCGACGCCATGGCCGGGTCCTCGGTGATGACGCCCACCAGTGGTGGTTCGTGGACCACCAGCGAACGGATCAGTTCTGGGCGTTCGGCGGCCAGCCGCAGGCAGATGGAAGCGCCGAAGGAGTTCCCCACAACGTGGGCAGCAGCGATGCCGGTGGCTTCGATCAGGGCGGCCAGATCGGCGACGTCGTCGTGCACGCTGCCCTGCGAGGTCGGTCGTTCGCTCTGGCTATGGCCACGGCGGTCGTAGGTGAGCACGGTGTGCGTCTCGGCTAGCTGGGGGGCGACCAGGTCCCAGTTATGGTGATCTCCCCACGAACCGTGCACCATTACCACCGGTGACCCTGAGGTTCCCTGCGTCTCAGACCACAGGCTGATGCCGTTAATTTGCGTACTCGACATGTCCACCTCCCATTCGGGACCTGTCGCCAATCACGACAAGCCGCTTAAGCCTAAGTCCAGGCTTCCTGGTGCGCTCGGGCGGCGGTGTGCTGCCATCTCGGCGCGGGCGAGGTCCAACGCTGACCTCCCGATCACCGGCACACTCTCTGGCGTGCACGCGATTGACGAGACCTGTAAGTGAGCAACTGGTCCTCTCCCACCACCCGTGCCGAGGTGATCGCCCGCGCCGGTGGCCGCCGCCACTACAACTCTGTCCGCCAGTTCCACGCCAGCATGCGCCGGGTCGAGGTGCTCCGTTTACTGCACGCGTATGGCACCGGGCCTGGCGTGCGTGCCCGCATCGCACGCGAGCTTGGCGTTCACCGCTCCACGATCACCAGGGATGTGCAGGCGGTGCTGTGGGCGAACCGACGTGCGTGCCCGACGTGCCGCACGATGATTGCAAACACCAAGTGGAAGAAGATCGCGCTGGAAGGCCGCGTGTTCGGCGATGGGCCGCACCCGCTGTCGTCGGACGGGCAGGAGGAGATAGCGGCTGTCGAGGCCGTACAGGCCGTCCTGCCGGTCATCCTCGGTGACCTCGGCTTCTTCGTCGACGAGGACGGGGCGGCGGCCAGTGAGGAACGGGTGGGTGGGGATGCCGGGATGCCAGCCGGCGGACGGATTGTCTTGGCTGATTTAGTCGACCGGGTGATGAGGCGATCGTGACCGTGACCACCGGACTGGCCACGGACCGGGCGAAGCAAAACAGAGCAGCCGCTCACGGCAACAATCCGACGTGAAGGACGGTGACGCAGTACAGACCGCACAGAGAAGGAGGGTAACCCTCCGTACGTGAACGCTCGACCAGTGACGCGGTTGTAGCGCGGTGGTACGGTCAGTTTGGATCTCAGCCGAGCGTCATTGACGTTCAGAGGGGGCGGCATCGTGACGGGGTTTCAGCAGGGCTCCGGCCCGGGCGCGGTGGCGGGGCGGTGGAGGATCGCCTTCGTCGGCGCGAGAACGAGGCGGTTGCTACCGTCGCACGGGCGTCGACGACGGTGACCGAGGCGTCGACGATACCCGTCGACCATGTCGGGTGGCCACACCAGGCTTAGGAGCGGCCGGTCCGCCGCGTTGGCAGCGGTCCGGTTGTCCGGGTCGAGGATCAGCGAATCGCCGTCCCAGCTTACGCTGATGGCAACTGCGTGGGGCCGGCCGTCAGGTAGACGGTGAGGACATACGGCGCCCGAGATCGCCTCTCAATCTCCGCCCGCAACTCGTCAAGACCGACGGCGACACTCATGTGACGAGGCTAGCGCCACCGTCTCGTTCGCTACGCTGGCTCGGCGGTCGACAACCCTGTCTGAGGGACCGATCACCTCCTCGCCGGCGATCTATGGCAGTTGTGAGGAGCATTGTTCGGGACGTTCTTCTGGGATGTCGAGTTTCTCGGGCGACGCCCTCGACTGCTATCGCCATGGCCTCCTCGCTCCACGTGGAAGCCGCCTCAAAGCCGGAGCGGGCTGCATGCGCCCAGAACCGACACACTGTCCACCCGACGTGCTCGTAGTAGCCACTTGCGACATGATTCAAGTCAACGCTCGGTAAGTCAAGCCGCGCTGCGACGTTGTCGCTGACGGTGCTCTTCCCGGAGCACGCGTGTCCAATGAAGACGAACTCGTCTCTGGAGGCCACCTGCCTAGCGTGCCACTGAGGGTCGTCGGATGGTGCCGATCCTCGCCAGCTGGCGACCTCCGAACGAAAGAGTCGAGCAGTCGGGAATGACGGGCGGCGCGATCCCGGTTGGCTCCACCGGGTCCCGGTCACCGGGTCTGCGGGTGGCGCCTGGGCCGAGGAGCGAGAATGTTGCGACGGAAAGGCGAACTGGTGGCGATGAAGAGACGATGAACAACGCTGAGGCGGGCGTGGTGGGAGCCGAAGCTGACGAGACGGCCTTCCGTGCGCTGTGCGCCAAGGCGATCCCCGAGGTCTACAGCTATGTGCTGCACCGCTGCGGGGGATGTGTGCCAGTGGCCGAAGACCTGACGTCTGAGGTGATGGTGGCGGCGGTGGCTGAGTTCCGATCGCAGGGTCGTCGCGTCGACATGGCGTGGCTTATCGCCGTGGCCCACAACAAGCTGTTGGACCACTGGCGGCGCCATGAGCGCGAGGAGCGCCGGCTTCGCCTGTTCTGGGGAGGGGGCGCGGAGGACACAGGCCTCGGCGCCTGGGAGGGCGACGAGGCTCGGGCTCGGGCTCTTGGCGCCTTGGGTCGGGTCCCGGTGGCGCAGCGGGCGGCGCTGACGTTGCGCTACCTGGATGGCCTGTCGGTCCCCGAGGTGGCCCGCCAGTTGGGTCGCAGCGTGCATGCCGTCGAGTCCCTCTTAGCCCGAGGGCGGCGCAGTTTCCGCCGTGTCTATCTGGAGCAGGCCGATGACTAACGACCCTGTCATCGAGCTTCTGAGCGGCCTGGAGCGCCCTATCGCTCCTTCGGCGGAGTTCACCGCCACGCTGTTGGCCGCCATCGACGTCGCCCTGGCCGCCGACGGGCGGGCGCCGGCATCGTGGCGCTCACTATCGGACCCGACCGAGCCCGACCTCGCTGCACAGACCGAATCCGACGACTACGTGTCATCTGTTAGCCACGAGGTGTCTCCCGTGCTCACCTTCCACGGCCCCCGGGCCACCCGGCCTATCCGTCTCCTCTTCCTCGGAGCCGCCGCGGCCATAGCGGCCGTCGCCATCGCCGTGTACGCCCAAAGCCCGGCCACGCACGTCAAAACCAAGCCAGGGACCCAACGGCCGGCCCCGGTGTCCGTGCCGGCGCCGACGACGACGCCCGGGACTGGGCTCGACCTGGCCACAACCCAATACCTGCAGACGATCAGTACGGACTATGCGGTGATGGCGCATAGCGGCAACCAGTTCTTCGCCGCCTGCCAGCTGGCCACCACCATCCGGTTCCCGGCGTGCCAGGCTGCTGCCGCCACGGCCCTGGCCGACGCGCAGAACTACGGTGCGCAGCTGGGCCAGCTCCAACCGCCGTCCGCGCTGGCCGGCGTCCACCGCCAGCTCCAGGCCAGCACCGCGGCCATGGTGGCCGCCATCCAGCGGGCCATTCCGGCGTCGGCGGCCCAGGACGAAAAGGCCACCCGCTCGGCGGCGGGCGACTGGGGGATCGCCGGGCAGGCCTCGTGTGACGCCGCCCACCAGTTCAACGGTCTGGCACCACGGGCCGACGCGCTGCCCATCTTCGCCTTCTGTGCCAAAGGCTGAGAAAGGAGATCGGAATGAGACATCTCGTGCTAAGGCTCGTGACCCTAGCCATGCTTGGTGCGCTGACCGCGTGCGCAAGCGGGGCGGCAGCCAGTAGCGACAACAGCACCGCCGGCGCCACGCTCGTTGGGTCGTGGCACGTGACGGTCCACGTCGACGGATCTCCCACACCCTTTGACGCGCTCTACGCATTCGCGCCGGGCGGCGTGTTCAGCCGTGTTGACGGCCGCAACAACGCCCCCGCCCTGGGAACCTGGACATACCAAGCCGATCGAGTGGCGTTTGACTTCCTCGTCTTCGCTTTCGACAGCACCGGCAAACGGATCGGAACCATCATGGTGCCCTCCGCCGGCAAGGTCGACAAGGGCAAGTTCGTCGGGACATTCACCGCCACCGAGGTCGACACCAACGGCAACCCCATCACCACGTTCCACAAGACCGGCACCGTCGAAGGCACACGCATCAAGGCCACCGGACCCTGACCATCGGGAACACCCAAGATCAGGGGGCATCATGATCGGAGTAGTCACGGCGGCTAGCGTCCACCGCCGAGCCCGGCCCCTCCCGCTCATAGCGCGGTGCGTCGTCGGAACGCAACGCCGCCCGCACCGTGTTGCGCGCCACACCAAGCCTGCGGGCGATGGCCTTCACGGCCATCCCCTCCGCCCGGTGCAGCCGTCTGATCTCTGCCCATTCCTCCACGTTGATCAAAATCCCTCTCCCAGTCGGCCATATCGGCCGAGCCAGGCTCAAGTCCAAACCGCTGACAGCGGTGGACCCTCGGGACAGGGGGTCAGTAGTCGACCGGTGATACTGGGTCAGTATTCAGGCGACGGCGACGGACGGATGGCTCGGTGCGGTGAGGGATCCCGAAGTGAGACGTGGCGGGTGCAATCGACGCCCCTTCTGTCGTTTGAAGTTGCCCACTGCCATGACTAGATGATGCCAACGAAGGAGTCTGGAGTTGTCATCCGATGCAGCCCAGAACTGATCGAAGAGCCAGGCTATGTCTTCCCAAAGGCCCCCGTCGTCCCATGTACCTCCGAATCGCTCGGCTACTTCAGCCGTGATGAACGGAACGATGTCGGTGTCATCTTCATTAGCCATGGTGGGATTCACCACTCCACATCGGGTCTACCGCGTCTGCCCAGCATGTGGCGCGAGCGGAGAAAACCCAACGTGTGTCCATCACGGATCCTCCCTCGCACGCCGATAGACGCGGCTGGCGTAGAGGTCCATTAGGATCTGCTGGAAGTCGGGATCATCGAGGATCCGCTTGTAGATGGCCTCGTTGTCGTCCATGCGCCCGATGACCGTCTTCATGAACTGAAAGAGATGCTGCCGGGGTCAGCGAGCAGGCTCGCTAACCCCGGCAGCTGTGGATCCGGGTTGTCTGCTGCGTCCTAACCCTGGGCGCCCGGGGCCAGCGCGACGAGGTCGGCCGTGGGCTCGTTGTTGGTGAAGGCGATGACGGGGCAGTTGATGACGAAGCCGACGGAGCCGTAGGCGGCGCCGCCGGGGCCGGTGAGCAGGTCGGGCCGGTTGGCGGCGAGGTTCAGGATGGCGTTCTCGTCGTTCTGCAGGGTGTTCAGGCCCTCGTTGACGGCCTTGTCGGTCCACTGACCGAGCTGGGCGTCCCACAGGGGGCTGTAGGACTGGGAGTGCCGGGGGTCGGTGATTGTGGGGAAGTCTCCCTGGACGTTCCTCGCGTCACCACCGTTGGCCAGGGACTTCAGCAGCTCGGTGTTGGCCAGGGTGGCGTCCTCGGTGGCGTGACCGTCCTTGATCAGGTGGATCAGCCCTTGGGCGTTCTTGTTGCCCGCGCCGGTCTGGCCGTTGATGAACGGGAAGATCCGCTCGCGCCCGGAACCGAGGGCGTCGTCACCGCCGAGGAACGACGCGTGGTTCAACAGGGGTACGTAGGTGGCGCGCTCGAGCACAGCTGCCAGCGGGTCGGAGGCCTCGGTGGAGATGTAGAGGATGGGCTGCCCGGCGTCGAAGCCGTGCACGACCAGCAGGTCTGCGGTGGCTTGGGTGAACTGGCCCGGGCCGGCCGGTGCGGCGGGGTTGATGGCCAGGACGCGGTCGCCGGTGTTGGTGTGGGTGGTGACGTCGAAGGGACCGTCACCGGTGGCGACGATGGGCGCGTTGTAGACCACCGGGGAGCCTTCGATGCGGATGAACGGGCTGTACTTCGCACTGCCCACGGCGCCGGGCTGGACCTGGGCTGCGGGAAGCGTCGTCGGTCCCGGGACGAGGATCCTGGTGGGGGAGAAGTCAGGGGCTCCCTGGAAGTGGATGGTGCCTTCGCCGAACTTCAGGTTCGGGTCCGAGGTCTCGGTCACGGTCTGCACGCAGGTCGGACAGGAGATCCCGAAGTTGGTGAGCTTCGCGGAGTAGTTGACGTTGAGATCAGCGGCCAGCCCGAAGTCCGACGCCTCGGTGAGGATGAACCAGACCGTCTTCCCGTTGAACTCCCCGCGGTGCAAGGGCAGTCGAACTGTGTCGTTGTGCAGATCCACCTACTTCGCGCTGCGGAGGATCAGCTTGTGCGCATCGAGCAAGGTGGGCTGAGCATGGGACGGCTTCGCCGACGCTGCGGACGTGCCGATGAACTGGGTCAACGAGAATGCGCCCGCGATAGTGGCGAAAGCTGTTGCCGCCACCACCGCCTTACGGGATTGAATACGAACCTTCATGGGACACCGGACTTTCTACGTTGGGGGATGGCGTCGAAGCTGCAGCCTCGACGGAGACACACCACGGGGGCGACCCGCGGGAACTCGCTACCAACTAGCTCGGTCGCTTGTTAACTTCAACCGGACCGCCCCACGCCCATTCCCCAACTACCCGTGCGTAAGGGATCGTTTAGAGTTCTTACCTATTGCGCCGGAAGCCAGCCGTAAAGCGCCCACTGTCGCCGAGCGTTGGACTATTCGATGCGGGAGATCACTCTCGCGACTGTCGTTGGATGCCAGCGTCCGGCGCGGCTCGGCAGACCCTCGGCATTCAGGCGGCGGCCGATTTCGGCCAGGCTCGTTCCTTCAGCCTTCCACCCCCGAATGCGAGCGATAACGGCCTGCTCCTCGGGCTCGGGCACAAGCTCCCCACCTTGGGCATGCCATCCGTAGGGGGCGCGTCCGACGGAGTGACCTCCTTGCGCCGCTTTGGTCTGACGTCCGTTCCGAAGCCGCTTCACGACCATCCCGCGTTCAAGCTGTGCGAACACCCCTGCCATCTGTCGCATGGCGGTGCGCATCGGGTCATCAGCGTCGTCCTGGCGTACCTCGCCGCCATCGACCGAGAACACCTTGCCGCCCAACGACCAGACCTTGGCCAAGATCGCCTCCTGCACAGTCAGCAACCTCGCCAGCCGATCGAGGCTTGTAACAACGATCCCTTCGGCCTCGCCACGGCGGATCGAAGACAGCGCCTCCAACAGGCCGGGGCGCTCCGCGTCGGGCAGCGTCCCGCTGCGGCCGTTCTCGCTCAGCACCGCGACGAGCCGGTGCTTGTTGGCCTTGGCCCAGGATCTGACTAGACGGAGTCTCGTTGACGGCTCACAGCGGCGATGTTGAAAGCGCAAGGGTCGAAGCCAGGGCGAGCAGCAGCACACACGGGTCCCAGTTGGCCTGGTCGGCGTTCGGGTCGTCAGGTCCATCGAACTCGGGGTCCGGCTCGTCAGGGCCGCCGTTGGGGTCGATCCAGGCCGGTCCTTTAGTCCTAGCCGCCGTTTCCTCGATGGCGGCTCGGTCAAGTAGTTCACCTACTCGGTTGACGCCACCGACGTTCTCAGACACTTCGGCTTCTCCGTCGATCACATCCGGGTCGGGTTGCATGTCGTCCCATGGCCTTGCTCACACCCTTCTATCCGATGTATCTGCCCAGGAAGTCCAAGCACCGCTATGAGGCAGTCGGGCAGTCGGACAGCCTTGTTCCAAGCAGTTCAAACGTCGCCAGGTCAGGTCCCTTAGGCTGCCCACAGTTCACCGCGAAGCAGGCATGTACTTGGGGTACAACTCGCCCCTCTGACACGAACGTTTGCCACACGGTTCGTTGGCGAAGGAACACTCAGCGACGGCGGTGTGGGTGGCTGGGTCGTAGGTGATGGTCACACCGAGTTCGCCGTAGACGGCGGCCTTGTCGCCGGGCTCGGCCGTGACGATGGCCGCGATGAGGTCGCCGAGCTGGTCGATCAGATGAGAGACGATCTTCGGTTTGTCCGCTGTACCGGCAAGCGCGCATCGAACAAAGAGCGCGTTTACCACCGCCTCCACTTCCTCGCTGTTCGGTTGGTGGTCCAGTTCGATCAAGCGCAGCACCCGCCGAACGCGATCCAGGATGGCGGTCGCTGGCCCGGATCGAGTCCGGAGCGACACCCGTCGCAGCACGGCGCTGCGAGGCAAGACGCCCGCCGCCGCGGCTGCCGCTAAGTCCTCCGCAGTCGGGCTCTCGGAAGCGAACCGTTCGAGCCGGCTCGCTACTTCATCAAGAGCGGTCGCCGACAGCTGGCCATCCGTATGGAATTCGAAGTTGGCATCGGGAGCGTCTAACTCCGTCCACCGCCGGATGACTCGCCACAGCTCGGTTGGGCCAAAGGTGTAGCGCCGCTCTCGCGACTTGGGGCGACATTCTGGTTGACCCGGAACATGTTCGTTGGGTCCCAGCGATCCTTCAGCGCGACCAGCCGCGCATACTTCTCGTCTCCGTAAGCCTCGCGTACCCGGTTGATGCCCTCGTCGCCGAGGAAGTTCACATAGACGCCGGTGGCCAGGCGGTGCAGCCTCTCCGAGAGCGTTCGCGTCCAGACCACGTGTCGGTCCCCGTCGGTTGAGCCGGACCAGCGGGTGTTGATGTTGAGGAGGATCTGGGCTACCCGGTTGCCGTATGCGGTGGCGTCCTCGGGGATCCGCCCGACCGCGCCTCCCATGAGGCCGAGCTTGATGTCGGAGTCCTTCGACGTAAACGACTCGGCGGCGTCGACGAGCGAGCCGACGGCGTCGTCGTCGAGCTCCGTGAGGTAGTCGGACTTCCAGTAGTTCTGTGCTCCCGCCGCCCAATAGCGGTCTTGGGAATTCTGTACTGCGACATAGGCCTTTGGCCCGACGGCATCCACGGCAGGGCGGCCAAGAGCCCGCAGCGACCCGAGCCCCGAGTCGCCCCGAGCTGCATCCCCGACCCACATGGTTGAGATCACCAGTACCGGCTGGCCGTGCAGCCCCTCTGGGAAGGGAGGATCATGCGGCGCGGTGCGCAGGATGGCGATGGCAGTTGCCTCGTCTGGAAGGTCGGCCACGAGCTCGGACCAGCCGGCGAGGACGTCGCGGGCCTGGTCGATTGGATAGATGAGCGGTCCAGCGCACACGGTTGGTCCAAGGGGGTGGAGGTCGAACTCCAATGCGGTGGCCACACCGAAGTTGCCTCCTCCGCCTCGCAGCCCCCAGAACAGCTCGGGTTCGTTCTCCGCGCTCGCGGTGACCAACTCTCCCTCAGCGGTAACCAGATCCGCCGAGACCAGGTTGTCGCAGGCTGCTCCGTGGCGACGCATGAGCCAGCCGATGCCGCCGCCGAGGGTGAAGCCAGCAACGCCAGTGGTCGACATGACACCGCCCGTGGTAGCCAGGCGGAACGCCTGGGACTCGTGATCGAAGGTGCCCCACACGACACCGGTCTGGGTTCGGGCCCGCCGGTTGGCCGGGTCGACCCGGACGCCCTGCATCGCCCGCAGGTCGAGGACGAGCCCGTCGTCGCAGGTGCCGAGCCCGGCGATGTTGTGCCCGCCTGCCCGTACCGCCAGCCCCACGCCGCTGTTGGCGGCGTAGCGAACGCCATTGACCACGTCGGCCGTCCCGCTGCACCGCAGGATCGCCGCTGGCCGGCGCTGGATCGAGCCGTTCCAGACCGCCCGTACCTCGTCATAGTTGGAGTTCCCGGGTGTCACCAGTTCTCCCCGGCACACAGCGCGAAGCTCAGCGAACCTGTCGCCCATCACTCGCCTCCCTCTCTGTTGGCACGGCCAACATCCCGACCGATGTGTGATCGGCGTCCTGTCTCCAGCATGAGCGGTACGGAAGAGTCCGGAAAGCACAAAATCTGGACTAGGCGAGGCCGCGGTGGGGAGGGAGACTGATGACATGCGCACTTACGGCCAGTACTGCCCCATCGCCCGGGCCTCGGAGATCTTCGCCGAGCGCTGGACCCCGATCATCGTGCGCAACCTGCTGCTGGGGTGCCGCACCTTCACCGAGATTCACCGGGGTGCCCCGGGGCTGTCCCGAACCCTCCTGGCCCAGCGGCTCCGAGAACTCGAACGACTTGGGGTCATCCAGCGCCAACCCGCGGTGCGGGGCCGGGGTCACATCTACATTCCTACCGCGTCCGGCGAGGAACTATGGGAGGTCTGTGTCGCGCTGGGAACCTGGGGAGCTCGATGGCTGGAGGTCGCCCCCGAGCACCTCGACCCCTACGTGGTGCTCTGGTCGATGTGCAACAGCCTCGACAGCAACCGGCTACCCGACCGGCGGGTCGTCGTGCGTTTCGAGTTCCCAGACCTCGCCCGGAACAACCGGTTCTGGCTGGTGCTCGAAGGTGGCTCGGGCGAGGTCTGCGTCAAGTATCCAGGTTTCGAAGAGGATCTGGTGGTTCGCGCCGACTCCCAGGTTTTCGCCCACTGGCACATGGGCCGGCGCAGCTGGAGCGACGCCCTTCGCCATGGCGACATCCGCGTCGAGGGGGTGCGCTGGCTCGCCCGAGAGCTTCCCTCGTGGAATCGACTCAGCCACTTTGCCGACATTCAGCCAGCTCATGCACCCCCCAGCCTTGCTGGCCGCTGAACCGACCGGGGTTGACCCGGTTTGCCGGACAGGTTGATTATGCGGCCTGAGCCGCCTTTGGTTGGTGGATCTCTTCGTACTCGACGGGGGTGAGGTAGCCCAGCGAGGAGTGAAGCCGCTGGCGGTTGTAGAACACCTCGATGTAGTCGAACACGGCGTGTCGGGCCTGAGCCCTGAGGGGCCACGAGCGGCGGTAGATGCATTCCTCTTTGAGCGACGCGAACCAGCTCTCGGCTACGGCGTTATCCCAGCACTGGCGGGGCCGGGAGAAGCTCTGGACCATCTGGTTGGCCTCGAGGAGCTGGGCGAAGGTCGGCCGAGGTGTACTGGGCGTGTCCCGGTCGGAGTGAAACATCAGCCCCGGGCCCGGTCGGCGGGGGTTGATGGCCATGCGCAGGGCGTCGCACACCAGCTCGGCCCGCATGTGCTCGGCCATCGACCAGCCCACCACCCGCCGAGACGACAGGTCGATCACGGGGGCCAGGTACAGCCAGCCCTCCCACGTCCAGATGTAGGTAATGTCGCCCACATAGACCCGGTCGACCTCCACGGTGCCCGGCCCGATTACCCGCTTGATCAGATCCACGGCCGCCGCTTCGGGATCGGAGATGGTGGTCTTGGTCCACCGCCGCCGGCACCGGCCGATCAGCCCCCGCCGGCGCATGATCCGGGCCACCCGCTTGCGCGACACGTGCACCCCCTCCCGGCGCGGCGCGGCGTGCACCCTCGCCCAGCCATAGGTGCCACGCGACTCGGCGTGGATCTCCTCGATGCGCACCCCGAGCGCCTCGTCGTCGAGCACCCGACGAGACGGACGGTGCTGGGACCACTCATAGAAGGCGGACCGGGAGACCTCCAACAGCTCGCACGCCTTGTGGACGTTGCGATGCTCAACCTTCTCCGCCTCGACGAACGCGAACGCGCTCACCGGGTCTCCCGGGCAAAGAAAGCCACCGCTCGCTTCAAGATGTCGCGCTCCTCGCGTGTCTCTCGAAGCTCCTTGCGCAACGCGACCAACTCGGCCCGCTCCGCCGAGGTCTGGCCATCGGCTCGCCGGCCGGTGTCCAGGTCAGCCTGCTTCACCCACGCCCGCACCGCCGTCTCAGTCAGCTTCAACTCCCGGGCCACGCTGCCGGCGGTGTTGCCGGGCTGGCGGACCAGCTCGACCCCTCCGCCTTGAACTCCGGGGTGAACGACCTGCGAGGCCGGGGTGCCTTTCTCTTCCCCATGGTCTCCATAATGGACATCCTTTCCGGGGCTTCGCCCCTGATCGTGGATGTCCGTCAAACCGGGTCAGGCCCAATGTGTCGTTCGAGCATCTCAGTATCTCACCGCGAAGATTTGGGTCAGGTGTTGATCGGCGGGTTTGTCTATAGCGTTCACCCCTTTGCCATCCGACGTAGTCCTCATTCTTGCCGTCATCGGTCGGTCAGCCCGGTAGAATTTGGTGACCAGTACACATAGCTCCGGCTGTTCCGCTCAGGACTCAAGAGGGAAACGGCAGGTCGGCACAGCGTTGAACGGGCGATGCCCCCAAAGCAGGAGCGCTACCACTGCGCTACTCCCCGTTGTCAAACGTTGACATCTGGCCCGGTCCGGCTATAGGCAAAATGAGCCTACAGGTCGGCCCGGTGCTGCCAAACGCTCTTCTATGCCTTCTTTGGGCCTCGGCGAGCCTGGCCGGCCGGTTTCCGCATCGCAGGCCCCATCCCCCACAGTTGGCGCGACCTGTCGTCGGGTGCCAAGCGGTCGGTTCGCTCCGCGATCAGCTACCTGCCGAAAGGTCAGTCCCTTAGCGAGGACGTGTGGCGGGTCGGCATCGCACCCTCTCCTATTTGCTGCGCCTCCACATGGCCGGGATCTTCTGCTTCGCCCTCATCCGCGGATACGACCTGACCCAGGCCGCCATGTACGCGAGCGTCATCGGCGTCTTTGCCTGTTTGGCCGCCACGGACAGCCGCCGCCGCGGGCCGACCGCAGGCCTGGCGTGCTCGCTGTCCTCTTCGTTGACCTCGACGGGTTCAAGGATGTCAACGACAGCCTCGGACACGCGGCCGGAGATCAGGTGCTGTGCAAGGTCGCCGAGCGGCTCCGGGCCTGCCTCCGCCCGGCCGACACCGCCGCTCGGCTCGGCGGCGACGAGTTCGAGAAATAGTCAAGACCTGTGGATCGGGTTTCCTGGTTGATTAC